>Ga0118677_10009105_pt1 | contig 15643 bp, 17 predicted proteins | sample AliMusrvi5mmetaG_FD_86154 | JGI IMG/M metagenome (GOLD analysis project Ga0118677, IMG submission 86154)
GTGGTGGCGAGCGCGAGGCGGATTCGCAGATTGGATGCGAGCCGCAAGGCGTCAGTCAAACCCGAATCGAACGGATCGTTGGTGGCCACCTGAAGGCTGTTGTTTTGAATGGCAAAGGGGAAGACGGAATATTGGAAAACCGCTTTGGTCGGGAGTTTTTCGAGAATATCGGTGGAAACATCAAGAGAACCCAATTGGACGAATGGCAGATTGAGGGCCTGGGCAAGCGCCTTCAAAAAGACATCCTCGGCGACCCAGCCCTCCTGGGCGACGATTTCGGCGATTTTACGGTTTCCAGCGCGGGCCAGCGCAATTCCCCGTTCGATCTGGACCGGGGTCAATAGCTCGGTTCGGGCCAAAAGTACGCTGACACCAGGGGATATCACGTTTGACATAGGCGCCTTTTCATGTGTCGTTTCGGTCCAAACTTTACGCCAAGAACCGGCCAAAGTCAATGGTCACACGTTTTCATTGACATTTCGGCCATAAATCTGCAAATTACGTGCGCCTTATATGGAATCTATGGCAGAAAGCGAAGGGTCGAAATGGCTGGTAAAACCAAGGATATGGTTGCTCTCCGTCCGCGCAAAAGCGGGTTGGATCGTCGGCGTCGGATGAATACACACATGAAGCGGCTGAAAGCGCTTGGTGTGAGCGATGAACAATTGAAACATATGACTGCGGTCGACCTTCGGGAGATGCTGAAGGCGAAGCGGGCACCCATAGCGAAAGTCGGATGAAAGTTCTGTGTGTGTGCTCAACCGGCGGGCGGCCGACGGAAAAGGGATGCGGTGGTGGCCAGAGATTTCATCCCTGTTGAGTTCATTCGAGTTGGATTTTCATTTATTGGCGGATGGGGATATCCCTTTGGCCCGTCAGGTGACCGAACACCTGACACAAGTGGGGCCGGGCGTATATGATGCGGTCGCCGGAATCGGGGGCGACGGCACGCACTCCGTGATCTTAAATGCACTGATGGCTCTACGCCAGTCAGTTGACGGTTTTCGGTTGCCCCCCTATGCGTTCATTCCTATGGGTACGGGGAATGACATCGCCAAATCACTGGGGATTCGGACACGGGATGAGCGATTTGCCGCCGATGTCCGCCGGGCCGTGGCGGCCATTCGATATGGCGCCGATTACCGGATGGATCTGGGGATCGTTAATGGTTTATATTTTGCCGATGCGGTGACGATCGGTTTGGATTCCTACATCCTCCGCGAACGCAATTACCAAAAAAAATGGCTCGCCCACGTCCCGATTCTAAGAAACCTGATTCAAGGCCGCCTGCTGTATACCCTATGCAGCGGATTGCCCATGATGCGGCACCGGGCCTTGCAATGCCGGATTGAGGTGGATGACCGGTTGTGGTATTCCGGCCGGTGTGTGAACCTGGTCGTCAATAATTCGCGAATTTATGCAGGCGAATTCGATTTTAGCGCCAACGCTTTTGCCAATGACGGCAAGTTGGACCTGGTGTTGTTCAACGACACCAACGATTACCTGGCGCGCTATCTCCTGTCGATGCGGAATACTCCGTCCCGGATCCGGAAGTGGTCCGAAGAGTTGTCGAAATTGTCATCCCAAGTTCAGGCCCGTCGGGTGGTTCTAACCTTGAGCGGTCCGGAAGGGGCGCAATGCGACGGGGAGGTGCTGGCGCCGGCTTCTGTTTTCGAGATTGGCGTTGAACCGGGAGCCATTGCCATCAAAACCCCGGTGGAACCGGTATAAGCAAGGGAGTAAACGCATGCCCCAATTTTTCGACGCCGATATCGCCGTCATCGGTTCGGGACGGGGATTGGACTGTTTCGAGACGCCGGGGTCGATGATCCCTTGGATGGATCATTACCATATTTCAAGCGCCCTGGTGTATGACCGGGGAGCGATGGAGTGTGGCCAGTTTCGAGATTTTTCGAAGATTGTTAAGTTTTGCCGGGAGGCGCCCACTCGATTGTTTCCCACCATTCCCATTGCGCCACCGGCGACGGGCGAAAATCCTCCGCCCGACGAGTTGATTGAGATTTTGCTCGCGGAAGGGATCAAAGGGGTTCGGGTGTGGCCTGAATTCCAAGCGTGTGATTTCGATCCCTTCAATTTTGGAATTTTGCTCGAAAAATTACAGGCCCACCGGATTCCGGTTTTTGTGCATATTTCTGAGATCCATCCCTGGACCTATCGGACCGGATGGAAAAATCTCGCGGAAACGGCCCGCGCTTTTCCGGAGTTGCCCCTGGTCTTGCTTTGGAGCGGTATGCGTAACGGGCGTCATGTCTTTCCTCTCTTGGACCAGTGTCCAAATATCCGGTTCGATTTGACCTGTGTGACCGGCGGGTTCATTGAATATGTTGTCGAGCGCTGGGGCGCCGGACGGCTGATCACGGCTTCGCACTATCCGTTTTGGGATCCGGGGATTTTTCAAGCGTGGGTCAATTATTCCGGAATCAGCGTCACCGACCGCGAGCGGGTGGCCGGCGGGAATGTTGCTCGTTTGGTGGAGGAGATTCGATGAAGACCATTTACGAGGCCGTTGTGCAAGGCGCGCCGTTGGATTTTACGCCCTATATCGATGTGCATGGCCATTTCGGAACCTGGATCGAAACCGCGGTACCCGCCGCGCTGGACGCAGGTCGGCTCATTGCCGAAATGGACCGGTGGGGCTGCGATCAGGTTTGGATGACGGCGTCCGAGCCAGGTTTTGGAGCGCCGATGCGCGACAAGAACGATACGATATTAGGTCTAGCCAAGGCCCATCCTGACCGGATCCTTCCCTATTGCACCTTATCCTCCAACGAGCCCTACCAGTGCTTGACGGAATTTCAGAGGTGTTTGGAATATCCCAGATGCATCGGGGTCAAGATGCACCGTTACGACCAGCCGTCCTACACCTTGAAGAGCGATTTTATCCAGCCGGTTTTGGAAATATTGAATGAACGCCGATTGGTTTACATGAACCATGCCTATCTCAACCTGGCCGATCTGGAATGGGCTTTGGCCCGGTATCCCAACCTGACTTTTATCAATGGACATATGGATCATAAGATGATGGAACTGGCGGGGCGGTATGTGAATTTTTATGTGTGTACCTGCGCCGCCCAGGCGCCCGATGAGATGGCCGGAACGGTAGAGCGCGCGCGGGGAAGCGCGAAACTTCTGGTGGGGAGCGATTTCAATCTTTTTTGCCTGGCGTTCGGACCGGGTATGCTGGCCTATTCCTCCATCAGCGAGGACGACAAACGTAATATCTTGGGACGAAATGTCCTCCGGATCCTGGAACGACAGCCGTGGTGGTCGCCTGTGCTGTTGCAGTGCACAAAGTCCCCATAAGGTTGTTCGGCTCTTTCTGCATTACTGTGGGTTACTGAAGTTCGAGCCCCTTCAACGCCGTCGAAATCAAGGGAGAGGAGAGTCACCCAAATCCTCGCTTAAGCTCCGCGTAGCGGTAGCCTCCGACAAGTTCGGGCCGTGAGCGGACGGCTCGCCAGAGTCTCGCTCTCCAAACTTCAATCTATACAAGATGGATAGCTTTCCCCTGGAGGGCGAGGCTCTGGCGAGCCGCGGGGCAAGGGGTGACACCTGCCGTCGCCATTTGCCGATGCGCTCTTACGCGATGATTAGAGAGTCACACGCAGAGTTGCACAAGGTTCAGATAAAGTTTAACAAGAGTAAAGCAGGGCCGTGTGATCCCGCTTCAAAAGCGGAATCCCCCGTCCCGGTGTTCTTTTTAAGAGGCCAGAGGGACGGAACCGTTTCTTAACTCAATATATCATTTGCGCGGCGGGGGTTCCCGCGCTAGTCTGCGGGAGTAACGAATTCCCACTCATGGGGTTCTCTACGGGAGATGCATCATGGAGATTAAAGTACTTGGGGAGGCTGTGTATCCATCCCCCATGAAACAATTCACGCACGACACCTGGCGCATTCCGGCCAACATCAAGCGACATCCGGGGCATACGCCTCATACCGAGTTGCTGTTTGAGGTGGCCGGACCCCGCCCCATGCTCTATTTCGATCCGCGTCAGGTTCGCGCGGGAATCGTAACGTGCGGGGGCTTGTGTCCCGGCTTGAATAACGTCATCCGCTCCCTGTATTTCGGGTTGCATTACACCTATGGCGTCCCCGAAGTGTGGGGCTTCCGTTTTGGCTATCAGGGTCTGGATCCCCAACGGGGTCAGCCCCCGATGCGGCTGACGCCGGAATTGGTGGAGGATATCCACCGGGAGGGCGGAACTCTGTTGGGCACTTCGCGCGGACCCGTGGATTCCGGGGTTGCGGTGGATACCTTGATGCGGCTGGGGATCCAGATGCTCTTCACCATTGGCGGCGACGGCACCCAGCGGGGCGCCAACGACCTTTATCAGGAAGCCCAACGGCGAGGCTATCCGCTCTCGGTAGTGGGAATACCCAAGACCATTGACAACGACGTGGCCTTTGTTTCGCGCACGTTCGGGTATCTGACCGCAGTGGAGGAATCCTGTCGGGTGATTGACGGGGCGCATCGCGAGGCACACAGTGTATTGAATGGAATCAGCCTGGTGAAATTGATGGGGCGCGCGGCGGGGTTTATCGCCGCCGGCGCCACGGTGGCCAGCCAGGATGTGAATTTTACCCTGATCCCCGAAGTGCCGTTCAAACTGGAAGGCCCCGGAGGATTCCTGGCGGCGCTGAAGGACCGATTAACCCGGCGCGCGCATGCGGTCGTGGTCGTGGCTGAGGGCGCCGGACAGGATCTTCTGGCCATGGCCGGCGATGGGCGGGATGCCTCCGGCAATGTCAATCTGGGCGACATTGGTCCTTATCTACGCGACCGGATAGAGGGGTATCTGCGGGCTGAGAAATTCCCGTTTGTCTTACGGTATTTCGATCCCAGTTACCTGATCCGTAGCCGGCCGGCGGATGCCGAGGATGCGATCTTGTGCGATCTGCTGGCCCGGAATGCGGTCCATGCGGCGATGTCCGGGAAAACCGGATTGGTGGTCGGCATGTTGCATGATGCCTTCATTCATATCCCGATCGAACTGTTGGTGGCCCACCACAAACGGTTGAATCCCGACGATGTCTGGTGGCAGTCGGTCCTGGCCGCCACCGGGCAACCGGCGCGGTTTGAATGAGATGGCTACAGGCGGGTGGCGTGGTTGTATGGGATGGACTTGCCCTCCTGTTTCTATTTTAACTGGCGTTGTTGGGTATTCACTGATAAGTTTCGAACGCCTGAATTGACTTACGGTCTGTATTCCTGATCGTGAAATCATTCACGCGGGAACGGATCTCCTGCGACAGGTCGGTCGCTTCTGGAAGTCCCCAGTTGAAGTGGAAGAGATAGTCGGCTGGTAATTTTGAAAGTTGTCATGTCAGATGTTCATAATATAGGCGAAGTCCCGCCTTCAGCAGCGCTTGTTCTTGTGGTGGAAGACGATCCCCATAGTCGTGAGTTACTGGTCGATATGCTAGCGGTCCGTGGCTATCGATGTGTCGTTGCGAAGGATGGCGAGTCCGCGTTGGCCAGCATAAAATCCAACCCGCCCGATGTCATTTTGTTGGATGTGATGATGCCCAAAATGGATGGATTTGAGGTGTGTCGCAGGATAAAGCAGGATCCAGCAACCGCAATCATCCCGGTTTTGATGATTACTGCCTTGAGTGAACGGGTGAACCGTTTGCGGGGGATGGACGCCGGCGCCAACGATTTCTTGATCAAACCGATCGATTGCGAAGAGGTCGCTTTACGGGTTCGAAACGCAGTTGAATCCAAGAAACTCCATGATCGGATACAAGCCGAACTGGTATATGCCCGGGAACTCGAGATCCTGCGCGATAATCTGACCCATTTCATTGTTCACGACCAACGATCCTTACTCATGGGGATCGCATGCGGGTTGCAGGTCATGTCCGAACAAAATGAGGTATCGGCCGAGAATCGCCGTTTTCTTGATATAGCGTTGGGAGCGACCCAGGAACTAAACGAAATGGTCAGTGCGATTCTCGACCTCAGTCGTATGGAGTCGCACCAGATGCCCTTGCGACGTGAAATCTGCGACTTGGTCGCGCTTGCCAAGGCCGGAGTGCAGCGAACCGCGAACATTGCAACCTATCGCATGGTGCAGGTCCAGGTGACAGGTACTACCGCTCCCGCGGATGTGGATCGGGAGTTGATTGAACGCATTTTTGCAAATTTGCTCACCAATGCCTTCAAATTCTCGCCTGCCCGCAGTCAGATTACGGTGACGATTTTCACCGTTCCTGGTCGTGTGCGCGTGGAAGTGGTCGATCAGGGGCCCGGGATTCCACCGGAGTATCACCAGAGTGTTTTTGAGAAGTTTGGACAGGTTGAAAACCGGCTTCAAAACCGGAAATATTCGACCGGCTTGGGGTTGGCGTTCTGCAAGGTGGCGGTGGAACTGCATGGTGGACAGATTGGGGTGAAAAGTGAACTGGGGAAGGGCAGTACCTACTGGTTCGAGTTGCCGAATGGAATGTGATGATAGGGAGATCCGGTGCGGGGAAGAGCATGGACCATGAAGCGGAATATAAAAGAACCTGCGAATGCCGCCGGCACTTCCGGAATGAACGGCACGTCCCCCTCGCTGACGAATTGCGCCTGGAACCAGGGGCGTTGGATAACTCTTGGTCGCACTATTTAAATCGCAATCATCGCGCACCCGTGGGGTGTTGCACCCTCTCGGAAAACGGGTTGATTCAGGACGTCAATCTGGCGACCGCCACCCTGTTCGGTGAAATCCGTGAGGGGTTAACTCAGCAGCCCTTCTCCCGGTTTGTCTCAAAGAGGACCAGGGTATTTATGGCCGCTATGACGTTCTGCCGGCCACCAACGGACAGGATGCAGTGATTTTGGCCACCCTTCATTGCCCGGAGATCATCCTGATGGACATTCAGATGCCCTTGTTGTCCGGGTTGGACGCCACGCAAATATTGAAGGCGAGCGCGTCCACCCGTGCTATCCCGATTGTGGCCGTAACGGCGTCGGCCATGGTGGGCGATGAGGCTCGGTTTCGTCAGATGGGGTGTGATGCCATCCTCGTCAAGCCCACGATCCCCTCACAAATCCTTCAGATCGTGCGCCAGTTTGTTCCTCGTCAGGAAGAACGGTGAGATCGTTGGGCGAGAAACAACCACGCTCGACTGTTGTTGCACAAATGTCTCGCATAGCCGACGAGACGGTCCATAATGTAGTCCGGTATGTCCGGGCGGATCGCTCTCCATCTCCCTGCAACGCGAGGGAGAACTCGTGGTGCTTCGTGTCGGCGACCATGGGGTCGGCATGCCGCAATCGGTGGACGTATCTGGAATGGGATTGATGATTATGAAACATCGAGCCAATTTGATGGGTGCACAGTCGAATGCGGATAGTCCTGCGGGTAATGAAACCCCCGAGATCTGCTTGATGGAGGCACCTCGCCATGCCGGATAAACCCGTAAAAAAAATGAATTCCATGACGTGTCCCGACGAACCCCTCAAGTTGCGGGTCGTGATCGTTGATGACCATGCCGTTGTGCGCATGGGGTTGCGCATGTTGATCGACCGGGAGAAAGACCTGGTGGTGTGTGGTGAGGCGGGGAATCGGGCGGATGCCTTGGCGCTGATCGCTCGTGAGGTACCAAACCTGGTGGTGGTGGATATGTGCCTGGGGGAGGAGAGCGGTTTGGATCTTATCAAGGATATCGCTACCCAGCATCCTGGCGTTCGCTCAATCGTGTTTTCCATGCTCCGGGAGACGGTATATGCCGAGCGGGCATTTCAAGCCGGAGCGAGGGGTTATGTGATGAAACAGGATCGGCCCGAAAACCTGATTACGGCTTTACGGGCCATTATTAATAACGGGCTTTACGTGGGCGATGCGGTCGCCCAGCAGATGGCCCGAAAGATGATGAATACCGGCCACCCCATGCAAGGGACTCCGAGTGACATCCTGGCGGATCGGGAACTGCAGGTGTTTGAACGCTTGGGAGAAGGTTTTGCGCCGGGCGAGATTGCCCGGTCCATGCACCTTAGCGTGAAAACCGTAGGAACCTACCGGGAACGCATCAAACAGAAGTTAGGCTTGACCAGCGCCCGCGAGTTGTCCCATTACGCCGTTGAATGGATGCGGACACATCATTCGTAACGCCGGGTTATGCGGGATCGTTTAGGTCGTTTGCCTTGGGTGTAGGTCATACGCCCGACGCAGCTTTGATTCATACTGCCGATTGTTCAGTTTCAAAAGACAGCCTAATGTGTTCATTTTCGGACACTTCATTGATTGATCGGTGCCAAATGACTGGCAGATCCAATCGTTTGGATGTAACGAGCAGATTATGCTTCATATCGTTTCACGGCAGCCCCTTGCGAAAATCGTTATCTTGGACGGAGATTTCGGGAAGAGCCCCGGTATCCGTCGGATACTCGAACTGGATGCAGCCCTCCAAGTATGCGCGGAAACACAGGAGCCGTCCGAGGCTGAAATTCTAATTACCGAGTGGCATCCCGATATTCTTATTCTTGAAATCCTTCAGGGTGAATGCCATGCGCTCGACCTAATTCGCGAGACCCGGACGCATTTCCCTGGCTTAAAAACTTTTGTTTTATCTCATCTGCCGGAAACGGTCTATGCAAAACGGGCGTTTCTGGCAGGCGCTTGCGGTTATGCGATGAAAAGCGCGTCCCCGTTGGCTATCAATGATGCCCTCAAAACGGTCTTGAGGAATGAAGTCTATATGACCGATGCGGTCCGGCAGAAACTCGCGCGACGGAGCCGGGGGACGGAGGCTCAAGATATGGCCAATCGTGTGGATTGCCTGACCGACCAGGAGCTCCGGATATTCGAGTTGATCGGCAAGATGCCCGATTTATTGCCGATTGCCCACATCATGGGGCTATGTGGAACCACGGTCACTCACTATCGCAACCGAATCAAGCGGAAGTTGGGATTTTGCACGCTCAACGGTTTGCGCCTTTTTGCTCGCCACTGGGTGGGCCTCTATCATTGCCCTGCGGCTCCTATCCGCTCCATACGGGAGTAGATTTTGTAGGTCTATTGACCGACGTGATGTTCAGGTTCTACACCTATATTATATGAGTCGTCGTCGCGGTAGTATTCAAGTGCTGTCATGCGGCATCAGTTACCCGCGGTGTGCCCATATTCGGTGGCGAGTCCAATCCTTTTCCTTTTAGTAGTGAACAAAAATCATCAAATGGCGGCGAATGTGTCCGGGGATTCCGTATCTGCCGTTCAGACTTCCCAAAGAAACGGGATGCGTAGGCTGGATGGCGAGGGGAGTGCGGTTCGCTCTTCTTCGGTCCGGTTACTTGAGAAATGTCAGGTTGCCATGGCCGTCCTGCTGCTGGTCGGCACTGCGTGGGTTTGGTCCGGGTTGCGAACCGCCTGGCTGCTTCCGAGTGTAGCCGTGGCCTTTGTCTTGCTGGCGCTTGTGCTGATCAGCCCGTGGGTCGGCACCCCTCGCGACCGTTCCGGGGGAGCCTTTGGGTCAAGCCGAGGGTGGTGGGGGGACCCCGTCTTTTATCTCGGGCTTCTCTTTCTCGCCTATCTTGCGGTTCAATGGTGGAATGCCGGACGGGTGCTCTTTTTCGATGTGGGTCTTAACCGCTGGTGTTATTCGCCGCCCCGCCATCCGGGTTTGCCGCGATCTGCTGTATGAACGCGCCCACCTCGCCATCTATGACCCCAAAGTGGATGCCGCCACTATCTATCAAAACTTGCTGGACTATGGCGTGACCCAGGCCGTTTTGGACTCCAATGTGGAAATTTGCAGCGACCCTTACGCGGTTGCGGACAAGTCCCACGCGCTCGTCGCCCTAACGGAGTGGGACGAGTTCCGGACGTTGGATCTGGGCCGCATCCATGAGCGGATGCTCAAACCCGCCTTTGTTTTCGATGGGCGGGACATCCTGCCTGCTGCGGCCCTCAGGAGCCATGGTTTCAAGGTATTTTCCATCGGCAAAGGCATCTGAGACGTGCCAAACACAGACAGAACTTATGCATATCCATCCTGAATTCCACCGTTTTCTCAATCGCCACGACAAGCAGGTACAGCTAGGCCAGCGTGGTCTAGTGGTTTGGCTCTGCGGGCTCTCCGGCTCCGGCAAGTCCACCATTGCCAATGCCGCCGAGCGCGTCTTGCACGAGCAGGGCCGCGTCACCGTCATCCTGGATGGCGACAATCTGCGCAGCGGGTTGAACGCCGACCTTGGTTTCAATGACGAGGCTCGCCTCGAGAACGTCCGCCGGATTGCGGAGGTGGCCAAGGTTTTCGTCGCGCAGGGGATCATCACCTTCGTTTCGGCCATCACCCCGCGCGGCGAACTCCGCGACCTCGTCCGCGGGATTCTCGGCGAGGAGGATTTGTTCGAGGTCTATGTCGAGGCCAGCTACACCACTTGTGAAAAACGCGACGTCAAAGGCCTCTACGCCAAGGCCGCCCGCGGTGAGATCGCCCATTTCACCGGCAAAGATGGTTCGTTTGAGCCCCCGCAACATCCCGCCCTCGTCCTCAATACCGAAACCTCCTCGATCGAGGATGCCGCTTTCGAGCTGCTCGAAGCCATCTCTGGCCGGATAATCCTTTGATTGTATTTGTAACTTGTTGGAAATAAGGATAGAATACAAAATAGCCGTATTAACTAATAATTTATTGACCTGAAGTGGATTGAGGCCTAGGATGGGCCGCGCCGCGGTGGTTTTTACTGCGGGATTTTCCGCCAGTTTTTTCTTAGCAACATGCCCAATTACCAATTTAGTCACCTCGATCAGCTCGAAGCGGAAGCGATATTCGTGCTGCGGGAAACCGCCGCCCAGTTTGAAAATCCGGCTCTATTGTTTTCGGGTGGTAAGGATTCCATTGTGATGGCGTGGCTGGCCCGCAAGGCGTTCTGGCCGGCCCGGATGCCCTTTCCGCTCGTACACGTCGATACAGGCCACAATTTTCCCGAGACGATGGCCTATCGGGATGAGTTTGTCAGTCTGACGGCGGCCCGGCTCGTCGTCGGCTCGGTGCAGGCGTCCATCGACAGCGGGCGCGTGGTGGAAGAAAAGGGAGCGGCTGCCTCGCGCAACAAATTGCAAACCGTCACCTTGCTCGACACCATCGAGCAATACCAATACGACGCCTGCCTGGGCGGTGGGCGCCGCGACGAGGAAAAGGCGCGGGCCAAGGAGCGATTTTTTTCGCACAGGGATGATTTTGGCCAGTGGGACCCGAAGAACCAGCGCCCGGAACTGTGGAACTTGTTCAACGGCCGCAGAAATCCCGGCGAACATTTCCGGATTTTTCCGCTTTCCAACTTCACCGAGATGGACGTGTGGATGTACTTGAAACGTGAGAATATCCCGCTTCCATCGCTTTATTTTGCCCACCAGCGCGATGTGTTCGAGCGCAACGGCATGCTGCTAGCTGTCACTGAATTTCTCAAACCCCAGAGCCACGAAACCGTCACCACAAGGGTCGTTCGCTTCCGCACCATCGGCGATGCCACCTGCACCGGGGCCGTCGAATCCAGCGCCGCCACCCTCGACGCTGTCATCGCCGAGGTGGCGGCCGCACGCCAAACCGAGCGAGGCACACGCTCCGACGACAAGCGCTCCGAAACCGCGATGGAAGACCGGAAAAAGGAGGGGTATTTCTAACACTCAAGTGAGGATATTTCCCATGGACCTTCCATCACCTCTACAAATTGCGGCTTGGAAAAGGATGTCTCTGGCTGAAAAATACCAGCTACTCGCCGCGACTGTCCGCAACGCCCGGGAACTCAAACGCACGGGCCTGCGCCTGCGTTTTCCGCAAGAATCGCCCGCACAGATTGAAACCAAGCTAGCCCGCGTCTGGCTCCATGCAAGACCCTGACCTCATCGCCCTCTTTGTGGCACCTCTCGAAACCGCTGGCATTCCTTACCTCGTGTCAGGCGCCGTCGCCACTGCTATCTACGGGGAACCTCGTAATACCCTCGATATCGATCTGGCGGTTTTCCCTGACCCCTCGCAAATCAATATTTTTCCGCAGTTGTTTCCGGAAGCGGATTTCTATCTGCCACCCACTGATGTCATCATTGTTGAATGCCGCCGCACTACTCGCGGCCACTTCAACATCATTCATCACGCCACTGGACTCAAAGCCGATATCTACCCATCGCAAAACCATCCTTATCTCCAGTGGGCCATGCAACATAAGCAGCGCGTGGAAACCCCGGCCGGCCAAGTATCCCTTGCCCCTCCCGAATACGTGATCCTTCATAAGCTCGAGTTCTTTCGTGAGGGTGCTCATCAAAAGCACCTGCGGGATATCGCCGGAGTGATCAACCAATCCCCCTTGGACATGGCTTTTCTCGCCACGGCCACCGCCACGCTCCGCTTAGAGCTGGAATGGCAAGCGGCCCTCGCTCTTGCGGCGTCTTGATCTTCAATTCTCAACTTCAACTCTCAACTCTCAGCTATTAGCTATCAGCTTCTTCACTCATGGACCTATTGAGATTCACCACTGCCGGCTCCGTCGATGACGGCAAATCCACGCTTATTGGCCGCTTGCTTTACGATTCCAAATCCATTTTCGAGGACCAACTCGAGGCGATGGAGGAATCCTCCCGCCGCCGCGGCGACGCCAACGTCAATCTCGCCTTGCTCACCGACGGGCTCAAGGCAGAGCGCGAACAGGGAATCACCATCGACGTCGCCTATCGCTATTTTGCCACGCCTAAACGCAAGTTTATCATCGCCGATACACCGGGCCACATTCAATACACCCGCAACATGGTCACCGGTGCCTCCACCGCCAATCTGGCCATCATCCTTATCGACGCCCGCAAAGGCGTTATCGAGCAGACAAAACGCCATTGCTTCGTCGCCAATCTGTTGCGCATCCAGCACCTAGTCGTCGCCGTCAACAAAATGGATCTGGTCGGCTTCAGTGAGGATGTGTACAAGCAAATCGTGGAGGAATTTCGCGAGTTTGTGTCGCGCCTCGACAATATCGTCGAGATCACGTTTATCCCGATTTCTGCCCTCAATGGCGATAACATCGTCGATAAGTCCACCAACATGCCATGGCATGCAGGCCCCACGTTGCTCTATCACCTGGAAAATGTCTATGTCGCCGGCGAGGAAAATCATGTCGAAGCTCGCTTCCCCGTCCAATGGGTGGTGCGCCCGATGAGCGACGAGTGGCACGATTTCCGCGGGTATGCCGGCCGAGTCGCCGGCGGTGTTTTCAAGCCAGGCGACGCCGTCACCGTGCTGCCGTCGGGTTTCTCCACCCGTATCAAGGCCATCCACAGCCCCAGCGGCGAAGTCGATGAAGCCTTCGCCCCCCAATCCGTATGCCTCACCCTCACCGATGAAATCGACATTTCCCGTGGCGACATGTTGGTTAAGGCGAACAACCCGCCCCAGGTCGGCCAAGACATTGAGGCGATGGTGTGCTGGTTCTCGCCCCGCCCGATGCTGCCGCGTGCCAAGCTGATCCTTCGCCACACCACCCAGGAAACCAAGGCGGTCGTCCAACACGTCAGGTATCATGTCGATATCAACACGCTTCATAAAATTGAGGACGTCGATGGCTTTGCGATGAACGACATTGGCCGCATCAGCCTGCGGGCCGCAGTCCCGCTGTTCTACGATTCCTATCGCCGCAACCGCCAGACCGGCTCGTTCATCCTCATTGATCCCGCCACCAACGAAACCGTCGCCGCAGGCATGATCGTCTGAGGCATGGCCCGGACTCACATCAATAGGGAGCCTCGACCTTATGGATAATAGATCGGTTCTACAATCCGCGACACTTAGATTTCCTGACGCGCATGGCCTGCCCCGTGCTTTGCTCCGATTTTTATCCGTTTGTTCAATTTTAATTGAACAAACGGGTTTTCGTGCCACCTTGGCGCGGCAACGTAGCGCTTGGGCATCACGTGGCTGAAATTTTCCTCATGAGCGTGCAGGTTTTCCGCCAGGAATGGCGCAAGCGACCACGGGCGGTAGCGTCCCTTGCACTCACGGGTGTCCTTGCCGCCGTGTAATGCGTGGGGGACTTCAGCAATGCGTGTTGGTCTCTCAGGTTGTTTTGGATAAGGCGGTAAATGGGCACTTTTTTCATTTAGCAGGCACCATGTCAGCACCCTTGCCATTGCCTAAATTCACGCCGAGTCAGAAGCTGCGCATTGCCTCGCGGCTCTATGCCACGGCGCGAAAGGTCAAGCTTGCCGGGCTTCGCCACCCACACAAGGACTGGCCGGAGGAGCGCTTGCTGCGCGAATTGAACCTCAGGTTTTTCCTCCTGCATGATTGAGTTGCTCGACGTGTTCATCAGCCCGCTGGAAAGTCAGGGCTTTCGTTATCTGGTCACCGATTCGATTGGAGCCATGGCCTATGGCGAGCCGAGACTGACCAACGCCATTGATCTGATCTTAGAAATTCAAAGCGAGGATGTCGCATCTCTAATTAGAGCGTTCCCGGAATTAGACTTTTATTTGCCACCGTCTGAGGTGATCCAATCCGAGCGGGTTCGCATGCAGCGCGGTCATTTTAACATCATCCATTTGGAGACCATGCTCAAGGCCGATGTCTATCTGGCCGGGGCTGATCCTCTCCACCGCTGGGCATTTCAGCACGCCGTGCGCATGGAGATCGAGGGCAGGCTGATAGCCTTTGCTCCATCCGAATATATCATCCTCAGAAAACTTGAATTTTTCGAGGAAGGCGGTTCCGAAAAGCATCTTCGCGATATTGCCGCAATGATGCAGGAATCCGGCCCGGTCATGGATGCCACCTTTCTTTCTCAAGAGGTTCTCGCGCGGGGCCTCAGTGCAGCATGGCAACGTGCCAATAACCTCTGATTCGTGAGGTTTTTTTTCCTGATGGCCTCAGCAAATCCAGCATTCTTCTCTTATGACCAGCACCACATCCACCATCCTGCGACCATCCTCTGTCATCGGCGTCGTCGGGCTCGGCTACGTCGGCTTGCCGCTCGTGTTAGCCTACGCCGATAAGGGTTTTTCGGTGATCGGCTTCGATATTGACGACTCGAAAATCGTTCACCTGCACGCTGGGACGAGTTATATCAAACACATTCCTAGCGAGCAAGTGGGTGCGGCACGGGCGTCCGGCAAGCTTGACGCCACCAGTGATTTTGGCCGCATCAAGGACTGCGACGCGATCATCCTGTGTGTGCCAACGCCGTTGGATGAGCACCTCGAGCCCGACCTGAGTTTTGTCACCGATACCCTCGATGCGGTCGTTCCCCACCTGCGGGCCGGTCAAGTCCTCAGTTTGGAAAGCACCACTTATCCGGGCACCACGGAGGAGGAGGTCGTCACTCGCGTGGCGGCGGCTGGGTTCACAGTGGGCGAGAGCCTGTTCGTCGTCTATTCGCCGGAGCGCGAGGATCCCGGCAATCCGCGCTTTGCCGCCACCAACATTCCTAAAGTGGTCGGCGGCCACACCCCAGCCTGCCTGGCTGCGGGCTGCGCCCTTTATGGTGCCGCCTTCGATCGGGTGGTGCCGGTTTCCTCCACCCAAGTCGCCGAGCTTTCCAAGCTCCTCGAAAACATCTATCGTTCGGTAAATATCGGCCTCATCAATGAATTGAAGATTGCCGCTGACCGCATGGGCATCGACATTTGGGAAGTCATCCGCGCAGCTTCGACCA
>Ga0118677_10009106_pt1 | contig 15642 bp, 14 predicted proteins | sample AliMusrvi5mmetaG_FD_86154 | JGI IMG/M metagenome (GOLD analysis project Ga0118677, IMG submission 86154)
AGCGTGAAGGGTTCAGGGGAAGGGTAGGGGACCGGGGGAAGGGGGCAATAGGCGTGAACACTGTCCACCTTTACGCTTCCGGCTTTCACCATGTTCCGCACCCCCTGGACCAGGTTGGCAGTGAGGTCGAATCCCAGTTCAACATGGTCGAACCCGAGCGCGAGAATTTCCTCAAGCATCGTTTCGCCGGTTTCATGCCGGCGGGCATTCCAACGAGTTGTCAGGCTGAAGATCATGGGGCAAAATAAAAAAAGCTCCCTGAATTATGAAATCCAGAGAGCTTTCGGAGATTCAGAAATTGAATCAAACGATATTGTACGCCGCGCGAGCGCGGGCACGGGCTGCCTTGCGGCGTTTCTGCTCGCTGGGCTTCTCGAAGTATCGATGGGCACGGATTTCTTTCATGATGCCTTCCTTGTCCATGATCTTCTTCAGGCGCCGCAGAGCTTTGTCAACGGTTTCGCCGCGTCTAATTTTGACTTGAGCCACGTGTAATGTCACCTTCCCTTCGTGATCCGGATCCTGATTTAGCTGATCCTTGAATCAAACAGGCGTATCGTATACGTGAGATTGGGGTAAAACTCAAGGAATTCTTTGTCGTGAAAATTCTTCTTTGCGATCTTCGTGTACTTCTGTTCAAATTGACAGCTCTATGAATAAAGGTGGTCGCATGCATTCTGTAAGCAATTGGTTTAAAAAAGTTGGCGAATCCCGGTTGGGGCGGGTGTTAGCTTGGGGCTTGCTGATTTTGAGTCTTGTGAATGTGACGGTATTGATTTTGATGGCTGTCAAGGGGGGGCCTTTGACCTATGTGATTCATGCGGCTCATACCAAACCCCGGTTTGAATTTGTCATCCTGGGCTGGTTTGGCTGGTTTTTTCTGCGTTATGGGGTGAATGGCACCCGCCGACAGTGGTTTGTTTTTACCGGGCGAATGATCTTATGTATTTTCAGTACAGTGCTGGCTTTTCTGGTGGCGGAAATCGGGTTGAGAGTCATTCTCAAGAAAACTCAGGAAGGGCAGTCGCTCGATCGATTGGATTCCATCTCGGCTCAGTTGACAGAAGAAACCATCCGTAGTTCCCATCCCCTGGCGGCGATTGTCCGTCGGAGTGCCCACCCGGCACTGGTGTATGAGTTACAACCCCGATTGGATCGGGATTTCGGACATCATTGGCTCCATATTAATGCTTCCGGTATGCGAGATGTACGGGAATATCAGGAGGCCAAGGGGTCAAACACATTTCGAATTATTGGTTTGGGTGATTCAGGCATGTTCGGCTGGGATGTGGAGCAGGAGGATCCCTATATGGCGGTTCTGGGCCGCCAACTCAATGCGCGAAGGGATGGCCACGTTTACGAAACCTTGAATTTCGGAGTGCCGGGTTACAATACCCAGTTGGAGTTGGAAATGCTGAAATGTCGCGCGCTCGCTTTTTCTCCGGACATTGTTGTGATCGGGTGGTGCGACAATGATTTCAACTACCCCTTTTTCATCCCTCAACAATGTCAGTGGAGTCGGAAAAACGTTTCGTTTCTTTATTATCTCATTTTCAACCGCCAAAAATTTGCGGACATCGCCTTGAATCGTATCAGTGATATGCGCGATTATAATGAAGGCAATGTCCCTGAACATTTTAAGGACGGGACGGATATCAGTGGGGTAAAACAGTGTTTCTCCGAGATCATGGAGTTGAGTCGTAAACATCGATTTAAAGTACTTGTGTTCGGACCGATGCAGCGTGAAGCGGTAGAAATCTGCAAAGAGGTGGGTGCCCCTTATTATAATACGAATGAGCGGATCTCTGAGAACCAGTATCCCCCGGAATATCTTGTCCACTATATGCATCCCGCACCTGCGGGACATCGGGTGTTGGCGGAACATATCGAAAACGAACTACGCGCGCGTGGATGGTTGCCGTAGTAAAAAGGATTGAAGCCAAGCAGCCTATCATGCTCACAAGTATTCCAGTGGAGTTTGTTTTATTCGCGTTAGTGTTGATTGGCGTGGCGGTATGCCATCACCGGACGTTTGAGGTGGCGGTGGCAGGTGTGGTAGTCATCACGGCTTACCGGTATTTTACCACCCCCTTTAATCCATTTACGCATTGGCAGGGAGAATGGCCGTTATTGCTCAATTTATTTGGCCTCCTTATGGGGTTTGCATTGCTTGCCCGCCATTTCGCGGAGTCACATGTGCCGACCTTGTTGCCCCGGTGGTTGCCCGCCGGTTGGATGGGTGGGTTCGTTTTGTTGGCCTGTGTCTTCGTTCTTTCCTCGTTTCTCGACAACATTGCGGCGGCGATGATCGGCGGTACCCTTGCCATGGTGGTGTTCCGTGGCCATGTCCATGTCGGGTATCTGGCGGCCATCGTTGCCGCCAGTAATGCCGGCGGGGCCGGCAGTGTGATGGGGGATACAACGACGACGATGATGTGGATCGATGGTGTCTTGCCGGTGAATGTCATGCATGCCTACGTTGGTGCGGGAATGGCCGTTTTGGTGTGTGGACTTATTGCGGCACGCCAACAGCACCGGTATCACCCGATTTTTCTTGGTGGAGAAGGGGTGCGAATTGACGGAGGACGGTTGTTAATCGTGTTGGCAATTTTGGGCGGGGCGATTCTGGCCAATATGTGGTTCGGGTTTCCCGCCATCGGTGTGTGGGTGGTAATTGGGGCTGGTGCCTTTTTCCGTAAAACACACTGGCATGAGTTGCGTCAGTCGCTGAAGGGCAGTCTATTTCTTGTGGCATTGGTTTGGTGCGCTTCGCTTATGCCGGTTGAATCGCTCCCGCCAGCCAGTATTGCAAGCGTTTTTATGTTGGGATTCCTGTCGTCTGTTTTTGATAACATTCCTCTCACGAAGTTGGTACTCGACCAAGGTGGTTATGACTGGGGTTTTGTGGCCTATGCGGTTGGTTTTGGCGGCTCGATGCTCTGGTTCGGATCCTCGGCAGGGGTAGCGCTGACCAACCTGTTCCCGCAAGGGCGATCCGTCGGGGCTTGGATCAGGGACGGTTGGCATGTGGCGTTTGGCTATATATTAGGTTTTGCGGTGATGTTGGCGCTGATGGGGTGGCATCCGCATGCAGCTCACAAAAATCACGTTTTGCCCCGAAAACCTCCCGCTGAAACGTTTCAGATGAAATAATGCAGACGTACGCGTCTGAAAATGGCTATTTGAATGGGGGATAAAATGGATAAAGAAAAAGAAAGACATTCAAGTGAGACGCCGCTGGAATTCCGTCTTATCGGCGCCATAGGACTGAACGCGCTGATTGTTGTTGCTGAGGTTGTTGGAGGGGTGGTTTCTGGCAGTTTGGCCTTGCTTTCCGATGCGGTACATAATCTCAGCGATGTGGTTGCTCTGATCATCGCATTTGTGGCGCGTCGATTGGGGAAACGCCCGCCTTCGCATCGGCACACCTATGGGTTGGGCCGCGTGGAAGTCATGGCGGCCTTTTTCAATAGTGCCACCATTCTGGTCGTGGGAACGTTGATTATCCGGTCGGCGGTGATGCGGCTGATGCAGCCCGTACCGATTCTCTCCGGAGTGATGTTGGCGGTGGCGGTCATCGGACTCGCCGCCAATCTGTTTTCGGTACTATTGCTGAAAGGGCATAGCCACGGCGATTTGAATATGCGGGCGGCAATGTTACATCTGATTCAGGACACGCTTTCCTCGGTGGCCGTTGTGGTGGCCGCTCTGTTGTCAGGTTGGAAATATGGGCCATATTTGGATCCGCTGGTTTCAATTCTCGTCGTCGTCATGGTCCTTTTCAGCGGCTGGCAGCTTTTGCGTGACGCGACTCGGGTACTGCTCGAAGGAACGCCGGAAGGTCTTGATCTCGAAGCGCTTCGCAAGGATATCCATCAATACGTGCCCGGATGCGGTCTGCATCATGTTCACGTTTGGGAACTGCGACCAGACCAGCGTATGTTGACCGCCCACCTGCGGGTCGCTGACAAGCCTTTGTCTGAATTGGAAACCATGGTGCATCAGGTCCGTCATCGATTGCAGACCCACTGGGCGATTTCGCATGCTACATTGGAGCCGGAACTTGTTGGGTGTGGGAGGAGCGAGCTTTTGGGGAGCCATTTATCTTCTGACACCGTACTCCACCAGGATATCCATCACGGCCAGATTCCATGACTTTTCTGCGCTTTAAGATGAAGTTTTTTCCGAATGCTCCTTACCAGTCCCACTTCCCACCCTCATCCACACCCACGCCCTCACCTTACCTTACCAGCTCCACTCTCACCCATTACAGCACCAACCCGAACTATTCTGTGATCGTCCAGGAAGAAGTACCAGTCCTTGGAAACAGTGGGGAAGAATCTTTCCTTACTCCGTTTATCCTTATTTCAGCTTCAAGGTTGGCAATTGCCTTTTTAACCGTAATGAGATGCAAAATGATGAAGATTGCCATTTTATCATGAGTGTCATAGGATGAAATCCATCAAATATGTTTAAGAGACTAACAAAAACTATTGGCCTCTTTCTGTTCCTGCTGTTTGTCTGCGGGTCTGTCCTTGTTCCTGTATTCCACAAGGCGCATTGTGATGATCAAGCGGCGGCTGGAGGTGATACCCACTGCGCCATTTGTCATGTCATCAATACCCCTTGCATCATCTCTTACTTACCCGTCACAATTATTGTTGAACATTTCCTGGTGGGTACCGTTCAACTTGAAAACTCTCTGTTTGTTGCCGCTACGCTTTGTTATTCCTGTCAGGCGCGTGCTCCTCCTGTAGTCTGACGTTTCCCGTTTCCGTCAGATATTTTGTGATGCTGGGTTGTCCGCCCATTTCACATTCAATAACAAACCAACTTGATCCAATACAGGAGGATTCATGAACCGCTTATTTCGATTTTTAGCGACTACTGCCATTTTGGTGCCTTTCATTGGCTTTTCGGCTGAAGAGGCCACACCCACCAACACCGTACAAGAGCTCCAACAACTGCGTGTGCGTATGGAAGCACTGGAGAAGAAAATCGCTGAGACACCCCCGCCTGTGCCAACAGCGACCATGGGGCGAGCGGGTTCTTCATATATGAACCTGAGTTTTGACGTGCTGGCAAACGCCGGCTGGTCTTCTACGCCGGATGTCGAGTCGATACAACCCGGCGGACATGATCCCTCGCAAAGGGGCTTCTCTCTCCGCAATGCCGAACTCGCGCTCGATGGTGCCGTTGATCCCTATTTCAAAGGGTTCGCTAACATTGTTCTTATGACCGATGCCGACGAGGAAACCGCCATTGAACTGGAAGAAGCGTATGCACTCTCCAGCAGTTTGCCCGGCGGTTTGCAACTTAAGGTTGGTCGGTTCTTTGCCGAGTTTGGTCGGCAGAACAATCAGCATCCTCATTCCTGGGCGTTTGTGGATGAAACCCTTGTGCTCAACCGGATGTTTGGCGAGGACGGACTTCGCCAGAATGGCGCGCGTCTCTCGTGGCTTGCGCCAACGGAACACTATACGGAATTCACCTTGGGCGTCTTTAACGGCCAAGGGAGCGACGCTTCCAGTTTCCGCTACGCTGGTGAGACCGGTGTTGACGGCGTAGACCGCCTCTATGGCCGGGCAACGACGGCCCGAAATCTCAGCAATGCTGGCGATTTCCTCTTTGTGCCGCGTCTTGCCACGTCCTTCGACCTGACCGATTCGCAAACCCTTGTGTTGGGTACCTCCGCGGCACTTGGTCCCAATGACACAGGTGAAGATACGCGCACACTGATCTATGGCGTGGACGCATTCTGGAAATGGAAGCCGGCAAATGCCGCTGGCGGCTGGCCCTTTGTGACTTGGCAAACCGAAGCCATGGGTCGTGATTTCGAAGCGGGCGCCGACGCTACGGCCGGGTTGCCAACGGAGACCCTGCATGACTGGGGCATGTATTCTCAAGTGCAATGGGGTTTCGTCCAACGCTGGGCCGCGGGTTTACGGGGGGAATACGTGACCGGGGACGATAGCGTAAGCGAGGAGGCCACGATCGAGCGGCCAACAGAAAAACGGGTTTCCCCGAATATCACCTGGTACCCGTCCGAATTCAGCAAATGGCGATTACAGTACAATCATACGTGGCGGGAAAATGTCGAAGACGAGGACGCTCTGTGGCTTCAGTTTGAATTCATGCTCGGCGCCCATGCAGCTCATAAATTTTAATCCACCAAGCAACCCCTAAAATAGACACCTCAATAAGGACTTTAAAAATATGAATACGAAACTCACTATCCGTCGAATCTTCCTAACCTTGGCCGTTTTCCTGATACTGACACCATGTAGTCATGCCAAATTGAACGTCATCACCACGACCGCTGATTTTGGAGCCATTGCCCGTGATATTGGGGGTGACCTGATCTCCGTCAGCGTCCTGGCCAAACCGACAGAGGATCCGCATTTCGTTGATGCCAAGCCAAGTTACATTTCCAAACTCGCCAGGGCTGACGTGCTTATTGAAGGCGGTGCGGAACTTGAAACGGGTTGGCTGCCGCCACTGATTGACGGCGCCCGCAATCCAAAAATCGAATCCGGAAAGCCCGGGCATGTCATGTGTGCCGAAGGTTTGGCCTTGCTGGAAGTCCCGACCACGTTGGATCGTTCGCAAGGCGATATTCATGCGATGGGTAATCCTCATTTCATGACGGATCCCCTGAGTGCCCGCCATGCCGCCCAACGTATCGCCGCCGCATTTAGCACGGTGGACGCACAGAACAGTGCTGCGTACCGGCAGAAACAAGAGGCCTTCCTTCACCGATTGGACGAAAAACTCCCTGAATGGAAGAAGCAGTTGGAACCCTTTCAGGGGAGAAGAGTGATTGCTTACCACAACTCATGGCCTTACTTTGCCAACCGGTTTGGGTTGAAGATTGACCTCTTTCTTGAGCCGAAACCGGGCATTCCCCCGACACCCGCGCACTTGGCTGAGGTCATGACCACTATGAAAACCGACAATATCAGGGTCATTATCATTGAACCCTATGAGAACCGGAAGACAGCCGAGGCGGTAGCCGCTAAAACGGGTGCCACTCTCGTGAATTTCTCTCAATATCCAGGCGGTGTCAAAGGCACGGACGGCTATATTGAGTTGATTGACACTCTCGTCAACACACTGGCCGCGGCATTAAAAACAAGTGACGCTTCAAAGGAGTTGCCAAAATGAGTGAAGCCTTTCAAATCATGATGTGGCCTTTATTGGCCTGTTTGTTGCTTCCGGGGCTCCTGGTTTACTTGGGGCTTCACATTGTGCGGCGCGAAATCATCTTTGTTGATCTTGCGCTGGCCCAGGTTGCGGCTCTGGGAATATGCATGGCGATTCTGCTGGGGTATGACGCACACGATTGGCAGACCACAGCCTGGTCTGGCGGGTTCACCTTTATGGGGGCAGCTCTCCTGACCTTGACACGCCCCAGTGGGAAACGGGTGCCACAGGAGGCCTTGATTGGCATCGTGTATGTTGTGGCGGCGGCAGCGAGTTTCCTGCTATTAAGTCGCAGTCCTGAAGGCAACGAGGAATTGCGCCGGACGTTGGTTGGTGAAATTCTACTGGTCCAACCGGGTGAGGTGTTACGAACTTTCATTCTGTTTACCGCCATTGGGACAGTTCACTTGATATTCCGTCGCCAGTTCTGGCTTCTTTCGTTTTCTCCGGAGCAAGGAAAATCAGAAGGTCTTCGTCTCTGGCGATGGGATTTCCTGTTCTATGTTCTCTTCGGAATCGCCGTGACAAGCTTCGTCAGAATGGGTGGCGTGTTATTGGTCTTCTCCTATCTCATCATCCCGGCTGTATGTGCCAATATTTTTGCCACAACGTTGCGCCTACGTCTTGCGGTCGGATGGATCGTGGCGACATTAGCGAGCGTGGTGGGCCTGTATGCTTCCTATCGCCTTGATCTTCCTACGGGAGCGGCCATTGTTTGTGCACTGGGACTGGCCTTGTTGCTGGCTTCCATGATCCGAATGTTCCATCACAAGTAATGCGTCTAAAATAATCAAGCGTTTGTGTCAGCCTCATTTGTAATTTTGTGATGGATAGGTTGACACTATAGTATTACATTGTTATATTTCGCCATACAACGAAGTGTTAAAAGAGTCGCTGTCATGTGGTTGTATCGACGCTAATGCGGAATGTTTGCCGAGGAAATAACGGAGGTTGTATGCGGGATAAATTGGACGTACTGAAGGCATTGGCTGATGAAACCCGGTTGCGGGCGTTGTGCGCGCTGAGGGGCGGTGAGTTATGTGTCTGTCAGCTTATCGCACTATTAGAATGGGCACCCTCCACGGTGTCGAAGCACCTGTCTATTCTGCGTAATGCCCGGTTGGTGGATAGCCGGAAGGAGGGGCGCTGGATGTACTACCGGTTGTCGCAGGAGTTCCGGACGCCATCTACGGGGAAGTTGCTGCAGTTGCTGTTTGAGGATATTGAGGGTACGGCTCGTATTATCGAGGATAGGAAACGTCTGAAAGCGATTTGCGACGAAGGCATGGAGTCGGTGTGCCGGAGGATTTTTTGAATACACGTTTAAAAGTACTATTTCTCTGCACCGGCAACTCCTGCCGGAGCCAGATGGCGGAGGGTTGGGCGCGGCATCTCAAAGGGGATGTGATTGACGTGTTTTCTGCAGGAATTGAGACGCACGGATTGAATCCGAATGTGGTCAAGGTCATGGCAGAGGCGGGGGTGGACATCTCCGGGCACCGCTCGAAGCATGTGGACGAATTGAAGGGAGTGGAGTTCGATTATGTGGTGACGGTTTGTGACCATGCGCATGAAGCCTGCCCTTTGTTTTTGGGAAAGACCAAAGTGGTGCATGTGGGGTTCGACGATCCGCCCCGTCTGGCGCGGGAGGCGAAGACGGAAGAGGAAAAACTGGACTGTTACCGGTGCGTTCGGGATGAGATTAAGCAGTTTGTGGCAGGGCTTCCAGGTTGTCTAATGGGAAAAGAATCTTGAACAGAAGCACGCAAAGACCGCGAAGGAGAGAAATGTTTTTACCGCCGGAGGCGGGGGAAACCCATTCTTTGTGTGCTTCGCGAGCTTCTGTTAAAACTCTTATGAATTGATTTCGGTTATGCCGGATTAGGAGGAGAAGAAATATGTCAGATAAAATTACGAAACAATTATCCTTTTTAGATCGCTATTTAACTCTGTGGATATTCATTGCGATGGGAGTTGGTGTTGCGTTGGGCTATGTGGTTCCGGCCTTTGGCAACTGGATTGGATCATTGAGACCGGAAGGAACGCAAACGAGCATTCCGATTGCCGTCGGATTAATCCTGATGATGTTTCCGCCGTTGGCAAAAGTTAAGTATGAGGAGTTGGGCGATATCTTCCGGGATTGGAAGGTGCTCGGGTTGAGTTTGCTTCAGAATTGGGTGGTGGGCCCGATTCTCATGACGGTGTTGGCCATCGTCTTTCTGCGCGACCAGCCTGAGTTTATGATCGGACTGATTATGATTGGTCTTGCCAGGTGTATTGCCATGGTGATTGTGTGGAACGATCTGGCGAAGGGGGATACGGAGTATTGCGCGGGATTGGTGGCATTTAACTCGATTTTTCAGGTGTTGTTTTACAGCGTTCTGGCATGGCTGTTTGTGACCAAACTCCCGCCTTTACTGGGGCTTTCTGGCGTGGTGGTCAATGTGACGATGAAACAGATTGCAGAAAGCGTGTTCATCTATCTGGGCATTCCCTTCATTGCGGGAATGCTTACCCGCCTCATTCTGGTGAAGGCGAAAAGCAAGGAGTGGTATCATTCGAAATTCATTCCAAGAATTTCGCCCATCACACTGGTCGCCTTGCTGTTCACTATCGTGGTCATGTTCTCCATGCAAGGCCAGAAAATCATTGCCAAACCCGGTGATGTGCTTTTGATTGCCGTGCCGTTGTTGATTTATTTCGTGACGATGTTTCTGGTGAGTTTCTGGATCAGCGCCAAGGCGGGTGCCAACTATGCCAAGTCGGCCACCCTCTCTTTTACGGCGGCCAGCAATAACTTTGAACTGGCTATCGCTGTCGCCGTGGGGGTGTTCGGTATCAATCATGGTGCAGCGTTCGCGGCCGTGATCGGCCCGCTGGTGGAAGTCCCTGTGTTGATCGGACTGGTGAATGTGTCGTTATATTTTCGCAGGAAGTTTTTTCTGACTCCTGACTTCTGAAGTTTGTCTTCAAATCATCAGGCGCTCAACATCCAGATCCGAAGAGGGTGCCACATGTAACTGGCGTAGGCCGGTTGCCGTTTTGATATTAATGGTGACCTCGGGATTGGCTCGGGCGTCGCTAAAGCGGGCGCAAAGCCGGGCCGCCTCCGTAATATTGGCTTCGGTGGCATCACCGGTGACGAGTGTCGTCGGGCCAGGGATCACCTCGACATTCATTAGAATTTCGCCTGGAAGAGCCATGGATTCGAGTTGCGCGTTTTCTGGTGCTTCGCGTCCCACGATCACCTTTACGGTGGAGGAGAGCCTGAAATGGCGTCCAATCTTGAGCAGATTGATAGCCACCAGATTTTTGATCTGTCCATTGCGTCGGAGATCCAACACCCTGCCGGCATAATGGGGTTCCGTTAGCTTGCAGCCTCCCGCTGAAGGGGGGTATTCCGTAATACCATATTGTTCCGCCAGCTTCTGTTGCGGTTTTCGACTCCGTCCATTCAAGTCCAACAGTCGATTCCGATCCACCCAGCCCAGGCGTTCGGCCTCGGTTTCCGGTAGCAGTTTCGCGCTCAAAGGGCGCAATAGCCGATGCCCGTATCCGGATTCCTCCGCAACAATGTTGAGCGTACGCTTGGTTTGTGACATCGGGCGTTGGTTGAGAACTTCGCCAGTGGCAATGAAATCAAAACCATCCCGTTCCAATATTTTACCGGCACACCGGATCATGGCGGCGTGGCAGTCGATACAGGGGTTAATGCAGGAACCAAAGCCATGTTTAGGGTGTTCAATGATGGGAATCAGATCCTGGGTGAACTCCTCGATCATGAGTGGAATGCCCAGTACGGTGGCGGCAGCGCGGGCCTTGTCAGCGCTGAAGAAAGGGGTTTCAAAGCTCAAACCGGTGACCTGAATGTTTTGGGCTTTCAGCACAGCGGTGGCGAGCATGCTGTCTAGCCCACCGGACATCATGACCAGTGCGGAAATCTTTTTTTCATCTGTCATCATGCTCTAATAGAGAAAGCGCCCCCTGTCACGCAATCTTAAACATAAAAGAAAAGTTAATGTTTCCTTGATTAACGTCTATTGGCATTATAATATTTACACGTGTCAATAAATAAAAATCATGTTCACCCGACTATGGCCGAGATTGCGGCGGAGTTGGGTCTTTCGCGGATGTACGTGTCCTGTGTGGCAAACGGTACGGCGCGGCGGCGTGGTCTCTCCGAGAAAACCATTCAACGCGTACAAGAGCATTTGGACCGGCGCGGCTATGTGCCTTCTCGCTATGCATGTAATTTGCGATCGGCGCCCACGCGTGTCATAGGCATCATGTACGTTAACGAGCTTTCCTCACATCTTGCGGCGGGGTTTCAGAGGCTTGTCGGGCGGCTTGGTACTGGAGATCAGCCACTGGAGATCGGGATGGCGTCCAATGATCGGGTGGAGGTGGCGGTGCGGGATTTGCTCGCGCGGCGCGTGACGGATTTGATCTGGATTAACAATACCAGTCAGGCCTTGGAGCAATACCGTTGGGGAGCTGCTGCTCCCTATCTTTCGAATGTCCGCACGATTATCTATAATTATCGGTTCGATTTACCGTATGGGGACCAGGATCTGGTGGATCGTGGGTTTGCCCTTGTGGGGGTTAACCGTATGGTTCATATCCGCCGATTGGCTCTGATGCTGAAACAGCTTGGGCATAAAGTTATTGCTCTCCCCGATATCGCGCGCAGGGGGGGGGTTGAATACTACTTTGAGGTGTTCGAGAGTGTTGGACTGGCGGTGGCAAATGGTCCTTCCCCTTTTTCTGTGGAGGGAATGCTCCAGGTGATGAAAGAGCAGGGGGTCACGGCCGCCTGTTTCCACGGTGATAATCCGGCCTCTCTGGCTATCAGGGAATTACGTGACGCCGGTGTCCGGGTTCCGGAGGATCTGACGGTGACGGGGTTCGACGGCTTGTCGCGAGCCTATGACCGGAGCCTTACGACATTGGTCATTCCTGTCGAAAAGATGGTCGATAAAGTCTGCGAACTCGTTACAGGGGGTGATCGTGAGCAACGCCATTGTTTTGATTTGGAATTGATCGAAGGACGAACGCACGGAGCGCCGCGGGAAGAGGGATCAATTTAACATGGATTTACAGGATAGACAGGATGGGGAGAGCTGGCCACCGCTTAACAGCGGCGGCTACGTAGCCGCGCCTGATAAGGTGTGGTGATTTTCGCCTGTTTCTAGATTGTTCCAGGAAAGTTTGGATTCGGTTTCCGCGATAGCAGGTTAGTTAGATTTGCGAGAGTGACAATATTCATAGCGGGGGGAGTGACGATGAAAACGACAAAGTGTTTCGCAAGGATTTTGGTTGGGGTGGCCATAATGCTTGGACTGGTGCAAACGGCAATGTTTGCCACGGCGGCAGAGGATCTGGGACTGTGGCAAAAACGACTGCCGATTACGTTTAGTGGCTGTACACCGCCCGGGGGAGGGATGCTGACGAATTTTCCGGTTTTGGTCATCCTTAGCAATACGACGGCGGGTGCTGGTTTCAACTACAGTGATTTTCAATCTCCGCCGTATGGAGATTTGCGTTTTGTGGCGGCGGATAAAACAACGCCCCTTGATTTCGAGGTGGAGAAGTGGGATACGAACGGCGCTTCGTATGTCTGGGTGCAGGTGCCGCTATTAGCGGATACCAATACCCAGATTTATGCGTTTTGGGGGAAGGGTGGGGTTGGTGTTCCCGCCTGTACAACCAACGGGGCGGTATGGACCAATGGTTTTGCCGGGGTATGGCACCTGAAGGAAAGCGGTTTCAATTATGCGGATAGCAGCACGAACAACCATCCGGGATCGAGTGGGACGATTCCTGCGTCGGTGACGGGGGTGGTGGATGGGGCGCAGAGCTTCAATAGTGCGTCCAGCCAGTACATTGATGTGGGCAGCTCGGTGATTGCCGATAGCGATCCCTTCACGATCTCTGCATGGGTGAAGCCGACTTCTGGCGGCACGGCTGTCGGGCGTGGGCGTGATGGCAGTGGAAATGGTTGGTCGTTCCAATTAGTTGCACCGCTATCCGCGGCACACAACGTCTATATTGTCACCACAAGCGGAGGACAGGCGGCCTACCAGGCTGTGGGGACAACGGTGGGGTCGGCATCACGATGGGATCATCTTACGGCCGTATGGAAGCCTCAAAGCGGAGGGCTCTTTTTCTATGTGAATGGCCGGCAGGAGGGCGTAAATGCAACGGCAACCTACACCCTGCGATCTTCGACTGTCGGGATGCGTCTGGGCCGCTGCAATGATGGATACTATTCGGGGATGTTGGATGAAGTGCAAATCTCACGGGTTGTCCGCGCCTCCAATTGGGTCTGGGCCAGTTACATGAATATGGCCTCGAACACCGTATTCAATAACTATGGTGCCCCGGAAAGTCAGTCTTTCCCCATTGTCAACAATGCCAGTGGCGCGACGAATGTCGCGTTATCTTCGGCTGATCTGAATGGGATGTTGACCGCTACGGGCAGCGCTCCGACAACGGTTTTCGCCTTTTGGGGGTCATCTGATGGTGGGACGAATACCTGGGCGAATACAAATGTGTGGAACACACCACAGTCCCCGGGTAGCTTTACAACCAATGTGACGGGACTCTCTTCAAATACGACCTATTACTACCGGTTTGCGGCGACGAATCAGGCTGGCATAGCATGGGCACCTGCCTCCTCGGTTTTCATTACGGGGGATGTAGGGGTGGATAAGTTGTCCGACGCCTCCGAGATCGGGCCGACACCTGGAACGTTTACGGTCCATCGGGCGAGTGCGGCGACGAATACGGCGCTGGTGGTAAATTATGTGGTCAGTGGCACGGCTGGCAATGGTGTTGACTATGCGGCCTTGAACGGTTCTATCTCCATTCCGGCGGGAACGGATGCGGTGTCGTTGGTGGTTTCGCCCTATGCGGATCACTTTCTGGAAGGAACAGAGACCGTACAGGTTACGGTGGTGTCAGGTCCCTATGTGATCGGCTCATCATCGAATGCGGCGATGGGGATCGCAGATATTGGAGTGGTAACAAATGTTTGGGGCGGCGGTGGAGCGAACGCCTTGGCGAGTAATCCGGCGAACTGGACCGGAAGTACGGTGCCGGTGGCCGGAGATGCGGTTTTGCTGGATGCCACGACAAACAAGAACATGACGTGGGATCTGAACGTTCCAATCCAATCCTGGACGCAGGTGGGATATGTGGGGACGGTTACAGTGGCGACGGTGTATGGCAACACGGGCTTGACGAATTTGACGATTTTGGGGAACTGTGTGATCAGCAACGGGGTGTGGACGCACAACAGCAATACGTCGATTGAGACGAGCCGGTTGAAAGTTGTTGTGGGCGGGGACATGGTCATTGGTCCGGGTGGGGTGGTCAATGTGACGGGATGTGGATATGGTCCGGGATGTGGTCCCGGGTTCAATGGCAGTGCATGGAATTCGGGGTGCTATGGTGGACGGGCGAGCAGTCTTGGGCTTTGCTATGGATCTATCCAGACGCCGACGAATCTGGGTAGCGGGCCGACGTTTTCGCCAGGATCGGGTGGTGGCGCGATTTGGTTTCAGGTGGGAGGACAGTTGCGCAACGACGGATTGCTCTGTGCGGATGGAGTCTTGGGCGATTATTCCACATCGGGATCTGGTGGCAGTATTTTCCTGACGGCCGGGACGCTGGCCGGGAGTGGAACGATCCGATCCAGTGGGGGCGCCAATGGTCGAGGGGGTGGTGGCCGTATTGCGTTGGTGGTGACGAATGCGGGCGCGGATTTTAGTTTGTACGTGGGGACGGTGCTGGCGGCGGGAGCTTCTTACGGTGGGGTCAGTGGCGGAGCGGGAACGATCTACCGTGAGAAGCCCGGGGACGTACCCGGGAAGGGGGAATTGATCGTAAACAACAATGGCGGGTTCCTGGGTGATGCCGTTTACAATACGGATCTTAGCGGGATGGATGCGGTGACCTGTGAGTTCAGCCGAATTGTCCTGACCAATAATGCGGTATTGGGGATTGGTACCAACGACGCCCTGATTATTACCAATACATTGATTCTGGGGGCAGGCGGAATCAGCAACGGGATATGGCTATCGGGTGGGACATTGCGGGCGCCGCCGGTCTTTACCTATTCCAACTACTACATCGCGATAGGGGCGACGAACTCGACCTTCGATCCTACAACGAATTCGCTGACGATCGGGACGAATGCGGAACTGCGCGTGAATGTTCCGTATGGTTTGAAAGACCTGACGGTCGCTCCAGGTGGGAATCTCACGCATTCGGCCAATCCGGCCGGGAGTGCGGAAATTGTCAAATTGAACCTGGTGATTTCCGGTTCCTTGACGGTGCAGGCGGGTGGGCGCGTGGATGTTTCCAGTAAGGGATATGCGGCGCGCTATGGGGCTGGTTATCTTTATACCGACGACTATAACTGTGGGAGTTATGGGG
>Ga0118677_10009107_pt1 | contig 15641 bp, 16 predicted proteins | sample AliMusrvi5mmetaG_FD_86154 | JGI IMG/M metagenome (GOLD analysis project Ga0118677, IMG submission 86154)
AATAAATCTTGGAGAATACGATGAAAACATTGACACTGAAAATTGATGATAGCGTTAGCGAAAAATTTACATGGCTTCTTGAGCACTTCTCATTGAGTGAGGTAAAAATACTCGAACAATCCGAGTATGTCAGCGATGATGAATATCTCAGAAGCATTAACGGCATGGCTCAAAGCGTTCATGAGGCAAAAAATGAACCGACAGAAAATGGAGTGACACTTGATGAACTGGAGTGGTGATGTACACCATTCTCGTTATGGCCCTAGCTCAAAAGGATGCAAAGAGACTTGGTGCAAGTGGGTTGAAAGAGACCGAACTTCAATTTAATAATGACTGAAAATAGTTTACGTTATGTCAACGGTAATGAAAAAAGAAGAAGCGCATAAACTCATTGACCTTATGCCCCCGAAAGCCACTTGGGATGATCTTATGCGTGAAATATACATCCGCGAGGCTATTGAGCATGGCTTGGAGGACAGCAATGCTGGCCGAACCAAAGATGTGCAGGAAGTCCGCGCGAAATACGGCTTGTCGGAATGAAAGTCCACTGGACAGCTACAGCTGAGGGACATTTGGATGCCATCCATGCTAATATTTCGTTGGATTCACTGGTATACGCTAAACGTATGGTCGATCATCTTACCCGAAGATCCCGGCAGATCGCTGATTTCCCATTATCAGGCCGAATGGTTCCTGAGTATAAGAAAGACCAAATTCGAGAAGTCATAGAAGGCTCCTACCGCATCATTTATCACATTAAGCCAGATCAGATTGACGTTGTTGCTGTGATCCACGGTGCAATGGATCTCCTTCATTTGTGAGAAAACAACAAAATGCACATTGCAAATTCCGACAGGCCGGCTCCAGAAAGTCCGGTCTTTTTTTTACATTGAGCCACAGCTCAAACCTTTCAGTTTATTCCATTCAGAACGTTTACTATTTTGGTTTGACAATTAAACGGACTATTTTAAACCTATTTTAAAACGACGGTGTTATAGTTACTGTGACTTTAACAAAACGTCTTGTGATTTACATTTGCAACTACCTCTGGTACCCTTTTTTTCTTTATTCGGGGAGTAAGCAGATTGAATACGGAAGTAACCTTACATGAATCATGAACATCGACAGGCGTCTTTTTCAACTTCTTAAAGAAGAGCGAGCGCCATTTATTCTTTCTGTGCTTTCAGGGGTTATTGCATCGGTTTTACTGATTGCTCAGGCCTTTTATCTCAGCAGAGTCATTGACAGCGCTTTCATACATAAAATCGGCATCGAAAAGCTTGTTCCGCTTCTCGGCTTTTTTGCTCTTTTCAGCATACTGCGCATGCTTTTCAACTGGGCCTCCAATTCTGAAGCCAACCGGGGAACGCTTGCGATCCGTGAAAAAATATTCAGCCGCCTTATTGACGCTGTGAGCGCTCTCGGCCCAATCTATACCCGTTCGGTGCAGAGCGGACGTCTCAGCACAACACTGCTTAAAGGTGTTGAAGCCCTCGATGCTTACTATAGCCAGTATATCCCACAGATCTTTTTTGCCCTTTTTACCCCGCTCCTGATTGTGTGTGCCATATTTCCGAGTGATCCGATTTCCGGCTGGATTCTGCTTGCATCCGCACCACTTATTCCTTTTTTCATGATTGTGATCGGAAAATCGGCAAGTGCCATGACTGAAAAACAGTGGAAAACCATGAGCAGAATGAGCGGATACTTTCTTGATGTACTGCAGGGACTCCCCACTCTGAAACTTTTTGCACAAAGCAGATCTCAGCGCGAATCTATTGAAAAATCAGGAGAGACATTCCGCCATGCAACCATGCGAGTATTGAAAATCGCCTTTCTCTCTTCCCTTACCCTCGAACTGGTAGGAACCATCGGCATTGCAATAATTGCAGTCGGCATTGGTCTTCGTATGATGGACGGCAAACTTACCTTTCAACATGCACTTTTCGTGTTACTGCTTACACCGGACTTTTATCTTCCACTACGTCAGCTAGGTACAAAATTTCATGCCGGCATGGAAGGTGTCAGTGCCTCAAAGGAGATCTTCGCTGTCCTCGACCAGACCTCTCCTGTTGACGGACATAACAAAGAGTTCATAAAGAAGGATATTGCCGGGAAATACCCTATTCTCTTTTCCGATCTTTCCTATAACTATCCAGGAGCAGGTCATCCGGCGATAGACGGCATGAACTTTACCATCCCGGAAAGTAAGACCACAGCTATAATCGGACCAAGCGGTGCTGGAAAAAGTACGATGATCAATCTGCTTCTACGTTTTCAGGAACCAAGTGCCGGCAGTATAACCATTAACAACAATCCAATACATGATATCCCACTTGAGCAGTGGCACCACATGATATCCTGGGTTCCTCAGCATCCGTACCTTTTCAATGCCAGCCTGAAAGAAAATATTCTTATGGCACGTCCGGATGCAACGGAAGATGAAATGAATGCAGCTCTTGCAAAAACCGGTCTTTCTTCTTTTGTCAGATCGCTTCCAGAGGGTCTGGACACTATGATCGGTGAACAAGGATCAAGATTAAGCGGAGGAGAAGCTCAACGGGTAGCTCTTGCAAGGGCATTTCTTAAAAACGCTCCCCTTCTGATACTCGATGAACCAACATCGCATACCGACCCGGAGCTTGAAGCTGCACTGCGACGCTCCATGGAAGAGCTTAGAAAGGGTAGAACCACTGTCATTATTGCGCACCGGTTGGAAACAATAAGGTCAGCTGACCAGATATTGGTCTTCAGTCATGGAAAAATAACACAGTGCGGAACACACAGCGAACTCTTCAATACCAAGGGCTTCTATCAGGATGCCCTGCTGCTTCAACAGGAGAGTTCACTATGAGAATATTTGTTCGACTGATCTCCCTCGTCAAGCCATATTTCTGGTGGATGGCACTTGCAGCCCTTATTGGGTTCGCCACTACCGGAAGCGGTATAGGACTGTTGATGACTTCAGGCTATATCATCGCGAAAGCTGCTTTGCAGCCACCGATGGCAGCCCTGGAGCTCAGTATTGCAGGGGTAAGATTGTTCGGTCTGGCACGTGGAGTGCTCCGTTATGCCGAACGACTTATCTCACATAATATCACCTTCAAAATTCTTTCAAAACTGCGGTTATGGTTTTATGACGCCATCGAACCACTTGCACCTGCACGCCTTATGCACTTCAAAAGCGGTGATCTGCTGCAGCGTGTTGTTGATGACATTCAGAGCCTTGAAAATATCTATACACGAGTTCTCGCTCCGCCATTGACCGCGATACTTGTGGCCGCACTGATGTGGATTCTTCTCGGAGTATATTCCATGCAGGCAGCCCTGCTCATTCTGCTTTTCCATATCCTTGCCGGCATAGGAGTACCTCTGCTCAGCACCAGGTTAAGCCGTGGAGTTCAGGTAGGAATCATGAAGCATAAAACCGTTCAGCAGATTCTTGCTCTCGATCTCTTTCAGGGCATCGGAGAACTTCAGGTGTACGGAAAACTTCCGGAACACCTCGAAAATATGCGCTCTGCAGAAAAAAGCAAGCTCCTGCTCCAGAGAAAAAATGCCTTGATAGAAGGCATGCACGATTCGCTTACCGGACTCCTCATGAATGCAGCCGTCATATCCATCTTATGGGCACTTATTCCAGCCGTCTCAACCGGAGGTATGAACGGAATTTCACTGGCCGTCATTACACTGGCCGTGATAGCATCGTTTGAGCCATTTCTCCCGCTGCCCGCCGCCATCAAACACCTCGAAGCTGATAAACATGCCGGGAAACGTCTGTTTGAAATACTTGATGCAAAGCCAGAAACAGTAACACCGGCAGCTCCTCTACCCTTTCCCTCAAACCATGACATCAGAGTAGAAAATCTCAGTTTTTCGTATCCTGATAGTCTTTCGAAAACACTCAACAGAATCTCTTTTTCCGTCAATGCCGGTCAACACATAGCTATTGTCGGACCGAGCGGTGCTGGAAAATCAACGATAACATCCCTCTTCATGCGATTCTGGAACTGTTCGGAAGGGATGATTACAATTGGAGGTCACAACATCAACCTCTTTGACCCGGAAGAACTTCGGCGAAATATTTCACTGGTTTCTCAACGAACATACCTTTTCGCAGAGACAATCCGGGAAAACCTGCTCCTTGCCAAACCGGGCGCTTCAGATGAAGAGCTGAAAAAAGCGCTTTCTGCAGCCGGTCTCACCCAGTTCACATCAAAACTGGATGAATGGACCGGCCAGCATGGCATGAAACTCAGCGGAGGAGAGAGGCAGAGAGTAGCCATTGCCCGTATACTTCTTCAAAACGCTCCGATAATAATACTTGATGAAGCTACAGCAAACCTCGACGGACTGACTGAAAATGAGGTTACTGAAACCCTTAAGGTTATTACAGCCAGCAAAACCCTCATTACCATCACGCATCGACTGAAAGCAATGGAGCTGTATGACCGCATCCTTGTGCTCGACAAGGGAGTTATAACAGAAGAGGGTCTGCACCATGAACTTATGGAAAAAGAAGGCCTCTATAAGAGGATGTGGAGCCTTCAACATGAGATGCAAGCAACTCTGAACTAAAAACTTCAATATCCAGAGATTTAACTCATGGATGTTTTCCGAAATAGTGCAGATGCTCAGTATCAAAACCCCATGATTTAGCCTGTACAACCAAATCCTTCAAGAGCCGGGGGTCCATTTCACTATCCTTCGACAAAATCCAGAAATATGCTGGATCACGGCCACACACCATAGCCCAGCGGTAACCAACCTTATCCAGCGCAATGATATTGTAACTAGCATAAAATGGGCCGAAAAACGATACCTTCAACGCTCCTTTGCGGGGATCTCCAACAAAAACACCACGGCCCTCAATAGTCTGCACCTCTCTTTTCTTCCGGTCATACCCTTTATTCAATACCTTGACACTCCCATCTTCAGCAAGTGTATATAAGGCTGATACCTGTTCCAGATCCTTTTCAAACGAAGTATCAATACGGGCAACTTCATACCATGTACCCAGAAAACGATCAAGGGAAAAATTATCCACTACTGTGACCCCACGGGGAATACCCATACATCCGGCGAAGAGCAGAATTAAAAGCACAAAGAGTTTTTTTATCATGGCTTTTCGGGTTTTTAAGATTCAGAAATCGTATTTCTACAGGCTTCTCCAGGATATTCTATTTCAACAGTTGAGTGATAAAGCCCGTGATGCTCGACCAGCATCCTGATCTCTTCCTTGAGCTGCATATAGGCTTCAACATCAAGCTGAACATTGAGCTCAAGGTGCGCAGTAAAAACAGAATGCACGCCATCAAGCGACCAAATATGAGCATGATGCACAGCATGAACATGCCGGAGTTGTTCGATTTCCCGGGTAATCACTGCAAGATCAAGTTCAGGGGGAACTGCCTGAAGAAAAACAGGGAGCATAGTTCTGAGATTTTTTACGACACCTCCAAGAATATAGAGTGTAATCAAAACGGCAAGAACCGGATCAAGCACAGGAACATCCCAGAAAAACAGAATAACAGCAACCACAAGTACTGAAACCCATCCAAGCACATCTTCAAGCAGGTGCAGGGCAACAACCCGTGAGTTCATACCCTTATCTTTCGACAGTCTTACCATAGCAAAACCGTTGACACTGACTCCGGCAACAGCAAGGAGAATCATACCCCCTGCATCAGGATGATGCGGTGCAAAAATACGGGGTATGGCCTGGGAGAGGATAAAAAGTGAGCTGGTGAGAAGCACCACCGTACTGATAAGAGCACCAAGAAGTGAGAACCGCTTATAACCGTAAGAATAACGAGGATTGCTTTTTCCAAGCGAAACCTTTTCAAAATACCATGCCTGGCCAAGAGCGAACGAATCTCCAAGATCATGAACAGCGTCGGCAAGGATAGCAGTACTCCCGGTTAAAACTCCGCCAATAATTTCAACAACAGCAAATCCCAGATTAAGAAAAAAAGCAAGTTTGATGTTTCCTGAGGCATGATGGTGATGGTGCCCATGATGATGATCATGTCCATCATGCGCACAAGTCTCTGAAACTGTATTACTCATAAGATAAAGCTGTATGAAATCCGGCTTACCGTTATTATAACGGAGTGTATTCCTTTAAGTTCCGCACTGTGTAGACAGTTCTTCATTTTACAATCAAAACATCCATTCAATCAAATACTACAGTCTTTTTTCCGTTCACAAGAATCCGGTGTTCAGCATGAAAACGAAGAGCTTTCGCAAGAACAAAACGCTCCAGATCGCGCCCTTTGCGTACAAGGTCGTCAAGGGTATCCTTGTGGCTCACCCTTATGATATCCTGTGCAATAATGGGTCCCTGGTCCAGGTCCTCAGTGACATAATGACTTGTCGCACCGATTATCTTCACTCCCCGTTCATAAGCCTGCCTGTAAGGACTGCTGCCGACAAACGCCGGCAGAAAAGAGTGGTGAATATTGATGATTCGATGTTGATAACGCTCAACAAAGCGTGGCGAAAGAATCTGCATATAACGGGCAAGCACTATAGTATCAATTGCGTTGTCTTCCAGAAGGGCAACTTCCTGAAGTTCAATCGTCTCCTTATTATCCCTGCTGAGGGGAAAAACATGGAAAGGAATACCATACTGCGCTGCAAGAGGAGCAAGATCGTTATGATTTGATATAACCAATGGAATATCTACAGCAAACTCGCCAATACTGTTCCTCCAGAGAATTTCAAGAAGACAATGATCGTACCGGGAAACAAAAATAGCAATACGGGTTTTCAGTCCGGTAAAGCAAATTTTCCAGGAAGCACAAAACTCTTCAGCCAGAGGTCTGAACGCATCTTCCAGTTCAGATAATGGAATTGACTCCTTTTCAATGCTCCAAAGTATCCTGACAAAAAAAATCTTTTCAACAGGATCCACATGCTCATCCAGATCGAGAATATTTCCCCCACGCTGAAAAACAAAGTGTGAAATACGAGAAACAAGACCTGCCCTGTCAGGACAAGACAGTAGTAAAATGACATTCTGTTGGCTTTTATCGGGCGTAACCGTTCTTTCAAGGTTCATTATTATCTTTGCTTATATGCATATATGCTGATACAAAATTTAATGTATTTTTACGATCAATCGATCACTGTCTCAAAAAAAGTATTACCACCCTCATGAACAGACTTTTCAAGTGGAGTATCACCGCTGCTACGGTTATTCTGCTCTGTGTCATCAGTTATATCTTTTCGGATATTCAAGTCGCAATTTGGTTCCATACTCACAATTACAGCTGGACTGATGATGTGTTCAACATAATAACGGACTGTGGCGAGTCACAATGGTACCTTGCCGCAGGAATAGTTCTTTTTGCTGTTTTTCGTAAAACCAACCCGTTCAGAGCATATTCGGGTCTTTACCTCTTTATGTCTGTTGCAGTTTCGGGAATCAGTGCTGATATCATCAAATATATTGCCGGCAGAGCAAGGCCGATACTTTATTTCAGCCAACAGCTCTATGGATTCAACTGTTTCCATTATGATTACGAATGGATATCATTTCCCTCCGGCCATGCAGCAACCGCTTTCAGCGCAGCAATAGTCCTTACCATCCTTTACCCCAGATGGGGGATTCTCTTTCTCTTTTCAGGAGCACTGATTGCATTCAGCCGTATTTTGCTTACACAGCACTACGTCAGCGATGTCATTGCCGGTTCATTTTTAGGCATCATAACCTCAATTCTGCTCTATAACCTGTATTTCAAAACAAAACTTGATGTCTCAGAATCCCACGAAATCTGAAACCGCATGGTTTCTGGCCGCACTAGGAATCCTTATCCTTACAAGTTTCTTTTTAGGTCTGGGCTCCGCGCCACTTTTTGATGTCGACGAAGGGGCCTTCAGTGAGGCAACACGCGAGATGATGATCAGTAAAAATTATCTGACAACCTATCTGAACGGCGCACCACGTTTTGATAAACCAATTCTTATTTACTGGATTCAGCTGCTGTGTGTCAAGCTTTTCGGTGTCAATGAGTTTGCATTCAGATTACCCTCAGCTCTTGCAGGAACGGCCTGGGCAACATCAATTTTTCTTTTTGTGCGAAAAGAATCCGGCAACCGTCAGGCTTTTTTTGCAGCAGCCATGATGGTGCTGGCACTGCAGATTATCGTTATCGCTAAAGCAGCCATAGCCGATGGTCTGCTGAACTGCTTCCTGGCCTTAACCATGTTTTCCCTGCTCACCCATTTCAAAACAGGTTCAAAACATTCACTGTATATTGCTTTTGCCGCAGCCGGATTCGGGATGCTCACCAAAGGCCCGATAGCAATACTTATTCCCGCAGCTGTTTCTTTTTTGTTCGCCCTTCAGGAAGGGACATTAAAAAAATGGATCAGGATGATCTTCAACCCTATCGGCATATTACTCTTTCTCTTCATTGCACTTCCGTGGTATCTGCTTGAATACAGGGATCAGGGATGGGCTTTTATTGAAGGTTTTTTCTTCAAACACAATCTCAGCCGTTTCAACACCTCCTTTGAAGGGCATTCAGGTTCCGTGCTCTATTATATTCCGGTCATTATTGTTGGAATGATGCCATTTACAGGGCTTTTCTTTACTGTTCTTTTCAACATTAAAACATTGCTTTCCGACCGAACGAACCGGTTTCTGTTAATCTGGTTTGTCTTTGTCTTTATATTTTTCTCACTCTCCGGCACAAAACTGCCGCACTACACCATCTACGGCTATACTCCTCTTTTTATTCTCATGGCGAGAGCACTTCCACTCTCCAGGCACCCTGAACGTTTTGCATTATGGCCGCTACTGCTGCTTGCATTAGTTACAAGCCTGCCTTATCTCCTGGTGATTGCGTTGCAGAAAATTGATGATGACTTTATCAAAGCAATCCTTCAGGGAGGAATAGAGCTTACAGGGGAGAATCATATCATTATCATTCTTGGTACAATGCTCTGCATTGCTGTCATTCAATTCATACCTCGTTTTTCCTCTGCCGGGAAACTGATTTCAACAGGTGTTGTATTTTCTCTTCTCATCAATATCTACCTCATGCCCCTTGCGGGAAATCTTCTTCAGAAGCCAGTGAAAGAAGCCGCACTGCTTACTAAAAAAGAGGGTTATAAAACCGTGATGTGGGAAGTCTATAACCCCTCTTTTTTTGTATATTCGGAATCTCTTACTGAAATACGTGCCCCAAAGCGGGGTGAAGTTGTTCTGACAACAGTCAAAGAACTCAAAAATCTTCAAAATACTACCTTGCTCTATAGCAAATACGGTATTGTGCTGGCAAAACTGAAACAATGAAACAAATAGCATGAAGCTTTCAGTCGTCATACCTGTCATGAATGAGGCTGAAAACATCAAACCATTGTTTGCTGCTCTCGCATCGTCACTCGCTTCTGTTGAGCATGAAATTGTTCTGGTCGACGATGGCTCTACCGATGCCACTGTAGCTGAAATTCAGGCAAACGCTCCACTTAACGCCCATCTGGTTGTCCTGAACAAGAATTATGGACAGACAACCGCGATGGCTGCCGGTATCGATCATGCACAAGGTGATCTGATAGCCACCATAGATGGCGACCTGCAGAATGACCCATCGGATATTCCGATGATGATGCAGTACCTTTTCGACCACGATCTTGATGTTGTCGCCGGAAGGCGGGCAGGAAGACAGGACGGGATGATTCTGAGAAAAATCCCCAGCAAGATAGCCAATGCCATCATAAGGAATTTAACGAATGTGCACATCCACGACTATGGATGTACCCTGAAGGTATTCAAAAAGGATGTTGCAAAAAATCTCGGTCTTTACGGGGAGCTCCATCGTTTCATACCCGTACTCGTGCAGCTTTATGGCGCCAGAATGGAAGAGGTTGATGTGCAGCATCATGCCCGCAAATTCGGAAAATCGAAATATGGAATCGGTCGCACCTTCAAGGTGCTGAGTGACCTGTTATTCATGCTTTTTTTCCAGAAATACAGTCAAAAGCCAATGCATCTTTTCGGAAGCCTTGGTTTTTTCTCTCTTTTTATCGGAATAGCCCTGAACCTTTACCTTCTTGCTGTAAAAATTTCAGGTCAGGATATCGGAGGTCGTCCTCTGCTTACTTTAGGCATCATCATGACCTTTATCGGTATTCAGCTGATTACCACCGGATTCATTGCCGAATTCATCATGCGGACCTATTACGAGTCGCAAAACAAGAAACCCTATATCGTTAAAAAGATCGTTGACAAACAATAAAACCGGCCTGAAAAAGCTGATCAAGCCTCTTCTCCAGCTTGTTGTCACCGCTCTGGCCCTTTATCTGGTCCTGAAAAAAACCGATACCGCAAAACTTGCCGGATTCATCCGGGGGGCTAACCTCTGGTATCTCCTGCTGGCCCTCGTGTTTTTCAATATCTCCAAAATTTTCAATGCTATCCGCCTGAACCGCTTTTTCAAGGCTATAGGTATTGAACTCTCACCCATATACAACCTTAAACTCTACTATCTCGGGATGTTCTATAATCTCTTCCTACCGGGAGGTATTGGTGGAGATGGTTATAAAATCTATATCCTGCAGAAAAACCACGATCTGAAAATGATCAATGTCTTTCATGCTGTTTTGTGGGACAGAATCTGCGGAATCTTTGCACTTGTGTTTCTTTCGATCATACTCCTGCTGCCAAGCAGTTTCGCCTTAAAATTTCCACACCTTACACTCTATTCATGGGCTTTACTCGCAGCAGTCTATCCCTGTGCATTTCTTTTGAACAAACTTTTGTACAAACAGTTCATCGGAGTGTTCACCATCACTGCCATTGAATCGATGCTGGTTCAGGTAACCCAGGTGATCTCGGTTTTTTTTATCCTCAAGGCCATGTCGCAGCATGCCAACATGATCGACTATCTGGCGATTTTTCTGATATCAACAATAGCCACCATTATACCGATCACCATCGGTGGTGCCGGCGCAAGAGAAATTACCTTTCTTTATCTTCTGGGAGCAATACAGCTCGAGACCAGTACCGGCGTAGCACTGTCGCTCATATTCTTTGCCATTTCAGCACTGTCATCACTTACAGGTATACTGACCAGGATCAGTCATGAAAAGAAAGTGCCGGATCAATATACCTTGCCTTAAACATGCGGAGTTCAAGATTACTCATGCTTACAGAGTTCAAGATCGCGTAGTTTTATCTGCCACTGCTCTTTGTTATTCCATACCCGCTTTTCAACAGAATAGACCATGGAAAATACCGGTCGGGATCGTGAAGTGAGTTCTGTAAAGATATCCTGGCGATCAAAACCTATAACATCAAAAGTCCTGCCATTTTTATCCCTTACAAAAAACTTCACATGCCTATCCTTTAGAAGTTTTGGCTGGCCGAAAAGTACAAGCTCGTCAGAAATAAAAAGCGGTTCCCTATTACCATGTCCGTATGGAGCGAACTGCTCAAGCACATTGATAAAATTAGCTTTAATATCCTCAAGTGCCAGTTTTGAATCAACAACAAGTTCTTTCTGACGTTGTCCAATTGAAAGAAGGTTATTGCATACCTCATTAAACCGTTTACGGAATCCTGCGAAATTTTCAGGCAGAAGAGTAACACCTGCAGCCTGCTGATGACCACCGAACTGTTCCAGATAGTCGCTGCACTCCTGCAGAGCCTCATAGATATTGAACCCCTCGACACTTCGTACTGAACCCTTGATAAGGCCATTCATTCCACCAAGGATTACTGTTGGTAAATAATGCTTTTCAATCATTTTTGAAGCCACGATTCCAAGTACTCCAAGATGCCATGACTCATCATAGAGCACAATGGAAGAGCAATATGATGCAAAATGACTTTCAAGCATTTTTTCTGCCTTCACCATAATATCAGCATCAGTTTCCCGACGAAGTGAATTCATGCGATCAAGCTCGTGTGCATGTTTTTCGGAATCCCCTAACGAATCCGAAAGCAACCATTCCACTGCGAGATTTGCAGAGTGCATTCTTCCTGCCGCATTGATACGCGGCGCAATTCCGAATGCAATATGAAACATGCCAAGCTCGGCAGGAGAAACCTTCATGAGCGAGAACATCACCATTAAGGAACGCCTGGGGTTTGTTCTCATTCTCAGCAACCCTTCTCGAACAATCGTCCTGTTTTCATTTTCAAGGGTAACCATATCAGCCGCTGTAGCAATCGCAGCAAAATCAAGATATTTCAGCCAGCTTTCCTGATCGGCATTCACATGTTCAGCAATCGCCTGAATAAACTTGAATGCCACACCGCACCCGCATAACTCCCTGAAGGGGTACGTTGAACCAGAAACCTTTGGATTTAAAATAGCATAGGCTGGAGGAAGCTCGTCCGGTTCGTGATGATCACAAACTATCACATCAATACCACCATCTGCACTTCGGCGTATCTCTTCATTCTCCCGTATACCGCAATCCACCGTAATGATAAGAGTGATGCCCTGTTCAACCGCCGAATTGATGCCTTCAGGAGACAGGCCATAACCTTCAGTAAAGCGATCATTGATATAATAGGAAACCTCGGCTCCCTGCTCTTTCAGAAAAAGAAAAAGAAGTGCTGTCCCGGTTGTGCCATCAACATCATAATCTCCATAGAGCATTATTTTTTCATGCCTGCTTATCGCGTGACAAACCCGTTCAACCGCTTTCTGCATATCCTGCAGAAGAAACGGGGATGGAAGATCTGCTATCGAGGAACGAAAAAATTCCTTTGCGTCATCGAAAGTCTCAATACCGCGATTAAACAATGCCCGGGCGACAGGCAGACTGACATTGATAGATTCAGAAAGTGCCAGAACAGCCTTTTCATCAGGGGTGAGAACATTCCAGCGGTATCGTTTCATGAAAATTTACAGTAAGAATAATAAAATAGGTCAATGTACAATAACACTTAAGCCTTTCTTAACAAAAAACAGGGCCATTCAACTGATCTCCAACTATGAAAGAAAAGCTGAAAAAGTTCTACATTAATTGTTTACAGCAACCCCTGAGTAAGGCAATCATACAATAACCTTCAGAACCACTGAGCATGAGTAATTTGATTACTATTGAACGCCACATCCTCGAACAGCAGAAGTATTTTCCTGATGCGAGCGGAGAACTGACAGACCTGCTTAACGATGTTGCCTTTGCAGCAAAACTCGTAAGACGTGAAGTAGTCCGAGCAGGACTTGTCGACATTCTCGGGTTTACAGGAAACGTTAATGTTCAGGGTGAAGAGGTTAAAAAACTTGATCTTTTTGCCAATGAAAAAATCATCTCTGCAATCGGTCAACATGGCCGGTTTGCTGTGATGGGCTCAGAAGAAAACGAGGGTATCATTATCCCGCCGAAAAATGAGACCGGCAGCTATGCACTTCTCTTTGATCCTCTGGATGGCTCGTCGAATATCGATGTGAATGTAAGCGTGGGAACCATCTTTTCCATTTATAAACTCAAGGGAGATGATCCCTGCAAAGCAAGCATCAACGACTGTCTGCAGAAAGGATCTGAGCAGGTAGCTGCCGGGTATGTTATTTACGGCTCATCAGTAGTCATGGTCTATACAACCGGACACGGGGTTCACGGGTTCACCTACGACCCTACCATTGGCGAGTTCCTCCTGTCCCATGAAAACATCACCACACCGAAAAGCGGTAAATATTACTCCATCAACGAAGGCTCTTACGCACAGTTCAACGAAGGAACAAAAAAGTACCTCGATTATATCAAAGAGGAAGACCCTGCAACTGGTCGCCCATACAGCACCCGTTACATTGGTTCTCTGGTAGCGGACTTCCACCGCAACCTGTTAACAGGCGGGGTGTTCGTGTATCCCCCGACAACAAAACACCTCAACGGCAAGCTCAGGCTGATGTATGAAGCCAATCCTCTCGCTTTTATCTGCGAGCAGGCAGGCGGACGGGCTACAAACGGCACAACCCGGATACTTGATATTCAACCGGCCGAACTGCACCAGCGCACCCCGCTTTATATAGGCAGTACCGAAGATGTTATCGTTGCAGAAGAATTCGAGCAGGGAGTGCGATAAAAGAGAGGCATTCGTTCACTCATTCACAGCAACAAAAAAAGCCCCCGTTAAGGAGGCTTTTTTTGTTGCCATTAACCAATGCTCTTACATCACTCCACGATCGAATTCAGGATAAAATATCCGTTCGATTCCAACTGTTTTTCCTGTCGCAAGGTCAAGTGACAAGACTACCCCGGAAAAATGCACATCATCCTCAGCACACTCATACTTGTGCGGTGTCTGATAGAGCATCCTGTCAGTTGCAGACTTGATCTGCATGCCGATAACTGAATTATGCGGTCCCGTCATTCCGGCATCCGTGCAATACCCGGTGCCTTTCGGCAGAATACGTTCATCAGAGGTTGGAACATGGGTATGAGTGCCGATTACTGCTGACACCCTGCCATCAAGGTACCAGCCAAGAGCGATCTTTTCAGCAGTGGCCTCTGCATGAATATCTACAAATATTAACCGGACACTCTCTTTGACCTGTTCTTTTATCTGCTTGATCACCCAGTCCGCCGTTCTGAAGGGACAGTCAATTGAGTACATAAATGTTCTACCCTGAAGGTTGACCACAGCAATATCACCCAGTCCATTAGGAAGCTTGTATATACCATAGCCTTTGCCGTAGGTACCTTTCGGATAGTTCAAAGGACGCAAAACCTGACTATGTGTCTTCAGCGTATCAAAAAAGTTGAAATTGCTCCAGGTATGGTTTCCACCGGTCACAACATTCACACCAGCTTCAAGTAACTGATTAAGTGCTTCAAGACTCATCCCCTTCCCGTGATGAGCATTCTCACCATTACAAATCACAAAATCAACACTGTACTTGCTGATAAAACTTTTCAGCATCTTACCAACCATCTGCAAACCCGGAGTACCAACAACATCACCAATAAACATGACCTTAACAGTCTTCTGTGCCATACAATCCCTATTAAATATTTATTTTATAATAATTTGCAAGAATAAGCACGCCCTGTATAACCGGAAAACTTAGCAACTCAAGTAACAAACCCCACAGTAAGGATTTTTCAACATCTCTATTTTCAATAGGAAGATACCGAAATGAAAAAGATTACAAGGGATAGCGAATCTGTAATGTTGAATTTATTTACTGTTCTAAAAGGGTATAAAACATACACACACTATACAAAAAAAGCCAGGCTGCTCACCGGGCATTTAATCATCATTATTTCATTTTAATCAGATTACTTCTCGTGATGACATAACTGTTTGGAGAGAGTTGCCGGGCTACAGTCCTCAGGAAGTTCTTTAGAGTCAGATGGAGCGGAAACAGTTAATAGCTCTTCCTTTTCATGTTTTGGCATAACGTTTCCAAGGGACGCGAGCAATCCGTTAGTAATATTGTTCGCTGCCTCAAAGGTAAAGTCTCTTGCTGCCTTCTCCATCACCACATCCCCTTTGCTGATTTCCTGAATGTGTTCAAGATCTCTCTGGAGTTCGTTCCAGTGAAACTTGACTTGATTAACAAGAGTCATACCATCAGGCATTAAACCAACATGTAACTGAAGGTCAAGCGCGTCACAATATTGTAAAATGTCACCAATCGTAAGGGTTACATCCTGCGCATGTTCAATTTTCGAAA
>Ga0118677_10009109_pt1 | contig 15639 bp, 10 predicted proteins | sample AliMusrvi5mmetaG_FD_86154 | JGI IMG/M metagenome (GOLD analysis project Ga0118677, IMG submission 86154)
AACTGAGGGGTGAGGTTAATCCCTCATCCCTACCCCTATCGAAAAATCTAAGATGCGCACATCAAGCCCGCGGAGGGCAAGCCGCGATTCACTTGCGATTTACTTGCAAGCGCCGGCCGAGCTGGCACCCTCAGGTCAATGCGAGCCGCACGTGTAGCCAATGCCCGGTATGAACCGCGGGTTGCCGGTATGAATGCTGATTCCCCCAGGGCCAAAGCAAATAAGGGTAGGATTGCTGCCTCAGGTTTCACCTTAATCGAACTGCTGGTGGTCATTGCCATTATTGCCATTCTGGCCTCCCTGCTGCTGCCGGCGCTGAGCAAGGCCAAAGCCAAGGGCCAAGGGATTGTCTGCTTGAGCAACACGAAGCAGCTTGCCCTGGCCTGGCTCGGGTACACGGGTGACTATAGCGAGAAGGTCGCCAACAACTACGGGGTCGCTGAGACTATCGCCGCCATCAACAACAAGGCGTTTGATAACTGGGTGAACAACGTCATGACCTGGGGAGCGAGTGGGGATGTGGCCGATTCCAGCAACACCAACACTGCGTGGGTGGTCAATGGTGTCCTGGGGGCTTACACCGCCGGGGCCGTTGGCGTGTATAAATGCCCGGCGGACAATTATCTTAGCCCGGTCCAGGCGAGAGCTGGTTTTATTCGGCGCAATCGCAGCCTCTCCATGAATTCCATCTTCGGGCGGTTCAGCACGAGCGGCGATCCCGGCGCAGATCCCACGGTGCGTGGCGTCAACTGGGGCTTCCAGGAATACCGGCAGTTTCTCAAGACAACCCAAGTGCCCCGGCCAGCAGGAACGTGGCTGACACTGGACGAGCAGCCGGATTCGATCAACGATGGCTACTTCATCAATAACCCGACCGCGACGTCCTGGCAGGACGTTCCCGCTTCGTATCACAACGGCGCATGCGGATTCTCCTTCGCAGACGGGCATTCGGAGGTCAAGAAGTGGAAGAGCGCTACGTCCGTGTACAACGTCCAGTTCAGCGATCCCGCCAACAAGGCCTTTGACGCCGCTGGCAAGAACGACTTCGCGTGGTATCTCCAGCGAACCGGCTACACCCTGGCCACCACCGGCGCACCGCAATTCGGTTACTGACCGTCCTCCCCAAACCCGCTTACGGGTTGAGAGTGAAGGCGTAGGCGTGTTTAATGAAGGCGATGTCCCGTGGGGTCTGCGCCGCGGAGGGGGCAGTACCGTACTTGCTGCCGGAGAAATCGCTGTCGCCGGCGTAGGCGATCGTGGCGGCGTCCTGCCATTTGCGCCCCGTCGCATGGCCATCGGCCCAGCTAAACGTGCTGGAGCTGAGGTGAAACACCGCCGGTGAGTCTAAGAAGGTGCTGCCCGCCCAGTCGTTGGCCAGGGTCCCGGCGACATTGATTACCCACGTTCCCCAGTTCTCGCCCCGAGGATCGTTCTCCTCCACCCAGAGGATAGTTTCGCTCGGACGCATCAATTGGTTTCGACTCGCGAGGATCTCTTTCGCCGCGGGGTGCTGATCCCACGGCTGGCCATTGAGCCCGGTCATGCCGGCAACGCTGCCGTAGGCAAACCCGCTACCGACCTGCCGCAAGGCGCGCGTGTCCGAGGGACAATGAATGACGTCGGCGGTCTTGATATACTGCCCCAGGGCGCCTTGCTTCACGCACTCCTGCATACAGAGGATGGCGTAGGGCTTGGCGCCCATCCCAGCGGGTTTAGGCGGCACCACCGGCAAACTGGGGGCCGGAGAGTCGGGGGGCTGATAACGCCAAGGACGCTGGCTGACGCCTGCCGGGTTCAAACTATCCGCATTATTGAAACAGACCAGCACGTCCTGGTTGTCATCCGCGTAGAGAGTCCAGGCGAGTCCCAGTTGTTTATGATTGCTCAGGCAGGTGACCATGGTCGCCTTGAGTTTGGCTCTGGTCAAAGCCGGCAGCAGCAGGGAGGCAAGAATAGCGATGATGGCAATGACCACCAGCAGTTCGATCAGCGTGAACCCTCGCGGTGCGACGGAACGGCGGCTGCTCCGGGACCGACCGGGACCGCGGCCTTCCGATTTCAGAACTTCTCCAGGCTCAATCAGTGTTCTCATAGCAATTAAGATCTTTCCAATCAGGCTCCGATGGCTTGCCGCCGAATGCACCAGCCTGGCGAGAAATACCTCCTCCCGCACAGGGAATCCTAGACATCAATGGCGAAGCCATTTTCATCAGACATTCAGGTTGTTCGTTGGTGCGAGATTATTCGGGACCTGGCGGGGTAGCAATGCTTCAAATCATCTATATTGCTCCAGGCAGGCCCGGGGCAGGAGCGCCGTATGCTCAGCGCGCCCCTCGCTGCAGAGGGCAAGGCGCAATAGGAGCCAGGGACGCGCGGGAGGTTCTCGATTGTTCCTCGATTGTTGCTCGATTGTTGCTCGATTGTTCCACTAGTCTTGACCAGCAATTCTCATCATGGGACGAATGGGACGAATGGGACGGATGGGACGGATGGCGGATGATCGCATGCGGCCTCGCACATGCTAATGGGTGGATGCCAAACATCCCAGACCAGCCAAAATGAGAACTGCCGAGTTCTGGCTCTTTTGGTTGCTTCTTGCTAGATCCTTGTTGAACAGGCGCTGCCGGCTGTTGAAGGAAAGTTTGTGCGCGGGGGACGGCCCCGGTATGTTCGGCTTATGTCAGTCCATTGCTCATCCAGTTTACCGGAACGTCACGCGATTCCTTGCCCGCAGAATTCCTTCAGCCGCCGCCGCTTTCTGCGGAGTGCTGCGCTGTTGGGGGCAGTCGCCGGCCTGCCCTCGATGGTGCCCTCCTCGGTGCTGGGAGCTGCCGGGCGTCCGGCACCGAGCAACCGCATCACGGTCGGGTGTATCGGACTGGGCGGCATGGGCAACGGCAATCTGGGTGGGTTCCTGGGCGATCCGCGCTGCCAGGTGCTGGCGATTAACGATGTGGACCGCAATGCTTGTGAGAGCGCCTGCAAGCGGGTCAACACGCAGTACAACAACCAGGACTGCGCCGGCTACAAGGATTTTCGCGAACTTGTGGCCCGGGACGACATTGATGTGGTTTCGATGGCCACGCCTGACCATTGGCACGCCATTACTGCCATTGCGTCCCTTCGCGCGGGGAAGGATGTCTATGGGGAGAAGCCTTTCAGCCATGATCTGAGGGAGGGCCGGGCTATGGTTACGGCTGTGGCCCAGTACGGGCGCGTCTGGCAGACCGGCTCGTGGCAGCGGTCCTCGGGGGATTTCCGCTTCGCCTGCGAGTTGGTGCGCAATGGCCGAATCGGCAAGGTGCATACGGTGGAAGTCGGCCTGCCCACGGGCGGCCCCGGCGGCGACGCCCCCTTCACCGATCCGCCGCCGCAGCTTGACTACGACTTCTGGTGCGGACCCTCGCCCTGGGCGCCTTATTCGAAGGACCGCACGCACTGGAACTGGCGCTGGCAGATGGATTACGGCGGCGGCCAACTCATGGACTGGATCGGCCACCACGGCGACATCGCGCAGTGGGGACTGGGCACCGAATACACCGGTCCCGTGGAGGTCAACCCTATTTACGCTGAGTTCCCCAAGACCGGCATCTGGGATGCAGCGACGCGCTACCGGATCGAATGCACCTTTGCCAACGGCGCGAAGATGATTCTCCAGAACGCGGAAGGCCCGCATCGCATGGGTGCCAAGTGGATCGGGACCGACGGCTGGGTTTGGGTGGACCGCGGCGGGTTCGAAACCTCGCCCAAGAGCCTGGTGAAGGACAAGATTCAGCCCGGGGAGATCAACCTCTATCATTCGACCAATCACATCAGCAACTTCCTCGACTGCGTGAAGTCGCGGCGGCTGACCATCACGCCCGCCGAGGTGGCCCATCGCTCGGCCAGTGTGGGGCATCTGTGCGTGATCGCCATCAGCCTGGGAAGGAAGTTTCGGTGGAACCCGGAGACGGAAGAGGTCATCGGCGATTCCTCGGCCACTGCACTGCTTGGCCATGCCAAACGCGGTCCCTGGAGCATCGTATGATCCTGACTAACCCGAAACTCGTGCCCGCCTTTTCTATGAACCTCGATGCGACTCAGACGGCCCCCTCTCCCCTTTCCTCTCCCCTGCACAGGGGGGGAGAGTGCCGAAGGCGGGAGAGATCTCCCCGACATTCTGACGCGCTTTGCGCCCGTGAATCCCAAGCCGGCCCCCTCACCCCGGCCCTCTCCCCTTCGGAAGGGGAGAGGGAGAATCGTCGGCAGCTTTCTGGCGAGCCGAGGTGCAGGTGCAGGGGTTGGTTAATGGCCTCGATACAGGGCGAGAGGTCGTGGCGGCTCTCGATGCGCAAGGCATGGAATGCCCTCGCTTTGTTTGCGGTTCTCGGCGTGGCGCTGGGAGCACTTCCCGTGTCCGGCCAGCCGGCGTCCGGCGATCCCTACGAAGGGCTCGCGAAGTTCAAGTTCGGTGAGAGCCGTGTGCCCCTGGCGACGATTGAGGAGCAGATCCGCAAATCCTCACCTGCAGAATACAAGGTCATCGAGACGAAGCTCCTGACGGTGCTGAAGGCGCCCGAGACACCCAAGGACGCCAAGCGCTACATCTGCCGCTGGCTGGCCGTGGTAGGGTCGCCGGACTGCGTTCCCGCTGTGGCTCCGCTGCTGACGGATGACGATCTGTCGCATCCGGCCCGGATGGCGCTCGAACCTATGGTCTCTCCCGCGGCCGGCGCCGCCCTGAGAGACGCGCTGCCCAAAGTATACGGACGGCTGCTGGCGGGCTTGATCGGTTCGATCGGCGTCCGGCGCGACCCGGAAGCGGTGAGCGCCCTGGCCGGTGCCGCCAAAGATGATGATCCCGTGGTGGCCGGCGCGGCCCTCCTGGCGCTGGGGGCGATTGGCACCGAGTCGGCAGCCCAGACGCTGGCCGGACTTCATGTGGCCCCTGCGTTGTTCCGCGCCCAGTCCCGTGCGCGCATCACTGCTGCCTGGCATCTCAAGAATGCCGGCGCGAATCCCCAGGCCGCCGCCATCTACCGCGACCTGATGCAGCCTGCCCAGCCTCAGTTCATCCGGATCGCAGCCTTGAAAGGCCTGATCGGCGCGCTGGCGCAGGCTGAGGCAGTCAAGCTGGTGACCGAGATGGTGCAGGGCGAAGACGCCGCCATGCGCGAAGCCACCGCGGTCGCTTACGCGATGTCCACGGACGCGGCCTTGCAGAGCGCCGTGGCCTCGGCGCTCCCCTCCATGAAGTCTTCCGGTCAACTGATCCTGCTGGGGGTGCTGTCGGACTTGCCGGACGTGGCGGCGCGGCCGGCTGTGCTTAGCCTGGTCGAGAAGGGGGCCGACCCAGCCGTCCGAGCGGCGGCAATCGATTGTCTAGGCCGGCACGGCGAAGCGGCCGATGTGCCCATGCTGGTGCGGTTGGCGGGCACCGCGCCGGGGCCTGTGGCAGAAGCCGCACACAAGACTTTGGACCGCCTCGGCAAACCGGGCGTGGATGACGTGCTGATCGGCCTGATCGGGGCGCCCGACGCGACCGACCGCGCCACGGTGCTGGGCGTGCTGGCCAGCCGACATACGGCGGCTGCCTTGCCCACGCTGGTGCGACTGGTAGGCGGCACGGACGCCGGGCTGGCGGTCGAGGCTGCCAAAGCGCTGGGCGTCATGGGCCAGAGCGCGCAACTGGCGGCGCTCACGGCTACGATCGTCGGCACGCAGAACGCCCAGCTTCGAACTGCGTGCGAAGAAGCTGGCCGGGCCATTTGCACTCGCGCTCAGGACAAGACGGTCGCGGCGGAAGTCGTTCTCGTCGCGCTCGGCCAGGCGCAGCAGCCGCCTGCACGGGCCGCTTTGTTGCGCCTGCTGGGCTACACCGCCGGTGCCGCACCGCTGACCGCAGTAGTCAAGGCTATGGGCGACAGCGACGCCGAAGTCCGTCAGGCCGCTTTCCGTGCCCTGGTGGGCTGGCCCGATGCGACGGCGGTGCCGCACTTGGTAGAGGTGGCGCGCCGCGCTCCGGACTCCGCCGACGCGATTGTCGCTTTGCGCGACGGCTGCCTGCGGCTCGCGGCCATGGAAGAAGTACCTATGGCCGAGCGCTTGTCCGCTTACCGTAGTGTGCTTGAAGTGGCGCGCCGCCCGGAAGAAAAGCGGCAGGCTGTCTCCGGGTTGGCGGAGATGCCTTCCTTCGGGTCACTGGACCTGCTCAAAGGGTGTGGCCAGGACGCCGCCCTGAAGAACGAGGCGATCCCGGCGGCCATTCGAGTGGCGAGGGAGCTGGGCACAGTGAACTACACCCGCGCGGTGGCTGCCTTGCAGGAACTCAAAGGGATGACCGACCAGGAAGATTTGCGCAAGAAGGCTGATGACGCGATCAAGAGCTTGCAGAACGCAGGCCAGACAGCCGACGGGTCCATCCTGGCCTGGATGGTTTCTGGCCCCTTCAAGTCGGAGGGCAAGACCTGGAAGGAGCTGTTTGATATCGAGTTTGAGCCCGAGAAGGCCGGATCAAAGGCGGATTGGCGCCCAGCCGGGCAAGGGACCGTGAGCAAGACCGGTTTGGTTGACCTGAACAAGACTATGGCGGGCGATGAGCGAGTGGCTTATCTCAAGACGCAAATCACATCCGAGCGCGACCAGGCAGTTCAGCTTGAAATCGGCAGCGACGACGGTGTGAAGGTCTGGCTCAATGGCAAGGTCGTGGATGCCAGCAACGTCATCCGGCCCCTTACCCCCGGGGACGACAAGGTCAAGGTCACTCTCAACCGCGGCGTAAACCGGCTCTTGCTCAAGGTGATTCAGGGCGGCGGCGAGTGGTCGGCCTGCTGCCGTGTTCGCGCCCCGGACGGCGCGCCCCTGGACGGCGTGACAGTCGGGGTCGGCGAGGAATAAGCCAGGCCGGCGGGGCGAGCGCCGCTGGCAAGCAACCAGGTTCTCCTGAGAATCTTAATCGAAGCCGTTGTTCTGACTTGCGATGCAAACCATCGCCGAATCGAAGCATCAGGAAAGTTGGGTAGGAGCCAGCGATGGCGTGCGCTTGTATGCGCAATGGTGGAAACCATCTGGCGCGCCCAAGGCCATCGTCTGCCTTGTCCATGGCGGCTGCGAGCATAGTGGGCGATACGTCCATCTGGCCAACGCGCTGGCTCGCTCCGCTTATCTTGTAGTAGCGATTGATTTGCGCGGGCACGGACGTTCGCCTGGCAGGCGAGTCTTCATCCGCCACTTCGACGAATACCTGACTGATGTGCGGAGCCTATTGTCGCAGGCTGCTAAAGAAGCCCCCGGAAAGCCAGTGTTCTTGCTGGGCCACAGCCTGGGAGGGTTGATCGCGACGCTCTTCGTGATCGCCGAGCGCCCGGCGATTGCGGGCCTCGTCCTGTCAGGCCCGTTTCTCGAGTTTGGTCAGGGCATTTCCAAGCCCGCGATTAAGCTAGCTCGGATCATGGGTCGGCTATTGCCCACGCTCACCATCACCAAGGCGTTGGATACCACCGCGGTTTCTCGTAATCCGCACGTCGTCAATGCCTACGCGCAGGACCCTTTGGTTCACCACGGGGGCATACCTCTGGGGACCGGCGCGGCGGTTATCAAAGCCGTTACGGAGGTGGACGCTCGTATGGAGGAGGTTCGAGTGCCGCTGCTGGTTTTCCATGGTACCTCGGACCGGCTCGCGGCGGTGGATGGCAGCAAGCGACTTTTTAGTCGGGCCTCTTCGGCCGACAAGACCCTGCGGCTCTGCGAGGGCCTTTTCCACGAGGTTTTCAACGAGCCGGAGCGGGAGACTCTGTTGGACGAGCTGGTGAAATGGTTGGATGGGCACACGGACAATCCGGGGCCCGCCAGGTGATGCCAAGATGCTTACGCCGGGTTACACGACCGACGCCGAAGCGGTCTCAACCCCATTATTTCACACCCTTGAACGCCGCGTGAGGGCACGCGGCCTACAGCAGGGGCGCGCGCTTGTAGGCCGCGTGCCCTCACGCGGCGCATTGTTCGCGTTTCAATCGGAGCGTGAAATATCCAGGCTGAAGATTACCATTATCGTCATAACCCGGGGGTCAGGAAGTTAACCTCCCATAACGTCGGGCCCTCAGACGCCTGCGAAATGCTGATCCGCATCTTTTGTGCCCGAACCCTGGGGAAATCCAGTCGCAGAGCTTCACCGACCGTTGTGCCAGCCGCGACGGCTTTCCACGCGCCATCCACCCACGCCTCGACTGTGAATGCCTCGATACGTTTCCCGCAGGCCTCCGACATGGATAGCCCGGCGACCTCCTCGGGTTTTGCAAAGTCGGCCTGAATCCAGGCGGAATGGGTTCCGCCGGGTGTCGCCCAGCGGCTGGTGGGGTCACCATCGAACGCCTTGGCGGCCACCCATTCCGAATCACCCGGATGAACGCACGACGCCGAGGAAGCAATCACCGGCACGCTCTTTCGGCCATCCAGAGTCAGCAATGGCAAGTCGGCGACCGGCTTGTCCACCTGGAGCGCCACGATCGTATCAATCTCCTGTCGGAACCTGGGCGGGATGCTGATCTCGATGGCCTGGTCGGTTCGTTTGAGCCTGAGCGCGCCACCGGTGAGAAGCGTAGCCGAAGTAACTTTTGCCCCAGGCGCGGGGATGCGGATCGAGCTCTTCCCGCGAGGCCAATCCAGGACATGCAAATATATCGTGTGCCCCTTGCGTGTGCTGACCGCCCATGAGCTCGGCAAATACGGGCCGCCGCGTGTCTCATAGACGGCCTCCCCGCAACTGGCCAGCCACTGGCCCATTTGACGAAGCCGCTTCGCCTGCCGCGGCTCAATTTCCCCCGTAGGCATCGGCCCGACATTGAAGAGCAGGTTTCCATCGCCGCCGGCGCAACGGACCAGCACGCCTACGCATTCCTTGAGGGATTTCATGGTGTCCTCCGGTTTCCAGGCCCACTGGTTGCAAATGGTCATGCAGGTTTCCCAAGGGCAGCTATCTTGAAAGCGGCCAATCGTCTGCTCTGGCGTGTCGAAGTCGCCCCAACCACCGCACCGTTTGTTCATCACCACCTGCGGTTGCAGGGCGCGGATCATCGGGAACAATTCCGTATTGCCCCAGGTCTCCGGCAAGTTGGTGCCCCCCGTGCCGTCAAACCATAACTCATCCACCTGCCCGTATTTTGTTAGCAGCTCGCGAACCTGGCTGTGAAGATACTCGACATACCTGGCATGATTCGTCGTGAAGAAATCGGGGTGATGCCAGTCGGGCGGTGAGTAATAAAACCCCAGCGACAACCCGGCCTCGTGGCACGCCTGGGCCAGCTCACCAAACAGGTCGCGCTGAAACGGGCTGCGCGTGATCTTGTAGTCCGTGAACTGGCTGTCGAACATGACGAAGCCGTCGTGATGCTTGGTGGTGAAGACGATGTATTTCATGCCCGCCCGCTTGGCGATGGCTACCCACTCGCGCGCATTAAACTTCGTGGGGTTGAACTGCAAATAGAGCTGGTCATAGACCGCCGCCGGGATGCCGTTGGTGATTGTTTCCTGGCGGTCGCGCCGCTCCCCTGCGCGGCTCCAACTGATCTCTGTGCCCTTCAAGCTCACTGGACCATAATGAATGAACATGCCGAACCGCCGATCCTGCCAGCGGCGCAGGGCTTCCGCCGGGGCTTGTGATTCCTGCTGACCGGTCGCGGCAGCGCTGACGTGCGGGACAGAAGTCCACGAACCCACCCACGACAACGCAAGCAACCAAGCCAGGGCAGGGGCAGGTCGAAGTAGTCGCGGACAGTGAGGCCGAATGATCGAGTGAATGGATGCGATGGGTAATGCCGTTTTCATGCGTGCGGTAAGCTAACCTCGGAGGTTCGGAGTTGCATTCGAGGCTGTACATTGAGCGAAAGAGCCGGACAGGTCAATCGGCCAGAGCACCGACGAAGTATTCCAGCGCAGCGTCAGTTTCCTTTGAACAGAAGAGCCGTTCTCCTGTCGATTATAGCGTTAGGTTTGTTTTGTTGGTTTCTGTTCAGGTGCAACCCAATTCTCCCTGGGTTGCGCCTTTTTTATGTACTCCCCATAAGGGCGCATCCTGACACCACTACCGGAACGCCGGATTTATCCGGCAGCCTAGCTGCGGCTCGGCGGGCTGCCGGATAAATCCGGCATTCCGGTTGGCATGGCCGCCCGCCTGGGTGGTGGTGTCGGGATGCGCCCCGCCATCGTTTTACGCCCATTTTTGGCTTGCAGACTGACTTGCGGGCGGTAGCGTCTTACGCACTTTGAGTTTGGCACCTGCATTGGTTGTATTGGCCGCCGGCATCGGGAGCCGCTACGGCGGATTGAAACAGATGGAGCCCATCGGCCCCGGGGGCGAGGCCGTGCTGGACTTCGCTGTCTATGACGCGAAGCGGGCCGGCTTTGGCAAGGTCATCTTCGTTATTCGCCGGGAGATGGATGGGGAGTTCCGCGAGATGTTTGGCCGCCGGTTGGCGAAGCACATCAGCGTTGACTACGCCTTCCAGGAGCTGGACATGGTGCCGGCAGGGCATTGCGTCCACGCCGACCGCAAGAAGCCGTGGGGCACCGGTCATGCCGTTTTATGCGCCGCTCCGGTCCTGGACCGCCCTTTCGCGGTCATTAACGCCGATGACTTTTATGGTGCGGAGTCCTTTCGCGCACTTGCCGGATTTCTGCGCGCGGCGGCACCCGCCACGCCCGAGCAGTTCGCTATGGTGGGATTCCAACTGAACCGGACGCTCTCGGAGCATGGCACCGTGGCACGCGGGCTGTGCCAGACGGATGCCGGCGGGTTCCTTACATCGGTCGAAGAACTCACTGCCATTGAGAGGCAGGCCGATGGCGCGCGGAACAAAGAACCCGACGGCAGCTTCCGCAAGCTGACCGGGCGGGAGATCGTCTCCCTGAACTGCTGGGGGTTTACGCCGGGGCTGCTCGGCGGGCTGTGCCGGTTGTTCGGCGAGTTTCTGACTCGCAACGCGGCCAACCTCAAGGCGGAGTTCTACCTGCCGACTGCGGTTGACGTCCTCATCCGCGAAGGACAGGCGCGCGTGCAGGTGCTGCCAACGGAGTCCCATTGGTTTGGCGTGACCTACCGCGAGGATCGCCCCGTGGTCATCGAGAACATTCGGGCGCTGGTGCGCGCGGGCGAGTATCCGCCGCGCCTTTGGGACTGAGTTGCTTTATGCAGATGATGCTGCTTAGTGACCGTTCACGCAGCGAGGGTCTAAACCCAGGCTGACACACGCCATGCTCTTGCGACTCGCGCCGATCTGCATCCTGCTGCTCTTCACGCAACTGAGCCAGGCTGCAGATGTTCCAGCACGACCACCCACGCCGGCCGGGCAGTCCAAGGTGCGGTGGCATCACCCGGCGGGATTGGTAACAGCGGAGAGCATTACCGAGATCAAGGCCAAGCTCAGCTCGCAGGAGTGGGCGCGCCGAACTTACGCCTCCCAGAAGGCGGCCCTGGCGCTTTGGCTGGCGGTGCCTTCGGCGAAGCTGCGGCAGGTCTTCCCGACGCGCCGGGGCAATGTCTATCACAACTTCTCCTGCCCGCAGGACCGCTGCCGGCTCGTCTTTGATCCGTTCGAGGCCGCCCAATTCAAATGCCCGCTGTGCGCCAAGAGCTTCGCTCCGGAAACCGACGCAGGAATCTACCCGCCAGGCGACCGTTATCACGGCACCATGTACGATGGCTGGGCATGCCTGTTCTACGAGACTGCCGGGGGCATAGCCGCTGATATGGGCGTCCTGGGCCGGGTCGAGCCTGCGGACGCCGGGAAGTATTTCCAGCGCGGCGTCGAAATCCTCCTGTTGTATGCCGATACGATCGAGCCCTTGCAGACGAAGTTCGACAAGGACCGCCAGATGTCGGTGCTGCTGACTTACCATCGCGAGGGCGACAGCGCGGTGCTTAAGGACCTCGCCCTCGCCTACGAGCTGCTGCGTGACGCCATGACCCCCGAGCAGCGCGCGCGCTTTGAACGCGTGGTCCTGCAGCGGATGCTCGACGACCTCATGCTCGAACGCATCTACACCTACAACCACAACAACCTCTACCAGTGGCACCGCACGATCCTGCAAACCGCTCTCGCGCTCGAACGGGATGACCTGATTGACTGGTGTTTCGGCTACGGCTCGTGGACGCCGGAACGAGAGCCCGAGCACCACAGCGTCCGCCGGCTGCTGGCCACGCACTTCAAACCGGACGGGGCTTACTGGGAGATGTGCTCCGGCTATCACCTTTACCCGCTGGATGCGCTCTGCCAATTGGCTGTGGTGTCGCGGCAGTTGTCGGCGATGGATCTGGAGCGCTTTCCCGCCCGCCAATACGACCTGACGGACCCATCCAACCCGGGCGGCCAGGTGATCCGCAACGCGTTGGAATGGTTCATGGGGCTGGCCATGCCCGACCGCACCATGCCGACTATCGGCGACTCCATGGCCCCTCGCGCTGGCATGGATGACTATTACAACACCGCTGAGGTGGGCTATCGGTTCTTCGACCTGAAGGCCGTCGGCGACTATGAACGCTTTCGCCACGGGCAACGGAGTTGGGCGGCTCTGCTCTACGGCGCGCCGGAGATCGTCCAGCAGCCGCTCCCGTTCACAAGTTCCTATCTCTCCAGCGGCTGGGTCTCCCTGCGCCACGAGTGGCAGGGCAACCGCTCCTGGATCGGCCTTAACGCCCTCATCCCGGGTGGCGGCCACCAGCATTCCGACCGGCTGACCCTGGTCAGCTACATGCAGGGCCAACTTCTGGCGCTGGAGAAGGCTACGCCCTATAACGACAGCCTGACCCGCACCCTGGGCACCGTCTCGCCGTCCCACAACACCGTCACCGTGGACATGACCACCCAGAAGAAGGGTGACACACTGAAGGGCGAACAGGTTCCCCAGGTCACGCTCTTCTTTGCCGGCCCGCTGGCGGCCTTTGCCGAGCTGCGCGCCGACCATCTTTACCCGCAGACGCGCCTGTATCGGCGATCGGTGGTGATGATCGAAGACTTCTATGTGGACTGCTTTCAGGTAAGCGGCGGCACCAATCACGACTGGATGCTGCATCACGCCGGTCCCGCGCCACGCTTCTCCATGCCGGTGACGGAGGGGGCCTTCGTGCCCGCTGATTGGCTGGCCTCCGGGACCACCAACGTGCGCCGCGCACAGCTCGACGCCGCCTGGGACGCCCGCTGGTCCGTGGGCGCGGTGACATCGCGGCTGACCATGCTTGGCGCGCCGAGCACGGAAGTCTATGCGCTGGAAACCTTCCCCGTGGACAACGCCGTCATCACACCCCGCAACCCGCCTTGCCAGACCCTCTGCGTGCGCCGACACGACGACCTTCCATTCCTGACTATCGGTGATGCCTGGCGCGAACAGCCTAATCTCCTCTCCGTCTCCGGCGGCAACGCCGGTTCATCGCTCGTGCTCCACACCCGATCCAACACCTGGCACCTCTGCTTTGGCCCGGGCAAGATCCGCTTCGCCGACGGTGTGTCACTGGATACCGACGCCGCTTTCGCCCTGCTGCGCAACCGCGACGCCATCTTCCTCGTCCACGGCACGCACCTCACCATCGAGACGCCCTCCGGCACCTTGCGCGCCAGTCTCGACCAACCGGCCAGCCTATCCGCCGAGTGCGCCGACCGCACCGTCACACTCGAAACCGCCGGGGACATTCACTACGACACGTGGGGTGGCCGCGACCATTATCGCCCCGCACCCCCGGTCAAAGTGACCTTCTCTGGCACTCTGTGGCGCGCGGAGACACAGCGTCCGGTCGTTCATCCACCGGACTGATCGGCCGGCCTCTTCTCCGTTGCCTATTCCCTCCTGTCCACATTTGAGGCGCGTGTACAGGAAATCGACACACTTCGGGGCACTTGGTGGGTTCTTCGACAGCAAAAGCCTCAGGAGATGCATTTTTGGCCATTGCCATCGCTTCTGGCACGGCCCATGCGAAAGATGTTACTCGTGAAAGAAAGCAATTACATCCCCGGATCGAGCTCGCATGGCCCCCTCATTCTAATCGTGGACGACGATGAGGGTGTGCGGCAATTGATGTCAAACGCCTTGGAAAGGGATGGATTGTCGTGTGTCGCTGCGGCCTCGGTCTCAGAGGCTGTCGCCGCGCTCAAGAACAACAGAATAGCACTCACCGTCCTGGATTGGGAATTGGATCGGTGTGGCGCCGTGGTCCTTCAGGAGGTGAGGGGGCATTATCCGCGGATGCCGGTCATTGTGATCAGCGGCCAGCCCTACGACGTTCGCACGGACGCAATGGTCGAGCGGGCGGATGCCTTTCTGCACAAACCCTTCTGCATGACCGTTTTTCTAGCTCAAGTCAGGCGACTGCTTGAACTGGCCAAGGTTGCCCACAGGAGCCTGTTCCCCGAAGCCCCGGAAGACATCCGTCCGTTGGGCGAAATCAAGGAAGTATATATTCGGCGCGTGGTTCATTTACTCAACGACAATGTATCTCTTGCCGCCGAGAAACTGGGTATCCACCGCCAGACGGTGAGCGCGGTGATCAATCAGGGGCTGGCGCTGGATTGCGATGCCGCCTCAGAACGGGGCTCAGCGCCAACCGGTTCAGTCCTGTGGCATTGATTCAACAAAGGCGATTCGGCTGGGACGCGGACAGGAAAGCGAGACGAAAGGGTCAGAACGCATGAATAACTACTGGCACATTTATCCGCGGGAACAAATCAAACCGACTCTGGCTGGCGACGCAGTTTACGCGTTAGCCATTCCGTCAGGCGGAGATGCTTCCGTGAAGAGCTTTCAAGGCAAGGCTTTGAGGCATAATCGGATTGCCGGTTTGTCTGAAAGTGAGCAGGACGCATCGGTTCTCGCCTACCCCTATGGAATAATCTTTGACGGAGTCAGCCAAGCGAGAATCGAAGACCTTGAGGAGCCTGAATCCCTGGTTGAGCTCGCCGGGTTCGAGGTTCCATGTCACAACCAGCAGCTTATCTCCAACGCCAAGAACCTGTTCCTGTCTCGAGACAAGCAGCTCGGACGCAAGCTGCAGGAATTGGCGATCACGTTCCTGCTCGAAACTGCGCTCGGCAAGGCTCGCATCCTGGAGATCTACTTGAACATCATCGAATGGGGACCCGACCTGCGCGGGCTACGGCCCGCAGCGCGCCACTATTTCGGTCGCGAACCGCGCTCGCTGACAGCCACGGAGATGGCCTTCCTGGTCGCGATCATCCCCGGCCCCATCAAGTACCAGAGCGCGTTCGCGCACGGCACGCCGGCGCCCGGATTGCGCTCGATGATCGACGACCTGCTGGCGAAGCTGCGGTCCGTCGACGCGATCAGCGAAGATGAGTACCGGCAGGCGCTCGACGAACAGCTCGTCGTCGCGGGCGCGATGCCACTCGGTTAATCGGAAGGGCCAGCCGCGACTCGCACTCGATCGTCTCCGGAACACTTAAGCAACCGGATTACGACGATTCCACCGACGGTATGCCGAACTTCCCGTCAACGAAAGCGCAGGGACGCGCTGACCCCGCTGCGACGGATGCGTAAGCAGAGGAACTACGGCGAAGTTTTGAGGCTCTGGGTGTGTGGTGAGTGCGGGTGCGCTCACGACCGCGACGTCAACGCCGCGAAGAACATCCTGGCCGCGGGGAGGTGTTCCCCGTCCATCCG
>Ga0118677_10009110_pt1 | contig 15637 bp, 8 predicted proteins | sample AliMusrvi5mmetaG_FD_86154 | JGI IMG/M metagenome (GOLD analysis project Ga0118677, IMG submission 86154)
CGGCGGATCCAGCGGCGGACCTCATCGGCCACAAAGTCAATCGATGGGTTCCGGTTGTCCATGATTCAGCTCCCGCCCGTCACCGGTTTCCCGCGCGGCGCGCTCGAGGATCCCCCTTGTTTCTGGCGTCTCATGGTGCGTTCACAATCATAGCCGGGTCGCCAAAGACTTCCATATAGAGAAGCTCCTGGGTCGTCGGGTTATATTTGAACAGTTCGGCGTATCCTTGCAGCGCGGCGTCGCCGAGGCGATGTGTTCGTTCCGTCACCAGTTTCTGGAATACCCCGTGGGAAAAGAACTCACTGCTGGGCTCGAGGGTGAGTGCGGTGGCAGCCACGCACGCGGCCGCCCCGTGGTTCGGCGGCTCGAGGAATCCTTCGACCATGCTCTTGTAGTCGGTGGGACTCTGGAAACTTCCGTTTTCGCACGTCAGCATGATGACGAGTGGGAAGAACGTATTTTGCAGTGCGTTGACGTCGGCTATGTTGAACACATTGTTGACGCCCCATTGGTCCAGCGCGCCATGCCCAAAGTAGCAGGTGATGAAGACGCCGTCTTTGATGGTGAAGCTGGTGGTCTGCCGGACCTGGGCAGCGGGCATGCCGTCATTGTAGGCCAGCGCGCTGACAAAGCCGGCCGGTGAGAGATACGTGTTGTAGATGACCGCGGCGGCCGCCTGGAAGTCGGTGCTGCCATCCTTAACGTCCGCCACCAGGAGCGCTTGGGTCCTGCGCCAGTCATTGGTGGCCGAGGCTTCGAGGGCGACGATTTTGTCCACGGCATTGGAGAGTGTGGCCTCGGTTTGCACGGGAATGCGGCCCAGCGCCAGATCGACCAGATTGTCGGCGCCGTTAACCTGTACATACCAGCCGTCCAGCGCCGTCCATTTGTAGAGACTGGGGCCCATGTGCACCGGGATGATATCGGGCGCCGAATAGGAATCGATCAGGGAACTACCGAGCAGGTTGCCCTTGGGGTCGTAAGAGCCGTTTCCGGCGAGCAGGACATAGCGGGGGGGCGGTCCCTGCCAGTGATGGAACGCGTAGCCGATGAACTGCTTGATGGCCGAGGCGTCGGCAATGCCATAGCTGAATTCGTTGTAGATATCCGGCAACGGAACCACGGCCACGTTCAATCCCTGCCGATAGCGCTGCTTGAGGAGCCGGTAGACCTCCGGACGGAACGACATCGGACAAATCACCAGGTAATCGGCCTGACGGTTGGTGGAGGCCAGGTCGCGGAAGAAGACCCGCTGCAGCCCGGAGACCTTCATGACCGCCGAGGTGTGGCAGATGACATACCGATTCGTGGCGGTTCTCGCCTCGCCGAACCGGACGGCATAACTCCCGGTAACGTTGGTGACCTGGTAGCCGCTGAGAAGCACCGGCGATGCCGGATCCGTGACGTCCATCACCGTCAGATTCGTATTCGCGGAAAAGCCGTTGACCCTGTAGTTGTTCGTGCCCGTCTGTCCAGGGAAGATCAGGATATTGTTGGTCGTCGTCAGCCGTCGCGTGTAACCGATGCTGAATTCCTGCAGCAGGGCCTTATCAACGGTGACACCTGGCTGAAGGATTTGCCGGAAGACCACCGAGTTCACGGCGGTCAGAACGGTTCCCGCGAAGACGGTGGTCCCGGTCAGGGTGTCCTGGCCGTCGTAGAGGTTCGTCGCAACCGGGGAACCGTTCACCGTGATTCGCGTGCCGTGATCCGGATTCGCGGCCACCGAACTGTAACCGCAAAGTATCGCCGTCACGCTGGCCGGGCTGGACGTCACCACCTGATCCGTGGGAAGCGACACGGTCGTATTCGACGAGTCCACAATGGCTTCGGCGAACCAATGGTCAAACGTTTCGTCTTGAGGCCGGTACAGGTCCATCCACCACTGGTCGCGCTGATACCGCGATTGCCAGGGGCAGGTGACCGTGTCGGGAACGGCGGGAATGGGCGTCACAAGACGCGACGGCATCCGCTTTCCGCTGCCGCCGATTCCCAGCCAATAGATATTCGCGTCCGTGTAGTAGCCATCGAATTTCTGGCCAAAGAAGAGAAGAGAGTCGCCGGAAGACCACAGGCCGGCGCTGGTGACAGAAATGCCCACCTCCTGCGTGGTGCAATACAGGCGAAGCTGCGCGCCAATCAGGTCGTTGCTGTGCAATCCGGCCGCGATCAGCATCGGTTGCGAAAGCCTGTACACGCCCTCGTTGGTCACGGCCATCCTCAGCGTGGCATTCACCTCCGTGCCTGCCCGGCGGGGTGCAAAGTCGCCAGGCGCCCCGTTCATCGGCGGCAGCAAGTAGGTGCCCGCCTGCGCGGTCCACGCCAGTGCCATGACAAGCAGCCAGGGAGTTCCCGGACGGGCCAATGTGATTATGCTTCGGGACCATGACATAGGAGTCTTTCCGCCCGGTCAGCGGTCCTGCGGATTTCCGCTGGATTCGAACATGAGCGTGCCCTTCAATACGGTGGCGTAACGAATCACGTGACGCACAGGATTGTACTGTATCGGGGCACATTCCACCCTGACGATTTTGTTTGTTCCCATCCAGGCCGCCTGCACCGTGACGACGGGGTCCGGCCAGAAGCGGTCTTCCTGATAAACGGACGGGGAGGGGGTACGTACTGTTCGGTAGGTGGGCCGGTTCGTAGTCACATCGTTCATGACTCTTCGTTCCGCCGGCGCCACAACAATTCCGGCGATTTCAGTCCACGATGGCGGGTCTAACGTTACATGGACCGAGGTTCCGGGCTGGCCCTTCACCAGCACGGCCACGGCCGGCAAATCCGGCGTCCCCGGTGCCCGGCCAGCGACTTGTCCGGGTATGGAGAGTAACGTTCCTTCGGGAACAGCGGTCGCGCTGAAACCCCCGAATACAGCACGGAAAGGCTGGGATTGTCCCGCACTCGGTTCAACCGTCCACGCCGCCGGCGTGGGATTTCCAATACCCTGAAAGGATCCCTGCGCTGCGGCAATCAGCACCGCCGCCAAGCCGACTGTCATCCCTATCGATGCCTGAGCAGCCGCGTTCACCATATCTTCCCGTCCGGGTTCCCGCCCGGGCGCTGGCGCGCCCGGGTGGGTTAGTATGTTGTTTCTGTCATTACGGCGTAACGAGGTGACCGATGTCAATGACGGCCGAGTCCTGCACGGCGAAACACCGGGCCGGTCCGGACGGCAGGGCGTAACTCAGGTGAACCCCGACCAGTCCGTCAGCTCCGTTCACATAGGAGTACCCGAACATCATGACCGAGTTGGTCGCATCTGTCACGTCCAGAACCCAGACCGGCACATCCACAAAGTCCATCAGGAAGTACCGGGCGCAAGTCGGGTCCGTCTGGAAACTCAGGCGTTGATCGGCTCCCGCCACACCCGCATACACCGAACCGGGCGCTCGCGACGGCCGTGCAAATGCCGTGTTCATGCGCGCCCCTTGCGGCTCCACCGCGAGTTCGCAGGCCAGTCCGTTCGTGGACTCCGGGGCGTAGAACAGGATGAAATCGCCGGGGGCCAGCACCGGACCGGCGGCATCCACGTACGCCGCTGTTTCCTGTCCGTTCACCCGAACCGCCAGCGTCACCGGATCCAGGCTCTCAACCGGCAGCCCGGATGACTGCAGGACGGCATAGGAGATCCGGTAAAGCCCGCCGATCCCCGCCGTTGTGAACGTTCCGAGCGCATGGGCCTGACGACTGCTGTCGCCTGTTCCCCAGCGAATCGCCGGGCCATGGAGCTTGGTCTGGAAGCTCCACGACACATCCTCCAGCCAGTAGTAGTAGGTCTGCGCGGGGCCGGCCGTGCCATCGAGATTCTGGTAGACTTGCCCGGCCGACGTCCCGAGTCCTGGAATGAGGCCCGAGTTGATCTGCATCCGGGGCCCTGCCGCGCTCTCGGAACGATACAGGTTGAAGCCCAGGTTTTCCAGTTCCACGCCGGTCTGCCACTCAAGCAGCACGCCGGCCGCGGCGTCCGTGGCGCGGAAGTACTTGAGCGTGACGGGCGTCACCAGGGGCACCGGCACCGTGATGATGGCTTGCGCCAGATCGTTGCCTGGCGGGTTGAAGTTCCCGGCGGTCAAGACCACTGCCGTGTTCGTGATGACCCCCGAGGCGTAGACGTACGCCGAGATGGTCAACGAAGTGCTCGCCCCGACGGCCAGAGGGCCGATGGTCCAGATGCCTGTCGCCGGATCGTAGGCAGTGCCGCTGTTGGTCGCGTAGTTGACGCCGAGCGGCAGGCTGTCCTGCACGATGACGGCGGTATCCGCATCCGGCCCCAGATTCGTGACCACGATCGTGTACGTTATCAGGTTGCCCACGTGCGGCGTGGCATTGTCCACCGTCTTGCTCAGCGCCAGGTCCGAGGCGTCGGGCACCACCAGGATCACACTCGCCTGGTCGTCTTCCAGGGGCATGTTATTCCCCGGTGTCGAATTCGGATCGACCTGACCGGACGTCCATACCTGCGCCGTATTCTGGATGATGACCCCGGCATTCGTCACGGTGGCCGTAATCACCAGCGTCGTGCTGGCGCCCATGGTGAGTGGGCCGAGGGTCCAGAGCCCACTGCCGGACGCATAGGCCCCGCCACTGGCACCGACAAACCGCAGCCCGGCGGGTAGCAGATCCATGACCGTAACGCCGGTTGCCGTGTTAGGCCCGGAGTTCGTGACCGTGATCGTGAAGAGCACGTTTGACCCTAAATTCGGGGCCGTGTTGTCCACCGTCTTGGTGAGCGCCAGGTTGGCGACCCCGCCCGCGTTGACGACGGCGAACGCCTGATCGTTCTCCAGCGGATTGCTGTTCCCCGGCACGGAGTTCGGGTCGAACGGGCCTGCCGTCCACACTTGCGCCATGTTGGTGATCGCCACCCCGGCATTGGTTATGGTGGCGGTGATCTGCAGCGTCGTGCTGCTGCCGGTATTCAGTGTTCCAATGGTCCAGATGCCATTCGTGGCCGTGTAGATACCCACGCTGTTCGTCACGTACCGCAAGCCCGCAGGCAGAACATCCCTCGCCGTCACGTTGGTCGCCGTATTCGGTCCGGCATTATTCACCGTGATCGTGAAGACGACATTGCTGCCGAGACCCGGACTCGGATTGTCCACTGTCTTGGTGAGACTCAGGTCCGCGGACCCCACACCCACGCCCACGAGGACCTGGGCTTGATCGTCCTCCAGCGGATTGTTGTTCTGCGGCGTCGAATTGGGGTCGGATTGGTCCGACGACCACACCTGCGCGATGTTGGTCGTGATTCCGGAGGCGACTGCCGTCGCGGTGATCTGCAGGGTCGTGCTGCTGCCAACACCGAGTGTTCCGATGGCCCAGATGCCATTCGTGGCTGTATAAACGCCCGGACCGTTGGTCACGTACGATAACCCTGCCGGCAGGAGATCCATCACGGTTACGCCAGTCGCTGTGCTGGGCCCGGCATTGGTCACGACGATCGTGAATGTCACATTGCTGCCGAGGCCCGGCGTGGCGTTATCCACAGTCTTGGTAAGGGACAGGTTGGCCGCCGACTGCACCGTGATCACCACCTGCGCCTGGTCGTCCTCATTGGGGTTGCTGTTCCCCGGGACTGAGTTTGGATCGAAATTCTGCGCCGTCCACACCTGGGCCATGTTCGTGATCGAGCCCATGGCGGTTACGGTAGCCACGATTGTCAGCGACGTACTCGACCCGGCCGCCAGGTTGCCGATGCCCCAAATTCCCGTGCCCGGATTGTATAATCCATTGCTGGAGGTCAGATAAGTCACGCCGGCAGGCAGAATGTCCCGGACCGTGACCAGGGCATCCGCAGCCGGTCCCTTGTTCGTCACGACGATCGTGTACATCACCTGGCTGCCCAAGGTAGGGGTGGTGTTGTTCACATGCTTGGTCAACGCGAGATCCGATGCGGCGGGGACCGTCAGCGTCACGGTCTGCTGATCGTCTTCCGCAGGAACGCTGTTCCCCGGAAAAGAATCAGGATCAAACGTGTCATCCGTCCACACCTGCGCGGTATTCAGGATCACGACCCCGCTGGTCGTCACGGTTGCGGTCAGGAATAACGAGGTGCTCGCGCCCATGGTCATGGTGCCGATGGTCCAGATGCCACTGCCGGCCGTATAGGCGCCGTTGCTGGCGCTGACGAATCCCAGGCCCGCCGGCAGCAGGTCGCGCACCGTTACATTCGTGGCGGAATCAGGACCGGAGTTCGTGACCGTGATCGTGAAGGTTACGTTCGACCCCACGTTCGGGGTCGCATTGTCCACGGTCTTGGTCAGGGACAGGTCGGCGGACTGGGGTTCCACGACGGTGTTGCCGTCCAGGGTAACCGCCGTCTGGGCCAACAGGCGTCCGTTGAAGGTCGCGCCTGTCTGCAGATGGATCGCCGTCTGCGTCAGTACGATGCCCTCAAAGTGGGCGGTGGTGCCAATGGTCACCCCGGCGCCACCGGCAACCTGCCAGAATATGTTCACAGCCCGCGCGCCACCGCTCAGAATGATATTCTTGGCGCTGGCCATGGTAAGATCCCCCGCGATTTGGAAGATCCAGACATCGTTGGGGCCGCCCGAGAGGGTGAGGTCCGTGGCGATGTCAACCGCAGTACTCCACTTGTAGAGGCCGTTAGTGAGGGTCATTCCGCCGATATGTCCGGAAGACAGTTCCGTGTGGTCAGGCAACGCCCGTCCTGCGGCGTTTACGTAGGCCGTCTGCATGTCGTCTACCGCGGTGGTGAGCATGCTGGGCGTCGGCGCTGTATAATCGGATGCGTATATCTTCCCGGTCACTTGCGACGCTGTTGAGAATTGGCCCGAGAAGTCCAAGGGGAGTGAACCGAAACCCGTGATGGCCGTCGAATCAATGGGGCTCACGCCCATATCGCCAATGATGGTTGCGGTCGGAACGACGCTGATCCCGGATTTGGCCAGGATGACGAAATTGCCGGCCGTTCCCAGGGTCACGGGAGGTTGGGCTCCCATGGCGGCGTACAAAGGCACCAAAAGACCAAGAGCGAACACGGCGCTGAGTCGTGCCCCATGCAGAGCGTTGCCGGCCGCTGCGATCATTGTGGCAAACCGGCGGGTAAATGTATTGTCCGTCCGTATGCCGTCTCGTCGTGTGGTCTCACTCATTCCTGCGCGTGTCGTCTTCATAGTCGTTCTCCTTTTCGGATCCTGGTCTTGCGCCGATACCCGCCCTCGGGCCTTCTCTAATTGGATCGTCTGCATGGTACGCAGGGCACCGGTCGGCGGATATAGGGTAAAACCCTACCCAGCCAGGTCGGGCAGCCTCTCTCCGGCTAGTAGGGTATTACCCCATGGTGAAGCGCAAGGCGGGCGGCTATGTTTAGTCAATCCGAATAGGCCATGCCGCTGCCGACAGGGCTCCGCGCGCCACGCGAGGGCCCTCAGATTTTGACGTGTTCGTTGCCAGCGCACGGTCCATGGAAGGGAAGATGAACCGACCTAAACAGATAATCGCCGTTTGTGCCTTTGTGGCGACCGCTGTCGCCTCACACTCGGCGCCAGCCGCGGCAGGTCCTGCGCCAGTCGACCTGAAATCGAGCGCCCGCTTTGCGATTCTGGCCGGATCGGCGATCACCTCCAGCGGTGGCGCCATCGTGGGTGACGTCGGGCTGAGCCCGACCACGGGAGCGGCCATCACCGGTCTGAGCACCGATCAAGTGACCGGGATCGTTCATGCCGTCAATGCCGCGGGGCCGTTGGGCGCGACGGTGGATCCGGCGATTTTGGCCATAGCCAAGGATGATCTGTCCGCCGCGTACAACGACGCTACGAACCGCTCTGTGGATCGCATCATGTTGGCGGACGACGAGAACATTGGTGGGCAGACACTTCCGCCTGGGCTCTACGCATCAGCGACATCGCTTCGAATTACCGGGGACCTGACCCTCGACGCCGGCGGCGACCCGAATGCGGTCTGGATCTTCCAGATGGGGTCCACGCTGACGACGGCGGCCGGCGGTGCGGGTGACCCGCACAGCCGCATTATTCTGGCCGGCGGGGCCCAGGCCGGAAACGTTTTCTGGCAGGTCGGTTCTTCGGCGACTCTCGGAACTTACTCGGTCTTCAAGGGAACCCTGCTGGCGCGCACCTCAATCACGTTGGATGTCGGTTCTGTCACGGACGGCAGGGCGTTGGCGCAGGATGCCGCGGTAACCTACAGCGGCGCTCGCATCAGTCTGCCGGCCATCGACGTGAATGCGGATACGGATCACGACGGCATGCCGGACTGGTGGGAAATTCAGTACGGATTGAACCCCAACTCGGCGACGGATGCCCTCACGGATGCGGATGGTGACGGGGTCAACAATCTGGACGAATATGTGAGTGGCACCAATCCGAAAGACGCGGCCAGTTATCTGCATGTCATGGGCGTCCAGCGGAGCGGGTCGAACGACGTTGCGGTGACCGTGTATCTGGGGAGCAGCCGGACGAACGGCATTCTCGGGGCGTCGTCTTCCTCCGGTCCCTGGACCGCCCTGGTTGCATTCACCAATGGGGAATCGGGCCTCCAGACGTGGACGGATCTGCAAGTCGTCGCGACGGCCACGCAGCGTTTCTACCGGGTCACGGCGTCCAACGGCGCGCTCAGTTACACGAATACCACGACGCCCGACTATGCGGTCATCGTGCCGACCACGCTGGCCGCCTGCTCGTGGAATCTCATGGGCGTGCCGGTGCAGTTGACGCCGCCGGACAATAACTTGAATGGAGAACTCGGGCGGCAACTCGCGACGGGTCTGGCCGCTGCCCGGGAGTACAGCAACTGTTTTGACAGGGTTTACACCCAAAACCCGGACGGCTCCTGGAAGGAATGCTTCCTGTATATTCTGCCGGACGGCAGTACCAATTGGTGGGACGAGGTGGGGGGTGTCCCGGCAAACGTGACGATCGCTCCGGAAACGGCCTTCTGGGTCAAACGGTGCTCGTCGTCGGCCCCCTCGGTAAAGACGGCCTGGACCGGCCAGTCGTACACCAACGCCTCCGCGATCTATTTGACGAACGGCTGGACCCTGTTCAGTTGGCCCCTGGCCGCCCCGGGACATCACGCCAACTTGGGCGCCGCCACACCGGCCGATCAACTCGGATTCCTGGCAGCCGGCGCGACGGGCGGCAGGTCCGGAACCTCCGGCGTGGCGGACGGGGATGAGTTATGGCTCTGGTCCGGCGTTCGCTGGAGCCAATATTGGCTCGTGGGCATCGGGAACGCGGCTTTCGACGGCCGCTGGTGGGACAGTGCCAGGAACCAATTCGCCGACTTCACGCTTGAAGCCGGAGAAGGTTGTTTTTACAGGCATCGGGGAACGAACGGGTTCTTCTGGACGCCGCAGGCGGCAACACCATGAGCATCCAACACACACGGACATTAGTTTTGACGGCGGCTGGGATGCTGCTCGGCGCTGCCGCGATCGGCGGTTCGGTGTCGAGCAATGCGTCGGGCATCCTCAGCATGGCGTTCAATTCGCAGGTTAGCGCATCCATCCCGGAATCCATGGTCGTGGTCGGTGCCACAAACGCAGCGGCGCCCCTCGGTGGGTGTAACCCCATCACGTATGTTTCGTTTTCGTTCCTGGCGTCCGACTGTGTTCCCGGCGCGGTGCGCCTTTGCCTGAACTGTCAGAGCGGGCGGCAATGGTGTCGGACGTTGACTCTGCCGGCCGTCGGTGTTTGGAAGCCGTACATCGTGGCGGTCGATTACGCGCATGGCTGGACGATTGGCCCGTGGAAGACGGAAGCCCTGTTCCTGAGCGACAGTACAAACATCGTCTCGGCCGGTCTCATCGTTGACCGGGCCGGGAGCACGGCGGCCCAGAGTTACACGGTTGTCGATTTCGCCTTGCAAGGCGCCGGTTGGGGAGAGGCTGACGCGGATGGCGATGGCGCCAGTAACGCCGCGGAGGTCCTGGCCGGCACAGATCCGTTCGACGCATCCTCGGTCCTGGCATTAAGCGTTTGGAATGACGCCGGTTCCGGCCGGGGATACGGGATCGCCTGGAATTCGACCGCGGACCGGTTCTACACCGTTTGGCGTGGCACGAACTTGACTCAACCGTGGGTGCCGCTGCAGACTAATGCGGCGGCCTGCGTGCCGCGGAATTTCTACTGGGATGTCGGGGCAACAGGCGTCGGACCCTACTTCTACAAGGTCACGGTCGATAATCCGGTCCAGTGAGCAGGGAGGCCGTGTGAACAGAAGACAAGAAACGAAGAGCGCAAAACTTACCGCGAGACTCGTCACGATCGTGGCGGCAGTCTGCACCTTGAATGCTCTTGAGTTGTGCGCGACCCCCATTGTGTCCGAGGGGTGGGATACCATCGGCAATATTGACGGATGGACCGCCACGGGACCGGGCGGCGCCACGCTCGACAACAGCGACCGATACCTGAGCATCTCGTTTGTGGCGGAGTCCGTTCCATTGCCGGGCCAGGACATCGTTCGCACCGGTGCTGGGGCCGCCGCAGGGCTCACGGGGGACTATGTTGCCAACAGTGCCCAGTCGATCGGGTTTCGATTCCTGGCGCAAGACTATCCATTCGACGGCCTGACCCTGTATTTCGCGTCGCCGTCACGCGTCTGGGCCATGCCATTGGCGGTACCCGTCGTGGGCGAGTGGGTCAATTACCGGGTGAGTCTCGACTACAACGTGGGTTGGATCGGTGGACCGGGCGCCGATGCGACGGCATTCGGAAACGACCTCGCTTCGGTCAGTTGGGTCGGCGTAGGCATCAGCCACAATTACGCCGGTTGCGACTCTGTCCCGGCTCAGAACTATGGGCTCGATGACTTCGCCACGTATACCGAGACGCCTGAGCCCGGGACCTGCGTCTTTCTGCTGGCCGCGACGCTACCTCTGCTGGTCATGTTCCGCGGCAAGCTCAAGCCGCGGTGGCTTGCATGAGCGACAAGGCCGGCGTTCACGATAAGCGGGGCGACATCGCCTCAGCGCCGGTTTCCGATACCCTCGCGGCGCTTCACGTGAACCCCGACACCGGGCTTGCGTCTGCGGACGTGGACGCCCGGCGGAAGGAGCACGGCGACAACGAGGTGGCCATACAGAAGGGCCATCCGGTTCTTGCTTTCCTCAGGAAGTTCTGGGGACTTTCGGCGTGGATGCTTGAATTGATCATGGTTCTGTCGGCGGTGCTCCGGCACTACTCGGATTTGGCCGTGGTGACCGCGTTGCTGGTGATTAATGCCGTGGTCAGTTTCATGCAGGAGCACCGGGCCGCCGGTGTCGTTGAGACCCTGCGACGGCGGTTGCAGGTTGGCGCCCATGTCCTGCGTGAGGCGAAGTGGCAGGTCATTGCCGCCCGGGAGTTGGTCCCGGGCGATATCGTCCGCCTGGGGCCCGGCGACATCGTTCCCGCCGACGTGAAACTGCTCGCCGGAACGGTGAGCGTCGACCAATCGGCTCTCACCGGCGAATCAAACGATGCCGACAAGAACCCCGGCGACGTGCTTTCCGCGGGCTCGGTCGTCCGCCGGGGGGGCGGTAATGGCGTGGTCGTGTTGACCGGAATGGAGGCCTCCCTTGGCCGCACCACCGCACTCGTGCAGTCCGCACGGCCGAAATTGCACATCGAGGCGGTCGTCGCCAGGATTGTCCGCTGGCTGTTCCTGGTCGTCGGCGTGTTGCTGGCTGTGGTGATCGTCCTGGCGCTCCTGCGCGGAACGCCGCTCCTTGAAACGATCCCCCTCATGCTCATCCTGTTCACGAGCGCGATTCCGCTATCCCTGCCGGTTATGTTTACGGTCAGCATGGCCGTCGGGGCGAGAGAACTGGCGAAGCGCGGTGTGCTGGTCACCCGGCTCAGTGCCGTGGAGGATGCCGCCACAATGGACGTGCTGTGCGTGGATAAGACGGGCACGATCACGATGAACCAACTGGCCGTCACCGGCGTGATCCCGCTGGAGTCGGCGACGGAAGCCGATGTGCTTTCGGCCGGCGCGCTCGCTTCACAGGAAGCCAATCGGGACCCGATCGATCTCGCCTTCCTGGCCGCGGCGCGGGAGCGCCATCTGTTCGACGCCGGCCACAAGGTCGTGCCCGTTTCGTTCGCGCCGTTCGATGCGACGAACCGGCGGACCGAAGCGGTGGTCGAACAGAATGGTCAGCGATTGCGGCTGACGAAAGGGGCCGTCGAAACCGTTGCCCATGCCTGCGGATTGCTTCCCCCTGCGATCGAAGCGTTGGAGGCCCGGGTCAGCGAAGCGGCCGCGAAGGGGTACCGGACGCTCGCGGTGGCGCGCGGTCCCGAGTCCGGCCCCCTTGTCCTGATCGGTCTGGTGACGTTGTACGATCCGCCGCGCCCCGACGCCGGACCGCTCATCGCCGCCCTGAAAGAACATGGCGTGGCGGTTAAGATGTTGACCGGTGATGCGTTGGCGGTGGCAGGCGAAATTGCGCGCCGCGTGGGGTTGCCACTCATCCGGCGCATGGCCGATCTGAAGGGCGCACAGGGGGCAAGCGACGAGAAGGCGATTGAGTTTTTCGCCGGCGGTGACGGTTTTGCGGAAGTGTTCCCGGAGGATAAATACATCGTGGTGCAGCATCTGCAGGCCGCGGGGCACATCACCGGCATGACGGGCGATGGGGTCAACGATGCGCCCGCGCTGCGTCAGGCCGAGGTTGGCATCGCCGTCAGCACCGCGACCGACGTGGCGAGGGGCGCCGCCAGTGTCGTCCTGACCGACCCGGGCTTGACGAATATCGTGGCCTTTGTGGAGCAGGGCCGGACGATCTATCAGCGCATCCTGACCTACATCATCAACAAGATCAGCCGGACGATCCTGAAGACGGGCTTTGTGGCCCTGGCGTTCGTCGCGACCGGCAAATTTGTCATGTCCGCCTCCACCATGCTGCTGCTGGTCTTCGTGACGGACTTCGCCAAGATCTCGCTGGCCACCGATCGGGTCCGCCCGTCGCGAAAGCCGGAGACATGGAGCATCGGACCCCTGGTTGGCATCTCCGTGGTGCTGGGCGCGCTGATGGTGGCGGAGGCACTTGTCCTCCTGTGGATCGCCTGGTCGCGGTACGGCTTGGCGACCCGTGCTGAGGCCCTCTACACCTTCAGCTTCCTGACGTTGCTCTACTTTGCCGCCTTCTCCATCATATCCGCCCGGGAGCGCCGTTGGTTCTGGATGACAAGGCCCGGTAAGGCCGTTGTGGCGGCGTTGCTGGCGGAAACACTCATTGGCACCGGTCTGACGTGCGTGGGGTTTCCCGGACTTGTGCGGTTGCCCTGGCAGCAAATGCTCGGAATTTTTGCCTACACCATGGTCGCATGCCTGGTTGTCAACGATGCCGTGAAGGTTGGCCTGGGCACGGTTTGGGGCAGACTCAATGGACCGACGGTCGTGCACCCGGCATGATCGGCCAGCGGCCAGGTCAGGACTTGGCCGGATCGTTGATGTGCGTTTCGAAGATGTCGCGGAACGTGGCTTGATTCCGGGTGAACAGCGCAAGAATGGCCGGGTCAAAGCATTCCGGCCAGGTACGGCCGTCGCCGCGCGTCATGATTTCCATGGTCTTCACGTGATCAAAGGCGGGCTTGTACGGGCGCTGGCTTCGAAGGGCATCGTAGATGTCGCAGATCATCATGATGCGGGACGACAGTGGAATATCCTCGCCGCGCTTGCCGTTCGGATACCCCCCGCCGTCCCACCGCTCGTGGTGATTGAGCGCGATCTCGGCGCCCATTTTGAGATAGGGCGATTTGCTGTTGCCGAGGATCCTCGCGCCCATCGAGGTGTGCCCCTTCATGATCACCCACTCGTCCGGCGTGAGGGCGCCCGGCTTGAGCAGGATATGGTCGGGGATGCCTATCTTGCCGATGTCGTGCATCGGGCTCGCAAAGAAGATCGTGTCGACGAACGCTTCATCCTGGCCGAGTAGCCTGGAAAGCTCGCGGCTGTAGTAGCTGATGCGCTGGACGTGATCGCCGGTATCCTTATCCTTGTGTTCCGCGGCGCGCGTCATCGTGAAGATGGTCTCCAGATACCCTTCCTGAAGATCGGCGGTCCTTTCCCGCACGCGGTGTTCCAGCGTGTCGTTGTAGTCGCGCAACGCCTTGTGCAGCAAGCGGACTTCCAGCATGTTGTGAACGCGCGCCAGCACTTCGGGCAGTTCGAATGGTTTGCTGACGAAATCCTTGGCGCCGGCCTCGAGGGCGCGCAACTTGTGACCCGGTTGGGCCGTGATGACAAGCACCGGCAGGTAACCGTCCGGTTCAATCTCCTTGAGTCCCTCCATCACCTGGAATCCGTCCATGCCGGGCATCTGGAGGTCGAGCAGGATCAAGTCGTACCGGTTCTTGAGGTGAAGCTCGCACACCTCGCGGGGATTCATCGTGGACGTGATGGAAACATACCCAGCGCCACGCAGCATCCGCTCGAGCAGAAGAACATTGGCTTCCTGGTCGTCAACGATCAGGATGCTTGCGGTAACGATGTCGGTTGCCGTGATCATTCGACTTGTCACTCCTCTCTCCTTGCGACCGGCAGGTCGACATGGAACCGCGTCCACTGACCGACCATGCTTTCCACGGTCAACGTGCCGCCGTGGTCCTTGACGATGCCGTGACTGATGGACAGGCCCAGACCCGTGCCCTTGTCGCGCGTCTTTGTGGTGAAGAAAGGATCGAAGATGCGGGCCCGGAGTTCTTTCGGGATGCCCGCGCCGTGGTCTTCGACGGTCAGGCGGATTTTCGATTTGTGATTTTCGATTTTCGATTGTCGACTGAGGGAGGCCGGTTCTTCGCTTTGCACGATTCCCACTCTTTCAATCGGCAATCGGCAATCGGCAATCGGCAATTGCCTGGCGCTGATGATGACTTTCTTGTTCTCGTCATACTTCGGATACCGTTGATTCAAGGCGTCGCGGGCATTGGTGATCAGATTCATGAGCACCTGCTGAATCTGCTGGCTACGGCACTGGATTTCGGGCAGGTCGGCGGGCACAGTCACCTCCAGTGTCACCTGGTCTTGCCGTATCACGGTTTGGATCAGGGACAGTGTCGCGTACACGATGTCGCACAGGCGGGCTGGACTACTCTCGTGCTTGTCTTGCCGGGCGAAAGACAGCAGGTTCCTGACGATGATCGCGACACGTTCCGTCTCCTTGCCGATCTCCCTGGCAAACTCCGAAACCGGGCTATCGGGGCCGAGTTGATCGAGGATCAACTGCGCATAGTTCATAATCCCCATGATCGGATTGTTGACTTCGTGCGCCACCCCGCTGGCCAGCGTGCCGATGGCCTCCAGTTTCTGCGATTGAATCAGTTGCGCCTGCAGGCTGACGCGTTCCTGCTCCAAACGCTTGCGTTCGGTGATGTCGCGTTCGACCGATATCGCAAGGGCCTTCGGGCCAACTTGCATTTCGGTCACCGAGCACTCGAATTCCCGGGTCGTGCCATCCTTGCACCGGTGCATTAACTCGAATGTCTTCCCCGTTCCGGCCAGGATGTTGTGCCGCCGTTGTTCGACGACTTCACGGCGCTTGATCTGGTACGGATGTCGTTGGAGCGTTACTTCGACGGGTTCAAAGGTTATGCAGACGGGTTTCAGGACGTTGCGCCATCGACCGTCATCGCGGCCTGGGACTATGTCACGGGCAAACCCGATCCCG
>Ga0118677_10009111_pt1 | contig 15636 bp, 8 predicted proteins | sample AliMusrvi5mmetaG_FD_86154 | JGI IMG/M metagenome (GOLD analysis project Ga0118677, IMG submission 86154)
TCCTCAATCTGATCGGTGGGCTCGATAGCGTGTCCAGCGGCCGGTTGTGGTTCGGCGATCGTGAGATCACGCGATTCACTTCGGCCGAGTTGACCCGCTATCGCCGCGAGACGGTCGGTTTCATCTTCCAGTTCTATAATCTCGTGCCGAATCTCACGGCGGCCGAGAACGTGATGGTGGCCACCGAACTGAGCCGCGACCCGATGGACGTGGCCGATGCTCTAAGGCTGGTCGGATTGGAGGAGCGGATGAAGCACTTCCCGGCGCAGATGTCTGGCGGCGAACAGCAGCGCGTGGCAATCGCTCGGGCGGTGGCCAAGAACCCGTCGCTCTTGCTTTGCGACGAGCCGACCGGGGCCTTGGACTTTGCCACGGGCAAGCTGGTGCTGCGGACGCTGGTGGATCTCAACAGGCAGCTTGGCAAGACGGTTGTGCTGATCACCCACAACTCGGCCATTGCCCCCATGGCCGATCGTGTCGTTCGGCTGCGCAGCGGCCAGGTGGTCGAGGCCCACGCCAACCCCCGGCCCGTGCCGCCGGAGGAGATCGACTGGTGAAGGTGCTGGACCGCAAGTTGCTGCGTGAAGTCTGGGGCCACCTCGGCATGTTGCTGGCGGTGACGGGGATCATCGCCGTGGGCGTGGCCTGTCTAGTCACGCTGGCCTCAGCCTATATGAACCTCTCGGAGGCCAAGCAGCTTTATTATGCCCAGTGCCGGATGGCCGATTTCTCCGTCGAACTGAAAAAGGTGCCGCTGTCCGAGCTATCCAAACTTGCGGCGTTGGCCGAGGTGGCGGAAATCCGCCCGCGAATCCAACAGATCGTGACCGTTGATTTGGACGGCGTGACCGAGCCGCTGAATGGGCAAGTGCTCTCGTTGCCGGACCGGCGGGAGTCGATTATCAACGACATCCTGATCCGCCAGGGAAGTTACTTCACCGATCGCCGCGAGAACGAGGTGATCGTCAACGAGGCCTTCGCCCGATACCATCGCCTGCGGCCTGGACAGTGGATTCGCTTGCTGATGAATAACCAGCAGCAGGAGTTGTTCCTTGTGGGCACGGCGATCAGCAGCGAGTTTGTCTATCTGCTTGGCGCAGGCTCAATCACGCCGGACCCCAAGCGTTTTGGCGTCTTTTACGTCAAGCAGAGCTTTGCCGAGGACCGGTTCGACTTCAAAGGCTCGGCCAACCAGGTATTGGGTCGGCTGAGTGCGGCGGCCCAGGGCAGTCCGCGGGAAGTGCTGCGGCGGGCCGAGCAGATGCTGGAACCCTACGGCGTATTCACCACCACTCCGCTGGAAGAACAGATGTCGAACAAGTTCCTCAGCCAGGAGATCAAGGGTGTGCGGAGTTTTGCCGTGATCTCGCCCTGTATGTTCCTCGGCGTGGCGGCCTTGGTGCTCACCAACACACCCGGATGGCCCGGTTTGCCACAGTCCACGATCGCCAGGCTCACGCAGCCATCCTGGAGCGCATCCTTCGGGAGTTGGACGCCGGCGTGGAAGACACACTGCTCATCCTGTGTAAACACGGTGATGGCGCTGCCGTCATAACTCACCATGTCGAGGCGGCCGTCGCCGTTGATGTCCGCGGCCGTGGATACTTTTGACTTGGACCCCAGTTTGTGGCGGGCGGTTGTGTCGATCAGGTTCTTTGCCGCCGCATCGTACTCGAAAATCGCATCCCCCGCATCGGAAGCCACGAAGAGCGCGGGCTTGCCGCCGCTGGCCAGGGTCACGGTAATGGCGGTCGACACCGCCCCCTTGACCACACCGCACTTCTTGGCGTCGCCCCACTTGACGCCTTCCTCGCAGGGGACACATGCCTCGTCTTTTTCCTTGAGGATGTATTCCACGCACCGCTGCAGCATCTCGGAATCGCCGTTCCAAGTGGCCAGCATGGAGGTACCGCTGCCGCATGCCTTCCAGGTGGTTGTTTTGGCAGGCCGGTTAAACAGGAACCACTGACGCTCAATTTGCAGGAAGGCCTTCTCATGGTTGTCTGCGTCGTTCGGCGCCGCATCATTATTTCCGCCCTCGGTCGGCAGTTCGCCGATGAACAGCATGGCCGGTACATCCTTCTGGCCGGCGCTCAGCTTCTTCTCAAGCGATTTCGCCTGTTCCGGATTGGGGGCGTCCGAAAGGTCAAATGTGGCCTGTTTCTCGGCAAAATCCCCTTTCAGAACCTGTTTCACGGACAGGATCAGTTTGCCATCTTTTGCGGACTCGATCCGAAGCGATGCGATCGCGGTCGATTGTGCAACCAGGTGCATCGGAGAGAACTTCGGGTTGATGGCGGCCGAAGCCGGCAACACGCCGCACAGCAGCAGGCTTCCCGAAAACACCAGCATCGTGAATGATCGCAACATGGCAACCTCCTTGTGAAACAACAGCTTTTCTCGAACGGATTGCCTCTTTTATCATTTTCCCAATGCCTTGGCTACTTCGCCGGCGAGCGCCTAGAGCTGTTTCGTGAAAATCGAAAACTCTGGTCCCGTCATCTGCGCCGCAAGATTCCGGACCGTCGGCGACGTCTCCGGTAGGGCGAAACGAACCTCCGTGAGGTCCAAGTGTATATCCTGGAACTGTGCTATCTTCCATCGCGCCACGGGGTGGCGCTCACAGACGCAAAGCGCCCATCAATTGTGGGAGCGCCATCCTGTGGCGCGCTTTCTTTACAGCTTCGCTGTTGCGTCACTGGACAAAAATGGTCGTGCCCGATGCCGGTATGTTGACCGTGGTGAGTCGGACCGCGCCGGCGGTGTAAACCACGGTTCCGCCTTTTGCGGGCGATGTCCATGTGACGGAATTGAAATGCGGGGCGGCAGTCAGATCGTTGGCGCAGGTCAGGATCGTGAACACCTTCCCGGCAACGTCCGATGCATGCATTTTCGGATCGAACGAGACGTACAAAGCGGCGTTGTTGAGATTGGTGACATTGCCGCTGACCGCCAGCAGGCCGTTGGTGACCACGCCGCCGGTCTTTCCGATGTTGACAGTGAAGAGCGTTTGCGTTGTCGCGCTCTTGGCGAACGCCAGGTTTCCCTGCACCGACAACGGACCGGCCATCCCCGGCTGGATCGCGCCGTTGGCGCCAGCCGCGTTGGTCAAGGTCAGCGTGTCCGTCGTCATGTCGAGAGCGATGCTGCCGCTGCCTGTCAGCGTCGCGTTGCTCAACACCGGACCGGCATAGTTGAGCCAGAGCGAGGCGCCGTTGCTGATGGCGATGGCCCGGCCACCACCCGCGGCGGCGGCGGAGGTTCCGCCCAGAGCCGCCAGCGAACTGACCTCCAGCATGCCGGCCTGGATGTCCACGTTCCCGATCTGATTGGTCGGGTTGGTCAGGTAGACCGTGCCGTTCTGCGTGATCGGCATGTATCCGGAGACTCCGCCCACGAGCAGCGCGTTGAACAGGTTCGTGTCCCCGACGATCAGCTTGCCGGCGCCCGCGTTCAGGGTGACCGGCAGGGTCATGGTGTTGGTCGTGCCGCCGGAGCTGCACAGGCGGCATTGCGTGCTGCCCGTCGCCAATTGCACCACGCCAGTACCCGTCACCTTCAGGTTGTTGACGACATAATAGCCGTCGTTATACGGACCGGGGGTGTAGCGCGTTCCATTGCCCAGCGCCAGTGAACAGTTCAGGTTCAGTGGCAGTGCCCCACTGTTGCCGTTGTAGTAGTCGCCCCAACCGACGAAGTCGGCCACCCCATTGGTTGGCAGTCCGGTGATGCCAGGAGATCCGCCGCTTCGCCCCACGCCGATGCCGATCTGCGTCCCGGCATCGATGATCCAGGAGGCGCCGGCCGACTGGTTGGTGGCGCCGAACAGGGCGCCGCCCGATGCCACGTGGACGGTTCCGGCCATCAGGTTGGGCGTGACGCTGAAGACGCCACCACTGCCGACGTTGAGCGTCAGACCGGCCAGCGTGTTGGTCTGGCCGACCGCGAACCAGCCGTTGGAGACGTTGATCGTCGCGCCGGCGCACACGTCGCCATTGCTGGCGATCTTCAGCCCGCCGATGCCGAGCGAACCACCATTGAAGGAGATGTTGTTGTACGTGCTGGTGCCGCAGCCGTTCTGGAACACGAAGGTTCCATTCCCGTTGAGCAGCACCGTGTTCGCCAGCAGGCTCGCGCCCTGGAAGGTGAGCGTGGCGTCCTGCTGGGCATAAAAGTCCAAGTACGCGGTGCCGGCGTTGGCCGCCATCGTATTGGCGTTGGTCATGGCGCTGCCGCAGTTCAGCAGCGCCAGCCCGCGCCAGATGTTTGCACTGCCGTCGTCGCCGAAAAAGCGGGTGGTCGTATAGATGCCGAGCGCCCCGCTGCCATAGGGTCCGTTGTGCCCCTCGTAGAGTCCGAAGCGTCCGTCGCCGGGCTGAAGCTGGCCGGAAACAACGGCGTAGGATGGCTTGGTGGCGACCGAGATGTCCAGGATCGCGCCCTTGGCAAGCTGGATGTTGCCGCCGGTTCCATACGTGAACGTGGACGACAGACCCGCCGCGTCCGCCATGAGCGCGCCGCCGGTCTGAACGATATACGGGTTGGTTTCCGTGGCGTTGAGTTCCAGCGTGCCGTTGGCGTTGACGCTGACCGTGTGACCCGCGTGGGTCACGGACGCCAGGGAGTTGGCGGCCGAGGTCTTCAGGCGTCCGCCGGAGTTGACGGTCACGTTCCCCGTGCTCAGTGCGCCTGCGGCAAGAATTTCCATAGGGCCGCGTTGCACGTCCGTTCCGCCGCTGTACGAATTCGTGGCACAACCCAGTTTCACCCAGGCCCTGGCAAGCGTGTCGCCGCCGATGCCCTTGATCACCTGGCCGGCGGTTGTCCCGTCCCGGATAAGACCATTCAGCACCAAACTGTTGTACCAGACGTAGGTTGCGGTGAGCGTGACGGACGTGTTCACCAGAATGGTGTCCGTTGTCGACTGATTCGCGTTATCCGGCATGGAGACGATGGCGTTGTAGGAGACGAGCGTGTTGCCGCTGAAACTCCCGTTCGGGTACTTGGCCGTCGCGCCGGACGCCAACACGATGGGAACGTTTCCGACCACATTGTTGTTGGCAATAATCAGGTACCCATTGGGCGCCACCGTAAACGACGACACGTTCGCCCCCGCGTAGGGCACGCTCAGTTGGAAGAATTCGCGCCCCGCCGCGTTTCCGGGGATGGTGGCGTTGTTGATGACGACCGCGCCGGCACCCAGGCAGTTGGAGGCGGCAGCGTACACCTCCTGTCCATGTGCTGTTCGTGTTGTAGAGATTGATGGTCTGCTGATAGCCGTTCACCTGGGGGGGTAACGTGATGAGTGTTCCTGTGTTGCCCCCGTCGTCTTGGATCTGGCCGGCAAGACTCACCGTCTCACGTCCAGCTCCGCTGCCAAGGTAGGAGTTGCTGCGAACCCGGATCGGGCCATAAAATGTTCCAGGGAGCCCCCAGTAGTCGTAGTAGGTGCCCCAAAAAGCGGTGGCATTAGGACCGTAGTCGATCGCTCCGAGAATCCCGCCGTTCAGGATCAGGGTGCCGCCGACAAGATTCGTATGCATTTCCAAAATGCCGCCGGAATTGAGGAGATACGTGGCATTCGGACTGTCGCCCAGCATCTCAAGTTCGCCGTTGTTGTATTGTTTGCACGTCGCCGAAGCGCCGCAGACGGTCACCGTACTGCAACCGAACACGTTGGTCACGGCCACCTGGGGGATCCCGGCCGGACCGCCAGGCGAGGCTGTCGCCGTGACGAGGAGTCCATTGGTGACCATGATGGGCCCGGTCCCGAGACAACCCGGCGCGCCCGCGTACACGACGGACCGACCGCCCACCTTGAGCCCGCCCGTCCAGGTGTTATTGGTGGCAAGAATATAACCGGTGAAGGTGTAGCCGCTGTTGTTATCTTTGGTCGCCAGCAGGCCGGTGCTGGCCCCGTTGTCCTGGATCGGACCGTTCAACGTCAGGGACGAATTGATGCTGCTCAGGCCAAGGCTTGAACTGCTGTTGATCTTGAGCGTGCCGCTATTCGCGGCGATGCCACTGTCTGCGTTCTCTGCGAGCGTACCGCCGTCGAGAACGATGTTGTGTTCCGCCAGTGTGACGCCGTTCACGAGTTGCAGCGAGGCGTTTGTCGTCCGGACCCAGATCGAGGCCGGGGGCGTGTCCACGCCGACGGTATAGAGGTTGCCGTTGGCGAGAGCGATGACGTTCGAGACGATGCCACTGTCGCCGCTGCGCGGCGGCGCGTTGTTGGCGGGGTTCCAGTTGGCGGGCACGGTCCAGTTCTGATTGTTGTTGGTGAAGACGTAGGTCTGGCTGGCCCAGGTCGTGAAATTCGTCGAAGGCGTCGCCTGCGCCGACCCGTAGGCATTCGTGGCATAGGACGTGTAGTAGTAAGTTGTCGCTGGCGCCAAACTGCTGAGCATAGACGAAAAGGCGCCTTGGCTGAGCGTGTTTAGATCGTTCGTCATGCTCCAGATGCCGTTCTGCAGGCCCAGCAGAAGATAGACGTGGGCCGATCCGCCGGCGGTCAGATTCCCGTTCAGCGTGGCGCCGTGTTGATTCACACCCGTAGCCCCGGAACCGTTGTTGACACTCGGCGTTCCCAGAGTCATGAATGACGGCGATCCCGCCGTCGCACCCCAGACCGTGCCGGACGCATTGACCGCACTGTAGTTCCAGTAGTAGGTCGTGCCCGACGCAAGACCTGTCAGCGTATTGGTAAACGTCGTGCCATCCGCAAAGGAACCGAGATTGCTGACGCTGCCGGCGGTCGTCCACGTCGAGGCGTTGGTCGAGCCGTCCGTCGTGGACCAATACAGATAGACCGTGGCCTGTCCCGCCGCGCCGTTCGTGACCAACGTCCCCACCACATCCGCGGACGTGCTCAACAGATTCGCCGATCTGACGTCGGAAATCTGCGGCAGATTGGGATTGTTCTGTCCCGCTGCGCCGTAGCTGTTGAACACGCCATTCGACGCGATGTTCAGGTATTCGGCCCAGATCCAGTTGGCGGAACGGACGATGCCCGGCGAGGCGCGCACCTCATCCATCGACCCCTTGAACGATACGGTGCCGCCATATGTTCCGCCAATCACCAGCCCTATACTTTGATAGAAGCCACTGCCACCAGGCGTCGCCACCGACACGCCATCCCTGTAGATGGACTTGACGTGGCTCCCGTTCATGACCATCGCATAGGCGTGCCAGGTTCCCTGGTCGCTGCTGTACGTCGAGGTGGAACTGAGGTCGTCGCCATAAAGGTTGAAAACAACGTTGGCGCCACGGAACCCGCAATGGAGGCCCTTGTCGGTACTGGTCGTTCCACCGCCGAACCACATGTTGTCGCCCGACAAGGAAGAGACATTGGCCCAGATCTCGAGAGTGAACGCTTCGTTGGTAAAATTCACGCCGCTGGCGGTAAACGCCTGACTGCCGGTCATGCCGCGCCCGCCGCCAATAAATCCGGCCCCGACGGACGGCGTGCCGGTCGGTGTACCGTCGTTGTGCGCCGAAGAGGAATCCATGGCCGCATTGGTTGCGGAAACTTCTGCCATGTGCCAGACGCCCGAATAACCTGCCGACCACGTGGCGCCGTTGGTCGTGCAGGCCGGCGCGCTCTGACCGGACGCCCCCCACCACGCAATAATGATCGTATTGCTCGTCAGCGCCGGCACCTGCACCCAGACGGTCGACAGGCTGTTTCATTTCGCGGGAGGCGCATCGGGCGAGATCGTCATGCAACGCCGCCGCTTCCCGCTGCGCTCCGGCCGCATGTACCTGATCCCGCTGGATATTCCATTCCGCATACGCTGTTTTCCGCCCGGGGCGTTCGGCTACGTCCACTTCACGGTTGCAGGCGCAAATGGGCTGGATGTGTTTCGCGAGGTCCGAGAGGTGATCGACCTGCCGACGCTGCCCTGGCTGCGGGATTTGGCGCCGTTGACCCGCCCCCTGGCGCGCCCCATCGACGCCTTCGCCCTGCCGCTGGCCTACCTCGCCGCGATCGCCGAATTCGTGCGCGCCACGGATGTCGAAACGCCCTGGGTCCGCGCCGCCGTGGCGCAACCCCTCCAGCGGGTGCTGGATCTGATCCGGGAACGGAATTCCGCACGACTGCGCATCCGCGAACTGGCTGCCGCGGCGGGCATGTCCTCTGCAGCCCTGTCCTACACGTTCCAGCGCGCCTTTGGCCATTCGCTCAAGTTCCACCTGACGCAGGACCTGCTCCAGCGGGCCATGCACGACCTGGTGGGAACCAACAAGACCGTGCGTCAGATCGCCCTCAATCTCGGATACGCCCGCCCGGCCTACTTTGCCTTCGCCTTTCGCCGTGTCCTCGGACTGCCGCCGCTGAAATACCGCGCCGTCATGCACCCCCGCGGCGCCAACCGCCAATTATACGCCCCGTTCCCACCTGAAGATCGAAAACTCTGGTCCAATCATCTGCGCCACACGATACCGACCCGCCAGCAAGCGAAGACAAGTAGTTAAATTAAGAAATCGTGCAGCCACAGGGGACGTCAGCACGCAATCCAACCGGATTTGAACAGGAGGCAACCGAGAGAACAGAGGTTGGGCTTGCTCCGTTTCCTCCTGTCCGGAAAATGCCATCGCGCCACGGGGTGGCGCTCCCACAGACGAAGATAATTTGTGGGAGCGCCACCCCGTGGCGCGATTTTTCACCATGCGCGCATCATCGCGCATCCCGAACTTGCCACGCAATTGCGTCACTGCAAATATTGCCGCAGGGCCTCGGCCAGGTCGCGGCCGAACGCGCGGGCGGAGGCGGCGTTCACTTCCTGCCCGGAACAGTTGGCGTACGGCAGCTCGAATGCGGTCGCCAGCCGAATGTTCGGAAGCGTGCCGAACCAAACGGACGAGGACATCCCGTCGGTGTACCCGGTTGCCACATTCCAGTCTTTGCCGAACGGCAGATCGTCCGTCAGCCGGTATGGAAGCGGCCCGCATGCGACGCGTTCCAGCGCCGCGCCAAACCGCTGCTGCTCCGCCCAGATCGCCGGATTCTCCCGCCCCACCTGATACAATTGTTCATTATAGGAGCCGCGGATCCAGGGGCAGTGCAGGTCGATCGCGACCAGCGGGCCTCCCTGCGACCAGCGGGGCGCGAATTCCCGCACGGCACGTGTTTCCGGGTAGATGCCTACGCCCGCGTAATCGCGGTTGTGGTCGCGCGGCTGGCGATTTTTCCCCTGATCGCCGTCCTCGACGCCATCCCGGTCCATGAAGGGGAGGAACACCGCCTCCACGCAGGACCGGTACCAGCGCCCGGTTTCGTCATCCTCCAGCATCCCCGCCACAAGCCCCTCGAGCGCGTAGCTGGCCATCATCTCGCAGCAGTGATGGCGCGCCGTGACAAAAAAACGGTGGCGCGGCGCTCCGGCAAGATTTCCCACGTACAGGCGGGGCACGTCGCGCCCCTTGCGACTGCGGCAAAGGACGTCTTCGCGCACGGCAGCGTTGCCCGCGATTTGACCGCAGAAACGCCGCCAGTCGTCGTCCACATAGTTCATCCCGAGAGAAAACCGCACGCTGGCGGCGTCGGACGGGAAAACATATTGGAACGTGTCCTTGCTGCCCGCCGGGTTGCCGAGCCAGCGCCAGGTGCGCCCCTCGTCGAGCGAGACGGCCGGTCCGCGCACACCCACCGGATCCTGCGCCGTGAACTGAAACGTCAGGGCGCGTCCGGCTGCGCCGCGCACACGGAACGACCAGTAGAACCAGTTTCCTTGCGTGTCCCGCAAATCGGGGTGCAGGCGCACCGTGTCGCCGACGATCTCGTCCACAAGCGCGTTGCCGCCGGGAAAGTTGGTGTCGATGATGGTATCGGACATGCTGGAACAACCTTTCTTCTGATAATGGGTCAGTTACGGGGGGCGGCCCCGGCGGGCTTGCCCCGCCGGACCGAAAGTTCTGGAGAAAAGGCGTGCAATCCGCCGTTTCTCCAGAACTTCTTCACCCGCGGCGCAAGGCCGCGGGGGTCGCCTCTCCCCGTAACTGATGCCTTACTTCTTCTGCTCAATTTCGCTGTTACCTGACCTCGAAGCCAAACACATGCACTTCCGCCGCGCCCCACGTCGCCAGCGGCGTCAGCCGCACGCCGCGCGTGCGCACGGCCAGCGGCACGCGCACCAGACGCTGGTGATTGGCCGTCACTTCCGCCGACACCTGCCACGCGCCGTCGGCGCGCTGCGTCTCGACGCGAAACGCCTGCACCAACGTGGCCGGTACCTGCCGCGGCGCGGCGTCCTTCGCATAGTAATGACGCTGGTTGAGCGCGTGGCGGCCAGTGGCGGGGTCCGTACGGTTGAGATCGCTGTCGAACACCAGCCGCGCCTCGTGCAACTCGGTTTCCGCCGCCAGTTCGTACGTCACGGTTGCGCCCGGTGCGCCGCGCCAGCCGTTGTCCGCATCGCCAACCGGGCGGTCCGCGCCGTTGCGCAGCGGTTCCGGATCGCCGGCGGAAGCGGTCAGCCGCGCGTCCTTTGCAATCGCAGCGATCTCGCGCTTCTGCCACGGCAGGTAGGCGTCGTCGTCCAGCAGCGCCTGCTGCAGTGCGCGCAACTGCCCTTCGAGCACGCCGCGCGGACCTGTGCCCGCGCGCAGGGCCAGGGCCGCGGCGGTGCCGACGGCCTGCCCCATCAGCGAGGTGGTCGCCATGACGCGCGTGGCGCTCATGGCGGCATGCGTGGCGCTGTGGCAGCGGCCGGCGCAGAAAAGATTCGTCACGTTGCGCGAATAGAGACTGCGGTAGCAGATGCCAAACGGGCTGGGCGCCGGGTGGAAGATGGTGCCCACCTTGGGGTGATGAAAACCGGCGGGAAAATGATCGTCCATGGACCAACCGCCATAGGCGACGAGATCGTCGAAATGCCCGCCCGCTTCGACATCGCGCTGTGTCATCACATGGTCGCCGAGATAGCGGCGACTTTCGCGCTTGCCCGGGAGGAACCCGACCCAGTCCAGCGCCCAGTTGGCGTACTGCGCGCGGTCAGGCGCGTAATTCTTGATGTAATCCCAGACGCCGAAGACGATCTTGAGCAGCTCGTCGCGGCATTTCTCGGCGTGATGCAGAATGTCGCCACGGTCGCCGCCGACCTCGATCCACCAGAAATTGGTCCGGCGCAGATTCCAGTCGCGGTTGCGCAGATCCTCCGGTTTCGTGTAGCGGTTGGCCCACGGCGGCGCCACGAACGGTTGGGGCGTCGCATGTTCGCGCGGCTGAAACAGGCAGGACATCCCCATCGTGTTCTGGTCCGCTTGTTCCGGCGCAATGCGCTCGCCATATTCGGCGCGGCCTTCGCGGCCGAGGCGGAAGTCGGCGCCGCTGAGCGGCGCCAGGATGCCGTCGCCCGAGCAGTCGGCAAAGAGCGCCGCCTCGATCCGGTGCCAGGTCTCGGTGGTCATCTGCCAGCCGCGGATGGCGCGGATGCGGTTGCCGTCCATCTCGCACTGGTTCACGGTGCAGTTGAGAAACAGATCGAGGTTCGGTTGCGACTGCGCGGCGCCGAGCAGCACGGCATCCCAGATGGAATAGTTCGCGCCGCCGTTGTAACGGTAATTTTCCAGCAGAAGCTCTTCGAGAATGCCGGTTTCGCGCAGATTCGCGCCCTGCGCGCCGCCGATGTGCATGCGGATCTCGGAGGAGGCGTTGCCGCCGAGCACCGGGCGGTCCTGTACCAGCGCCACGCGCGCGCCGTGGCGCGCGGCGGCCAGCGCGGCAATCAGCCCCGCCATCCCCCCGCCCACTACGCAAAAATCGTATGGATGCCGTTCTTCGCGCATGAAGTTCTCCGAAGCTTGCAACTCGCAAAAATATGAAAGAAATCGCGCCACGGGGTGGCGCGAACCGATGATTCCACAGTTTCCATCTTACGTATCCGGAAATTTGATTATGGCAGACCGGCGCCGTGATTACAATTGCCGCAGGATGTCGCTACGTAAGGGGTCAGTCACATGTTGCCAGTAAGGTGGCCGAGGCGTCTCGCCGCTGCATCCCAGCAACCAGCGGCGAGACGCCGCTGCCACTTTTGTTGACGCCTGCCAACGTGTAACTGACCCCTTACGTCGCTACGGCCCCACGACCGGCGGGACAAGCATGGTGCGGTAAAAACGGCTGTTGAAGGAACCCGCGCTGGCGTCTGTGTTGGTGAACCGCAGGTTCACCGCGGCATTCGTGGCAAGATCGCTCCATGATGCGGTCAGGTTGGTGGTTGCCTGCAGCGTGAACCGCTGTCCGTCGCGCGCGCCGCCGGCCACCACGGCTGTGCCGTTGGTCACCACAAGGCCGTCAAACACCGGCGCAGGTTCGCTCAACCACCCTACGCGCAGTCCATTGCCAAAGCTGGTCGTCCATATTTCATTGGTATCGTAGGGATTGGTGAAGACGCGCGTTGGCTGGAAGAAGGGGTAGTTCGTAACTGCGGTAAAAGTCGGCGCAGCGGCGAGAATGTTCGTGCAGACCAGCAACCCCTCGTCCTCCGTTGTCAGCAAGGCCGTGTTGGTGTCCGCCGGATGGAAGCTGATCGACGCCACCCGGTGAAACAGGGGATATGTGGAGCCCCAGGAAAAGGCGGTCCAGCTCTGACCGCGGTTGGTCGTGCGATAGAGCCCGCCGGCATCGACCGGCCGATTGTTGCCCCAGGCTTCATACACGCAGGCAAACCAGGTCTGCTGTGCGCTGTCAAACGGGTAGAGGACCAGATCCTTGGTCCAGCACTGCATGTTGGGCACAGAGACATCCGTCCAACTGGCGCCACCGTTGGCGCTGACAAAGACGCCGGAACTGTACGTGAAGGTGCTGCCGCTGATCCGTCCGGAATAGGAGCAGACGAGTGTGCCGTCACGCAACACGAGGATCGAAAGCGGATGCCCGGCCGTGCGCGGCGGCACGGCCAGGCGGCTCCAGGTCGAGGCTGCGCCGGCCTGCAGGTTGCTGGTGACGTAGATGCCGCCGCTCGCGCTGTTCACCACGCTGGCGTAAAGGATGTTGTTGTTTGCGGGGTGCAGCGCAACCCAGATCACGGGTTTGCCGAAATCGTGCAGAACCTGCCACGAACTTGCCTGATTGGTCGTAACCAGCACCGCGCCGTTGCCGCCATCGATCGAGCTGTCCTGCAGGTGCGTGCTGGCGTAGAGATCATGGATGGAGGATGCCGCGGCATAGGCGCGGCCCATGCCACCCGTTACGCAGCAATAGATGGTGTTGTAGTTGACGTCTGCCCCGGCGGAAATCCAGGCTGCGCCGCCATTGGTCGATCGCAGTGCGCCGCAGTCGGTGAAGCTGGCGAAAAGGGTGTTCGAGCTCAGCCACGTGAGCCACCAGCAGGAGGTATCCTCCAGACCGATGCCGTGGTAGGCGCCATGCGTGGGCGTGTTGGCGCCGATGGCATGGCGTTCCGCCGGCGGCACGTAGAGCGCCTGCCAGAGGGCGCCGCCATTGGTGGTGCCGTGCAGAAACCCCCAATCGCTGTACAGGATACGATTGGGGTTGGATGCACAGACCGCAAAGCCCAGCACGCCGCCGCCATACCCCCAGTCAAGGTCGCCATGATTTCCCTCCCACCCGGTCTGAATGTTCTGGTTCTGATGGCCATTGAAGATGGCGGTCCAGTTCGTGCCTGCATTGGTGGATTGATAGATCGCGGGCCAGCCCCAGTCGCTGGCTTGACCGGCGGTGTAGACGATGTCGGGCCGGTTGGTGGCACAGGCCACGAAAGCGGGCGCATCGATGGAACGCATGCCATTGGTGACCATCACCCAGCTTCCGCCAGGCCAGTCGCACGCGTACACTCCCTGATAGACCGAGGGCGTGCCGTAGATGGCTTCCGCCGGACTCGGATAGCCGTCGTCGAGGCTGTTTGCGGTGGTGCTGTCGGTCGTGATGCAATAAAGGCGGATATGGCCATTGGCGGCGGCGCCGGTGAAGGCGACGATCTCCTGCGTGGCGCCGATGCCGGTGAGCGCGCCGGAGGTAAAGTTCGTGCCGTGGTTGGTCGAGACGTAGAGGCCGAAGTTTCCCGCCGCAAAAATGTTTGCGCCGCAAAAAAAGGTGTCAGCCAGATAACAGGTGAGCGTGCCCGGCGCGGTGTTGGTATAGACCTTCACCCAGTTCGTGCCGCCGTTGTCGGAGAACCACAAGCCATGGTCCTGTCCCAGCACGAGCCGGCCGGAGCGATTGCAGTCGCTGCGCAATTTTTTGCGCGTGCCATCGTAGGCTAAGGCGGGGTCGTTGGCGATGGCCGTCCAAACCTGGCCACCGTCTGTGCTGCGCTTGATGCTGGCGTTGCCATCGAGCACATACTGCACGCGCGGATCAGAGGTGTACTGCATCTGATCGAGGCGGCCTCCCAGCAGGTTGCTCCACGAGTAGACATCCCACAGCGCGCCGCCGTTGACCGAGCGGAACGCAACGCCCATGTCCGTCGAGACCGACAGCGTGTCGGGCGAGGCCGGATTGATGCTGGGCGAAAAAAACGCGCCCGCGCCGCCGACGCCGCGCGACCACCAGTAGCGCGGCAAATTCATCGCGGCGGCGGTTTCCAGAACCAGCCCCAGCGCCAGCACGTTGGAGACCAGAAACGCCCTGTACCCGGCCGCCGACCGCACCTGCCGAGTCTTTGCGGTGCCCTTGCTGCGCGTTTCCGTCATCCGTTCACCGTTCCTTGAAGTAGAGCCCTCCCGTCACGACAAATATGATTGTGCGCTTCCGTCTGACGCCTTGCCAACGGAAAAAACGGTCGAGACATGGGGCAGGGTGCGATTGCAGTTGGTGGAACAGCGAGAGGCGGATTTCATCACGAAGACACATGCATGCGGCGGTTTGTACCCCCAAGCGCAGGCACTCCCAGCCGGATGAATACGATCCGATACGCAAAAAACACTTCGTGCTCGCTTCGTGACCTTCTTACCTTCGTGGTGAGATCGGTTGTTGCTCTCGCTTCTCCACCAACTAAAATCGTACCCCATGGGGAAGGTGCTCCGCCTCGCCCCAAACTACGTTTTCCGCTGGCATCCTTTTCGCCACCTGCCACAATGGATGCCATGTCGCATGCAACTCCCGACGTTCTTGTGATCGGCGCCGGACCGGCCGGTCTCATGGCCGAAGTCACGGCCGCCGCGGCTGGCCGCCGTGTGCTGGTCTGCGAGCGCATGGAAGGCGCCGGTCGTAAATTGCTGGCCACCGGCGGTGGCCGCTGCAATCTCACGAACACCGCCGGTATCGACGCGATTGTCGCCGCCTTCGGCCGTCAGGGGCGTTTTATGCACAATGCGGTGCGTGACTTTTCCCCGCCCGCCATTCGCGCTTTTTTTGCCGAGGCGGGTATGCTGACCGTGGCGCAGGCGGATGGTTGCGTTTTCCCCGCGTCCCAACTGGCGCGTGACGTACTCGAGGTCTTGCGCAGTCAGGCCATTCGACTCCGTGCGGAAATTCGTTGCAACTGCACGGTGCAACGGATTGTCGTGCGCGATGGCGCCGTGGCAGGTGTCGAAACGGCGGATGGCTTTCTAGCCGCACCGCGTGTGATCCTGGCTGCCGGCGGACGGAGTTATCCGGCGCTGGGTTCGGACGGCAGCGGTTTTGCGCTGGCAGCTACGGTGGGCCACACGCTGGTTGCTCCGGTGCCGGCG
>Ga0118677_10009112_pt1 | contig 15636 bp, 12 predicted proteins | sample AliMusrvi5mmetaG_FD_86154 | JGI IMG/M metagenome (GOLD analysis project Ga0118677, IMG submission 86154)
ATATACTTTTACCAAGGCTTGTTCTTTGAAGCCTGCCGAATATCTTTTATATGTTTTCATTTCTAATCTCAAATTTTATTTTTTTTAAAATTTGAGGCGACAACTATTCTGACGCAGGGGGGTATGAAGAAGATGACGATGAAGAGCAAATAGCAAAAACACTTAGAAAAATTAAAAAAGAGGGTGGTCAGTTTTCACTGGAGTCTGATGAAGGTTATATAGAAGAATGGACTAACTATAATGATGATGGTTGGCTTTACCCCTTGTTATGTATCACTTATACACTAAAGCTTAATGATCTGGTGATATCTGAGTGGTTAGGTCAATGGGCATATGATGAAAATTTTGAAGTCGATTTTATTGATGATGGCAACGGCGAAGAATACCCCTTAATCCGTGAGATAGCAGGTTTTGAGATTGATCCCCCTGAAGAGCTCCCAAGAAAAGTAGATTTTAGCCCAGACGAAAGTCTTTCAGTGGAAGATCAGCTTAAACAATATATTGATTTTCTGATTGAGGTTGAAAATGGAAGACCTGACGATCAAGACGTAGAAGAAATAATAGAAGCAACCATCAGCACTTTAAAAGAACAGGGTCATAACTTTTCTCTTGAAACAACAGTAGATGAAGTTGTTTGGAATGATATAGGTGACAGACGTTATCCAAGGTTAAGCATCACTTACACCCTAAAACTTGATGGTCTGATAATATCTGAGTGGGTCAATGAATGGGGATACAATGAAAACCATGACATTGAACTAGGTTCCGATGGCGAAGAATATCCGCAAATTCGTGAGATGGCAGGGTTTAAGATTGACTATCCCAATCTGCCGGATTTAGAAGAATTGAATGAAGATTGACTTGAAAGGAGTCAAAACTTGGCATGATGAGATCATCAGATACGGCGAAAGATTCGTTCCTAGAATTTTTTCACAAATAAATGCAAGTAAAATGGTTGTTGTGTGTTGGTCAGAAAAAGCTATAAAAAGTAGCTGGGTTAAATCTGAAGCAAGATATGCTTTAAAAAGCGATAAGCAATTATGGCCAATTTATATACAGGCACATGAGCGTGATTTAGGGCACGCTATCCCTGATCCTTTTGGGCAGCACCACACAGCAACGTTACCAGTAAATGATGATCAAGCTTTGAATGAAATGGCTGAGAGAATATATAGTGCTTGCTTATAATTATTTCAGTGTGCCTAATGAGAATGAGTTTTCGTGGGCAAATAACTTTTTCGTTTGCCTGCCATTTGGCGAACAAAGTGGTGGGAAGAAAAACGTTGCCCTCCCTACTTGACTTGAATACGGTCTACGACGGCATATGTGTATTCACGATTCAGTTAATAGATGGCGCGAATTATTAGATTTCCTTTTTATCACGTAAATCCTGCAATATAACAAGATATTCGTTGGCAATCAGATCAAAAGCATAATTCAGATCTAGTAAAGGAAAATTACCTGCTTTCCCAAACGTAGTTTGAAAGATATTACTTAAGTTTTTCCCATGAGTATCGAAACTTGCAATACGATAAATAAAGTATAAGTAATTTAGCCTTTCACCATGATCATTGGTTATTTGAGCAAGCATACTATTGACGTCTAATCTATTTTTAATACTAGACCAAACTTGTTCGGCAGGTTCAAGCTGATTTTTGTTCATGAGTAGTGGCTCATTCATTAACTTGTAGTAATCTCTCTTAAAAGAATTAATTAGCCTCTCGTAGCGTTCTTCTTTTTTTGATGCATCATCAAACAGATATATTAGCCAAAAAAAGTTTTCTAATAATGAACGTGCAAGGATGTGCGAGATATAACGCTCATCAATGCCGGCACTTTTGGTAAGATTTATACTTTTTAACAACGAACCAGCTATTGAGTGAAAACGTAATACTTCCTGTCCAAAAAAACCGTTTACCCCATCAGTAGAAGAAAGAGTCCCGATCGTTGTTAGCTCGTTTTCAAGCGCGTCAAAATAATTTGTCATAAACCCTCTTTATAATTTAACTTTATCCGTTAGCTGCTTCTACACGGATATTAAGAAATTCAAATCATTTTCAATTATTGTTGAATCGATAAAAGCTATGGGCAGAAAAACGTTGCCCACCATTGACACATAAGGATCAATATAACTTTTGGGCTATAAAAACTGTACTTGCAGGCAAAGTTCTACGATCTGCTATAGTGTGTTCGGTTGTCATTACTAATTAAAACGAACTTAAGGATGTTTACATGAATAACAGTACCTCTCCTAATTTTTCTGCTGCTCTGATGAGGATAATAAAGTTATCGTGCTATAAAGAAAAGGACTGTTTTGCTGAATTCCTAAGTGGTGTTAATTCAATAAGATCTAATTATGAGTGGTCACAGAATATATATGATGAAAATAATATTGATAACGTTTATTTGATTTTATCAAAAGGAACTGTATTCGGCTTTATTGAATGTACATATCAACACATGAACTTTATTTCAGATACTCCGATTAAGATTATTCTTCATGAAATACATGTTACTCAGGGCAGGTCCAACAAAGGAATTGGGCGTGCAGTTCTAAGTTATTTATTAAGAAAAGGCATCCCTATAGAGATGGTAGTTGCAAATCAAAATCAAAATATGTTGGCTCTAGTTGATAAGTTTAACGCTGAGCACAAATACATCACAGAAAACACCAGAACGGTAATAATCAGCCCCGCGTTAGAAAATTTTGTATGAGCCACAAAATTTCAAGACATCTATATTATTAAAATACTCGATCTATTAAGGCATCAACAAGACATTCCAAGGTACTTTGGCGATAGTCTTGAAGCAGGATTTTAAGCTCTTCATCCATAGGCATGGCTCGATCAAGAATAGGGTTTACAATTTGCTCAGCAGTTAAGCCTAAGTTGTTTTCGACTTCTTGAATCTGTGATTCGTATTTGATTAATGCTTCAATGGGCTTTTCTAAACGTCCGGCAATATTTGCGGTTTTAGCACCTAAAAGTAGCGATGAAAATGTTAAGCTGGTTTGGCCTGATAATAAAGTAATAGACTTGGCGTAAGCGGCTGCGATTATGAAATCGGCTTGTTTCCAGAGTAGTTCACGGTTGCTTAATGGGCCATTGAATAAAACCTTTAAATTATTTTCTATACAACGAGTACTGGGGTGATTGATCCCTGATACTTTTTTATGTGATGCCAATGCACGTCGATAAAGCGGTTCTGCTTCACCATAGTTACCCTGATCAAATAAAAAACTTGCTAAATTATTAATACTGTCAGCTGTATCAGAATGCTCGTATCCGAATGCTTTTTTACGTATTACCATTGAGCGACGAAAAAAGAGTTCTGCTTCATTATAATTACCACTATTTTTTAATAAGATTGCCAAGCTATCAAGGCATTTTGCGGTATCGGGATGGTCGCCCCCTAATACTTTTTCACGTATTGCCAAAGCACGACGATAAAGTGGTTCTGCAGCTTCATACTTGCCCTGATCTTCTAGCAAACCTGCTAAATTAATATAATTTTTAACTGAGCCAGTATTTGAGCGTGCGCCGCCCAATCCTTTTTCATATATTGCCAAACTACGACGATAAAGTGATTCTGCTTCATCATAGTTACCTTGATTTTTTAGTAATCCCGCTAGATTATTAATGGTTTCTAAGGTATCAATATGATTAATGCCCAGTACTTGTTCACAGATAGCCAGTGCTCGACGATAAAGTTGTTCTGCGTCTTTATGATTACCCTTATTGTTTATTAAAATTGCCAGATTATTCAGACAAGTGGCAGTTTCTGGATGATTATTGCCTAGTACTTGTTCATTTATTGCCAGTGCTCTACGATAAAGGGGTTCTGCTGCCTCATTTTTATCAAGTTTGTTCAGTAAAAGTGCTAAATTATTAAGACATCCAGCGGTAAGTGGGTGATTGTTTCCTAATGCTTTTTCATATATTACGAGAGCCCGACGATAAAGCGGTTCTGCTTCGGCATACTTAGCTTGCATTAATAACAAACCAGCCAGATTATTAAGAGTTCTACCAATATTAGAACTGTTACTTTCCCTGCAATTGTCAACTATTGTCAATACACGGCGATAAAGGTGTTCTGCTTCCAGATAGTTGCCTTGTCCATATAACCATATTGCCAGATTATTAAGACTTCCTGCGGTATCAGGATGGTTGTACCCGAATATTTTTTCACGTATTGCCAGTGATCGACGACACAGTGTTTCTGCTTCATCATATTTTCCTTGGTAGTTTAACAAAGTAGCCAGACTATCGAGGTTATTTGCAATATGAGGGTGGTTAGAGTTTAGGACCTGTTCTCGTATTGCCAATGCTCGACGATATAGCGATTCTGCAACAATTAATCGTACATACTTAGTGCTAAGAAAGTAACCTAATTTTGAAAGTACTAAAGCTAACGATGTAGCCTTAACTTTGTATTCTGACTCCCATGAATCTAATGAGGTAGGATAACACTCTCCAGGATCAAAACGATTCCCTAGCATTAACCAATACGCCAAAAGATCCAATTCATTATTTTCATCTTCACCATCAAGCATCACAAACATCGGTATAGCACTAATACAATCCTTTAAAGCTTCCCATTGTTCTGCTTGTTGCCATTGCCAAGGTAATTCTTCAGCAACCCGATCGTTCAGTTCTTGTAGCTCAAAGTACTGGGCTAATTTGATATGCGCATGGGTTTCGTTTTCTTTACTCTCAAGCCCATGCAGCTTAACGGCCTGCCTTAAATAATCATGAAAGAAGCTTAATAAGCCACCTCGTTTTGCCAGATGTGCATCTATCGCCATTAAAAACGTTGAAATCACCAAGCGACTTAAACCGGTAATGCCGGCGATTTCTGTTTCTGATAAGCCGCGTCTTGCTGCCCATAGTGCTTGCATGATCTGGGTAACGATGTCTTTACCAAAATCATTTTCTAAACGTGCTAGCACTAAAATAAACAGCTGTTGTGGATTGTTGGCGCTTAATAAAGTGGCTATGCGCTGATCAAGTTGTTCAAAGTAACCAAAGATACGCAGTTCTTCTAAGACGGTTTTTAAAAACAGTGGATTGCCGGTTTGCGGTGCTTTGGCAATGAGTTGCGTTTGTTCGGTAGCTAAGGCTTTTCGGTAACTGGCTAACCAATCGCCTATTAATTGTACGCGGCGCTTTATATCAAGGGCTTCTAGGCTATGAACAGGCCAGTCTCTTTGGCTCAAGGCTTCTAGCTGTTCACCGGGAATCACGCTAAAGATCGCTTTGACGTTTTCTTGCCAAAAGCTAGGTAGCCATAGGTCAGCTTTATTTTCTAATTGATTAAGGCCATCAATGATTAACAGCAAGGGATCGCGTTCACTGATTTTAGCTAACCATAGAGGAAAATCACGGATGATTTCTTCGGGCTTGCTGGGTAAGTCTTCGCTATCATGGTTACGGTGTTTTATTTCAGCCATGATGCGGCGAATAATGGCAACGGGATCAGCATCGCCAGAAATACCCACATAATGTTCGATAATGAATTGTTCTGGCTTAAGGAGCCGTTGTTGATTGAGCCAATAGGCTAATAAAGCCGATTTACCTAAGCCTGATTCACCTGTTATGAGCAAGGCATGATTTGTGGGGGTGTTTAGATGCTTATCTAAGGCTTCGATATCTCTTGGATTAGCAATATAAGCCTGACAGCGTTCTCGTGCATAACTACGATGCGCATTTTGTTCGGCGATAAGAGGTGTAGGGGTTTGATCTTCTGGGAATTGGGTATCTAAAACGGCCAATAGATCTTGCTTGATCAACTCAGCTAAGGCTTCGATACTGACATAGTTGTCTCTAACTGGCAGCCCACTGTTACGGACTTGGTGCTTTAAGTCATCTAATTTGGCTTGTAAGCGTTGATCGGTTTCAAAATAATCCTGAGCTGCAGAAAGACTATCAGCTAAGGAGTGACTGAGTGCTTTATCTCTTAAGTAAAAAAAGCAGTGTTCAGTCATCTCAGGGTTATCTAAAACGCCATGCAAGATTTCCATCTCGGTCACGCTTAAACCTGCTTTTAGACTTTTTTCCAGAAAGGGAAATAAGGCAAAGAGTTCGGCTTTATGTTCAAGGTCAGTATCAACCGGAGCCCAGCCATAACGCTCACCCAGTAAACTTAAAAAATAAGGCCGGCAGCGATTAATTTCTTCAAGGCAGATACGTACCACTTTACCTTGTTCGGCGTCTTCTTTAGTCACACCCCAGCGCAAGTCTATTTCGGTAAATTCAACTTGACGTTCGCGGCAAGCACGGCGAATAACGGGGAACACATGACTGACTAAATAATCCCGCTCCACATGCATGTCACGAAAAGTTGAGGAGATAAAGACGCGGATTTCGCGGTTTGAATTATTTGCAATGGCCGTCATACGATGATCCTGAAGGAGTATTAGGACAGTATATATGATTGATAGGCCAGATTATGACGTTATTAAATTTCGCCATAATAGGATTGATGTGATTTGGTATTACCAAATACAATCAACATCATAGTGTTTAAAAACACTATCGGCGCTTATTAATGTCAAATTCTCTGTTTGTGCTTGTGTCAGTATTAATCTATCAAAAGGATCGTTGTGATGTGCTGGTAAATTTTTTAAGGCGTAAATATGAGTTGTTTCGATGGCTAAAATTTGTAAACCATTTTTTAGACACTGCTGGTCTATCAGTTCGTTAAGCGGTATATCCAGTGCCAGTTTACCTAGTTGGTTTTTTATCTGCATTTCCCAAATACTGGCCATACTTAAGAAAGCATCACTGCGCATGTCTTCATAGAGGTTCATTATGTGCAGCGGTATTTTTTCAGGTTCATTTCTAAGCCATAAAAAGACATGTGTATCCAGTAACAGTTTCACGGTTGACCCAACCAAAAATCATCACCTAAGGGCGCATCAAAATCAGCGGCGATATGAATCTTATCTCTATATTCACCGACTGTTCTTTTTGATGTGTGTTGTTGTAACTGTTGTTTTCTTAAAAAAGCCACAAAATCAAAAACTTGTTTTTGTAGTTCTGGGGCTAAAACTTCAAACTCATGCACTAATTGCTGGCTATTCATGGTAATGACCTGTTTTAATTGATTAACATGCGTATCATTATGGCAGTAAACACTTGTAAGTTATATGACAAAGCTTAAATTACTCGATCAATTAGTGCATCAACAAGGCATTCCAAGGTACTTTGCCGATAGTCTTGAAGCAGTGTTTTAAGTTCCTCATCCATAGGTATGGCTCGATCAAGAATAGGGATTACAATTTGCTCAGCAGTTAAGCCTAAGTTGTTTTCGACTTCTTGAATCTGTGATTCGTATTTGCTTAATGCTTCAATGGACTTTTCTAAACGTCCGGCAAGATTTGCGGTTTTAGCACCTAAAAGTAGTGATGAAAATGTTAGACTGGTTTGTCCTAATAATAAAGTAATGGACTTTGCGTAAGCGGCAGCGATTATGAAATCTTCTTGTTTCCAAAGTAGTTCACGGTTGCTTAATGGGCCATTGAGTAATTTTTTAAGATTTTCTTCAACAAGTTCGATTAGCTTGTTTTCTATATAAATTGATTCAAGTGATTGCATTGAAATCATGAGTGCCCTACGATAAAATTTTTCCGCAGAATCATATTTGCGTTGACTAAAATACAAATTGGCTAAATTGTGAAGACTTTTAACAGCATCAGGATGCCCAGATTTAAATACCGCTATTGCTTGTTGATAAAGGGATTCTGCTTCAACTAAGTCACCTAAATCATGCCTAATTAAAGCAAGGTTGTAATAAACTCCAGAAATTTTTGTTTGTTCACCCTCTAAATTTTCAACATAAGCGACTAACAATCTACGATAAAGAGAACTTGCTTCAACTTCATTCCCTTGCTCATTTAGTAATCGTGCTAAGTTGCATACTGCATCTATGGTATCAGGATGATTAACACCTAGTACCATCTCATGAATTAATAATAACCTACGATACAAGGACTCTGCTTCATTAGAATTTCCGCGATCATGAAGTAACATACCAAGATGTTTAAGACTTTGTAAAAATGTTGGATGATTTTCCCCAAAAATAGCTTCTTGAATTGTCATTGCGCGACGATATAAACTTTCAGATTCGATACTTTTACCTTGAGAGTTTAAAAAACTCGCTAAGTTATGAAGACTTAGTGCTGTATCTGGATGCACAGGCCCTAATATAATTTCACGTATATTTAATGCTCTACGATAAATTAACTCAGCCTCAAGGCATTTTTCTTGGAAATCTTTCAGCATATTAGCTAAGTTGCTTAATACTCTTGCGGTTTCAGGGTGTCGTTTTCCAAATATCTCCTCCGTAGAAACTAATGAACTACGGTAAAGTTGTTCGGCTTCATCGTAATTACCTTGTTCAACTAAAACTATTGCTAGATTATATTGACTCATAATAGTATCTGGATGCTTAAAACCTAATAAAGCTTTTCTATTTAATAAAACCCTACGGTGGAGTAATTCAGCTTCAACATAATCACCTTGATGATTCAGTAGATTCGCCAAACCATTAACTGCAGAATCATCATTGCCTAATATAATTGCCCTTCGAAAAAGTGTTTCTGCTTCTGTCGCTTTATCAACTATTGATAATAAATTAGCCAAACCACATAAATGCAATATTGTATGTTCTTGGTCTGCAGAGATAGCTTCCATTTCATCTACTGCTATCACTTTCCGAAAAACAAGTTCTGCTTCTGCATAATTGCCTTGAGCCTTTCTAAGCATCGCTAAGTGGTACCAACCACCATTAGTCATGATGTTGTTAGGTCCTAAAGTTTTTTCAAAGATAGCTAAACTTTGGAGTAAAAATTGCTCTGCTGTTGCGTAACTTGTGTACTCTATAAATAAAAAACAACCCATGCAGTTTAGAATTGCAGCTATATCTTCTTCAGTATCAACTGTTACTAACATCCATTTTTTAAAAGAATTTAGGTAGCACTCCCCTGGTTCATCAAAATCATCAAGGTATAGCCAATAAGCTAATAATTGATATTTATTGCTACAGTAAAGCCAATCAAACATCGGTATAGCACTAATACAGTCTTTTAAAGCTTCCCATTGTTCTGCCTGTTGCCATTGCCAAGGTAGTTCTTCAGCTACACGATCATTTAATTCTTGCAGCTCAAAGTACTGAGCTAATTTGATGTGTACGTTGATCTCAGTTTCTTTACTCTCAAGACTATGCAGCTTAACGGCCTGCCGTAAATAATCATGAAAGAAGTTTAGTAAACCACCTCGTTTAGCCAGATGTGCATCTATAGACATTAAAAACGTTGAAATCACTAGGCGACTTAAGCCGGTAATGCCGGCAATTTCTGTTTCTGATAAACCGCGTCTTGCTGCCCATAGTGCTTGCATGATCTGGGTAACGATGTCTTTACCAAAATCATTTTCTAAACGTGCGAGTACTAAGATAAACAGCTGTTGTGGATTGTTGGCGCTTAATAAAGTGGCGATGCGCTGATCGAGTTGTTCAAAATAACCAAAGATACGCAGTTCTTCTAAGACGGTTTTCAAAAACAATGGATTGCCGGTTTGCGGTGCTTGGGCAATGAGTTGGGTTTGTTCGGTAGCTAAGGCTTTTCGGTAACTGGCTAACCAATCGCCTATTAATTGTACGCGGCGATTTATATCAAGGGCTTCTAGGCTATAAACAGGCCAGTCTCTTTGGCTTAAGACTGCTAACTGTTCACCTGGAATCACGCTAAAGATCGCTTTGACGTTTTCTTGCCAAAAACTAGGTAGCCATAGGTCAGCTTTATTTTCTAATTGATTAAGGCCATCAATGATTAACAGCAAGGGATCGCGTTCACTGATTTTAGCTAACCATAAAGGAAAATCACGGATGATTTCTTCGGGCTTGCTGGGTAAGTCTTGGCTATCATGGTTACGGTGTTTTATCTCAGCCATGATGCGGCGAATAATGGCGACGGGATCAGCATCGCCAGAAATACCGACATAATGTTCGATGATGAATTGCTCTGGCTTAAGGAGCCGTTGTTGATTAAGCCAATAGGCTAATAAAGCCGATTTACCTAAACCAGATTCACCTGTTATGAGCAAGGCATGATTTGTGAGGGTGTTTAGGTGCTTATCTAAGGCTTCGATATCTCTTGGATTAGCAATGTAAGCTTGGCAGCGTTCTCGTGCATAACTACGGTGCGCATTTTGTTCGGCGATAAGAGGTGTAGGTGTTTGATCTTCTGGGAATTGGGTATCTAAAACGGCTAATAGATCTTGTTTGATCAACTCAGCTAAGGCTTCGATACTGGCATAGTTGTCTCTAACTGGCAGTCCGCTGTTACGTACTTGGTGCTTTAAGTCATCTAATTTAGCTTGTAAACATTGATCGGTTTCAAAGTAATCCTGAGGTGCACAAAGACTATCGGCTAAGGAGTGACTGAGTGCTTTATCTCTTAAGTAAAAAAAGCAGTGGTCAGTCATCTCAGGGTTATCTAAAACGCCATGCAAGATTTCCATCTCGGTTACGCTTAAGCCTGCTTGTAGACTTTTTTCTAAGAAAGGAAATAAGGCAAAGAGTTCGGCTTTATGTTCAAGGTCAGTATCAACCGGAGCCCAGCCATAACGCTCACCCAGTAAACTTAAAAAATAAGGCCGACAGCGATTAATTTCTTCAAGGCAGATACGTACCACTTTGCCTTGCTCGGCGTCTTCTTTAGTCACACCCCAACGTAAGTCTATTTCGGTAAATTCAACTTGACGTTCGCGGCACGCACGGCGAATAACGGGAAATACATGACTGACTAAATAATCTCGCTCCACATGCATGTCACGAAAAGTTGAAGAGATAAAGACGCGAATTTCGCGGTCTTCATTAGTATGAGCTGTTGAAATCATATTTTAGGAGTGATTTTAATGGCAAATGGGAATCAGTTTATTTGATCAGTGCGTCAGATACTGACGTATATAGATAAATTTTATCGAATTCGGTTAGTATGTGTAAGGTATTAATTTTAATGGTATAGTGAAAATGATATTTTGTATAAGTAATTAAATACTTATAACTATTACTTACAATCACCGAAGATTAAAAGTGATTAATTTGAATTAAAGTTGGAGTGATTAATAATGCGATTGGCAGATAAAGTACAAGATTGGATTAATAAACTTGATTGGAATGAAACTGTAGAGCTGGATGAGGAAAATCAAACTTCTGAGCTTAACGTTTCTTTAAACATTAATGATCAAAGTTTTAATCTTTGGGTCGAAACTGATGAAGAAAGAGATTGGATAAAGTTATATCTTTATGCCCCTTTCAATTCGTTATCAAATAAGTATGAAGATTGTATCCAATTATTTAATCGTATTAATAGCAAGCGGCGTTTTGGTGTTATTTTTTTATTGGAAGATGGTCGCATCGCATGTCGTCATATCATTGATGTTGAAAACACTGAACCATCAATTGAGATGATTGCCAATATGCTTGGACAAGCAACTGGCCTTTTTGAAAATTGGTTTGATGAAATTTCTTCTGTTGCATTAACAAAAAAAACTGCACAAGAAATATTTGATGAGTTGGATAAGCCGGTGACAGATGAAAGTGTCCCTGATGCGATTTAACTTAGTAGATTCTAAATTCAACTACTAAATATAAAATAATCAATTAAAAATATAGAGATAAAAGTATGAGACTTGCAACTAAATTACAAGAATGGATAGATAAAAGGGAGTGGGAAGATAAAATTGAAGTCGATGAAGAAAATCAAAGATCACGAATAAATTTTTCTTATGGTATTAATGAGCAATCTTTTGATTTTTGGTTTGAAACTGATGAAAATAAAGAACAGTTGGAATTGTATTTATATTTTCCATTTAAGATAAAAAAAGATAAGTTAAACGATTTTGTTTTATTGTTAAATTTTATTCATCGTAAATCATCTATTGGAGGATTCTGTGTATTACCTAATAGAAGAATACAATATCGCCATTTTGTAGATGTAGAAAATGCTGATCCTTCTATTGAAATGATTAGCAATATGGTTGGTGCAGGGGAAGATATTATTACAGAATGGTTTGAAGAGTTGGCCCTAGTCGCTTTAACAAGTAAAACCACGCGAGAAATTATAGATGATCTAAGCGCGACTTCTGATGAAACGGAAGAAGTTCCTGATTCAATTTAATAGGGATATTTTTACATGCTACTAATAGAAACACCTGACTTTAAACTAGCGGCTAGTTATGCCAAAGCAGTCGCAGAATCAAATGCACAAACAGAACTTACCCAGCTCATTTTTTTTGTGGGTGCAAAGTTAGCAGCAAGTGAAGATAAATATGCTGAGCCAATAACAGCCCTTGCGGATCTGGATGATAAGATTACAAGCTTAATTAATGAGGCTAACTTAAAAGTCGCTGACAATAAAGAACCTATTACCGATAAAAGCTTTCCATTGGCGAGTGCTTTAAAGTTGGCAATTGGTGAAAATAAGCAGGGTAGTTTGAACGATTTGTTACTGACCTTGGCTAAGAATTTAAAATTAATCCCTGAAACAGCAGCCGATAAAGAAAATCCTATTTCGTTAGGTGCTATTGCTGAAGATCCTGTTTTTATCGTAGTGGATCGTTATGCAAAGGGCTTATCTAAGAAATTTTCTTATGATGAAACAAAGCCAGAAGTTTATGCTTTGGCCGCTTTAGTTGCACTTAATAGAGGTGACTTAGCAGACAGGCCCGCTTTATCTGCGCACATTAGTGCTTATGCGCGTGAATATAATTCTTGGATTGATGAACAAGGCTGGCAAGATTTAAACGATTTATGTCAGTTTTTAGATGATTCTGATTCGACTACTCAGATTGGTACAACTCATCCTTTACATAATTTTAGTAAAGAAAAGAATCCATTCATAGCGTTATTGAATGATGGTATTGAAAAAGTATCTCAGACGCGTTCTATTGAATGTGTGGCTTATCATGAAGCGGGGCATGCCATTGTTTCTTTAGCCTTACGTCCTAAGGTGCAAATTGAAAAAGTCACCATCGTACCTAATGAGCGTTACGATGGTTGCGTATTTTTTGATGATACTAATCCTATTTTTAAGCATGTATTTCCTTCTACCAGAGAAGATTTTCTTGAAGATTTATGTGTGTCTTTAGCGGGACAAGCATCGCAATTGAAGAAGTATGGTTTTAATGCGGCTGATATTGGTGCGCAAAGTGACTTTGCGGGCGCGACTGAATATGCATGGCGCTATATTACTGAGTTTGGTTTAGATGAAGGCTTTGGGCCATTACATTTAGGTGTTTTAGGTAAAAAGTTTGGTATTAAATCAGGTTGGTTATTTGATGAAGCTCAACGCCGATTGCAGTCTTTATTGAAGGAAGCACAACAAAAAACAGAAATTATTCTCGCTGAACATTGGGAAGATGTTGAGCGCGTCGTCGCTGGTCTGTTAGTGAGCAAAACTTTAGATGAAGATGAAGTTAGGGCGTTGATTTTTCCTACTAAAAATTAAGTTCGTTAGTTTAGCCATTTTTTGTAAAGTAATCCTAATCTAAACCTAGCCACTTATGACTTACAAAACCGCACCTAAACTTGTCCCTACCTTTAGCCTTTTAATTGCAGGATCAGGCATTAATCTTAATGATAATACTCCGTCGCTACACTTGGCTATAGAGGATCGGTTAACTGATTTAGTGGCTACAATAGTTAGTAGACTGAAGTTGGAAGTTGCAACGGCTGAATTGATCTATGGTGATAATGCTGACTCCAAAACAATTCTTAATATTTTGTCTGGAAATTATTCGGCTTCTAAGAATTGGGCAAGCATTATTGCTGATCGTTTACACTTGCCCTTACAGGTCGTGCACTGTGGGGATATTGAAAGCCCAAATATAACGGATTTATCATCCATTGAACGAATAATTAGCTTAAGTTCGGTTGTAACGAATGATGTCTATTTATCTCAAGAGCAATTAGTACAAGAAGATACTTTAAGATCATTTTCTGATATTTTACTATGGATAGGTGATGTACTTGATGATCAATCAAATCATAAAGTTAAATTGCTGAGAGATACGATTCTTGAGGGAAAATCTGTTATATGGCTACATTCAAACAATGAGTATTCTATTTTAGATTATCGTCTTTTGGATGAGCCGCATCGCTTACTTTTATCAACAAGTGATGATTGTCAGTCGGTCATTAAAACACTTTTTATTGATTATGATATTTCTCTGTTGGAACAGGAAATTAGATTTATAGCTAATCCCTTGCATGCTTTTAAAAAGAAGGTAACCAATGAACCTTCTTTAAAAATTCTACATGAATATTTTACCGACAAAGCGCCCAACGCCTTAAGCCATCATTTTTCAGGCAGAGTTGATAAATCCTTAAGAGCAGTCATAAGCCTTAAGGGTTTGTTTGGCGCACTTTTTTCTAAAACTGCACCTTCTTGGTACGGCGTTAATATAGCGGACAATCTTGTTGAAACAAGCTGCCATATAAAAGAACCACGTCAATTATGGGAGCGCTTTACTTGGTCTGATCACCAAGCTAATGTCGCAGCAGGGTTTCATCGTGATGTAACGTGGTGTCTTTATTTACTATCTACTTTAGCCGTATTTTCCGCAGTTGCAGGTGTTATTGATTTAGGCGCTTTACCCGATTGGTTTTGGCCAGTTACTGAATTAATTGCCATTGCAGTACTTTTAGTTAGTTACAGTATGGCAGCTCGTCTCAATTTACATGGAAAATGGTTGTTCCATCGTTTTATTGCCGAGCAAATTCGATATACACGCTTAGGATTGCCACTGTTAACCTTTCAAGAACCTTTATTAGCACCGCTACGCCAAACCGTACAAATGAAAGACGGTCAAATTCAAACAACATTAAGAAGTGCCGAAACATGGTTGTTTAAACGTACCGTTGTCGCTTCTGGTTTGCCTCATTTAGCACATAAAGCGATATACCAACCTGATAAAATCTGTCATGAGCTAAGAGATTATGTGGTTAACGTGATTACCGACCAATGTAGTTATCACAAAAACACTTATAAAACATTGCACACTATTGAGCATCGATTGCACTTGCTTACCCAATTAGCTTTCATAACAACTGGATTAGCCGTTATAGGTCATTTTGTCATTCACGCGCAGTGGTTATTGATTTTTACTGCTGCCTTACCTGCTCTAGCCGCTGGTATTCATGGTATTGTGACCATGAATGAAATGGGGCGTGTAAGTCAGATGTCAAAACACACCCATCATCAACTAGTACATTTATTGGAATGTATATCAAGACTGGATGCGCTACATTTCGATGACGCTCGTTTCTTTATGCAGTTAAGAAATATTACTCATGAAGCAGCATCCGTTATGTCGAATGTTAATCGCCAATGGCAGGATTTAATTGAGCATCAGGCGACTGCATTGCCTGCATAAATCATTACCTCCCCCTACACAAATAGACCATAGCGGTCAATTTCCATCTGCATAAGGAAACCATAAAATATAAAAAGCTTAAAAAGACGCTTTCTATGTTTTGGCTCTATGTGAAATACAGTGGGTAATCAAATTTCAGCTTCCCACAAAGAAAATAAATCATGTTGATAAAATTATTGATATTGCGATAGCCTCTGGC
>Ga0118677_10009114_pt1 | contig 15634 bp, 12 predicted proteins | sample AliMusrvi5mmetaG_FD_86154 | JGI IMG/M metagenome (GOLD analysis project Ga0118677, IMG submission 86154)
AGGCTATTCTCTGCAGTTCAGGCGCTGCGCCCTTATCTTTGATTTCGACAAGAACGGCACGGAGTCGCCGGACAACGAAGTCGGCATCGAATTTCATCGCATCGGCAAGGACCTGATCCACGCCCTGCTCGAAAACTGTCGCGCGCCTATTCCCACAGAAGTCGGCGAGGAACCGACGACTCGTCTGCTCAGCGAGCAATTCATCCCAAGCGTGCCAAAACTCGAAACCGCGGCCTTCATCGCGCCCAAACGAGACAGGTCCAAGTCCTGGACGATCGATACGTCCGAAGACGAATTCTCCCAAATAACCGAGAAACCGGACACAGAACCACCGTCCGGAGCCCCGCCCGCAGAAGAACCCGAGAACTCGCCGTCAGAGTCTGAGAACCAGGCGCAAGAGCAGGCCGGAGACAAGCAGCCAAGAACGGCTGTCCCGGATCCGGCTCCAGAACCGGGACCCGCCGCACCCCAGAAGGCCGCCGCCCAGCCGTCCGAAGCGCCCGATGTGCCTTACGATGTTATGCTCGGGGTCAACGGAGATTCTCCTCAATACGGCCTGCTAGGGGAGGTCTCCAATAGGAAGATTGCACTGGATCTGAATCACACGCACACCATCAGTCTATTCGGAGTCCAGGGCGGGGGAAAGAGCTACACGCTTGGCTCCGTGATCGAGATGGCCAGCATGCCCGTCAAACACATCAACGTACTGCCCAGTCCACTGGCAACAGTCATCTTCCACTACAGTTCGACCCAGGACTACGCTCCCGAGTTCACGTCGATGATCCGTCCCAATACCGTCGACGAGGAGATCCGCATTCTCCGCGAACGATACCAGGCTGCCCCCGGCGCACTGAAGGATGTCGTGATCCTGTCCCCGAAGAACAAGGTTGAAGACCGTAGAGCCCAGTATCCCGACATTGAGGTCCGTCCGATTTCGTTCGCCGCGTCCGAGCTGAAGGCCGCGCACTGGAAGTTCCTGATGGGAGCCATCGGCAGCCAGAGCATGTACTTGCGCCAGATCAATTTGATTATGCGCGGCCTCCGCGACAACTTAACGTTGGATGCACTACGCGCCGGCATCGACAACTCGGGATTATCCGACCACCTAAAGGAACTCGCTCAGACCCGCCTGCTGTTCGCCGGCGAATATATCGAGGACAGCCAGCGCCTCCAGGATCTCATCCGCCCCGGTCGCCTCATCATTGTCGACCTCCGCGATGAATACATTGAAAAGGACGAAGCCCTCGGCCTGTTCGTCGTGATGCTTCAGCTCTTCTCCGAGGCCACCTACCAGGGTAAGCAGTTCAACAAACTGGTCGTTTTCGACGAGGCCCACAAGTACATCGAAAACGCTGACCTCGTCTCCGGGCTGGTCGAAGTCGTTCGCGAGATGCGACACAAGGGGACAAGCATCATGGTGGCTTCCCAGGACCCGCCATCCGTTCCCATATCCCTCATCGAGCTCTCCACGCAGATCATCATGCACAAGTTTAACTCGCCGGCATGGCTTAAGCACATCCAGAAGGCCAACGCTGCCTTGGGAGAACTCACATCCGAACGCATGAGCCATCTCGAAACCGGTGAAGCCTATGTCTGGTCGAGCAAGGCCACGGACGATTCCTTCTCCCGGCAAGCCATCAAAATCCAGTGCCGCCCCCGCGTCACACAGCATGGCGGCACCACCAAGACCGCACTTGAACAGAGGGGACAGTAATGACCGACCGTCCTGTCGAGAACGAGGCCGAACTTCAGGCGCGCTTGGAGTCCCGTATCCGTGCAGCTCTGCCGCTCCTGCCAGCACAGATTCGGCTTGAGCGCAACCTTCAGCTTCAGCTCGGGCACCACAATGTCATTATTGACGGAATCAAGTCAGAGCGGGAAAGCGTTCGTGGTCGATATGATGTGCTCGTACTCTTGAACGACAAACCTCTGCTTCTCGCTGAGCTCAAAGATCCAGAAGTGATTCTGACTGAAGCGGAGATCGGACAGGCATTGTCTTACGCCCGTGTCCATACGCCCATCGTGCCACTGATTCTTGTCACGAATGGGCAGACGACCATTCTGAGGCGTACATACGATGGTACACAAATGGACGCTTCGGATGTGCATGCCGATCGACTTCAGTCTGTGCTCAAATCCGCAACTGCCCTAGCCTCATCTGATGCTGAGAACGCGATTCGGACACTGCTTGGCGCATCCAGGGAAACCTGGGTGAAGGTCTTAGGCACATGGACAGATCAGGCAATAGACGAGCTTTCTGGAAGCATTCGCGACTTCGGGAGCTCCATCGCGCGAGAGTTCGTCGTCCCGCGCCGCGCCACAACAATCATTGAGGACCACCTGACTGCAGGCAAGAAGGTCGTCGTCCTGCACGGCCCGCCAATATCAGGGGTCACGAACGTGCTTGCCCAGTTTTCGCGCGGACGGACCGCAGGCCCAACTCTCTTCAGTGCCAGCCAAGCCACGCCAGACATTCTCCTGTATATGGCCAACCGTCTAACACGCGAACTCAACTTTGGTGTCTCCAAAGACGACGTGCGGGCCTGGTTCAACACAGGTCGTGGGTTGCTGGATATCACTCTCGTCCTAGATGGACTGCCGGTTGACGGAATCGAAGAGCTGTTGGAGAACGCAAGCGCGGGTCTCTTCCGCCTTGTTATAGGAATGAGCTCAGACGCATTCACCAAGGCTGCGACGGTTGAGGGGCGCGCGCAGCGGACACTGCTTGGCCGCACAGCCACCGACGTAGTGCTGGAGCCCTTGTCTGACGAGGAGTTCAATGACGCCTGTGTTGTTCTCGGCAGGTCTTTTGGTGCCAAGTTCTTCAATGGTGCACAACATCGTCACAGTCTGCGCTGGCCTCGGGCGCTCCGGTCGATTGCAGCAGTACTACCTCGCGACCCATGCCCTCCACCCGATGACTCCGGTCGCACGACATTGTCGATGATTCCCCCGTTTACGGAGCCCTTGGATCTACCCGGCTACAGTGAGATCTTTACGCCCGACCCAAGCATCCGGTTTGATCTGCAGAAGCTTGCTGACGCGTACTTGGCAGACGTCGATGAACACGGCAGCGACACCGACTGGCTAGTCGCCACCTGGGGCAAGCCTTCCCTTGATCCCCGAGATTTGGAAGCAGCTCTCGGCCAGAAGCGGGTAGACCGTCTATGCGAGCTTGGCTTTCTTTCCTGGGTTGATTCGCCAGAACTCGGTCCCAGATACCTCGTTCGGTTCGAGGAACTTCTATTGCACCATGTGGCAGAGGCATGGGCAACCACTCTGGGTAAGGCCGCTGGGCAAAACGCGCTTCCTGCAGAGATTGATCGCCTGCTTGAGCTGACCATGCGGATTCCTGGGGGTGAGGTTGGGCTTGCAGCAGCCATCATCCGTAGCAGCAAGAAGAGTCAGCAGATTCTTGGTGTGGCCGTACCCATGCTCATTGAGAAGAGGCCAACAACGTCGCGACTCAAGGAGGGGGCCAAGGTGGAAGTTCTCCTCAAGGACTGCCGAATCAGGTTGCATTTCGGCAAAGGCATGGATGAAGAGGTCGTGGGTGACATCCACCCGTGGATGGTCCTGAGCCATCTTGCCTTACACCCTATGCTGGCAGATGGCAAGAACTTCACTGTGAACGCCTCTATTTTCGTAAGATTGGGAGCATGGCCGCACTTGCTTTATAGCCCTCAACCGTCCGAGTTGGCCCGTGTGCCAGGCTTCCACTTCCACGACATCCCGGGAGTTGGCTCTCTTCCCTGTCTCACGACGGGGATCGTGGAGCCCCTGTTGCAGGCAATGCTGCACCACATGCACGCCTTTCCTCGCGAGATGGTGGCCCTGTCTAAACACGCAATGTCTGAAAAGCAGCCGCATCTTGCATGGCGCGTTCTGACTGTTGCTATAACCGCGGCGACGAGTGCCGATGAGAAGGTTCAGCAGGCAGCGATGACGATACAAGACACGTTACGCCCCTGGTGGGGAGACGCGCTTACCGCTGCGCTCTCGCAGCATGCTCCTGACAGTGTCCATGGGGGGCATGAGGCGTTGATGCCCCCCCAATTGCAGGCGATCATCGAACGAGGTGAGGGTGAATGATGAGTGAGCGAAACAAGCAGAACACCGCCGATCTCATTGTAAGCGTTGAGTCCCGCAAGGGTGGCGTCGGCAAGACAACGGCCGCCCTGTGCCTTGGCCGCCTTCTGCAAAAGCGCGGATACGCCGTGCTCATCTTGGACTTGGATGTGACCGGAACCAACGCTGCTGACGTTGCGGGGTCCCCCTTCTGGGTGAAGGACATCCACACGATTCGAAACGCTGCCGGGATTGTGCACAACAGCAACGTCGTGCCACCGCCAGTCAACCTCCTGACGTTATTCGAGCGCGGCTTCATGGCTGGCAAGGGCGCTCCATCCTTCTCCCTGTCGGAGACTGATCCGGAGGGCATGTACGTTGATCTCACTATGGCGAACCTACTGGGCTCCCAGATATACAAGACAGACAAGCCCAAGGGTGAAGGCAATGGCGGCCAGACCAATCACGACAAGGGGACGACCTGTATCGAACGCCCCGGCATTCTCTTCGACGACCTGTATTCACACTGGTTGCTGGAATTCGTGAAGCACATCATCGGTGATTTTGTGCGCGTTGCGGCTTCCAGCGGGCACGCCACAACCGCGATCATTCTGGATAACTCGCCTGGCTATGTTGGCATCGCACCGGCGATCCACGGGTGGCTAACCGATTGTGGGCCAGTCAGCGGAAAGTTTCTGACCGTGAGTTCGCTTGACGCGCAGGATCTGCACGCTTGCGAACGAGCCATTGACGCACTCCATAGTCTCTTCACGTCAAAGTGGGAGACAAGCCGCCTGTTTGTTGACGGGGCCGACCACAGAGACGGCATCCGTGTTGCCAAGCATCAAGAGGCATTCTTCATGCAACTGGCTACAAGCGCCAAGGGCAGGCACGGAAATGACGATGCGTTGGCGTTCTACAGATCCCCGAAGCGACATCGGTCTGAAGCGAAGGCGGCCGCCGACAGCGGCTCCATTTACCGCGATCACCCCGCCAAGTACATTGCGGCCATCGTCAATCGTGTTCCTCGTGCGGTCAAGTCCGGCCGTCTTGAGTATGACATCTCGTCAGTCCCGGTGCAGCGCAATGGTACGTTTGGCCAGCTTCTGGGCGCCGGGGAGCGCGGACAGGTTGCACGCGACAGGATGGTCTCCTATGACGAGTATATCGAGAACCAGTTTCTGTTGCAGTTCATGCAGCGAGGCCGGCGTCGCTCAGAGCGCCGCTTTCACCGACTCGTTGAGTCCCTGGACATGGCTGAGCATGAGTTGCGCGATCAACATGGCGGTGACGGCAATGGGTCGGCCCGAATCCTGAGGTTGGATCCGGAACATTTCGAAGGGCTGAAAAGACATCTCCTGCAGACGAGCGATGTCGTAAGTCGGGCGCGTTCCGCGGTTGATGACGCGGGGTTGGGCCATCTGGCTCGCCTTATACATGACGAGTGGCTGCCCGGCAGTATTGTCCCCTGTTTCCGAAGCGCACTGATGGGGTTGCTCCGCGAAAGCGATATTCCGTACTTCAAGACGATGCGGACCGATACGGATTCTGACCAGGCCAGTCCAGCGACACATGACTTCATTGTTCACCTGAAGCAGCGCATCGTTATGGAGGTCCGCGAGTCACCAATGCGCAAGCCAATGATGGCTGACGAGCGCACTGTAGATTTACTGGCAAATGTCTTGTCCGGGCTGGTCGGTTTGTCTTTCACCTCGCCGATGTGGCATGACTCTTTCCAGATGGAGATTGCGGATCTGTTCGCCGGTGTCTTGGCCGTCGAACTGAACCACTGGACAAGCAGGGGTAAGGAGCGTCAGAGTCGGTCGAGCGTTGAACGGTTTTTGGCTCAGGAAGCAGTCAAGGGAACCGAACTTAAGGAAGATGAGATGGCGCTTAGGCATTCCCGCTTCTTCCGTCACCATAGGGCACACGAAGAGGAGGGTAGTTTCGCCGATTTCTACAAGGCATGTACCTCTGCGCAAGCACGACTGATCGACTTTGCTGCGGACGCGCAGTTTCTCATCCGGTTGATGCAGTTCATCGTGAAAGGCGAAACGGAAGGCCGGGAGTTGTTCCCCTTCGTGCGCGGTATCGCGGAGGAGGTCATAGTCGAGAAGACCCGGTCCCATGAGGATGCGCCGCAACAGATGGCAAAGGCGCTAATGGCGGCTGAGTACTTCAGGGAATTTGACGGCGTCCTGGCGAGAACTCTGTCCGATTGGGGAGTGGCAGATGCCTAGCCTCACTTTCTCGTTGCTCGATTACCAAGCCGCCTTGTCTGACGGCCGATATGCACCCCCTGATACGCTATCTCCCTACTACGAGGTAGACCCGGGCCTTTACTTGAAACACGGCACGACCGACCAGCGCCGAGGCAAGCTGGATGAGGCGTTGGTCGAACTCCGCAAACGAACGGGACGGGAGTACTTTGAGAAAACGTATCCCCTCCAGGCGCGAACACTGGACTACTCCGCCAGGGCTTTCCCGGCCTATCGGTTCATCCTGCCCGAGGTCATGACCGAGGATTGGCTGGCTATCGTGGACTGGGGCAAGTTCCAGCGGGATCACGTTCTGCACCAGCCGCTTTGCGGCTATGTCGTGCTCAAGTTGCTCGGCGGCGACGGGACCTGTGCCCCACTGTGCCTGCCGGATGGCACCACGATGCTCGACGCCTGTGTTGACCGGATTCTTCGATGGGAGGGGACTGCCTACATCCGGGACTTTCTTGTCGGATGCGGCATGTCAGAGGAAGACCCCATTCTTCACGCGGGAAGTCCTATTGCGCGGAACGTGTGGCGCATATTCTTCCAGGAGGCCGCCTATGTGGCGGCGGTATTCCACGACCTCGGATACCCCTGGCAATACGCCGAACGCCTCCAAGAAAACCTTGATGGCATGAACGCCCCTGCTTTGAGGCAAAACCGAAGCGCCGCACAGGTCGTGGAGCAGTTCGGCAAGAGACTCTTGTTCGATGCTTTGCGGGGCTACCAGAAAGAGGATGCCGCCTGCCCTTCAACCTGGAAGGCCCGGATCACGCAAGTGGCGGATACCGCCCTCTCCAAGTCTCACGGATTCCCAGGAGCTATTGGCTTCCTTCACCTTAACGATTGCGTCAGGCGCTACCCTACTCTGCCACAGTCGCCGCTGCACCTTTTGTGCGTCGAATGGGCAGCTACTGCCATCATGATGCACGACATGGCAAAGATCTACTGGGGCAAAGGGCTCTCGGGGACTGGAACGCCGGAGAACCCATTCCTACGCCTGACTTTCGACCGAGACCCCCTGTCAGCAATGGTGACGCTGGTGGACGTGATCGAGGATTTCGAGCGTCCGGCCGTCTCGTATGGATGTGTGGGCAGTGGAGACGACAGGGTAACGCTTTCATATGACAAGGCATGCTCATCTACGGACCTGGAGGTTGATGCGTCAGGCGTGATGACGGTGCTCTACAGAATGGTTACGCCTGATGACTGTATACATAAGTTGATGTGCTTACCGAAAGACAGGCATGAATACTTCGACGTTCATCATGGGTACTTGGATGTGAGTAGTTTGGGAATCAACGAGGTGCGGCTTTTTGCCTGCTGAGGATTGCGCTAATGCGTACATCATACTATGAAGTACCGTCGCGGGCATGGTTATTCCGGCAGGCGATTTGCCAAGAGCAGGCGACTGAGCCGATAGGGATGCCCGAGGAACACGTCAGGCAGTGGTGCCTGCACGAGCTTATCCGAGCCTACGGAGTCTCTGTGTGCCGCCTTGATGTGGAGTGGGCCGTAAAGGTTGCCAGAGAGAGGAAGCCCAACAGGATCGACATCGTGGTCCTCATCAACGGCAAGCCATACATTGTCATCGAGTGCAAAGCGCGAAGCGAGACACAGCATGAGGCGGCGATGAGCCAAGCTGTCAGCTACGCATCTCTGCCGGACGTAAACGCCGAGTTTGCCATGTACACTAACGGTGATGTCTGGTGGGTTCGACGTTATGTTCGGGGCCAGTGGATTCCAATACCGGATATTCCGATGCTGCAAGATAACAAGCCAACTGGGGATTGGCGGGATGTTCTTCTCGCAGTTGACCGTATCGCCCCGGTCCTGTTCTGGCTCGATGCCGTCGTCCCTGCCAAGACGGTGCCGCGCTACTTCGGTGCGTTGCAGGAGTTCTTCCATGCCGAGAATGAAATCACGTCAGGGGCAGACCGAAGGCTTCTTTGGACGGCTGATCACGTCCTTCGTGTCCTCTCCGACGTGAATTCTCACCCGAACTATACCGGGGAGAAGATGTCGCACGCCTGTGATGGCCTGAATAGATACTGGAAAGAGCGGGGCATAGAACCTTCTTTTGGTGGAGGCGATCTTTGGGATATGGCTCATCACGCATGGGCAGACCTGTCGAACCTCCTTGATGGCGCCCGAGACACCGTCTCGCTAGACTATCAGGCCATGCGCGTCATCCAGGCACTACTCAGTTATCTCAACGGGATGAAAGGACGGCGCGTCCAGTACCAGGATGTGGGGACAGAGGTCCAAACCGAGATCCGCGCATTCATCGATTTGGCCATTACCATTCGCTTCAACGCCCGACTACCAGATATTCAGGACAAGATCCTGATCGGGGATGTGCGCGACTTCTGCAAGGCTGGATGGGAACAACACCTGAAGAAAGACCAGGAATGGCCTCCGGGATCGCTCCGTGCTTGCCTCAGCTATTGGGCGCACCGCGCAATGGGACGAACTGGATGTCGTGACATTGACTGTTGAGTCGACAGAATGCCCATTCTCTCGCGCGCGGAACATGAGGCGGCAGTTTCTGCAGCTTCGCGGATTGAGATTGAGCGGAAGGAGAGGTTGTTATGGCAGTGAAGACATTTACATGCCCTTTACCGCGGTTAATATGGAGGGAGAACGGCACTGGCCTGTTACGAGAGACCATGTTTATCCACAATCCAAGCTTCTTGTGGTCGGAGAATCCTCCCGTCTTGACCAAGGATCTGCGTGCTTTCTTCAATGACAACCAGAATGCCGCGGCAGCCTTCATCATACCGACCTTGCCACAAGATCTCAGGGATCTGATTTCATCGTTAGACTCCACCACTGGAGTTTCCTTTGGGGTTCGTGAGTTCATCAACAAGTACGTAAGCACCATCTGCTTCACACCTGCACTGCATACTGTTGACGAGTCAAGTAGTGTGCTTGATTATTCTTTCGGCGTGGTACACCAAGAGCCGCCTCGTCGTACGGTTCTAGTGGCCATTGAAGTTCAGGACGGCCCTTCATCTCATTTTGTTCTCGATAGAACCGAAGCGGCGCTTATTTGGGCAATGCACGAGGCGGTTCATTGTATGATCTATACGGAAATCGCAAACAGGCAGCTTTCGGCGTCAATGGAGGCGGATGAGAGATGGCCGAACATAGTTGCCAAAGTGCTTTACGAGCATTTTGAGAAGAGTGTCCCCGGATTTTCGGCCAATGCATATGGCTATGTCCACTGCTGTGAGCGCCTGAAGGTAGAAAATATGAGGCTGAAGCTGCCACCAAGTTCAATGACTCTCCTGCGTGCCGAAGACAAGATGATCGCATCTCTATTGCCAACATTCATAGCTGATCGTCTCTGATCGAAGTCTCTTGGTGGCACACCACATGACAGACGCGACAGAATGTAAGTCTACGAGGATGCTCCTGGAGTTCTTCACAATTACCAGTGCTCGCGAATAGTCCGGCCCACGCTACTTGCTCGCCAGGCAGTCGCCGTCTATGTTGTAGAGATCCCATGCCAGTCGACAGGTATCCGCGTCAGTACATCTGTTGCATGTAAACTCATCCTTGGCGGGCACAGGTATTCCGATCTCTCCCAGCTCACGGATAGAGTCCTCGCTGTATCGCTCCTCATAGGTCATCGTGAAACCCTCCTCGCTAGTTCCAAGCAATCCAGGTCAGTCGTTATCACGTGTCTTACCTCCTCCCAAGTGTACAACCTGAACGCCGGTCCCCTTCGCTAGATATTCTACAAGCAACCTCCGATGACAGTGAGACGGATCAATCTCAGCGCACAGAAGGCACGGGCGGTCATATCTGCGATATTCAGCAAGCCACAATGCACTCATGGCCCGCTCATCATATAGGAGACGGTATGCTGACTCATATAGTGCCCAGTCGCGACTCTCCTTATAGGCTTTGAGCATCACCGCGGTCGGCGCAAAGACCAATTCATGCCGGTAAACAAGGCCACCTGCTGACACCAGCGCACTGATATGCTGGCCAGAGGCAAACCGGTAATATCGGCCCTCATTCCGTAGCCGTATATCAATAACGGCATCAATGGTGTGTGCCTTCAAAAGGCCCATGAACGATTCGTCGTGTTGACCTTGCGTCCCTATTGTAAAGATCACGGTTGTCATCGGAATCCCTCCATTCGGCTGCATGTCTTCAGATATCCAATCCCGCTGCTGGCGGCCTTTTCAATCCCAGCATCTTCTTAATGCTGTCTTTCCATCGAATCTTGGGATTGTCCTTCAAACGATCATAAAGCCCCGAGATCATCTCCTGCGAACACTGTTTTGTCAGCTCTGCTCCCATCGCGTGGATTTCAGGCGTGGCGCCATTCAGCGTCAACCGCTGTTTCACGTCATTCATCAAGCCGATCCATATCGTGTCTGACACATATTCGTCGACGGCCTTTACTATGTCCTCAACGCGGGTATCCAGCATGGGCTCACAGGAAACGCTCGTCTGGAATTCATATGCATGGGCAAGTTTGAGGCATTCAAGACGCTCCTTAAAAGACGGGGCCCCCGGCTCCCATTTCTTCAAGATCACGTCAGAGGTTGAACCAATCGTAAATCTGAAAATGACTTTATCCTGATATTGAAGAAAAGATGTGCAGATTTTGTGAATACATTCGGCGTGCGGCTTGGTCACAAGCAGAATTTCATGCCCCCTGTACAACATGCGGTCCATTGCATCCAAACAGATATCCAGACATTCGGGAGTGATGTCATGGGTCGAGGGGAACATGATGCGCGTCGGCTTTCCGCGTCCGGCTTCAGTCAGTTTCGCCGGCAAGGGGGTTTGATTTTTCCAGGTTTCCGCCGTCGCCCGGCCAAAGCGGATGGCCATTCCCTTAGCATAGCAGTATGCGCAATCATGGGAACACCCCTTGCATACATTGAAATTCTTACATGCCCATTCCCGTGTACCTGTAAACTGTTTTTTCATTATGCCCATCCTTTCTCGCCGTCTGTTCAACATCCATAATATTGATCAGAAAAGAATCGTTGCGTGCCTACAACGTTGCCCGTGCTGCGGTCTTCCTATTGGATGCCGAAGAGACGTCGATCTTCAACTCCGAATCCGGTGCAGAAACCCGGGATAGCAAAGTCGCGGCAAAATTGTCCCAATCGGTGGTGTCGGGGAGGACAGAACGGTGCATGCGTTCAACAAAACGCCGGATTTGAAAAGCGTGAGCAAGCACAGCCATTGAAATTTTCTCGAAATCCTTTGGAATACTCTCGAAATCACAAGCCATATATGCCCGGACATAGATTTCCCCATCCTGGTGATTTTTGATCGCGCTCGTAAAGAAAGTGTTCGCGTTGGATGCCTGGATTACGGAAGCCAGAAATTCATTGGTTGTGTGGGGAATTGAAAGGTAGGCATTCGCCAACACACTCAAGATCGCGCGGGGAAGCATCTCATGGCCGCTATTTTCCCCCTTCGAGTTGCACAAGAGTGACCCTACGAATTCTCCTGATACGCAATTCATCAGGCTACCGGGCGAACCGAGATACACAAGCTCGCGTGCCTCAACGAAAAGGGCAGATCCTCGCTTAGCAAACGATAACATCGGCGTGGCGATCAACGTTGATATCATCGCGCTAATTGGAACAACTAACGTGTTTTCGTCGATCACCTTCAACTCATTCATCGCCAAGACGTTGCCATGCTGAGTCGAGAGAATCTCAACCAACAGATCCTTAAAGCTGCCATCTATCTTATTCATGTCGTTCTCCTATTTAATGTTCGGGTGATGCTGCACTATCCTGACCTGACATAGGTTCATACATCTGTAGGTTCTTGGCAATGGGCATGGCCGGGTCAGATGGTGTGTTTTGTGGGATAAAACGGGACAAGGTCGAATAATCCACAAATCCAGCGATTCAACACCGAATATCTCGAAGCCGCCTCTCCAGCACTGACTCAATCCGGCGCAATAGATTATCTGGCCACTGCGGAATCATGTCTGCCGGGTAGAGTGGAATTACGTCAAACTGGTTTTCCTGATAGACGTGGAGTTTGTGGCGGGCACTATCCATATAATGGCGGTCACCGGTCATACCGAAATACTCAATGAGCGGACCGCACTGAAGCGAGAAATCGGCGTACCATATTTTTGTTTTCCCGGCATCCACTACAGCCGTCGGCTTTTCGTACATGTAAGGGATGCGACGGCTCTCGAGAAACTCGCCGATTTGACGTTCCGCGCGTGATTTGTACTCAGGCCTTCGGCCTGTTTGATAAATGCTATCGTCCATCCCATTGGAAGGTGGAGGTGGTATTTTAACCTTTCGGTATACCGAACACGTGCCGATAGCTTTTTAAGCGGGGGATACCTCCTTGGGAGATGGTTCAAAAAGGCAACGGCGGCAACAATCGCAACAAGGGGCCAGATCGACGGCCACGGCAGCCCCGCTGGGCGGAGGCCGAAGAAGAAGTCAGCCGGTTGCTGGCAGAGCTACTACTGGATGGCTACCTCGTTCTGAATAACATCCCCTTCCCTTACGGGAACCTTGACCATCTCGTCATAAAGCCTAACGGCACCATCGTCCTTTGTGAAACCAAGAGCCACTGTGGCACTGTAACCTGGAACAGCAAACAATTGCTCATCAACGGGCGCCCCTTCTCTTCAAACCCGATAACTCAGGTTAACCGAAGCATCCGGTGGATTCGGAAAATGACGAAGCAACTTTTCGGACGGAACCCGTGGATTGTGTCGGTCCTGGTATTCCCGAACGCAGATGTATTGATCAAACGATCTGTGAAACGGATAAATGTTCTAAACTCCAAGGATCTTCTTGGATTTATCCGATCGTACAAACGTTAATCATCCAGAACGCTTGAGCCGGGGTCATCGCCCTACGTCAGAATCGCGTCCTTCGCCGCCTTGGCGATCTTGAACTTCAGCACAGTTTTCGCGGGGATCTGAATCGTGGCACCCGTGGCAGGATTGCGGCCGGTCCGCGCTGCCCGATCAACCTTGACGAGTTTACCAAGCCCAGGAATCTGGAAACCAACCGACGCTTCACGGTAAGCCATTGTAACCAAGGCCTCCAGCATCGCGACCGCCTGTTTCTTTTCAACTCCTACGGTTTCTGCCAGCTCTGCAACGATTTCACTCTTGGACTTCATGACTTCTCCCCTGTTGGTTGATCAACACAAGTTGACTGTATGCCTCATTCCACCCTGGGACAAGCGGATTTATGAATGGAGCATGAACTTCAAAAGGTAGCCCCGCCTCCCTGTTTGCCTTGCTTTTGCCCCATGCCTCAGGGATTTCTTGAGCAAGCATCTGCGATTCTGCGCAACCCTGCCACAATCATGAATTCGCGCAAAACCGTTCCGGCAATCATATGCGACATGGAACAATGAGGGTGATTGGTTTGGCAGACCGGCGTCCAAATACAAAACAAAGCTCCTCAATACCCCGCCTCTTTGTACTGGCATGTCTATACACGGAACCTCATTCCTCCCATTGATCCTCTCGTATGTCACCAAATGTCACCAAAATCGGGAGTCATCACTGTCCGTGATCGGCTTTCATTGGCTGCAATTGGCTATCATTGTCACAAAAGCAACTCATTAGCAGTGTGCGGGTTACAAACGCAAGATGCTGCAAATAAGACTCTTGTGGATTTTGCTCGTTTATCATTTCGAGTCATGCGCATTCAACCGGGCTCTGCCACCCCTCCGAAATGCTATTATCATCAATAAAATCAAGCCTTTTGCGAGAAGCAGATTCCCTGGACTTGACTCCGACTATGATCGCATTTCACCGGTTTGTAGCCAAAAAACGAACAAGGCCTTGGTGTCACGTATCAAAATCGATACGCCGTACAATACGAAAGCGGAACAACGGCTGGCAAGATAATCTTTCCCGGAACGCCACCCACATTTCTCGTAAAAAGCATCACCGCCGGGGCCTGAACCTGACTCATGTTATCATCATTCACTTTTCAGCCGCCAGGTAGAAACCGTTTTACCATCCAATGGAAGGTTATACGTCACTTTATAGGATTGGCTTCCCTCATCATAGTCGGTCTGCCAAAAATCGTTGCCGCAGACCGATTGGTCGAAGTGAATTTCCTTTCCATCAACGACCTCATACAGGGCAACATTCTTGACCGACTTGAGTCCTTCAAAGCATATCGGGACAAAACCAACCCCTCCCTTGATGCTGACTTCGACGGTGGGCGTGTCGGCATGAATCCTGATCGGATAACGACTCAGCACAGCCCCCCCATGAGCCGTCACGTGCAGGTCATTTCCGATGGCCTCACGATACGTTGTTTTCCACGAGACCGGATTTTCCATCAGATGTTTTCGAAACGCTTCATTCGGTCCGTAGTAGTCATCAACGCATCTTGGCAATGTGATCCACTCGACCTCAAACTCAAGCGTGTCACCGGGCTTAAACTCTGCAACCTCTTTTGGTGAGACGAGCAGGAGATCGAGATTCAGAGCAGTTCCACCCTTCTCAACCGTGTGGACGGGCATGGATATCGTTGGGTTTGAATAGTCCTTCCTCCCGAAACGGGCCTTGTAGGAACGGATGACCAGTGCACGGTACCCTGTCCCCCAATCCCTGTCGGCGATGCTCTTCCCTCCAGGAAAGGCCACCCACCAGGGAGCTTTGCCGGCAAGTGTGACATGATCTTCAAAGAGGGCCTTGGGCTTCAGGGTACCAGACACATTCCGTTCCGCGATCAACCCGTCGCAGTTGCCGTAGGCGATTTGAGGTGTGACGTACTGGGAGGTCCGTCCCATTTTATGTAACCATACACCGTCTGTTTTGGCGGCTGCGTTGAAGGTGTACTTAAATTTCTGAAACGTCCTCGCGTAATCGTCTGCACGCACGGTCTTGACCATGGCATCGAGGGAGACCTCGTGCCCCGCCCCGTAGAAACCGGAATGGCGGACATCGCTCATACAGGGCCCATGGGCGAGATAGGCGGTCCTCATTCCGTCAAACGGCAGTTTATCCCCGGCGGCGTCATTCATCCCCAGCCAATCCCCTCCCCACCCGGCGTCAGTCCACGTCCACTTCACCCCCGTGAGTCCGTTCCGCGCCAAGAGCATGCGAACATCCGTGATGGCGACATCGACGCAGGTCATGTCCATGTCGAAACAAAATGTCTCGCCCCAACATCCGATGGCCAGTTGGTCCCATCGGCCCTGACCGCCATAGCCGACAAGACTGAGTTGGGCGTGGCTGGCCGACGGCAACGAGCCATAGAAACCGTAGGCAACACGCAGGATATAGTCGGTTTTCCCGGGTTTGGCTGGGAGCGAGG
>Ga0118677_10009115_pt1 | contig 15633 bp, 19 predicted proteins | sample AliMusrvi5mmetaG_FD_86154 | JGI IMG/M metagenome (GOLD analysis project Ga0118677, IMG submission 86154)
TACAGCATTTTTTCTTAACAAAGGGTAATAATAAAGGACGCTCAATCAAACCATCTTGCGTGCATGTGCCTTGCAAAATAATATGACCTAAAAGTAACTCTCTGATATTAAAAATGCTGTAACATCTGAGGAGCGTAAATTATTAAAATGTCATGTCAAAGAATATGGTTCTTTACCTATATGCCAAGGAACTACTGGTCGGAACTATAAAACAAGTGAGTTAGCCTCATTAGATGTAGCTGATCAGCAGTTGGCACTGTTGTAAGCGTTCACTCCCCCCTGGGAGCGCGGGCGTCCCGCCCGCCAGAATTGCGGCCATGATGGCCGCGCTCCCAGGAAAAGGCAGGGGGGAGTGAACGCTTACGCACTGTTTAGGGTCGTAATGTCGTAGCCCGGATGAAGCCGCTTGCGGCGTAATCCGGGGGAACGTGGACACAACCCGGATTGCGCCGCAAGCGGCTTCATCCGGGCTACGTCCTTAGCGTTTGCGTAACATCAGTTAATACTATACTTCCCTCAACACTTTCACCGGGCTGGACCTGACGATGCCTCGCGTGTGGATATAACCCGAAACACCCACCGCCAAAATTCCCGCCAAAGGGGCCAGAATCCACATTTGCCAATGAAACCTAGCATGAAGCTCGAATGTTTTACTGAACAATGCCCAGGCGATGGCTTCGGTGGCGGCGGCGGCCAATAGGCCCGACAGCAAGCCCAGCGTGGCGAATTCCACGGTCAAGCTTTTGCGTAATAGGCTGCGGCTTGCACCCATGGCGCGCAGCAGCGCATCCTCCCTTAGGCGTTCGTCCAGCGTAGCCCTAACCGATGCGAACAATACCGCAAAACCCGCCGCCAGCGCGAATGTCAAGACGAAGTCAATACTCAGCGAAATTTCCTTTAGGATGGTTTGAAATTGCTTTAGCAATTGATCGACCTCCAACAAAGTGACGGCAGGAAAGCGCTTTGCCAAACCCACCAAATCTGCTTTTTTATTTTGCGGACAATAAAAACTCGTCAACCAACGTGCAGGAAATCCGTTTAGAGTCCCAGGCGAAAAAATCATGTAGAAATTTGGCCGCATTGTGTCCCAGCGGACTGAGCGCAGGCTGACAACCACCGCATCAAGTTTCTGCCCGTCAATGGAGAAGCCCAGCTTGTCGCCAAGCTTGATTTGCAGGCTTTCAGCCAATTTCGCTTCCACCGAAACCAAGCCTGGACGGGGATTCAATACGGTTGAGTCAAGCTCTATAATTCCCTCCCCCTTCGAGGGGAAGGTAGGGGCGGGTTCCAAACCCGCCCGTTTGGGGTGTTTTAAGTCAGAGGCTTCGCTGCCATTTGGTCGCCCCCCTTCCAACCACCCGCCTTTGGGGGGTGGAGCTAATTCAAAAGCATTGGAATCCCCCCACCATTCCCCTTCTGTGAGCCGGTTGTCCGTCGGTGGCACTTCGCTCCAAGTCAGGCTCAAATCCCTGTTGGCCGCCCCCTCGCCTTGGGAGTCCTTATGGGTCAGGGTATGCACATCCACCCCATTCACTTCGGTGAAGCGTCCCCTGACAATGGGATAAAAATCGCTGGCGAAAATGCCATGTTGGCTTAAAAACTCCCGGAAAGCGGGCAGGTCACCCTCGAATAGATTCAGTGCAAAATAATTCGGGGCATTGGGGGGTAGTTGACGCTGCCATTCCTGGATTAATTCCGTTCGCACCAAGAGGCTTACCAGCATGGCGGTAGCCGTCAAGCCAAAAGCCAGGATTTGAACCATGCCCAAACGAGGGCGGCGAGTCAGGTTTTGCAAGCCGAACCGCCAAGACAGGCCAAGCAAGGGGATTAGGCGGCGCAATGCTTTCAACAGGGCCAGCACCAACAAACCGGCCACGCCCAAGGTTGCCAGCGCAATGCCCAGCACAATGGCAGTCATTCGCCCGTCGCCGGTATAACGCCAGACCAACAGGCTCAACGTGACCAATGCCAGCCCATAAACCGTCCAAGCACTCGAAGGCATGGGGGCGAGATCACGGCGCAGCACCCGTAATGGGGGAAGCCGTTTCAGACTCAGCATCGGAGGCAGCGCGAAGCCGAACAAGACGAACAACCCCACCGCCACGCCGAATAGCGGCGCATACCAGGCCGGAGGGACCAATTCGTGTGGCAAGATGCCTTTCAGCCACCACGCCACGCCTTCCTGTGCCAAAAAGCCCAATATGCACCCGACCAGGCTGAAAACCATCCCAATGACCAGATATTGCAACAGATGGATGGTTAACACGTCGCGTTCCTTGGCCCCCATGCATTTCAATAGGGCGGTAAGGTCATAATGGCGCTCTGAATAGCGTCTGGCACTCATGGCGATGGCAACGCCGGCGATCAGCACAATAACGATACTACTCAATCCCAAGTAGCGTTCCGCCCGTGACAGCGCATTGCCTAGTTCCGGGCGATCTTCATGGATATCCACCAATTTTTGACCGGGATGTAACAAAGGCTTCAACCATTGTTTGAATTCCAAGATTGTTTTCGCTTCCCCGGCAAACAAGGCGTAGTAATGAGCGTTGCTGCCCGGACGGATAACCGCTGTCGCGTCCAAGTCTGCCAAATTGAACAGGATGCGCGGCGACAGGCTATACAAATCACCCCGCCGGTCTGGCTCATGGGTGATGATACGGGCCAGCTTCAAGGGCTTTTCTCCGAGTGTGACGGAATCGCCCAGCGAAAGTTTCAACGAATTTAACACCCGGTTATCCACCCAGGCAGTGCCTGGTGGCGGTGCTTCATTTGCCACGGTTTCGGCGGCAATGTCCGATGCTGTCGTCCGCAGTGCGCCCCGCAAGGGATAGGCATCGCTAACCGCCTTCGCGCCGGTTAATAATAATTCGTTGTTTTCCACCAACACGCTGGGGAACTCCACCGTCCGGGCCGTCTTAAGGCCCATCTCTACAGCTTTGCTAAACCATGCATCTGCGTCGGCTTCATGGGAACTGACCACCAAATCGGCGGCCAAAAATTCCGCCGCCTGCGTTTCCATAGTGCGGGTTAGCCGATGCCCGAACAGGCTTACCGCTGTCGAGGCAGCGACCGCAATAATCAACGCCAGTCCCAAGATATTCAATTCCCCGCTGCGCCAATCGCGGCGGACAAGTTTCAGGGCAAGTGCTAAGTTGATGGGAAGTTTCATTATAAAACCCTGTCCCCCACAAACGGGTTGCTTTTACGCTCCAAGCCAAAAGTGGATCGTGGTCCATGGCCGGGTATGAAAGTGACATCGTTGCCCAACGGCCACAGGCGGTTGCGTATAGATGCAATAAGTTGGCCATGATTGCCCCCTGGCAAGTCGGTACGGCCTATTGAGCCTCTAAACAGCACATCGCCGACCAAGGCCAACTGGTCGCCGCGGTTGAAAAACACCACATGGCCCTTGGTGTGTCCGGGGCAATGCAAGACTTCCAGTGTTTGCTTGCCGAAACTGACGGTGTCGCCCTGTTGCAGCCAGCGATCCGGGGTGAATGCTTGGACGGGCGGAAAGCCGAACATCACACATTGTCGTGGCAATTGCGCTATCAAGGAATTTTCGTCGATTTGCGGGCCTTCTATCGGAATGCCAAACAAAGAGGCCAACTCCGCCGTCGCGCCCACATGGTCCAAGTGTCCGTGGGTCAGCAAAATCTTCACCAGCTTTACGCTTGCCTTTTCCAATGCTTTGAGAATCAACTCAATATCCCCGCCGGGATCGACGACGGCCCCATCCATGGTTTGCTCGCACCATAGTAGTGTGCAGTTTTGTTGAAAATCAGTGACTTGGATAGTGAGTGTTTGCATGGTTTTTTCGATTGTGTAGTTGGCCAATGAATCATGTTGGAATAGAAAAACGCAGAAGTATCGCGCCCCCCCCTGTCACCCTGCAATTCTCATTTTGAGCCGAAACGATAGTTGTGGTCCGGCATCCCTACCGGAATGACGGCGTTCTAGCCTTGTGAGAATTGCTGAACGTCGTCTTGACCTGTCAAGTGATTGCAGTTTCGTGGTAGGATAAGCCGAGGAGGTAAACCTTATTCCGTCCCGCTACGCTGAGTTTCTGCCATTGCTGCGAGTTGTCCGGGGGTGGCCTCGGTTTGGAATTTTTGTTTCCATTCGGAGTAAGGCATCCCATAGATGGATTCTTGCGCGGTAGCATAGTCCACTGTCAGTCCGCGCTCTTGTGCCTCGGTGCTGTACCACTTGGCTAGGCAGTTGCGACAGAAGCCTGCCAAGATCATCAAATCGATATTTTGCACATCACTGCGTACTTGCAAATGGTTAAGGAGGCGACGAAAAATCGCTGCTTCAATCTCTGTTTTGGTCTGTTCGTTCATATAGCCTTTGGAATGATTTGCAGGCTTTCGCCGTTAGGAAGTGAATTTTAGCTGGAGAATGGTTAAAATAACCTCAATGATAAACCTGATAGGGGATAAAGTGTCTGATTGTTTGCGATTTCCCTTAACAATAGCTCACGGAAAGTCTCGCTTCTAAAGATGCATCCACTTTGGCCGCAAAATCTTAAACCACCCAATCATCACCCAAACCATGAAGCTGCTTTTCGACTTTTTTCCAATTTTGCTGTTCTTCATAGCCTACAAGGTTTTTGGCATTTATGTTGCCACCGCAGTGGCCATTGTTGCCAGCATAATCCAAGTTTTGCTTTACTGGTTGAAAACACGCAAGTTTGAAACCATGCACTTGGTGACGCTGCTGATTATATTGGTGTTCGGGGGTCTGACCCTCTATTTACAAGACGAACAATTCATTAAATGGAAACCCACTGTTGTCAATTGGTTATTTGGCTTTGCGTTCCTAGCCAGTCAATGGTTGGGCGGGAAGACCATGATCGAGCGCATGATGGGGGCAAATTTGGTTATGCCGCCTGCGATTTGGCGGACGCTAAACCTGAGTTGGACGCTGTTTTTCTTTTTGATTGGCGGAATAAACTATTACGTAATGTCTTACTTTACCACCGACACTTGGGTCAATTTCAAGTTGTTCGGGATGTTAGGGCTTACCTTCGTATTCGTATTGTTGCAGTCGGTTTTTCTATCCCGCCATTTACCTGAATCCACCACCGAGGAGGAGTGAAGATTTGCTATATGCCATAATTTCAGTAGACAACCCTGATAGTTTGGAACTGCGTCAACAAACCCGTCCGGCTCATTTGCAACGGCTTCAGGTTTTGCAGAACGAGGGGCGCATGGTGCTGGCAGGTCCCCATCCCGCTGTCGATTCCAATGACCCTGGTCTGGCAGGTTTCACAGGCAGTCTCATTGTGGCCGAGTTTGCCGATTTGGACACGGCCCTTGAATGGGCCGCTTCCGATCCTTACCAGCAAGCCGGAGTCTATGCATCCGTCACTGTCAAACCATTCAAGAAGGTGTACTGATGTCAAATCGTGTTGATAAAATTCAACAATTACTTTTGTCGGCTTTTGACCCTGCTAAACTTGAAGTTTATGACGATAGTCAAAGCCATGCTGGTCATTCAGGTGCCAGAGAGCGCGGCGGTGGTCATTTTTTTGCGACAATTGTGAGCAATGCCTTTGAAGGAAAGACATTGCTCCGGCGTCATCAATTGGTCTACGAGGCGCTGGGAGAGATGATGCACACCGATATACATGCCCTTGGCATCAAAGCGTTCACACCTGAAGAATTTCAACAAATTAACTAAATTAGGATTTTAAATGAGAAAACAAGCCCTTTGCGTTGCCGCTGTCGCTAGTGTTCTGCTGTTATTCGGTTGCAACAACCCGTCCGACACTGCCCAAAAGAGTTCCTCTCTTAGCTTATCTTCCGGTCTTGCCGAATCCAAACCGACAGCGGAAAACACGGCTGTCATCGTCAATGGCCAACCGATTAGCCGGGCTATGTTACAGACCATCATGTCTGAAATGACCCAGCGGAGCGGCGGACATGAAATCCCCGAGGATAAAGTCGTCGATGGTCTGATTGCTAGAGAATTACTGCGGCAAGAGGCAGAAAAACAGAATCTGGCCAAAGACCCGTCGGTTGCCATGAAGATCGAGAATGCGGCACGGGAAATCCTAGTGCAAGCGAGTGTTGATAATTTCCGTAAAAACGCTTCCGCGACCGAAGACGAACTTAAAAAGGAATACGATACCCGCGTGGCGGCTATGAAGAACACCGAATATAAGGCGCGGCACATTCTGCTGGATAGCGAACAGGCTGCTAAAGATATTCTTGCCAAGCTCAAGAAAGGCGCTAAATTTGAAGAGTTGGCGAAAACATCATCGAAGGACCCTAGTGCCAAACAAAACGGCGGCGAATTGGGTTGGTTCAACCCTCAGCAAATGGTACCCGAGTTCTCAGCCGCGTTGGCTACCCTAAAAAACGGCGAAACAACTCAAGCACCGGTCAAGAGCCAATTCGGCTGGCATGTCATCCAAAGAGAGGATTCACGTGAACAGACGCCGCCCCCCTTTGATGCAGTTAAAGAGCAGATCAAAAACGCGTTGGTCGGTCAAAAATTGCAAAAGCATGTCGAGGACTTGAAAGCTTCCGCAAAAATTGAACGCTTGGCTCTCCCGACACCGAAACCTACAGCAAAGGAAGAAGAGACGAAACCTCAAGCCGTGCCAGCAGCCGGCGCTTCTTTAGAGGCTGGCAAGACTGCCAATCCAGCACCAAACCCTGCGACTAAAGCACCGGCGGATGCGCCAGCCCAAAGTCCGGCCAAGCCATAGTCGAAAAGGAACATTCCATGAGGAAAACGTATATATTATCTGCCATTGTGATGACATTCATAGTGTTGGATGGATGTGCCGCCACGGATGGCAAGGCGGCATCAGAAAAGGGTTCGGAAATGGCAAGTGCCGAAAACGTGGTCGCCACAGTGAATGGCAAGCCTATCAGCAAGAACGCCCTCAATAACCTAGTGAGTGAAGTCGGCAAACAAAACCCTGACCAGAGCGTTTCTGAAGGCAAGGTGGTTGAGTCCCTAATCAGCCGCGAATTGCTTCGGCAAGATGCGGAAAAGCAGAACCTTCAGAAAACCCCTGCTGTGATTGGACACTTGGAAAACGTCACCCGGGATGTGTTGGCACAGGCGGCAATCGATAGCTTTCGTAAGGGGATTGTCATTACTGATGCCGACTGTAGGAAAGAATATGATGCAAAAATAGCGGGGGCAGAACTGACTGAGTTCAAGGCAAAGCATATTCTGGTCGAGGACGAAGCAGAAGCATACCAAATATTGGCGAGTTTGAAAAAAGGTGCAAAATTTGCCGATCTGGCAAAAAAATATTCAAAAGACCCCAGCGGACAGAAAAATGGTGGTGATTTGGGTTGGTTCAACCCGGCCCAGATGGTCCCCGAATTTTCCAGTGCCGTGGCTTCTTTGAAAAACGGTGAAACTGCACCCGCACCGATCAAAACTAAATTTGGCTGGCATGTCATTCAGCGTGAGGATGCGCGTAAACAACCGCCTCCTAAGTTCGAGGATATCAAGGAGCAGATTCGTAATGTGTTAATTAGCCAGAAACTTCAAAAACACATCGAAGAGTTGAAGCAGTCCGCCAAAATTGTTGATTTAGTTTCCGGGAAAAACTAGCATTATCGCCCCCGAAAAAAATGGAATGTTCGTAGGGGCGGGTTCCAAACCCGCCCTTGCCTATTGTCATCGTTTTCGGCGAAAAAAATCTCTTAGTAACTGAGAGCATTCGTTCTCTAAAACCCCTCTAGTCCATTCCACCTTGTGGTTGAGAAAATCGGCATCGGCCAGTTGTAAAGCACTGCACACTGCGCCCCGCTTAGGGTCTTGCGTAGCGAAAACCAAGCGTTTGACACGGGCGTGGACGATGGCGGCCATGCACATGGCACAGGGTTCCAAGGTGACGTAAAGCGTCGTATCGACTAGCCGATAGTTATTTAGAACCAGCCCGCCAGCCCGCAAGGTGATTATTTCTGCGTGTGCAGTCGGGTCGTTTGTGGAGATAGGGCAATTCCACCCTTCAGCTAGGCACACGCCATCCTTGACCAGCACCGCGCCTACTGGAACCTCGCCTGCTTTTTCTGCTTGGTGGGCAAGTTCCAAGGCTCTGAGCATCCATGTTTCGTCGTCATGGATTAAAACGTAAGGCATGTCTAAAACTGGATAGGACGACAAGAAGCCCAGACCCACGCCACTATCATTACCTCTTTTACGTTGCGTCGTTGCGCCGTTGCGTGAGACTTTCTTTTTCCGTCAATCACCCTATCATTCCCACTCAATCGTCGCTGGCGGCTTGCCGGAAATGTCATACACAACCCGCGAGATGCCAGGGATCTCGTTGATGATGCGGCGGGAGACCAGATCAAGGAATTCGTAGGGCAGGTGAGCCCAGTGGGCGGTCATGAAATCCACTGTTTCCACTGCCCGCAGAGCGACCACATAATCGTAACGGCGACCGTCGCCCATCACGCCCACTGAGCGCACCGGCAGGAAAACCGCAAAAGCCTGGCTAGTCTTGTCATACAGGCCGTGACGATGCAATTCCTCGATGAACACGGCATCGGCACGGCGCAGCAATTCGGCGTATTCTTTTTTCACTTCGCCCAAGACACGCACGCCCAGCCCAGGCCCAGGGAAGGGGTGGCGATGGACCATTTCCGACGGCAGACCCAATTCCAATCCAATTTCACGCACTTCGTCCTTGAATAATTCCCGCAACGGCTCGATTAGCTTGAGTTTCATATTTTTAGGCAAGCCGCCGACATTATGGTGTGATTTGATGACATGGGCCTTGCCAGTTTTGGAACCAGCGGATTCAATTACGTCCGGGTAAATAGTGCCTTGGGCCAGCCAACGGGCATCGGCCAGCCGGTTGGATTCCTGGTCGAATATTTCGATGAACAGCCCACCGATTATTTTGCGTTTCTGCTCCGGGTCTTCCACGCCTTGGAGCGCATCGAAATATCGGTCCGACGCATTGACACGGATGACCTTGACTCCCATGTGCTCGGCAAAGGTTGCCATTACCTGGTCGCCTTCGTGCAGGCGCAATAGTCCGGTGTCCACAAACACGCAAGTCAGTTGGTCGCCGATGGCCTCGTGCAGCAAGGCGGCGACAACGGACGAATCGACACCGCCGGAAAGCCCGAGGATGACCTGCTCAACACCGACTGTGCGGCGTATCTGCTGAATGCTTTCTTCAATGATATTGCGGGCGGTCCACAAGGCATTGCAGTCGCAGATGCTTCGCACGAAGCGCTCGATGATGCGCTTTCCCTGCCGTGTGTGGGTTACTTCCGGGTGGAATTGTAAAGCGTAGAAACGCCTGTCTTCGTCGGCCATGCCCGCGAACGGGGCAGTTTCGGTGCTGGCGATCAGTTTGAAGCCAGGTGGCAGCACGGTTACTTGGTCGCCATGGCTCATCCACACATCAAGTAGCCCATAACCCTCCGGGCTGGCGTGGTCTTCTATATTGCGCAATAAATTGGAATGCCCCTGTGCGCGTATTTGTGCATAGCCGAATTCACGGTGTGAGGCGGATTCGACCTTACCGCCGAGTTGTTCGGCCATGGTTTGCATCCCGTAGCAAATGCCCAACACCGGCCTTCCCAGTTCGAACACGACGGACGGTGCACGGGGGCTGTCGGATTCGGTGACGGTTTCCGGCCCACCGGATAGGATAATGCCACGCGGGTTGAATAAACGGATGTAGTCTTCGTTGCAGTCCCAGGGGTGGATTTCGCAATACACGCCGATTTCGCGCACACGCCGGGCGATCAGTTGGGTGTATTGGGAACCGAAGTCTAGGATGAGGATTTTGTGGGAGTGTATGTCGGCCATGGTTTTGTTTATATTCTCTCGTTCCCAAGCTCCAGCTTGGGAACGGGATTGTGTTTCAGCTTTCCCATTAAAAGAAAGCCGGAGTTTGTAGGGAGTGGTTCCCAAGCTGGAGCTTGGGAGCCAGCAAAAAGCCGTTATTTCGGCATGGATGCCGAAATCCAGGCCATGGACGGTAGCCAGTCGGTTGCGCAAATGCTTGATAAGTTCGCTTGAAGGCTCGTAGTTGTATATCCTTGGATATAGGGACATCTGTTGTGGCCCAGTGTTGCCATCCTTGGACGCTGGATTTCGGCATCCCTGCCGAAATGATGGGCTTCGGTCTGCTTATGCATAATGGCGAGAGTTGGAGCCTTGGAACCAGCAATATCCCCTGTCCCTGCGGTGGAGGGTTAGGGTGAGGGCTAAATAGACAGCGGGGCATCCGGTATCAAACGGCTATTTTGCAGTTGTTCGTTGCCAATTGCAAAAAAGAAAACCTTGCCCTCGACATCCACGATCCAAACCTCTAGCGCACCCACTTCAAAATACAAGGGCATTTTATCCTGCATTTCCTGCCAGCTATTTGATGGCGACATGACCTCAATGCAGATTTCCGGGGCTTCGGTGACGTAGCCGTCTATGCCGATATGGCGTGCGTGGTATTCAGGGCTGGCTAAAGTTATGTCCGGCGCTTTTACCCCATCGGATGTATAAATGCCTAACTCAGCCCCGCTTTCCCAGTCTGGCGCGATCAATGCCAATTTTCTGATAAGTTTTCCGACGTGGCTACTATGTCCATAATTGACCGGTGTCATGATGATCTGGCCTCTGGCATTGGTTTCCCAAGGAAAGGGGAGGTTTAATTTTTCGATTACATGGAGGGATTTTAGGTTCATGGCGATGGCCTTTTCCAATGATAGCAAACACTGATGAGTAAGTTAAAGTATATTAACAACTAAACATAAGGGTCAGGTTCGTTATCCGGTTCACGTGATTTTAATTCCCTATGCCGTGACCAAATATGTACACAATACTTATTTAAAGTCCCAGATGGATGGTTTTTCTTCAACCGTTCGGCTTCCAAGATAACGACGGTGTCGGTCAATCCTAATTTTTGATCAGAAAATTCAGTGGCGAATCGGGTTGTGCTTTCCGTTAATGCCGCCATCAATTCGTGTATGGTTTCAGGTTTTCCTAGTGGTGTCAAAACCCAGGGGTTGCCGTTATCAATGCAAGATATTACGGCATTGTTCAATTGATTCGCCAAAGTTTTTCGGCGTAAAGAATTTTTTACATCGGCTATATGATTAGCCAATTCAAATATAACGGGCGATGGCACATAAAAACTATATTTTTTATCAATAGCTTCGCTAAACTTATGCTGTATGGCTGTGAATGCCTCTTTTTCCCAACAACCATCGACCCGGTATAATTCTAAAAAATAACTGGTATCGACAACGTACAAGCGTATTGTCGTCACGTCAAAGACTCCAGCCAAGCTTGTGCCTTGCGTTTCTGGTCTTCATCGAAATTCGGTGTCAAGTGCTGTTCCAGCACGCGGCGAGTGACTAAATCTCCTAGGCTCCCACGTTCCAGCAGAACCTCCGCTCGGGGAAGATCAGTCAGCGGGATCAGGTGTGAAGTATTCGACGGATAATCGTAGTAGCAAAGTACGACGGATTCTAATTGTTCCGAACTAAGGCAGTCCAAGGTAGCCGGGTTGTGTGTCGTAGCCAGAACATTAAGCTTTCGGCGTTTGCTACAATCCCATATATAGTTTACCAACATATCCACTCTAGAGGGGTGAATGCCATTGTCCATTTCTTCAATTACAATCCTCGAAGAGGCTGGCACAGTTTCCAAAGCGGTGAGAATTGCTAATGCCCGTAGACTTCCATCAGACAGTAGGCGTGCGTCGGCTAGCGTGTTGTTTGAACGACGAAAGGCAAGTATTACATCGTTGAGCTTAGTTTTGACAAACTCAAAGTCTTCGAAGGGTTCTTCGGGTAATTGTTTTAGACTTTCGAGTATTCGGTTTAAGGTCGCTTGTTGTTTATCGTTTCGACTAAGCCCATACAGCACAGAGGATAGGTTCGATCCATCCCTAAGCAGTAAACGCTGTCCAATGCGCTCATAGTTTCGCATCAGTTTGGGGTTGAGGTCGAAAACAAAAGCCGCGTTTAAATGCTTCTCCACAAGACGGACTAATTTCGAAGCATCTTTTTGTCCATCATTGGAGCCATCTAGGTTGGCAAATGATTCATAACGGGACAAAACGGAACAATCCGAAGGTAGATGGGTAGTGGGGTTACCACCCTTTTTAAAGTTGTCGTATGTCACATCCAAAATATCCTCGCGTTTTCCCTGTATGGCCGCGAAAATATTCCGACGCCCCCAAACCAAAAATTCCTCTGAAATTTTTGGTTGAGGGGTAAGTTTTATTGCGATATGGTAACGAAATTTTGTATTGTTAAAACGTGCATAAAACTCTAGTGAAAACTGGCCTACTCCTGCTATTTCATCAGTTTGATCGTATTTCAAACAACCCGGTAATCCACCTCTAACCTCAAACGTAGAACCGCCGCCACGCCCAATGTCGGTGATTTCATAAAGCGGGCGACCATGGGCTAATTGGGCCAATAATTCAACAGCCTCAATGACATTACTTTTTCCAGACCCATTCCTACCTATCATCAAGGTTAATGGTTTTAACAAATTTAATTCTGCTTCGGCAAAATTTTTGAAATTCTTTAAGACGTGCAATGCAATTAACTCCTACAGATGCCGTACACAATGACACAACATAAAAAGGGCTAAAACTTGGGCTGTTGCGTTAAATTTTTCTTTTGCAGAAAACATAAGTCCTCAAAAGTTATAAAAAACCTTTTGCAATCGACATCGGGATATTCGGGCTTTCCGGGTTCACGATGACCGCTTGTCGGGCAGGGGAAAGCAGGATGTCCATGTCTTCCATAGGCACTGCGCCCAACAAAACCTCATTGCCCAAGACTAACGCGCCAGTGAAGCAGCCTCGGTTTTCAAACTTCACTTCAATGGGGCCAACATAAGCGCATAAATGCTTTCCACCGTCTGCGGTCGTCACTTCCCGCTTATACAATTCTTCCAATTCAAGCTGGATGGCGATGTGTTCGGGAATGCACAAATGCAATGCCCAAGTGTCGGCCAAGGCTTTCACGGTCAACGGGTGAAGTGTCCGGTTTCTCGGGTTGGATAACTGAATTTCAGCGCAGATGATGCCCATATATTTCTCCTAATTCTCTAACCAATCATCATCTTGAGGCGGAACATCTGGAACGGCATTAAGATAATGCTCAAAGGCTTCCCGGCTTCCCAGTCTGGCTTCATTGCGCAAGAATTCCACACCCGCCATTGCTTCGTGTTTTTCGGTGTCGGGATTAGCTTGCTGCGTTGCTTTATCAGAGATCATCCCACTCCTCTCTATTGATTTTGGCTTGACGAAGAATCCTAGCCAAAAATTCCCGCCCTATATCGCCTTCATGAGGATTCGGTATCCTTAAGGTTATATTATTTTTAGACATGAAGGAATGCCTGCTACCGGAAAATGGACCTTGAAACCCAAGTGCCTTAAGGTAACGAATCAAGTCCCGCCTTGAAATCGGGCCAAATGTTGGCATTTATGCGGCTTCCCGAATGGAAATTTCGTATCCCTCAATTACCGGAATTGGTAAGTTTTTATAAACCCGAAAAAGCACCCATTCCTCTAGCACTTCCTCCAATTCATCGCGGCAGGATTCTAGAGTCTTGGCATTGGCGTACACGCCATTGCATTCCGGTATTTCCCCGTAAAAACTACCATCGTCAGATAGTATTTCATACCGGGCGTGGCGCATGGCGGCTTTAAAGTAGTCTAGCAACATGGCGTTACCTCCGCGTTAATTTGTCGGTCTACAGCGTTTTTATTTTTAAAGCGTAACTAAAACGGATGTTCAATCAAGCCTTTGATTTAAGAGAATGTCTTGCCCAATCATACACTTTATAGCAACCATTTGATGTTAAAAACGCTGTAATCCCTAATCCAACCGATAATTCGGCGCTTCCTTGGTGATGGTCACATCATGCACATGGCTTTCCCGAATCCCTGCCGAAGTGATGCGGACAAAGGTGGCTTTGGTGCGCATTTCGTCAATAGTACCGCAACCCGTATAGCCCATTGCGGCCCGGACACCGCCGATCAATTGGTGGATGATTGCGATCATGCTGCCCTTGTAAGGAACGCGGCCTTCGATGCCTTCGGGAACCAGCTTTTCGGCTTCGGAAGTTTCTTGGAAATAGCGGTCGCTGGAGCCTTGCTGCTGGGCCATCGCACCCAGAGAACCCATTCCCCGGTAAGATTTGTAGGAACGGCCTTGGAATAGTTCAACTTCGCCCGGTGCTTCCTCTGTACCTGCGAACAAACCACCGAGCATGACCGAATAGGCTCCAGCAGCTAATGCTTTGGAAATATCGCCGGAATAGCGAATGCCGCCATCGGCAATCAGAGGCACTCCGGTTCCCTGCAAGGCCCCCGCTATATTGGCGACGGCAGTGATCTGTGGCACACCCACGCCGGCGACTATGCGGGTGGTGCAAATCGAGCCTGGGCCTATGCCTACTTTTACCGCATCCGCCCCGGCTTCCACCAATGCCTTGGCGGCGGCGGCGGTGGCGATGTTGCCGCCGATAACCTGAATATGAGGGAAGTTTTGCTTGACCCAGCGCACCCGGTCGAGGACGCCTTGTGAATGGCCATGGGCGGTATCGACAACAATCACGTCCACACCTGAAGCAGCCAAAGCTTCGACCCTTTCATCTGTACTCGCACCGGTGCCTACCCCAGCCCCTACTCGGAGTCGCTCCAACTCGTCTTTGCAAGCTTGCGGATAATCTCTGGCTTTTTGAATGTCCTTTACGGTAATCATGCCGCGCAGTTCAAACTTTTCGTTGACTACCAACACTTTCTCGATGCGGTGCTTGTGTAACAAGCGGATGGCTTCATCCTGTCCAGCGCCTTCACGAACCGTAATTAAGCGGTCCTTGGGTGTCATTATTTTAGTGATGGGTTCTTCTAGGCGGGTCGAGAAACGCAAGTCACGGCTTGTGACAATGCCTACCAATTCGCCCTTATCCACGACGGGAACCCCTGAAATCCGGTTGGCGCGGGTCAAGTCGATCACTTCGCGTATGCTAATGGTCGGAGGTACGGTAATAGGGTCTTTGATGACCCCGCTTTCAAATTTTTTCACTGCGCTAACTTCATAGGCCTGGCGCTCGGCAGTCATGTTTTTGTGGATGATGCCGATGCCTCCTTCCTGTGCCATGGCAATGGCCAGTCGGGCCTCGGTGACAGTGTCCATCGCAGCCGACACCAAAGGAATGTTAAGGTCAATCTTTCGGGTGAGGCGCGTGGTCAGGCTCACATCGCGTGGCAGTATGTTGGAATACGCGGGAATCAGGAGAACATCATCAAAAGTAAGTGCTTCTTGTTCTATTCGCATCAGGTTCTCCTCAAACTGACTAAATGTCAGATTTTACGATTGAAATGTCCTATGTGCAAACCGTCTGGTGAGATGTGGGTGCTATTAAAACTGACAAACGCGCAGCGCCAGGGCGGAAATTGAAGTTACGCATGGAGTGCAAGGCTTGCCTTGCATGGCGACGGCCTTGCTAGGCAAGCCATGCACCCGTGCATTAAATTTGCCCGTTGGTGAAATTATTTTCAAAAAAGTGTTGACGCGGGTGTCCTGAAGTCCCATAATGAGCGGCTCAAGTCTGGCGGGCCGTTTGGCGGGTCGGGCTTGGAGCGGCCCCGGAGGGGCGGTGGTTTTG
>Ga0118677_10009118_pt1 | contig 15631 bp, 9 predicted proteins | sample AliMusrvi5mmetaG_FD_86154 | JGI IMG/M metagenome (GOLD analysis project Ga0118677, IMG submission 86154)
TAAAACAGATTCTGAGGTTGATTTTAACGTTTTCTCGACACTCAAAAGATTTTCAAAATCACTAAACAGAAGTTCAAAAGCGCCAATAACATCCGCACATAAGGATTTAATTTCCCTTAAAGTTGCAATCAATTCCTCTTGCGATCTATTCTGAGCATAAATTTCCCCTGGTCGAGGCAACTTAGGTGTACCATTCACATCTGTATTAATAAGCCTTTGTCGAGAATTTAATTCTTCAATTAAAATGGTCGACATAAAAGAATCGTAATCATCAAATCCTTTAGATTTAAGGATGTCTAGTAAGAGCTTTAGCGATGCCTCCATACCTCCGGATTCTTCAGCAATCAAAAGCTTACCATAAACGTCTGGAATTAATTTAAATATCTCGCTGGATGGTTTAATACGAATAGACAAATATCCGTTATTAATAGGGAAAGCAGATGCCAAAACCCAATAATAACGACCTTCCTTAGTCATATTCTTCACATAAGCCACGACAGGCCTTTTTGCCTTTAAATAATCCCACAACACTTTAAAAACAATCCTAGGCATTTCAGGGTGTCGGATTATATTATGAGGAGCACCAACAAGCTCAGTTTTATCGTATTGACTTACTCGAACAAAAACACCATTACCCGAGGTAATATTTCCAACTAAATCCGTTGTTGAGAAAAAGACTTCGCCAACATTAAATTCACTTTCACGATCAACCGGTCTGGGTCTTCCTATTTTTTCAACCACTGTGTCTCCTCCTAGATAAAATATTATTCTTTGATTCGAAACACTTAATTTTTGATTTTAAAAATTTATTTTATCCACAGTTATATTTGATTGCAAATTATAAATTGATTATATCTCATCATTAAAGAATCTGGCGGGAACTTTAATTTATTATCTTAGATATCAAACTCATAATATGTCACCTGTCTTAGCGACACATACACCTGATCATTCTTCTTTAAATCAAGCTTCTTAAATTCATCCTGGGTAATTTCAGCTTGAATAGCATCTCCTTCTTGCGTATTCAAATCCACTTTAACTATAGAACCTGCAGGATTAACATAAATAACTTCAGCTTGAAGGGAAGCTGCATCTTTAGCCGATCGGGTTATCTCAAATTGATGAGGTCGAACAAAAACATCGGCAGTTTTTGCACTTTTACTTGCATTGGGCAGGTCTATAACTGAACTACCAACATAAGCCTTACCATCTTCAATGCGGGCATGAAATAAATTTACATTGCCAAGAAAATTTAAAACAAATTTATTAACAGGTTGATGGTAAACCTCCTGGGGAGATCCAACCTGTTCAATACGACCTTTATTCATAACAACAATTTTATCAGCCACTTCAAGAGCTTCTTCTTGATCATGAGTGACGAAAAGACTTGTAATGTGTAACTGATCATGAAAACGTCTCAACCATTGGCGCAGTTCTTTACGCACCTTGGCATCCAGAGAACCAAAGGGTTCATCTAACAATAAAACTTTTGGCTCTACAGCTAAAGCTCTAGCTAAGGCAATTCTTTGACGCTGACCACCGGAAAGCTGCCAAGGATATCGATTCCCAACCCAATCCAACTGGATCAATTGTAAAAGTTCATTCACTTTAAATTTAATGGCATTCTCGCTTGGTCGAACATTTCTAGGTTTAACTCTTAACCCAAAGGCAATATTATCAAAAACCGTCATGTGACGAAAAAGCGCATAGTGTTGAAAAACAAAACCAACACCACGATCCTTTGTTCTGGTTCCTCTAGCATCTTCCCCTAAAAACAAGACATCACCTGAATCAGCCGTTTCAAGACCAGCAATAATACGAAGCAAGGTGGTTTTTCCAGAACCTGATGGCCCAAGAAGAGCAATCAACTCTCCTGTTTCAACTTTAAGATTAATATCATGCAAAGCTTTGAAAGAATTAAATGTCTTATTTAAATTCTTGACTTCTATACTCATGGTTTATCCTTAAACTATAATCCTACTGTTTCTTCTGACGGGCAAACCTTAATTCATGTTTAAATCTAAGTTCAATCAAAGATTTAACAATCAAGGTCACTAGGGCTAATAAGGCCAACAAAGATGCTGCTGCAAAAGCAGCTGTAAACTGATATTCGTTATAAAGAATTTCAATATGGAGTGGTAAGGTATTGGTTAGACCTCGAATATGACCTGAAACAACGGAAACTGCGCCAAATTCTCCCATAGCGCGCGCGTTACATAATATAACGCCATACAATAGCCCCCATTTAATATTAGGCAAAGTAATATACCAAAATGTTTTAAGACCACTAGCCCCTAAAGTCATGGCCGCTTCTTCCTCATCATTTCCTTGTGTTTTCATAAGAGGGATCAACTCCCGAGCAACCATGGGAAAAGTCACAAATATTGTTGCTAAAATAATAGCTATTGGGGTAAAAATCACCTTAATACCATGATCTCTAAGCCAGGGGCCCAATACTCCTTGAGAGCCGAACATTAACACATAAATAAGGCCTGAAATCACCGGAGAGACTGATAAAGGCATATCAATAAGGGTTAATAAAAAATTCTTTCCATAAAAATCAAACTTGGCAATCGCCCAGGACGCAGCAATACCAAAAATTAAATTTAAAGGGACAGCTACCAAGGCTGTGAGAACTGTCAAACGAATAGCTGCCAATGTATTAGCATCTGACAGAGATTTAAAATAGACAGCAAAACCTTTTGCTAAACCAGTTGTCAAAACTATTGCTAAAGGTAAAAGCAAGAATAACCCAATATAAACCAAAGCAATACTAATTAATCCCCATTTAATAATAGCTGATTCATGACGAACTTGTGACATATCAATTCATCCCTATTCGTTTAGAGGTATACCATTGCAAGAAATTAGTAATACCTAACAATGAGAATGAAGCCAATAACATTACCACCGCGATAGCTGTTGCTCCAGGGTAATCGTATTGTTCCAGCTTGGTAATAATTAACAACGGAGCAATTTCAGTCCTTCCCGGCATATTACCTGCAATAAAAACAACAGACCCATACTCACCAATACAACGCGCAAAAGCTAAACTAAAACCAGTTAGTAAAGAAGGCAATAGTATCGGAAAAATAATTTTTAAGAAAGTTTGCATGCGCCCTGCCCCTAAACTTGCAGCAGCCTCTTCTAATTCCGGGTCTAGATCCTCTAAAATTGGCTCGATTGTCCTGACAATAAAAGGTAACCCTATAAAAATAAGAGCCAAGGTAATCCCAAAAGTACTGTATGCTGATTTAATACCTATTTTATAAAGATATTGTCCCATCCACCCATTTGAAGAATACAAAGCAGTCAAGGCTATACCTGCCACTGCTGTTGGTAATGCGAACGGTAGATCAATAAAGGCATCAACTAACCGTCTGCCTGGAAATTTATATCGTACTAAAACCCAAGCTATCAAAAATCCAAAGACTACATTTATACAGGAAGCGATAAAAGCAGCTCCAAAACTTAAACGGTAAGCTGCTAAGGTTCTAGGGTCTAAAATAACACCCCAAAATTCCTTCCAACCCATAGTGGAAGTTTTGAAAAATAAAAGTGATAATGGAATTAATACGATCAAACTTAAATAAAAAACAGTATATCCTAAGGCTAAATTGAAACCTGGTAATGAAGATTTAGTTCTTAATAAAGACATTCTTTTTAATTTGTGATTTAATCAACAAAAAGTTTAAATTTATAAACTTAAGTAGATTACTAATAGTTTATTAAAAAGCAAGTGAATTTTATAGGTAGTGATTAATTACTTCAGTGATAATGGAAGGAATAAAACAAATAATAACATCCACGATCAACTTAAGAACACACCATTCTTAAATATTTTCAATTCACCTGGATCCATCACTATCCGCCTGCCTATTGGCTTATAATAAATAAGTTTCATTTTCCTTATTATCATTAAGACCAATCACATTATCCGAAAGTCCTCTTCGACTCCCTAAAAAAGCTTGTAAGTTTGAAATAGAAGCGACATTAATAATAACCGGCCTTAAACCATTAATATGAATATTCTCTAAATTCTGAAATTCAACTGGCAAAGGAATACCTTGAACATCACGTTTAACTTGAAAATCAAGATTGGCTGTATTCAAATTGATACCACCAGGATTCCATCGAACAGGATTTAAGGGACTAGTTATTCTTTTCAATTTTGGATCTTGTAACAGTGTCGTAGCCATGGCTGCATCATTTTCATGAATTGGTAAATACGATGTTGCCGCACGCACTAGAATCGCGGCGATTTCTGATCTATAAAGACCCTTTAATTGTTCAAAGATTTTAATAGCCTTTTCCTCTCCCACACCATATTCTGTAACAGAATACAATAACTGTTCAGTTGCTAAAATGTCATTTCTTGTTAGTGGTAAAATCTTATCAAAGAGTTCACCGATTTTATTTCTACCATCCTGATGTTCTAAATACCCAGGCATATCTGTAGCAAGAATTCTTTTCAAAATTTCTTCTTTTTTTAATTCCGAAATAACAAACTTGCTGTCCTCATCAATATCCCGTCCAGTTTGGCCGGCAACTTCAGCCACGTATCTAGCAGCCTCTAGCGGAGCATTCCTACCTAAAGCTCTTTTATATTTACTCTTTACACTTCTTATAGTCTCTCCAGCCTGACTTTTTGCTAAAGTCAAAAAAGCAGCTACAGTTGTTTCTTCCGGAGTACCATCTAAAAACCTAATAAATCTTTTATAATCCTCATTAACTTTCTTTACTCGTTCTTCATTACTCAGCCTTTGTACATCACCCTTTTTAATATGTTCAATAATTGCCCGAGCTCGTACAACTGCGCCATGCGTGGATCCATCTGTTACTGCTCCCTCTTTTAAAAGCTGTATGCCTGCTATATAGACATGGGGATTAAGTAGACTTGTTAATCCATCTTCTTGATTAATTGAAATCAGACCGCTTTCTGAGAATTGAATCAATCCATTCTCTCGCGCACTTTCATACAACGATTTCCTCTGAGAATTTTGTAAAGAATAACCTACAGCAGAAATGAATCCTCCATTGTTAATGACTGCTATTTCTTGATGATTTTCCTTATCTATAATTCTGATTTTTTGGCCTTCAGTTTGAACCTCAAAACCACTCTCATCAAAATATTTTCCAAGAACATGAACTTCGATAGTCCCCTTGTCTAGAGCTTGAGAAATATAATTAAAGATTGGAGGAGTAATGGGAGTCTCCACCGCCTCAGGACCACCTTTTATCCAACCGTCCTTCCTTAAACCTTCATCCGTAACATATTCCCACATCAAATGCGCTTTTCGAAATCCAGCAGGCATTTGAGCTCCATGAACTTTAAATTTATTCTTTGTAAAAATATGTATCTTAATATCTGGATTAATACTGTGAATATAAGCAGCAGAATTTCCTGCCGATTGACCACCTCCAACAATACCAATAGAACTTTCAACCGGTAATGATCTTATATATTCAACTATTCGAGGGTCATTTAATATCTGGGAAACAAATATAGGCAGCCTTCCTATCCCCACAAGTCCAGTCTCAGGTATTTCCTGAGGAGAAGAAATCAATTTATACTTTTGTTGTTCTCTATCAGCAAGTCGTTTAAGAATCTGTGCTACCTGTTCATTCCCCAAACCTGTGGCATAAACTATATTCTTTGTGATAACCGTAATCCCTTTCTTTGTTTTAACTTCAAACAAACCATCCTCGCGCTTTTTAACAAAATCAACAGGATCATTTTCTCGTACAAATCCCCCACGCTCTACAATGGCATCGGTAACCTCTAAAAAGTGTTGAAAGGCTTCCGCACGAGCCAATGGGACTGTCGCATTAGTTAAGTTATCAAAACCTCTCGGTTGAGCAATTAAGAAATTCTTCCCCAATACTTGATTAACCCTCTTGGAAGCTTCCAAGGCTAACGTGCGGAATCTTGACAAAACCTTCGGATTAACCAAATTTAATTTCTGAAGCCTTAAAGAATTAAACCCTTTTTGAATTAACGAAAATCTAAATGCCGGAGTCCTCATACGCCAAAAATTCATAAAGGCATCTGAAAACGATTGGGCAACATACCCCCCCTCTAACACTACTGTCCTTAAGTTGGAATCAACGGCTTGAATACCTCCCGCCAAACCTGCGGCTCCCGCTCCAATAAAAACCACATCAATTGGTTTGCGTGGCAGGTCTTCTTGGTTAAAGGAATACAGCTTATCTCTCGTAATCCCATCGGCAGTAAATAATGTGCGTTTTGGATCTTTCAATTCTTCTTCGGTTGCTAATCGAACCCCCTCTTCTGAAATCATAGCTCGATCAAACCTAACCGTAATGTTCCTATCCCCATAAAATTGCATACCATCTGGAATAAAATGACTTATCTTCATATTAGATCGGAATACATACCCACCTGAAAAATACTTTCTTGGAATGATCTCATGACTAGTAGGATCAACATCTTCTTTAATATAATTGTAAACTCCTTTTTTATAAGCTTTTAAATATTGTTGAAAGATTCTTTCTTTAATCGTCTTATCCTTCAGATCAACCCCCATAACCTTTTTCTGATCAACATAAAGCTTGCCTAAAAGGCTCTCTTTTAAAGAACGTTTAAACCAAGCAGCTAAAATCAAAGAGTTAGTAATCTGACGTAAATTAGCAAAATTCTTTCCTTCATTAACTTCCTTTGTTAATTCCGGGATGATAATTTCTCTAACAATTTGTTGTGACATTATCTGTATATTCTTTATGGAAGTTGGAATCTCAACCTTAGTCTGTGACTGAATATCGGGTTGAATCATATTGTTCAGATTCTTCTGCATCGATAAATAATCTTCTTCTAACATAACTTTAAGCTTTGATTCAAGGACGTAAGCTGTCTGATTTGCCGCATTCTCATAAACAATTGCCTTTTCAGGGACAATCCAAACCTTATTAAAAGTATTAATTGGAACATTGCTTGTATGATATTTCGCATTTGCCATCGCATAAACTTTAGCCCAAAACTTCTTACCTATTTCCCCTTCTGGATAGACTAAAGAAGAAGTGACTTGCTTAAGAATATAGTCCTGAGACAAAAGATCCTTTCCCATTTGAGTAACCCCAAATTCAGGTGTAATAATGCGATTTTTCTCAAAGGGTGACAAATTAACCCAAAGATCTTCTTCTGGAATAGTCAAAGATGCTAAGAAATATTTAACCAATGTTAATGATTCTTCTCTAAAGTTAGTTTCATCAAGATTTTCCTGCCCCTGATTGACCACGAAATCGAACACAAAAGGATTATCTCTATGTAATTTAAGCCCTTTAATTAAGACTGGTGTAAATGTCTGACTTAACCCTACCATCCCTCCAACCGCGGGAAGATTAAGATCTTCTTGAGCAAAAACATTATCATAAGGTAAAACCCCAGGAACAAAAAAGCTGATTATTAAAAATGAGGAAATAATGTTTTTAAACATTATAAACCCTCCAGTATTTATGAAATACTGATTGATTAAATACCCGCCCCATCCGTAAGGATTTCAGTGACATTTTCAATAACCCTTTGTTCGTTATTACCAAATGCAACGACTTTAATTCTTGAATTCTCTTCAACTCCTAAAGCTAATACATCGATGACTGAAGACGCATCAGCCGACTCTCCATCTTTATAAAGAATTACTTTCGATCCAGAGGTATCGATTTCTTTATAGATCTTTGCCGCAATCCTTAAAGATATCCCTTCATTTGATCTAATTTCAATTTCTTTGGTAGCCATAATGTATCCTTTTTATATGTCAATTGTTTAACAGTTTTGTGTAGATATTATTAATTATTAAGAAAGGAACCAACAACAGCTAGAATAGCTGCAATATGTGGAGTAAAAGCGAAGAAATAATGGAGTTTTGATCTGCTTCATATTTGATTTGTGTGCCTTTGTAGGCTCCAGTAATGAACGTAGTTTGTTTTATAGTTTTCTATGTATATGTCATATAATGACTTAAGTTAATTTTATGTATAATTATAGGATCAACAGCTAAGCCAAACTGCTGTGTAAACTACGCAAACTACGTTCCAAACTACGCAAACTACATTCCAAACTACGTAAACTACATTCCAAACTACGTAAATTAGAATTCTTTAAATTCGTTTAGCAACCTTACGAAGTCGAAGCAATAGGGTCTTTTGAAATTATGTCGAACTGATGTTAATTATTATTTTCTCTCTCATTCTTGATATAAACTTTTCTAAGTGTACTAATAGACAATAATTCTATTAATTTCTAAATTCCGCGAATAAATCAGTTGATAAATACCGTTCACCAGTTGAAGGAATGATTGTCACAATCAGTTTTCCCTTATTTTCTGGCCGATTGGCCACTTTTAAAGCGGCAGCAACATTGCCTCCCGAAGAAATTCCACACAAAATACCTTCTTCACGTATTAATCGTTTGGCTGTAGCAAAAGCCTCATCGTTGGTTACTTGAATAATCTCGTCAACAAGTTTAGTATCAAGAATTGAAGGTACAAAACCCGCTCCAATCCCTTGAATTTTATGTGGACCAGGGTTCCCGCCGGAGAGAACAGGAGAAGCCGTAGGTTCAACTGCGATTGCTTTAAAAGAAGGCTTTCGGGGTTTAATCACCTGAGAAACTCCCGTAATCGTCCCTCCCGTTCCAACACCCGCAACCAAGAAATCGACAGCCCCCTCCGTATCACGCCAAATTTCTTCAGCTGTAGTCAGTCGGTGAATTTCAACATTTGCTTGATTATCAAATTGCTGAGGCAAAAAATATTTCTCGGGATCAGAATCATGAATTTCTTTAGCCCTTTTAACTGCCCCTTTCATTCCTTCAGGCCCGGGAGTTAAAATCAACTCAGCTCCAAGCGCTCTTAGTAAAGCCCTTCTCTCCAAACTCATAGTCTCAGGCATGGTTAAAAGCACTTTATACCCTTTAACAGCGGCCACAAAAGCCAAAGCAATACCTGTGTTACCAGAAGTGGGCTCCACGATAATCGTATGCGGCTTTATCTTGCCTGCTTTTTCAGCCGCTTTGATCATATTAAAACCAATACGATCCTTGACGGAATGCAATGGATTAAAGAATTCAAGTTTGGCAACAACTGTGGCATGAACATCCTTAGTTAACTTATTTAGCCTTACCAACGGTGTGTTTCCTATTAAATCAGTTATATCATTAGCTATTTTCATCATAAACTCCTATGTTTAAATTAAACCTACTCTAATCAATACACGTACGTTCTTTATTTAATGACACCTATTACTAGTTGCCATAAATCTGATCAAAGGTTCCTTTATCAGCAAAATGGGTCTTTTGTGCGTTTTGCCACCCACCAAAGACCTCATCAATGGTAAACAAATTGACCGGCTGAAATTGGCTTGCATATTTCTCGGCAATCTGAGAATTGCGTGGACGATAATAATGCTTAGCTGCAATCTCTTGTCCATCATCACTATATAGATATTTAAGATATTCCAAAGCAACAGCTCCTGTACCATGACGATCTGTATCACGATCAACCACAGCCACTGGCGGTTCAGCTAGGATACTAATAGAAGGAACAACAATTTCAAACTCACCCTTCCCTAACTCATTGACCGCTAAATAAGCTTCATTCTCCCAAGAAATGGCTACATCACCAATTTTACGTTCAACAAAGGTGATGGTTGAGCCTCTGGCACCAGAATCGAGAACAGGAACATTTTTGTATAAAGCACTAATAAACTCTTTGACCTTACCTTCATCCCCATTAAACTTCTTTAGAGCATATCCCCAAGCCGCAAGATAATTCCAACGAGCTCCTCCGGAAGTCTTAGGATTTGGTGTAATAACAGACACTCCTGGCCTTACAAGATCATCCCAATCTTTAATATTCTTAGGATTGCCTTTGCGGACTAAGAATACAATGGTTGATGTATACGGGGTGCTGTTATTAGGTAAACGTTTTTGCCAATTCTTCGGCAAAAGTTTTCCTTTTTCAGCGATATTATCAATATCATAAGCCAAGGCTAATGTTACGATATCAGCGTCCAACCCGTCAATAACAGCACGGGCTTGTTTACCACTTCCTCCATGACTTTGGTTAATGACGACATCATCACCCGTTTTTTCCTTCCAATACAAAGCAAAAGCTTTGTTATAGTCTTCATATAATTCTCTGGTTGGATCATAAGATACATTGAGCAAGGTAATTTGCTTGGCCCAAGAACTTTGGCCTCCAAGAAAACTAAAAGAAATTATAAATAAAGTAATTAAAACGATTATATTGCGTTTCATATATATCAATCCTCTCTATTAAATTATGTTAAAAACCCAATTGGAAACGACCAGTAAATAAGTTTTCTGTTTTGCGATCATCTGTACTTCTTAAATTAAGAGCTCCTCGTCTGAACTTTGTTTGTTCAAAATCAAAAACTAATTTGACATTATTGTTTAAATACCAATTAAGCCCTGTTGCCCAGGCTCTTTCACTTGAAATTGAGGAATCTAAACTTGCAAAACCATCATCAAAAGCCTTGTTATCAATCGCTAATTGACCATATCGACCGGCCAACTCAAAAGCACCCCAGGCCCCTTTCGAAATATCAAAATTATGCCTTGGAGTAACCCCTGAATAAGAGGCATCTTCACCAGTTAAAACATAGGTTCCGGCTAATTGCCACGCCTTATTTTCCAATTTATCATGAATAAGGTTATGGGACGCATTACGGTATTCTAAGTCTTCTTGAGAATCAACATATTCACCTAAGATCCCAAGCGATTTATAATAGTAATAAAACTGAGGCGACCCTCTCAACTGTGGCCCTGCCACTGATACAGCCGTCGCTCCCGAAGAATTATAGCTAAAGACAGGCGCCTGTCCGGGTGAAATAAAGGTTGGCAAATCTGTTCCCTTTTCTTTTCCATAACTGGCCGCGTAACCGATACCGAAACCGCTTAAAAGGCTCAAATCACTGCCTTTAAAAGGTTGAATAAAAATACGTCCTACACCGCTTTTATTATTGTTGTTAGAGCCATTAAAATTCTCATGATCAGCTGCTCCTCCAAAAATACCCACAGCATAGGTCAATCTGTCTTTAAGAAGACTGCCGCTTACTTGAAAACCAACATCGCGCTGAGGCGAAAGGTTGCCAGTTAGCCCAAGTTCTGCGAAATCCGTGTACTTTGTATCTTGAAGATTCTCGATATCAAAAGGAACCTTAAATTTACCCCCTCGAATTTTGGCCCAAGGAAGATATTTATATTCAACCCAAGCATCCTGAAGGGTAACACCATAGGAAGGAGTCGTAGTACTTGATACAGTGCTATAAGTGTTGTTATATCCAAAATCAGGCTGAAGGTAGAAATCAAAATCCCGAGCTACAGTACCCTGGATAATTAACCTTGCGCGGCGAGCTAAGAAACTGCTTCCGGAAACTGGCACATTATTAACTTCCTTCCTATTATCAGCGAATTCACGAGCATCCGCTTGTATATACCCACCAATTTTAAGCTTATAACTATCATCCGGTGATTTAATAGAGAAGCCGTCTTTGGCTGACGCTGTGACAATAGGAACCTCTGGGGCCTTGGCCGCTGTATTTTCTTTGTCTACCTCAATTTGACGTTTTAGAATAGCAACCTGCTGCTCTAAATCATTCAATCTTTCTTCCAGAGAACCCGTATCAGCATGAACCTGCCCTGATATCGGTAAAATTGCTACTAAACTTAAAACACCTAAAATACGACTAAAAGACTTCATAACATACTCCTTTTCAATTTTGAATTACATTTTTGCATTTATCAATCTGATTAAATTATATATTCAACAACTATTGTACTTAACATTTAAGAAAAACTAGACAGACCAACCTTTAGCAACAAGGTTGACACGAGGCGAGAGATTGAAAATTAATAATCATTACTAAGTTAATCATGTAGGTAAATATAACACAAAAAAATCATTTGTCAAATATTTTTATAAAAAAACCCTGAAGAGATTTCTCCCATCCGGGTCTTAATCATCTCTCAACGGCAATGCCCCCCATTAACCTACACCACACTCTTGAGTAGGGAACATTACTTAAAAGGGTAAGCTCGATTTTGCTCAGTTCAATAAAAACTATTTACACATCTAAAACTTTAAAGAAACTTTTTATTCTGATACTGGGAGCGGAACCGGAATTCCTTTGGCAGGACCTATTATCTCAAAATTTATTATATAGTCAGATAAATCAACATTCCCAACGCTGTCCTGGTCCTGGCAACGGACATAATAAGTATACGTACCTACAGTCAGGCCTGAGATTAGACTCGTGTGGTAGGTAAAATTAGCATTGTTAATCATGGTATAGGCCATGGATGCGTATGCCATATTGGGCCTCGTGTCATAACGGCAGCTGGCAGGTTCATTGGTGGTCACGGAAAGTATGGAGGAGTGTTTACCAATCCCTGGTAAATCCCCACTTGGTTGGCCATTGCTGATGACCGGCGGTGGCGGATGAGGGGTCGCACTCACCTGCGAGCTAAGCGGGCTGCATCCATATAAACCACAAGCCTGGACTGCATAATTATATGTTGTTCCGTTAGTGACCGCCGTATCAGTAAAAGTTGGGTAACTTGGGTAAGCTACGGTTTGCATAAGTGCAATATCTGTAGTCCACCGTTCAACTATATAATGCTGCGTTTGCAGTACGTTTCCCTTCCATGTTAAAGTTATCTGCTCATTATCGGCTATTGCACTTAAATTTGTTGGCACCGGTGGTGGGCCGATATATAAGCTAATCTCATTGGAGTTAGCCCCCGTCCCTGTCACGCTTACTGTCGCGACTACATAGTAGTATGTAATCCCACTACTAGGAAATGGGCCGCTTATATTGTTGGTGTAAAATGGATAGGTCGTATTAAATGATGCCGTATAAGTCCCGCTTGTAGTCCCTCGTCTGATTGTATAACCCGTTGCTCCCAGGACAGGTGACCATTGTAAATTCACTTTTAAAGAATTAGGGAAGCTTGATCTATTAACACTTGTTATTAAACCTGTTGGCGGCGTTGGCAGGGATCCGGGTGTTACTTGAACCTGATTAGAATTTGCACTTGTGCCTACTGGGTTAACTGCATTCACAACATAATAATAGGTAGTACCATTTTGCAGAAGAGCGTCTGTATACGTTGTGCCCGTAGGGGCATTTGCCGCTATATTTGCTATAGTTGTATATAGCCCGCCGCTGCTGAGAGAGGACCTTTGAACATTGTACGATACGGCTCCAGCGCTGACTCCCCAAGCTAAAATAGCTGAATTATTACCTGATGCGGCGACCAAAAAAGGAGGCAGAGGGATTGTCGGTGCTGTGGAATAGGCAAGAAGGTCTTTATACAAATTACCCCCGTTGAAAGACCCTAAACCTGTGGCATTGTCAAGACCTGGTTGAGCGGGATAATACCCATTATTTCCTGATATTATGTCGTGAAAATCGTTGGGATAATTAATGCCTTGCGCAATCGTATAAAGAGCCGGGTTGACAAACCCTAAAATGGAGTTTCCGGCACTGACTCTGCCTTGGTTGACCTGAGCCATAAATGCAGCCCAAACAGGTGCAGCTATACTCGAACCCGACATACCCATCCACGTTCCGTCAATTTTTGAGTGCAAACTGATAAAAAAAGAATAAGGGGTGTTAGAATCTGCGGTAAGGGAAACATCCGGCGCATTTCGCATCGTTGTTGAAACCATTGATACGGGCGTAGCTTTTAAGGCCATCCCAAATTGGTAGACGGGAATAATATTAAAACCGCTGACTCCGCCGCCGCTATTAGATGAAGCAGACTCACTTAGATAATTACCATATTGATCAACCGCAAGTTTGCTGATCCCCACTCCGGTAGCGAATGGCTGGGTAGAAGGTTCGTTTGGAGATAGTATTACGCTTGTTGCGTTTACAAAAGCCCCTGAATCGCCTGATGCTACAAATACTTCTTGTCCCTGAGCTGCCATTTGTTCAAAAACTTTTTTATCAGCAATAACTTCAGAAGACAAAACTTCCGCCTGCCCCCAGGAACAGCTGACAATGTGCACGTTATATTTAGCGCTATCATTAGCGATTTGGATCCATTCATCGTTCCAATTAGCCTGTGTATTACCCGACTTATAAACATAGATCGAATTTATAGACCCATAACCTATTCCAATTAACTCTTCAATATCAAGGGTGACTTCAGCATTTCCTCCGGAGAATGACGGGCCGGCACTAACTCCATCAACAAGGACATCATTTATCTGCACACTGTTAAGGGGGATTTTATATTGAGCTTCATATTGGTAAATATCATCGAGTAAATACCCATCAAGTTCAAAAAGGGCTATATTTTGGAGCGTTGTAGGATCACTGATGACAGGTATGGCAGGGCTGAGAAGATTATAGGCTTTTTTAACATCAATAGGAGCAAGACATACCGAAGAATTACATCCTAGGCCAGAGCCAAACATTGGCTTTATCATTTTAGCATTAAAATTTTGGGAAGTAGACCGGTGTGAAAAAGACTTAAACATGGGCAGGTTAGTCAGATTAGCAATTGCTGAGATCCTATCAACCATCTTCTCATGGATGGTGGGATCTGTATCCGGGGCATAAAATTCAGTTTTATCACTGTTCTTGCGATAATTATAAAAATGCAACTTAAAAGTATCTTCTACATCTTTTACAGATCCTGCCACATTCAGAACAGACCTGCTTGGCGAATGACCTGTGACAGTTAAATTATGAGAAGCAAGAAAAGCTGTAACAGGGACGATATCCTGATCGGTAAGCCCAAATTGATCATTAAATTGAGTAGGAGTTAAAAACTTATGAAATACAGGACTAGCTGGGTCATAAAGAATTTTTAACAGGTTATCGAGATCATTTTGTTTCAGTAAAGGCAGGATGACCTGAAGATGTAGTATTTTTTTATGGTCAACACGAGTTAATCTTTGGGAGTCCTTAATCTCTGAGGGTGTATGGCCCTTCAATATACGGCTACCATCTACCGAATTGTCTATATAAAAAGCAGTTTGAACAGCGAACGAATTGCGGGTTATTGATACGATAAAAATTACTAAAAAAACCTTGAGAAGATTCTTTATAAACGTAGTCATAAAAGAGTATACCATAACGCAGCCATTACCGCCCTAATTCATTTATTGTGTCATTTATTGTCTAATTTTTTACAAAAAATTTTGCACAAAGAATTTTCCTTCTGACTCAAGGCACTAGTGTTCTGTTGTGATGCCTCTGACTACTCTTCATTTTTGGTTATCTGAAACAAATAGGTTGAGATTTGGCGAATGGGACGAATTTTGATTATCTGCGGCTGGCTCAAACTCATAGACAACTGAAAACTTTAAAGCTGCTTCTATCTTACAACAGGCCTTGCTCTTCCTTTTTCTTAATGAATTCCAATATTTTATTGTCTGATGTCATATTAAAGCCTCCTAAATTTTATCTGAACCTTATATATTCAAGGCTCATTTAGGTTCACAATTAGATTCATTAAGGTTCATTTAGATTCACAATTAGATTCATTTAGGCTCTCAATGTAAATATTCGGTAAAGACGTCCTTTATGCAGTAGAGCAAAGAATATTTCTGAAGGATTTATTGAGAGGATAGACAAAGAC
>Ga0118677_10009119_pt1 | contig 15631 bp, 9 predicted proteins | sample AliMusrvi5mmetaG_FD_86154 | JGI IMG/M metagenome (GOLD analysis project Ga0118677, IMG submission 86154)
GCCTGAGGCTACCAAGCCTGCCGAAACCCAGCCGGCCTCGCCCGCTGCGCCCAAGTAACTCATTTAACTCTTGTAACCCATTTAACCCAGCATGGAGCCATTCCCCGCTTCCCAGATGATCGTCGGCGCAATCTTCCTGATCTGCGTCGGCACGACCGTTTTGGGCGCGCTCATTGCCGCCCTGACGGCGCGTATCATCCGGAGCGTGTGCGGTCTGGCCATCTGCTGCGTCGGCCTGGCTGGCCTGTATTATTTCCTGAACAGTCCCTTCCTGGCCTTGATGGAAATCCTCATCTACATCGGTGCCGTCTGCGTGACGATCGTCTTTGCGGTGATGCTGGCGGAACCCGATGAGCCCGTCCGCGATGAGAGTTTCGGCTCCACGCTCGTGTGGGGCGGCCTGGCGGTGCTGGTCAGCGCGGCGATTTTCTGGGGCCTCTGGCGCCTGGGCGCGCACCAAGACTGGACCGCTCCGGCCACGCGCGTCACCGACGGCTCTGTCAAAGCGATCGGCTATTCTCTGCTCACCACCTACAGCATGGCCTTCGAGCTGATCTCGCTGGCGCTGCTCGTGGCCATCGTCGGTGCCCTGGCTATCGCCCGCACCGGTAGATCCAAATCATGAATCCCGTACCCCTAAACGAAAGACCGGAAATCTATTTCACGATTGCCGCTTTGCTGCTGGCCATCGGCATCTTTGGATTGCTGCGGCGCCGCACGCTCATTGGCATGCTCATTTCCGGCGAGCTGATCTTCTCGGCTGCTTCGCTCAATCTCATGACGTTCAATCGCTTCAAGGCTCCCGACCCGACCGTTGGCCAGATCTTCGTGCTGTTCATCATGGCGCTGGCGGCGGCCGAAATTGCCATCGCCCTCAGCATCATCATCGCGGTCTATCGCAACTATCGCTCCGTCAAAACCCGTGAGCTGTCTGAATTGAACGGATAGGCCAATGGAACCCGTTCACGACATCAGGCTCCTCCTGGCGATCCTGGCCCCACTGATTGGCGCCGGCCTCGTCATGGTCACCGGCAAGCGGCCCAACATCCGCGAAACCGTCTCGTTCATCGCCGCCGCCACGCTGTTCATCATCACGGCCTCGATGATCCCCGACATCCACGCTGGCAAGCGGCTCTATTGCTCTGTTTTCCATTTGCTGCCGGGATTGAGCGTCGCGCTGCGCGCGGACGCGCTCTCCATGGTTTTCGCCGTCTCAGCGTCATTCCTGTGGATGGTCACCGTGTTCTACTCGGCCGGCTATATGCGCGGTCTCGACGAGCACGAGCAGACCCGTTTCAACACCTGTTTCGCGCTGGCTTTGTTCGGTGCCATCGGCTGCGCCTTTTCCGACAACCTGATGACCTTGTACCTGTTCTACGAGATTGTCAGCATCACCACCTATCCCCTCGTGGCCCATCATCAGGACGAGGAAAGCTACGAAGGTGGCAAGAAATACCTGACTTACCTTACCGCCACTGCCAAGGGTCTGGTGCTGCCGGCGATGGTTGTGATTTACATCCTGAAGGGGAACCTCGACTTCGCTAACAACATCCACACCGGTATCATCCCGCCGAATGTGGATCGCTGGGTGACGACCGCGCTCTATGCCTGCTGCATCCTCGGCTTCGCCAAGAACGGCGTGATGCCTCTCCACAACTGGCTCCCCAGCGCCATGGTCGCGCCCACACCGGTCAGCGCGCTGCTGCACGCTGTCGCGGTCGTCAAGGTGGGCGTGTTCTCCACCGTGCGCGTTATGCTGTATGTCTTTGGCGTGGACACCATGCAGGCGCTTAACCTCGGCTTACCTACGGCCTACTTTGTCTCTATTACCATTGTCGTTGCCTCCATCATCGCGCTGAGCAAGGACAACCTGAAGGCGCGGTTGGCTTACTCTACGGTCAGCCAGCTCTCCTACGTGATTCTGGGGGTTGCCCTCTTGACGCCCGCCGGCATCGAGGGCGGCCTGGTTCACATTGCCAACCATGCCTTCTCCAAGATCACGCTATTCTTTTGCGCCGGCGCCATCTATGTGGCTACGCACAAAAAGAACATATCCGAGATGAACGGCCTGGGCCGGGCTATGCCATTCACCTTCGGCGCCTTTGCCATCGCCTCGCTGAGTATGATCGGCGCGCCGCCCGTGGCCGGCTTCGTGAGTAAGTGGTATCTCTTGAACGGCGCCTTCGACGCGGGCTCGGTGGGCATCATTATCGTGTTGCTGGTCAGCACGGTGCTCAACACCGCCTATTTCGCCCCCGTTGTCTATAAGGCCTTCTTCGGTCAGCCCTCGCGGGAGGATGCCGAACATCACCACGGTGAGGCGCACCCGGCCATGGTGATTCCTCTCACCGTCACCGCCGTGATCTCCGTTATCATCGGCCTTTACCCCGGCTTCTTCATGAGTTTTGTCCACGCTGTCCTATAATGAAACCTGCCAAGCTCATCGAGTTCCTGCGCAACCGCTTGAAAACGGTGATATGGGTTGGTTACGCCTTCCTGGCGCTGGTCGTCGTGCTGGACGCCATCCCGGCGATAGTGGATAAGGAACACGCCCATACCGGTCCTGAACACTGGCCCGCCTTCTGGGCCGTATTTGGCTTCGTGGCGTGCGTCCTGATCATCCTGCTTTCCAAATGGTATGGCCACCTGGGTATCATGACTCGCGAGGACTACTACGAAGATAAGCCGGCCAGAGGAGAGGAGGCGCGCCATGACTGACCAGTTGAATCCGTGCACGGTAGACCTGCAGCCCGCCCGGCGCGCGGACATTCTTGTCCGCAGCAAGGTGTGGCGGCTTGCCGGGCGCGGTCCTGTTCGTAGCTGGGGACCATTCGGGAGTTGCTGCGGACAAGAATGTCCGCGCGCCGGCGGCGGGAGAGGAGCGGCATTATGAACAGCTTCTGGCTGCATCCTTCACTGATCCTGATTCTCGGCAGCCTGCTGCTGCTGTTGGTGCCGGCTCGCCTGAAGAAGGCTTACCTGTTCCTTATCCCGGTCCTGTTGTTCGCGCGCATCCTGACGATGGCCCGCGGTGATTTCGGCCAGGTGCATTTCCTTCAATGGACACTCTTCTTTGGCCGTGTCGATGCCCTCAGTTCCGTCTTTGGCTACATTATGAGCCTGATGTGCATTATCGGCACGCTTTACGGGCTGCACGTGAAGGACGACGCCCAGCACATCGCCTCGTGGTTCTATGTCGCCGGGTCCATCGGCTGCATCTACGCGGGTGACTTCCTGACCTTGTTCCTGTTCTGGGAATTGATGGCGTTCTCCTCGGTGTTCCTGATCTGGTTCCGTGGACGCAAAGAATCGTTGGGCGCGGGCTATCGCTACCTGCTGGTGCACATCGCCGGCGGAGTGGTCTTGCTGGGCGGGATCGTGCTCCACTGCAATGCGCCCGGCCACGACTGGTCGTTCACCCTCATGGATGTCGCGCATCCAACTCCGGCGATGTATTTGATCATGACGGGCTTCATCCTGAATGCCGCTGTCCCCCCGCTGCACGCCTGGCTGCCCGACGCCTACGGCGAAGCCACCTTCAACGGCTCGGTGTTCATGTGCGCCTTCACCACGAAGACAGCGGTCTATGCCCTGTGTCGTGGGCTCGCGGGTATGGAGATCCTGGTCCCACTCGGCGTGATCATGGCCCTCTACGGCGTTGTGTATGCCGTGCTCGAGAATGACTGCCGCCGCCTGCTCGCCTACCACATCATCAGTCAGGTCGGCTACATGGTGGCCGGCGCCGGACTGGGCACCCAAATGGCCATCAACGGTGCTTGCGCCCACGCGTTTGCGCATATTCTCTACAAAGGCCTCCTGTTCATGGGCTGCGGTGCCGTGCTTCACATGACCGGCCAAAGCAAGTTCACCGAACTGGGCGGGCTTTGGAAGAAGATGCCATGGACCTTCGTCTTCACGCTCATTGGCGGCTTGTCCATCTCCGCCTTCCCGCTATTCAGCGGTTTCGTCAGCAAATCGATGATCGTCACCGCAGGCTTCGAGGAACACAAGCTGTGGGTCGGCTTCCTGCTCCTGCTTGCCTCTGCGGGCACATTCCTCCACACCGGCCTAAAGGTGCCTTACTTCATCTGGTTCGGGAAGAACAAGCCCAAGCGGGAAACGTGGGACCGTGCTGCCGAGCCGCCGTGGAACATGAACGCGGCAATGATCATTGCCTCTGCGCTCTGCATCTTCATCGGCTGCTACACGCCCTACCTTTACAAGATGTTGCCTTATCCGGAAGTGGCCAGTGAGTACCATCCATACACCGCTTACCATATTTTCGAGACGCTGCAGATTCTTCTGTTTACCGGACTGGGCTTTTTCCTGTTGCTCAAGAAGCTGGTGCCGGATCCGACCATCAGCCTGGACATGGATTGGTTCTACCGCAAAGGCGGGCGCGCGTTCCTCTGGCTGGCCCGCAAGCCGATTCAGACCGCCGACACTTTCATCGGCGAACTTTATCGCGTGGCCGGCCTGGTACCACTCATGGTGAGTGCCCGCGTGGCCGGCATGTTTGATAACGAGGTGATCGACGGCATGGTGGACGGCCTCGCGGAGAGCGTCCGCGGCGTCGGGCGCCGGCTCCGCCTCGCCCAACGCGGCCAGATGCAACAGAGCCTGGCCTTTGCCTTTGCCGTGGCGGCCATCCTGATTATTGCTTTCCTCTGGTATTCCAACGCCCTCTAACGATGACCCCTCCCAGCCCAACCGAAAGCGCTCACCTGCTGAGCGTGTTGATCTTTAGCCCGCTGGCTGCGGTCCTCGTTGCCATGTTTCTCCGCAGCGAACGCCTGCTGCGGATGTGGACGCTCATCTATACTACCGCCATCGCCCTGTTTTCGCTGCAACTCTGGTGGAAGTTCGACCCGAAGGACTGGAAGTTCCAGTTTACCGAGTCGGCGGATTGGATCCCGTGGCTCCGCATTAAGTACGCGGTCGGCATCGACGGCATCAGCCTCCTTTTGATCCTGCTGACGACCATTATCATGCCGCTGTGCGTGCTGTGTTCCTGGCGGTACATCCAGACTCGCATCAAGGAGTTCATGATCTGCCTTTTGATTATGGAGACCGCGATGATTGGCGTGTTCTGCGCGCTGGATTTCGTCCTCTTCTTTGTCTTTTGGGAAGCGATGCTGATCCCCATGGCCCTGCTCATTGGCGTGTGGGGCGGCCCCCGCAAGATTTACGCGGCCCTCAAGTTCTTCATCTACACCATGGCGGGCTCCGTCCTGCTGCTGGTCGCCATGATCGCCCTGCGGCTCAAAGTTGGCAGCTTCAGCATTCCAGACATGATGGGACGTGATTATCCGCAGACCTTCCAGATCTGGATCTTCCTGGCCTTCTTTGTCTCGTTCGCCATCAAGGTCCCGATGTTCCCCTTCCACACCTGGCTGCCCGCTGCGCACGTAGAAGCCCCTACCGCCGGCAGTGTCATTCTCGCCAGCATCCTGCTAAAGATGGGTACCTATGGCTTCCTGCGCTTCTCGCTGCCGATCACGCCTTACGCGACGGCCTACTTCACGCCGTTTATGCTCTGGCTTTCTGTCGCGGCCATCCTGTATGGCGGTCTGACGGCGCTGGCCCAGACTGATCTTAAGAAGCTCGTCGCCTATTCCAGCGTCGCTCACATGGGCTTTGCCACCCTGGGCATCTTCGCCATGAACCAGCTTGGCATCCAGGGCGCTGTGCTGGTGATGATCAACCACGGGGTTACGACCGGGGCATTGTTCATTATCGTCGGTATTATCTACGAACGCTTGCACACTCGGGACCTCGCGGAGACCGCCGGCATGGGTAAGACGATGCCGATCTTCGCCACCTTCGCCGGGGTGTTTGCCCTGTCTTCCCTGGCTTTCCCAGGCACGAATAGCTTTATCGGGGAATTCCTCGTCATGGGTGGAGGGTTCAAATTCGCCAAAGAGAACCCGGCCTTCATTGCTGGGATGATCTGCATCGTGCCCGGTGTGGTGCTCGCTGCCGCCTACATGCTCCGGATGCTGCAGAAGGTCACCTACGGTGGCACTAACAACCCTGACCATTCCAAGGTCCCGGATCTGGGGCTGCGGGAGATTGTCACCCTCATGCCGCTGCTGGTCTTGGTATTCTGGATCGGTCTCCATCCAGAACCATTTACGCGCGTGCTCGACGCCAGCGTGAAACACTTGCTCGATCAGGCGCACCAGGCGCATTCAATAACTACGTATGCCGTTGCACCCTGAAGTCGCAAGTCCGAAGTCCGAAGTCCGAAGTCCGAAGGCTCGTAGGGCTCTCCAGCCGCTTATACGGCTTTCGGGTTTCGGCCTTCTTTCGGACTTCGGACTTCGGACTTCGGACTTCGCGCCGTCCCACCAGCCCCTTTTTTCATGACGCCCTCTTCTTTCATGGCCTTCCTCCCTGAGCTGGTGCTGCTCGCCGGCGCGCTGCTGGTATTTGTGATCACCCTGGGTGAAGGACGTGTGCGCCAGGCCCGGGCTGCTACGCTGCTCACCTCGGTTGGCGCCATCGTCGCCTGCCTTTTCTGCCTGGGGCAGGAGGCCACCCTCTTTAGTGGCGCCTACCGGGTGGATCAGTTCTCCCAGGTCCTCAAGCTGGTCTTCTCGTGCGGCTTTACGCTCATCCTCCTCATGAGCGGCAGCCTCGGTGATATTCGCGAGGACATTAAACCTGAGTATTTTCTTTTCCTCACCCTCAGCGTGTCGGGGCTCGTGATGCTCGTTAGCTGTGTGGACATCATCACGCTGGTCATCGCTCTTGAAGTCTCCGCGTTCCCGCTCTACTTCCTGGTGGCCATGCGCCGCGAGCGGGAGGGGCAAAGGAGTCAGATGGAGTCGGCGATCAAGTACATCATGTTCGGTGTTGCTGCAAACGGTGTGATGTTCTTTGGCATGAGCTACCTGTTCGGCCTTACCGGAACAACCTCCTTGCCTGATATGATCCCACGCCTGCGGCCGATCATCCATTCCCCGATGGCTATTGCCGGTCTCGCCCTGACCTTTTGCGGTCTTTACTACAAGTTGGCGGTCTTCCCCTTCCATTTTTGGACGCCTGACGTCTACCAGGGGGCGTCCAACGAAACGGCCGGCCTCGTTGCCTCTCTGCCCAAGATCGGGGCGGTGGCGGTTCTGGTCCGCTTCGTCTCCCTTGCCACGCCGGATAACCACACCCTCGCCCTGATGCTTGCCCTGCTAGCGACCTGCTCGATGTTCTACGGCAACCTCATAGCCCTGATGCAGAAGGACTTCAAACGGTTGCTCGGTTTCTCCGGTATCGCCCATGCCGGCTATGCGCTGATCGGGTTCGTCGCCCTCGACCAGTTTGGCTATACTGCCGCCCTCTACTACATCATCGGTTATCTGTTGATGGTGTTGGCGTGCTTTGTGGTCATCTGCAAAGTCTCTACCGATGGCACCAATGTCGCCATCGAAGACCTGGCCGGCCTGCACCGTCGCTCGCCTCTGCTCGCCCTCACCCTGATCGTCGGCGTGTTCGCGCTGGCTGGAATTCCTCCTTTCGTCGGTTTCATGGGCAAGCTCAGTTTGCTGTCTGCGGCGCTGAATAAAGGCCACGTCTTCCTTGTCCTCATCGCTGTCATCAACGCGGCCATCGCCGTCTATTACTACCTCGGCGTCGTGCGCGAAGCCGTCTTCCGCGATCCCGGCGAGCGTCCTCCGATCCACCTCGACTTGCCGACTCGTGTGCTGTGCGTGCTGCTGATCGGCGGCATCCTGGCGCTCGGTGTAGCTCCCGCCCGCTTCCTCAACACCCTCTCCACTTCGGTGGCCGCAGCCACCGGGGCCACCGCGCCCTCCGCCTCCGCGCTCGTCAACGCCACGCGCTGATCCTCACTCAAACCCCGAGCGCTGCACAGGCAGCCTCCACGACAGTACCCGCGCGCATTGGGAACCCGCCTCTGCACTGCGTTAGCCCTTGGTTGGAAGAGCCTGATTTCGGGACGTCATGCACGATATTGCCTGTGCCTGCGTTAAGCTTCGAATCGGGCTGCGAAAAAAAACGCGCCTCTCCATAGATAGGGGAGCGGTTTGGTGAAAATGGTGTTGGCGGGAAGTGGCTGATGGATGCGTTGTTACGCATACCGTTAACGTTATCGGGTCGCGGGAATGGGGCAGTAGAGGGGTGAAATTATTTTGTCGAATTGTTGTAAGTGGCTGCAAATCAACAGCACTTATTTTCAAGTTATTACTGTTTTGTCCGAGGGCAAATTCATCGCAAGCCAACCCATGTGAATAATCGCGCAGCTTCGCTATGTCGAGAAATGCCCGCTCAGCGTTTGGGAGCTTCAGGTGCGCGGTATGCTAAAGCGGCGCTGTAGCAGTCGTTCCCATATCTTCGGTGGTTCGAAACGTGGACTTGATGCTTCAGGATTGGATGGCGGCTGGGTTGAACGTGCCTTGCGGTGCAAAATCACAAATCGCTGCGGTCGAGGACAGGTTAGTTGGCCCATGGTCTGTCGGTCGTGAGGGTTGGGGCGGGGGAGAGAATTCGAGTGTCTCGGTTTCTCTGGAGCCGCTGCGAACCGGGACGGTTCGCGGTCCGGGCGGAGCGCGAGCCGTCCCTGGCTCGCAGCGCGTGCGAACTGGTTGACGCGAAACAATTCTTGCCAACCCTCGGGCTTTGCGCCTGAATCGTCTCGTGGATGCACAACCCAATCCACGTCCCTACGGACCGCCGCACAACCCCGGCGTGCGCGAGTTGGTGGCCGGCAAACGCAAGTGGGCGTCCTCGCTGACTCCTGAGCAGGCCAAAGCCGGTTTCAAAGGCTGGCATGAACGCGGCTACCTGCCGCACCGGGATGAGCCGGGCCTTACGCAGATGGTCACGTTTCATGTCGCGGATTCCTTCCCGACAGCCTTGCGCGGCGAATGGGCGGCGCTGTTGGAGATCGAGGACGACGCGGAGCGGCGGATTAAGCTTCAGGCTTACTTGGACAAAGGCCGGGGGGAATGCCCCCTGCGGAACCCGCTGGTAGCCAAGTTGGTTGATGGCGCGTTTCGGTTCCACCACGGCAGCGCCTATGAGCTGCGTGCCTGGGTGATTATGCCCAATCATGTCCATGTGTTGTTCAAAGTCACCGGCAAGCCAATGGGGCGAGTGATTAAGGATTGGAAGGAATATACTGCCCGGGAAGCGAACAAGCTTCTGGGCCGCCGTGGCCAGTTCTGGGCGTTAGACTACTGGGATACTTTCATGCGGAACTCGGCGCATGAAATCCAGGCTCGGGATTATGCAGAAAAGAATCCCGTCAAAGCCGGGCTGATAGGCGAGCGGAAGGACTGGCCGTGGAGCAGCGCACGCTTCCGCGACCCTTACGGTCACCTCACTCTATAACGGACCGCGAGCCGTCCCTGGCTCGCAGTGCGTGCGACTTGCCTGAGGGCGCAGGAGTAAATCTGAACCCACGTGTGATTTCGGGGCTGCTGCGAACCGGGACGGTTCGCGGTCCGTGGCAGAGCGGGAGCCGTCCTTGTCCTCCCGCCCGCACAACCTGGGGAATGATCTCCTGTGTTTTCTGTTTGCAGGACGATGATCCTGTCTCCACTATCAAAAGTGCAGATTATGAGCGTGGTGTAAAGGGTCCTAAAAAGAAGACAATCTGGTGCAAAGGATCGGCCAAAGGGTTGCGAGATTGGACACCGGACTGAGGATAGCCCTTGAGTCCGCCTGTGGCGATTCTGCTCTCAGCCTGCTTCGGAGATCGCATGGAGGTCGGTGCGCAAGACCTTCCCAAATTCAGCGAACACCCTGCTCAAATTCAATCAAATCCCACCCAAACGAGGAAACCATGAACACTACAATGTCGGCGCAGAATCGCGTTATGAAATCCTGCTGTCAGTCCTGGCGGGCAGTTCTCGCTGCTACAGGCATTTGTCTCTGGACTTTTCTTGCAGTGGTTTACCACCCGTGCAGTGCGGCTGAGGTCGTTGCATGGGGTGCCAACTATGCCAGCCAGACGAATGTGCCGGCTGGTTTGAGCAACGTGGTAGCGCTGGCCGGTGGGTTCCAGCACAGTTTGGCGTTGCGGGCCGATGGCACCGTGGTCGCCTGGGGCGACGATGGCACGCATGTGCCGGCCGGGTTGAGCAACGTGGTCGCGGTGGTGGGTGGGGGTGATCACAGTGACGCATTGCTGGCCGATGGTACCGTGGCCGCGTGGGGCTACGGCGGCGAAGTGCCGGCTGGTTTGAGCAATGTGGTGGCAGCAGCGGGTGGGTACCTTCACGCTTTGACGTTGTTTGCCGATGGCACCGTGGCCGCGTGGGGAGACAATGGGCACGGTCAGACGAGTGTGCCGGCTGGGTTGAGCAACGTGGTGGCGGTGGCGGCTGGGCTGTATCACAGTCTGGCGTTGCGGGCCGATGGCACCGTGGCCGCGTGGGGCTACAACAACTACGGTCAGACAAATGTGCCGGTTGGTTTGAGCAACGTGGTGGCGGTGGCGGGTGGGGAATCTCACAGTTTGGCGTTGCGGGCCGATGGCACCGTGGCCGCCTGGGGCGCAAACTATTTAGGCCAAACGAATATGCCGGTTGGTTTGAGCAGAGTGGTCGCGGTGGCGGCTGGGGCGGGTCACAGTTTGGCGTTGCGGGACGACGGCACCGTGGCTGCGTGGGGCCGGAACGATTTTGGCCAGAGGACTGTGCCGGCTGGTTTGAGCAACGTGGTGGCGGTGGCGGCTGGGGAGTATCATAGTTTGGCGCTGAGGGGCTTGCCGAGGGGAGTGGCCGCCCCCCAGATCGTCGGGCCCCGTTCTCTCATCGGCACCGTGGACCGCCCCTTCTACTACCGCATACTGGCGAAGAACATTCCGAATCACTACAGCGCGAGCGGTCTGCCGCCGGGATTGGCGGTGGCCCCGGTTAGCGGCCTGATTACAGGCCGGCCCACCCAGTCAGGCACGTATTCGGTGGTGCTCGGGGCCAGCAACGCCCTGGGCGCGGGTGAGTGCACAGTGACGCTCGTGGTAAATCTGCCGCTACCGGGCGTGCTGCCGGATGCATTGGTTCCGGCCGTGCTTGGCAGTGGGTTCAGTTATCGTTTCGTGACGATCAATGCACCGGAGTGGCTGGGGGTTTCGGGGCTGCCGGCCGGGCTGGCGATAGATCCCACGACCGGGGTGATTTCGGGCACGCCGTTGGAACTCGGCGACTTCCCGGTGAGCGTAATGGCCAGCAACCGGTATGGGATGGGCAGCGGCTCCTTGACCATTCGGGTGTCATGCGTGGCCGCGTGGGGCCAAAACTGGTACGGCCAGACGAATGTGCCGGCTGGGTTGAGCAACGTGGTGGCGGTGGCGGCAGGGATGTATCACAGTTTGGCGTTGCGGGCCGATGGCACCGTGGCCGCGTGGGGCTACAACGGGTCTGGCCAGACGAATGTGCCGGCCGGGTTGAGCAACCTGGTGGCTGTGGCGGGCGGGTGGAACCACAGTTTGGGGCTGGTGCCGTCCCCGAACCAGGTTTGCCGGAGCCGTGTCGTCCGCCCCGGTGGGGACTACTTTCTGACGGTCCCGCTTGGAGCTGGCCAGGCAGCCCAGGTCCAATGGTATCACGACGGCGTGTTCGTTCAGTCGGGCAGCACGCTGTGGTTGACGAACTTCCAACCGGCTGACCTCGGGCAGTATGTGGCTGTGAGCCAGTTGCAGTTTTGCCGATTCACCAATGCGGTCATCCAATTGCGCTTCAGTCCTGATTTGCAGGTCGTTAGTCTGGACACGCCACTTGAGGCCCTTGGCGGGTCGAGTCAGCCGGTGTCCTGGACGGTAGTGAACGCCGGCCACGCGCCGGCCACCGGCACGTGGGTGGACCGCGTGTATCTCTCGACCGATCCCGTGGCGGGGAATGACCGGTTGCTGGGCGAGTTTCCCGCTAGCCGTCCGTTCGGGACGAACGAGTCACTCACGCGACTTGAGAGCATTTTGCTGCCCGCCGACCTGGAGCCCGATCACGACTACTGGTGGGTTGTGGTGACCGACGCCGGAAATACGCTCGAGGAGGAAGATGTGAGGAATAACACGTGCGTTTCGGACACCCCCATGCGCCTGCTGCGCGCGGCATTGCCGAATTTGCGCGTTGCCTCCGTGGACGTCTCCGCCAGCCGAATGTCAGGCCAGCCGGTGACCATCTCCTGGGCCGTCAGCAACGCCGGCAGTTGGAGCACCGGGGCCAGCCTGTGGCAGGACGCCGTTTATCTTTCCGCCACGACGAACGTGGACGGCACCGCCTTCCTACTTGGCCGAACGCAACGGCCGCGTCCCTTGGGCACGAACGAAGGCTACGCCAGCAGCCTCACCGCGACACTCCCGCAGGGCCTGAGCGGCATCCGCTATTTCATCGTCCAGACCGACGCCGACAACCGCGTGAACGAAGGCCCCTTTGAAAACGACAATACCACCGCCAGTGCCCCGGTGGCCATCGCCTTAACGCCACCGCCGGATTTGCAGGTGGCGGCCATCCAAGGGCCCACGAACGCGGTGTCCGGCGCTTCCCTCGCCGTGAGCTGGACCGTCACGAACGCCGGACCAGGCGTGACAGCGGAAGCGTCGTGGTATGACGATGTGTATTTATCCGCGACGAGCCTGCTGGGCACGAACGCCCAGCTCCTGGGTTCCTTTCCGCACGGCGGCGTGCTGACGAATGGGCAATCCTACAATTCGGTTGCCTCCATTGCTGTGCCGTCCTCGCTCAGCGGCACATTCTATCTGCTGGTGCAAACCGACTCGCGCAGCAACGTGTTCGAGGACGTTTTCGAGACCAACAACGTGTCGGCCAGCGCTTCACCCATCCTCATCGCCCTTACCCCACCGCCGGACCTGGCCGTCTGCCAGGTTTCTACCCCTGCGAAAGCCCTGGCCAGTCATTCCTTGGTGGTGAGCTATGCGGTGACGAATCGCGGCCCCACGGCGGCTTCCGGGGCGTTTTGGGAAGATCGGCTTTATATCACCACGAATCCACCCCCGCACCCGTTCCCTCTCGCTCAAGGGGCCGAAGGTGTCCTCTGGCTGGCCAGTGACTGGCGCTTTGGCGGACTAGGCATCGGTGAAGCCTATACCAACACCTTTGCAGCCCTGCTGCCCGACGGTCTGAACGGGGCATGGTATGGCGTCGTGGAAACCGACTCCGGCGGGCAGGTCTTCGAATTAATCAAGACCAATAACACTCGCGCCAGCGAGCTGCCCATCCAAATCGAGTCCCACCCGGCAGATTTGGTGGTGGCCACCCTGGCAGCCCCGTCCTCCGGCCAGGCGGGCGGTAGCCTGCTCGTGTCGTGGTCCGTCAAGAACCAAGGCAGTGGTGACTCAGTCGTAAGCCAATGGTCAGATCGCCTGGTGCTCTCCGCCGACGGCGTGGCGGGCAACACGGACGACGTGACCCTGCTGACACGGGACCACAACGGCCTGCTGGCAGCAGGTGGCAGCTACGCGGTGAGCAACCAGGTGGCGATCGTGCCCTTTGCGGTAAGCCCGGGCAATTACCAGCTTTTCCTCATCACCGATAGTGGAAATGCCGTGTTTGAAGGGGCGAACGAGGCGAACAACGCCTCCAGCCCGCATGCTATTGCGATCACGCGGCAGGCGGCCGACCTGAGCGTGACGGCAGTGGCCGCTCCCACCAACGCCCTCTCCGAGGACACCATCACCGTGTCTTGGAAAGTTGAGAACTCGGGTGTCGCTGCGCCTAACTCGACCGCTTGGTCGGATGCGATTTACCTCTCAACGAACGTCGTTTGGGATACCAACGCCCTTTTGCTTGCCACACAGCAGAACCCGGCGTCGTTGGTGCCAGGCACGTTCTACACGAACGCACTTGATGTGACGCTCCCTGCAGAGATTCAAGGCGACTTCTTCGTCCATGTTGTGACCGACTCCGCCGGCGAAGTGATCGAAGCCAGTGAAGCCAACAACACGCTGGCTGCCATAAACACGCTCCACGTGACGCTACGCCCCGTTCCAGACCTGGCCGTGGTTTCCGTCACGACCCCTACAGATGGTTTCAGCGGGCAGTTATTCGAGCTGTCCTGGACCGTGACCAATCGCGGCTCCGCCTCGGCGGAAGGCACTTGGTACGACTCGGTCTATCTTTCCCTTGACCCGCAATTCGAGCCGAGCCTCGACGACTACATCGGCTATGCCGAGCGCCCGCACGCGCTGACCAACGGCCAGAGTTATACGCAGACCACGCAGTTGCAAATCCCGCCCGACGTGTCCGGCCTGTTCCATGTCTTCGTGGTGTGCGACGCGACCGGGCGCGTGAACGAGCGCGGCGCTACGACGAACAACGTGGGCCGCGCGGCGACGCCGGTTTCCGTCTGGCTCCAGCCCCCCTCCGACCTCGTGGTGGGCACCATCACCATCGCCACGAATGCGGTGTCGGGCTATGACATGGCATTGACTTACGTTTTGCGAAACCAGGGTACCAACGCCGCGTTCGGCCCCTGGGCGGACGCCCTGTACCTCTCCGCCGATGACCAATGGGACATCGGCGATACGCTGTTCACGCGCGTGAACCAGAACGGCTTCCTGGCTGCTGCTGGCAGCCGCACCAACACCGTAAACGCGCCTGCCCCGGGCGTGCTGCCCGGTAACTATCACGTCATCATTCGCACCGACATCGTTAACCAGGTGCCGGAAACCAACGAACTCAACAACCTCACCGGCTCGCTCGACCAGACCGCCACGGAAGTGCAGGAGCTCACGCTGGGCGTGGCCGCCACCAACCAACTCACCATCCGCCAGGCCCGCTACTACCGCGTTCACGTCACCGCCGGCCAAGTGCTGTTCGTGGAACTCGATTGCGCCTCGCCTGTGGCCTCGACCGAGCTTTATGTCCGCTACGCGGCGATTCCCACCCGCAGCGAGTTCGATTTCATCCATTCCAACCCGCTCCAGCCCAACCACCGGATTGTAGTGCCGAGCACGCTGGAAGGCGACTATTACATTCTCGCCTACGGCGATTTCATTCCAGCGCCGGGCAGCACGGCCATTACCCTCACCGCGAGGCTTTCCCAGTTCCTGGTGCTCGATACCTTTTTTGGCCAGGGCGGAAACGCTGGCAACCTGACTATCCCCGTCAGCGGCGCGAGCTTCGACCGCACCTGCACGGTTCGCTTGACCAGCGTTGCCGGTCTGGACCGCCCCGCGCTCTCGCACTACTACGAAAGCAGCACCCGTTTCTATGCCACGCTAGGCCTTCAGGGCCTCGCCCCCGGCTTCTATACCGTCGTCATTCAAAACGGAGACGGCTTAGTCTGGACCGTTCCCAACTCAGTGGAGGTAGTGGCCACGGCAGGTCTGCCAAGGGTCGTGCCGGTGGTCAGCGCGCCCCGTGCCGTGCGCGATTACGCAACCTATCAATTTACCGTCCAGTGGGCCAATACCGGCTTGAACGACGCCCCCGCCCCATTGTTGACCGTGGGCAACACCTACCCCTTCGGTCTCGCGCCAGGCGACTACTCGTTAGGCACCCGCTACACCTTCCTGGGCATCAACGCCCAGGGTGGCCCGCGCGGCATCCTGCGGCCGGGGCAGACGTTCAAGAGCGCCACCGTCTTTAAGTTCTCGGTCAAGTGATGCCAGCCTCCCGTTGACAAAGCCTGGAACGGGGCTATATAGAGT
>Ga0118677_10009120_pt1 | contig 15630 bp, 9 predicted proteins | sample AliMusrvi5mmetaG_FD_86154 | JGI IMG/M metagenome (GOLD analysis project Ga0118677, IMG submission 86154)
TATGGTTTGAATTTTCAATCCCATATATATTAATAAAAACAAAAGCTGATATTTCCGTTCCTAATCCTACCGAAAAAATTGATACAATACCAGCATTATTTATTAATTCAACCTATAAACTAACCGATAAAGGGTATTTTAAAAAACTTGAAAGCGAAATAGTAGATGGATATTATTATCTTATCAAAAATTCTAATAAATATGAATTTCGTAAAAAATAGTGTTCCTTATTTTTTATAAATACTATTGCTTTTTCAGAGAAAGCCCAGACTTGCGGCGCACCCGTTGAGTCTATAATAGGGCAATTGAAAATACTAAGGAAAGTCGAACCCGGATACAATGATTTATAAGTACATCTTGAAGATGATACCATCAATTTTCATAAGTTTATAGACTTTTACCGCCACCTCTACCGCCACCCTTAAAATAATATGACCTGTAATCGATTGATTAACAGGTCATATTGTTGTTTTAGTGTACCCCGGGCGGGACTTGAACCCGCACGGCCGCGAAGCCACAGGATTTTAAGTCCTGCGTGTCTACCAGTTCCACCACCAGGGCGTTCAGTACACCGGATTAGTGTCCGGCGTGGCAAACAAACGCCGGAGATGAATCCGGCGTTCTGGAGCGAAAGACGGGATTCGGACCCGCGACCCCGACCTTGGCAAGGTCGTGCTCTACCAGCTGAGCTACTTTCGCATGGTAATTTTGAGGCTGCAAATGTATTAAAAAAATCATTGCTCCTAATTTTTTTTAAGCAATTTTTTAATCTCGTTCAATTTCATCAGCGCTTCAACAGGTGTCAGGGTATTGATCTCTGTGTTCAGAATGTCTTCTTTGATCTGAAGCAGCAGTGGGTCATCAAGCTGGATGAAGCTTAACTGGTAACCAGATCCGGGATGAGGGGCGCGGGAGGCGGGAACACGCAGCTGTTTCCCAAGTCCTTCAGCTGTATGACTCTCTTCAAGTTGACGCAGCATTTCACCGGCCCGTGCAAGAACCGACTGAGGCATTCCCGCCATCTTTGCAACATGGATGCCGAAACTGTGCTCACTGCCTCCCGGAAGCAGTTTCCTGAGGAAGATCACCTTGTTTTGGATTTCCTTAACGGCTACATGATAATTTTTAATGCGGGGCATCAGCCCGGTCATCTCATTTAGTTCATGGTAATGGGTGGCGAAAAGTACTTTTGGCTTAAACAGGGGGTGCTGGTGTAAAAATTCGGCGATGGCCCAGGCGATGCTGATGCCGTCATAAGTGCTGGTGCCGCGCCCGATTTCATCAAGGAGAATCAGGCTCCTGTTCGAAATGTTGTTCAGGATGCTTGCTGTCTCGTTCATCTCTACCATGAAGGTCGATTCGCCGGAGGAGATATTGTCTGACGCTCCCACACGGGTAAATACTTTGTCGACCAAACCAAAAACTGCGCGATCAGCCGGAACGAAACTCCCCATCTGGGCCATCAGTACGATGAGTGCGGTTTGCCTGAGCAGTGCCGATTTGCCCGACATGTTCGGTCCCGTGAGAATGATGATCTGTTGCGAGCGGTCATCAAGATAAACATCATTGGCAATATACTCCTCCCCTGGTTTCATCTGCCTTTCTATGACCGGGTGGCGTCCGTTTTTTATGTCAAGAACAAAGGTATCATTCAACTCAGGCCTCACATACCTGTACTTCACAGCGCTGGCAGCAAATGAAACAAGGACATCCAAACGCGCCACCAGCGAAGCATTCAACTGAACAGGCTGAATATAATCAGCCAGGAACAGGATAAGGTCGCCGTAAAGTTTCAACTCGATCTCCAGCATCTTCTCTTCGGCATGCAGGATCTTCTCCTCGTATATTTTCAACTCCTCGGTTATGTACCGCTCGGCATTCACCAGGGTTTGTTTGCGCTGCCATTCTGCCGGCACCTTCTCTTTATGTGAATTGGTCACCTCCAGGTAATACCCAAAAACATTGGTAAACCCGATTTTGAGCGAGGATATGCCGGTCCGTTCAATCTCCCTCTGCTGAATTTGCAACAGGTAATCCTTTCCCGAATAAGCCAGCCGCCTCAATTCATCAAGTTCCGGGTCCAGCCCTTCGCGGATGATGTTTCCTTTGATTGCAAGTGCAGGAGGATCAGGATTTATTTCACGCTCAATGCGTTCGCGCACGAGGTTGCAGATATTCATCTGGTCACCGATTTTCTGTAAACCTTCATTTCTGCTTGATTCACATAATCCTTTCACAGCCTCAATCGAGTCAAGGGCTCTTTTCAGAAAGATCATCTCCCTGGGATTTACCCTTGCCACAGCTACCTTGGAAATCAACCGCTCCAGGTCGCCGATCTGCTGAAAATGATGACGGAACTGTGCTGATGCCTCAGTATTGGTGGTGAAATATTCCACGGCATCCAGCCGCTCTTCAATTGGCTGCCGGTTCTTGAGCGGAAGAATGATCCATCTCCTCAACTGTCGCGAACCCATCGGGGATACTGTCTGATCAAGTACATCCAGAAGGGTCTTTGCATTTTCATTTGCCGAACCAAGGAGTTCAAGGTTCCTGATCGTGAATCGATCGAGCCACAAGTAATGATCCTCTTCGATCCTGCTCAATTTGCAGATATGCTGTACTTTATCATGTTGTGTTTCCGCAAGGTAATGCAATGCGGCGCCTGCTGCGATCACCCCCATATCGAGATTTTCAACGCCGAACCCTTTCAGGGAAACGGTACCGAAGTGTTTGAGTAATAGATCATTCGAAAAATCGGCTGTAAAAACCCAGTCATCAAAGGTGGAAATGTAAAATTTACTGCCGAAGAGTTCGGTAAACTCCTGCCGTTTGTTCTTTTGAATGATCACCTCACTCGGCCGGAAACTCTGGATCAGCTTGTCGATATATTCAAAACTCCCCTGGGCAAGATAAAATTCTCCGGTTGAGATATCCAGGAAAGAAATTCCTGACACCTTTGCTTCGAGGTGCACCCCTGCAAGGAAATTATTCTCCTTTTGTTCAAGGATTTTATCATGGTAGGATACACCCGGAGTGACGAGTTCTGTAACGCCACGTTTGACAATTGTCTTCGTCAGTTTAGGATCTTCCAGCTGGTCACAAATGGCCACGCGCAATCCGGCTTTTACCAGTTTAGGCAGGTATAAATCAAGCGAATGATGAGGGAAACCGGCCAGTTCCATAAACGTCCCTGAACCATTGGCACGCCTGGTAAGAACAATGCTAAGGATATTGGACGCCCGAATGGCATCCTCACCGAAAGTTTCGTAAAAATCACCTACCCGGAAGAGCAAGAGAGCATCAGGGTACTTTGCCTTTATGGCGTTGTACTGCTTCATCAAAGGAGTTTCAGCTGATTCTTTCGGTTTAGACATTACCCTGCATTCGTTTTGTTGATGAATTTCGATAAAACTATCTTTGCAAAATTACGAATTTCAGGAAGCAATGAGAAAACTAACCATGCCGGAATTGCAGCGGCTGACAATTGAAGAGTTCAAGGCAGCGGAAAAACTGCCAATCGTGGTGGTCCTTGATAATATCCGCAGTCAGAATAATACCGGAAGCGTCTTCCGCACCGCAGACGCCTTCCGCCTCCAGGGTGTTTACCTTTGTGGAATCACAGCGACGCCGCCTCACAGGGAAATTCACAAAACGGCACTGGGTGCGACTGAATCTGTCGACTGGCATTATATGCCCACCACGCTTCAGGCAGTCGGGGAACTTCGTGCTTCGGGATACACGGTCCTGGCCGTCGAACAAACCCTGGGAAGTATTCTTCTTCCGGATTATCAACCTCTCACTGGTGAAAAGATCGCCATAATCTTTGGAAATGAGGTGAATGGCATTGAGGAGGAAGTGCTTCCGCATGTGCAGGGCTGCATAGAGATTCCGCAATTCGGAACCAAACATTCCATAAACGTTTCCGTGGCTGTTGGGATCGTGATATGGGACCTGTTTGGCAAGATAAATAATTTTCAAAATATTTGAAACCTTGACTGGTTTTGACCGTACAAGAAAAAAAACAAAATATATTTGTTGTTTTCAGTTCAAATTCTTTAATTTTACACCCTGAAACAACATGACTGACACAACTTGCTATATATCAATTTATTACAAATAAACCGGTAAAATTATTCATTTTGAATCTGAATATTTATCATTTTTCATCTAATATGCACTATATTTGCTAAATCAGTAAACAAAAGTCAATTTATTATTAAAATTTCTAACGTATGAAAAAAGTTTATCAAACCCTATCGACCGCACTCATCGTCTTCCTCATGATGATCGTGCCACTGGTTACGATGGCCCAGGCTCAAACTAAGGAGTCTCCTAAGAAAGATGCAGCAAAAACTGAAACCCCGAAAAGTTCCAAATGTGAGAAAGCTCCATCGCACAGCTATTGGGCAGTTACTGCTTATGGCGCATTGGACCAGTTCAACGGCGACCTATCAAAAAACATCCTGTTCAATGACAAATGGATGTTTGGCGCTGGTGGAATTGTTACCAAGCAATTCACGAGAGTGATTGGTGTCCGGTTCAGAGGCGGATGGGTTCCATTGTCCAGCTCCGTGACAAACAAATATGTTCCGGAAGCAGCTCCTGTCGGTTCGGATGGTAAAATTTCACAACATTTTAAATCCTGGGTCATTGAAACAGGTGTTGAGGCCACCATCAATTGGGTAAACTGGATCATGGGATATAAACCTGAGAGGTTCTTTTCATCCTACCTCATTGCAGGGTTTGGTCTTGACCATACTCAGGGCGCAAAATATGATGTGAACAACAACGTGATCGGCTACCTCGGTTATCCAAGCCATTTAACTTCGGATGCCGGTTCACTGGGTGTCGGAAACAACAGCGGTATCGGAAAATGGAACCTGGAATTTAAAGCGAATGCAGGTATCGGGTTTGATTTCAACCTTAGCAAACATTGGTCGATCAATCCGGAATTCATCTGGAGATACAGGGATGGTGATGTGCTTGATATGACTTCCGGTGGTGCAAAAGCAGTCGTGAATGACATGTACAGTGGTGTTGACCTTGGCATTACCTACAAATTTGCTTACAGTGGCTGCAACCTGAAGGAAATGGCCAAAAATTATGATCAGATCAAATATGAAACCACCCCGGCTGTTCTCGCCGAAAAGGGCGATTCCATCACAGTAACTATAAAAGGCACTGTTCCTCCTAAATTTTTCTGTCCTACCGCAGCCATGTATTTCCAGCCGGTACTCACCTATGATGGCGGAAAATATGAACTGCCTTGCGGAACACACCTTTATGGTGAAAAACTTAGTGGCGAAGGAACCATGATCAAATACAAAGAAGGCGGATCGTTCACCTATACATGCAAGTTCCCCTATAAACCAGAGATGAATACTTCGCAATTAACTGTTGCTCCGATCATCTATGAAGCAAAGGAGAAAGTTTTATTGAAGAAAGACGAGATCAAGGTCAAAGCGAAATTCCTCGAGCTCCCCTCACGCAACCTTGCTCCTGGCGTTATTTACACATCAAAACGTGTACAACATGACGAAACAACCCTCATCGCCGATCACGGTTACGTTAAAGAAGTGTTGAAATCGAATACCGGAACCATCTACTTCAAAAAGAACAAGTTTGATCTCGACATGAAATTTGGCATCAATAAAACAGACCCAGCCAAGACAGCCCTTTCCGACCTGAATGTTTTCATCAAACAGGGATGGAAAATCAAAGACATTGCCATGAATGGATATGCATCCCCTGAAGGAGAAGAAACATTCAATGCAAACTTATCGGAAAACCGTTCAAAAACAGGAAATAAATGGATGATCGATCAATTTCAGACCTGGGCAAAAGATGCCAACAAAGACAATAAGGACAAAAAAGCCGTGAAAGCTGCTGTTGAAGCTGCAGGTAAAGATGTCAATATGACTCTGGCACATCATGGTCCTGATTGGAATGGATTCCTCAAAGCCGTCCAGAACAGCAACCTGAAAGACAAGGACAAGGTGCTTAACGTTATCAACTCCAATGTCGACCCAAACAAGAAGGAACAGGAAATCCGCAACATGATCCTGATCTATCCTGAAATCGAAAAAAATCTGCTGCCCGCCCTGCGCCGCAGTGAGATTACCGCCACCCTTTATGAACCAAGGATGACAGATGCCGAACTTCTCCAGTATGGCGCTTCGAACCCGGAAAAATTAAAGGTTGAAGAGTTGCTTTATGCTGCAACGCTTACCAAAGACAACAATGTTAAAGTGACCATCCTTGAAAACGCCGCCAAACAATTCCCGGGTAGCTGGAAAGCGCTGAACAATGCAGCTGTTGCTGAAGTTGAGAAAGGTAACCTTACCCGTGCCAACGAACTGCTTGTCAAAGCCCAGACCGCACAGCCAAACAATGGCATCATCGAGAATAACATCGGTGTTGTTGCTGCTAAACAGAAAGATCTGAAAAAAGCGGATGCACAGTTTAAAAAAGCTGCACAGTTGGGTGAGAATACAAACTACAACCAGGGAGTTCTGATGATCCCGAAAGGTGATTATCCTAAAGCCCTGAACATGCTTGCCAATGCAAAATGTACTTACAACCTGGGACTTGCCCAGTTGTTATCCGGCAACAACGCCGCCGCAGAAACAACTCTGAAGTGCGCCCCTGAATCTCCCGAAACATTTTATTTGCTTGCTGTGACAGCAGCCCGCGCAAATAATAGCAAGGGACTTTATGAGTACCTGATGAAAGCATGCAAAAACGCCGACCTGAAAACCCAGGCCAAAGGCGACCGCGAATTCATCAATTTTGCAAGCACTCCTGAATTTCAGAATATTGTAAAATAGTTTTGTCTGCTGATTTTGAAAGGAAGCCGTTCCGGGAAACCAGGGCGGCTTCCTTTTTTATTGCGGATTACCCGGCTTAGGTCAGGTCCTGGATGTGATGCATCCCAAGAGGATACTCTTTCATGGCCACTTCCTTTAACCAAATGTAGTCGCTTCGCCTGCCGACAAAATCCAAACCATTGGTATCAATCACAACCACCCTCAAATCTGTCTGCTGCCGCAGAAACTCCAGGTAGCCCTTTTGAATTTTTTCAAGATATTCGAACTGGATGTTCTGCTCATAAGGACGGCCGCGCTTCTCAATGTTCTTCTTCAGGTTCTCAAGGTTGAGATAGAGGTAAACAATCATGTCTGGCTTTGGTACGACTGAACTCACTATTGAGAACAATTTGCTGTACAATCCGAATTCAAGTGTTTCCAGATTCTTGCTCGCGAAAATCAACGACTTGAAGATAAAATAATCAGCCACCGTAAATGTCTTAAACATATCGGAGGCATTGAATTGTGATTTAAGTTGCTGATAACGGTCGGCAAGAAACGAAAGCTCCAGCGGAAAGGCATAACGCGCAGGATCTTCGTAAAATTTAGGCAGGAATGAATTCTCCTCAAACTGCTCCAGGATGAGCCTGGCATTGCAATCCTCTGCCAGCATCGAAGCAAACGAAGTTTTGCCGGCACCTATATTCCCCTCTATGACAACGTAATTATACACCGGATAAAAAGCTAAAATCCAAAATCTAAAATCTAAAATCTAAAATCTAAAATCTAAAATATCTGACTTATCCCTGCAATCATGCAAAAGCCTGGAAATTGTCTTTTTCAGCAGGGGATGTTCGAACTCCGGAGCCACATCATTCAACGGAACAAGCGTAAACCTCCTCTCATGCAGCCGAGGATGCGGGATCATGAGGTTGTCGGTAAACACCAGTTGCTGCCCGTAGAAAAGGATGTCAAGATCAATCGTTCTTCCCGCATATGATGGGATCGGATCATCGCCTGAGGCTTCTGCATTTAAAGGCAATGAAGGTATTCCACATCCGCAGCCATCAATTGGCCTGATCCTGCCAAGTTTTACTTCAATCGTCAACAATTCTTCCAGGAGATCCCCGGGAAGGAGTGTAGTTTCGATTTCGACAACCTGATTCAGAAAAGGAGTAGCATCATCGAACCCCCAGGGTTCTGACTCATACAAGGCCGACTTCTTAAGGATAGCCCCTGCGCGGTCTTCAATCATCCCGCATGCCCTGGAAATAAAATCCTGCCGGTCGCCCCGGTTGCTGCCCAGTAAAATAAAGATATCCTTCATTTCCATTTGTTTAATTTCCGTTTCATCCTGGTTGATGAATCAGTTGGCAATGATACAAGAATTCAAACATTTTAAGGCCATAAATTGTGTTTTGTTATTCACAAAATTTCAAACTCAACAGATGAAAATTCAGAAGGAAAATTATTGATCAGGTATATACATAACCACTAAGTCACTGAGGGCACTACGAGACACTAAGAAGATTCCCCCCTTTAGTGCTCCTATGTGCCTTAGTGCCTGAGTGGTTTTTTTAATCTGTGTAACCATCAGCCAAACGAAGCGTATATATTTACTATATTTGCTAATTACCAAAATCAAGTCATTATGAAACAGTTTTTCAAATTCATGTTCGCCAGCATGCTGGGAACCTTTTTACTTATTATCCTCGTGTCGGTTATCTTCATTGGGGTTGTTGCTGCCATTGTTGCCACTGCATCAAGCGATGAAACAGTGATCTCGAAAAACACCCTTCTTCTGGTCAAATTCAACAAGGAGATTGCAGATCGTGGATCGAAAACAAAAATTGTGATGGGTTATTCAGGTCCGGAAAAAGCAACCGGGCTCAATGATATCCTTGATAACCTTAAAAAGGCTAAAAGAGATGAAAATATTGCAGGCATCTATCTTGACCTCAGCGACATTCCTTCAGGAATCTCCACCCTTGATGAAATTCGCGACGGACTGATCGACTTCAAAACATCCGGGAAATTCATCTGGGCCTATAGTGAAGGTTATTCCCAGAAATCCTATTATCTGGCTACTGTGGCAGATAAAATTTATTTAAACCCCCAGGGGATGGTTGAGTTCAAAGGGTTGACATCTGAAATGGTCTTCCTCAAGGGGATGCTTGAAAAACTGGACATAAAGATGCAGATCATCCGACATGGGAAATTCAAGGCCGCAACGGAACCTCTTTTCCTTGACAAGATGAGCCCTGAGAACCGCAAACAGATGACCGAACTTCTTTCAGCGATATGGAACAAAATGCTCACCGGAATCGTAGAAACACGTAAAATAAGCAAGCAGGAGCTCAACCACCTTGCAGACAGCCTTAAAATTCAAACTGCAGATGATGCATTGAAATACAAATTCGTCGATCAGCTGGTCTATAAGGATGAACTCCTCGCCCTGATCAAAAAGAAAATGAACATTTCTGAAAAGAAAAAAATCCAGCTTGTTTCGATGGACAATTACACCAGTGTGGCTGATACGCGGAAGGCTTCTAAATCAAAAGATAAGATTGCCGTGATCTATGCTGCCGGTTCAATCGCCGGCGGAGAGGGCGACGATCAAAGCATAGGCTCTGAGGGCATCTCCAAAGCCATCAGGAAGGCCCGTGAAGATGAAAACGTGAAAGCCATCGTCTTCCGCATCAACTCCGGGGGTGGAAGCGCATTGGCAAGCGATGTGATCTGGCGCGAAGTTGAACTTGCCGTTAAGGTCAAGCCGGTTGTTGCCTCATTCGGCAACGTTGCCGCAAGCGGAGGATATTACATTGCCTGCGCCGCGACTAAAATCGTCGCCGACCCGACCTCCATCACCGGCTCCATCGGGGTTTTTGGTGTGATTCCCAACATGGAAGGGCTCTTTAATAAAAAACTTGGAATTACCTTCGACTGGGCCACGACCAACAAGAATGGAGATTATATCCCGGTCATGAAACCGCTTTCGCCATACCAGGCATTGCTGATCCAGCGCGATGTGGATCATATTTACGATGTCTTTACCGGCAAAGTGGCTAAAGGCAGAAACCTCAGGAAAATACTGGTTGACAGCATTGGCCAGGGCCGGGTTTGGAGCGGGAGCGATGCCAAAACCATCGGACTGGTTGATGAGTTCGGCGGACTGACCAAAGCTGTTGAACTCGCCGCCGGACTGGCCAGGATCAAGGATTACAGGCTCATTTCACTTCCCGAACAAAAGGAGTGGTTTGAAGAACTGATCAACCAAATCACGGGCAATGAACCTTCGGCAAAACTCAAGGAAGCACTTGGCGTTGACTACCGGTATTACCAGTATTATAAAGAAATTCGTGAGATGAAAGGGGTACAGGCCCGGACTTTGATGGAAATCACCATTAATTAAGTTCTATCTCATCGGATACTTCTTGAAGATTTCTTCGCTTTTCATCAGGATATCAATATACTGTGCCCTCCTGTATGCAAAGGGATCTTTCTGATTTTTTCGTGAAAGCTTGCCGCGGAATGAATCAATGGAATCATACTTTTTATGTTCCATCCATGCGTCGAGTTCTTCAAGGATTTTGGTGATTTGCCCGACGCCATTTTTATACACGGCACTTACTACCTGCACACAATCTGCACCGGTCAGGATCATCTTGGCAACATCCCTGCCTGTAAAGATTCCTGTATTGGCGCATAGCGAACCGCGTATTTCTCCGAACAGCAAACCGATAAAACGCATGGGCAATCGGTTATCCTCTTCGTGGCTCAGGTTATAGGGGAAGTGATACTCCTCAGTTTCCATATCGATGTCGGGCTGGAACATGCGGTTGAACAGCACGAAACCATCCACTCCTGCATAATACATATTCTGCACCAGCATCAGGGTGTTGGTATAAAAAGGGCTGAGTTTCACACTGACAGGAATCTTCACACTTTTCTTAACCTCGCTTACAATGTCTAGTTGTTCATTCAGAATTGCTTTCCCTTCGCGTTTAAAGTCGCCGGGTACAGCATAAAAATTGAGTTCAAGTGCATTGATACCCGTATTCTCAAGCTGTCTGGCATATTCCACCCACGTTTCGTCGAAGGTGCAGTTGAGGCTGGCGATAACTGGTATTTTTACCGAATTGACCACTTTTTTCAGATGGCTCAGGTGCTCACGCGGACCGGCATGGTCAATATCGGGAAAGAGGCTGATCATTTCGGCGTGACGTTCGTTGTATTGATTCAACTCTTCGCTCATCTGCAACCGCTCGAGTTCGATCTGTTCTTCAAAAAGGGTTTTATAAACAATGGCTGCAGCCCCGGCCTCTTCCATCTTCTTGCAATTGTCCACATCTTTCACCAGGTTGCTTGCACCTACAATGACGGGATTCTTCAACTGAAGACCCATATAACGTGTTGATAAATTTGCCATGTCAGTTTCTTTTAGTAAATCAAAAAAGTATTACAAATATATGGTTTTATTTCTCGTAACTCATTGCGGCCAAACGTTTGTAGTTGTTGAACCTCCATTTGGCATTATCCTCGGCAGCCTTGAATAATTCTTCGGCTTCATCCGGGAACATCTTCTGGAGAGAGGAATAACGCACCTCGCTGAGGAGGAAATCCTGGAATAAACTCCAGTCTGGCTCCTTTGAATCAAGGGTAAAAGGATTTTTTCCTTCATTGCCGTTGATGGGGTTGTAGCGATAGAGCTGCCAGTAACCGGAAGTTACCGCGCGTTCCATTTCATCCTCCACTTTGCCCATGCCATTTTTCAATCCGTGGTTAATGCACGGCGAATAGGCGATGATAAGTGACGGTCCGTTGTAGGATTCCGCTTCTTTCACTGCCCGGAAGAGCTGGCTGTTGTTAGCCCCCATTGAAACCTGTGAAACATATACGTAACCATAGGTCATGGCCATGGCGCCCAGGTCCTTTTTGCGCACCTTTTTACCTGATGCGGCAAATTTGGCAATGGCGCCAACCGGGGTCGATTTTGACGCTTGTCCGCCGGTGTTGGAATAAACCTCCGTATCGAGCACAAGGATGTTGATGTCTTCTCCCGATGCGATCACGTGATCAAGACCGCCATAGCCGATATCATACGCCCAGCCGTCACCACCGATGATCCAGATTGATTTCTTGACCAGGTACTGGCGGAGATTCAGAAGTTCTTTGGAGAGTTCATTATTTTCCTTGGTTAACAAAGGAATCAGTGCCAATGAAGCTGATTTTGACGCATCAGCATTGTACATTCCGTCAATCCATGCCCTCATTGCATCAAGGGTTGCGGCATTCATCATATTTTCCTTGATCGCAGCGCGCATCCTGTCGGCCATGCGCTTGCGGAGTTGGGTAATGGCAACTGCCATCCCATATCCGTATTCGGCATTGTCTTCAAAAAGAGAGTTGGCCCAGGCCGGTCCCTGTCCATCAACATTTGGACGATAGGGTGTAAACGGGGCGGTACCGCCATAAATGGAGGAACATCCGGTGGCATTGGAAATCATCATCCTTTCGCCATACAACTGGGTGAGGAGTTTAACATAGGGCGTTTCCCCGCAACCGGCGCAAGCTCCTGAGAACTCAAAGAGAGGCTGTGCAAACTGGCTGTTTTTAAATGTTTTAAAACGATCGATCACATTGGTTTTGTATGACACTTTGCTGATCACGTAGTCCCAGTTGGTGGTTTCCGGCATCTGGCTTTCCAGGGTCTGGAATGCAAGCGCCTTTGTTTTGGCCGGACAAACATCCACACAGTTCCCGCAACCCGTGCAATCGAGTGGTGAAACCTGAATACGGAATTCAAATCCGGCAAGTTCTTTGCCCAAAGCTTTCAGGGTAACCATCCCGGCGGGTGAATTTTGCTTTTCAGCCTCGTTCAGCAGGAAAGGACGAATAGCAGCGTGGGGACAAACATAGGCACACTGGTTGCACTGTATGCAGTTTTCTGCGATCCATTCAGGAACATTCACTGCGATGCCTCGTTTTTCGAGTTGGGTCATTCCATTCGGGAAGGTACCATCCTCGCGGCCTAAGAACGCACTTACGGGGATATCATCTCCATTCATGGAACTTACCGGGTCAAAAATCTGGCGGACAAAAGCATCCTTGCTTTCTGCATCGGCCAGTTTGACAACGATCTTTGTCCATTCGGCAGGTATTTCAATTTTCTCCAGTTCGCCACCGCGATCAATGGCTGCATAGTTCATGTTTACAATATCCTCTCCCTTGCGGCCATAGGTTTTGTAGATGGCTTTCTTCATGTCGGCCATCGCCTGTTCGTAAGGTATCACATTCGATACCTTGAAGAAGGCACTCTGCATAATGGAGTTGGTGCGGTTCCCGAGACCGATTTCTTCGGCAATCTTGGTGGCATCAATGATAAAGAGGTTGATCTTGTGTTCTGCCAGGTATTTTTTGAAATGATCGGGCAGGCGGCGTTTGGTCTCTTCGGCATCCCAGATGGAATTGAGGAGAAAGGTTCCGCCATCCTTAAGCCCCTTGAGCATGTCGTATTTCTCGAGATATGCAGGAACATGGCAGGCAACGAAATCGGGGGTGATCACCAGGTACGGGGAACGGATGGGGCTGTCGCCAAAACGGAGATGTGATACGGTAATCCCACCCGACTTTTTCGAATCATAGGCAAAATAGGCCTGGGCGTATTTATCGGTGCTGTCACCAATGATCTTGATGGAGTTCTTATTGGCGCCAACAGTACCGTCGGAGCCGATTCCAAAAAACTTGGCCGAATAGGTACCCTTCGGGGCAATGTCCATCTCGGGGATCAATGGCAGGGAGTGGAACGTCACATCATCCACAATGCCAACGGTGAAATGATTCTTTGGTTCCTTCATCTTCAGGTTATCGAAAACCGTGATGATCTGCGAAGGGGTCGTATCCTTTGAGCTAAGCCCGTAACGGCCTGCGATGATCATCGGGCGGTTGTCGCGGTCGTAAAACATGTCGCGGATGTCGAGGTACAATGGGTCGCCGTTTGCGCCGGGTTCCTTGGTGCGGTCGAGCACGCAAATGCGTTTCACGCTCCTGGGAAGGACATTGAAGAAATATTTTTCGGAGAAGGGGCGATACAGGTGAACGGAAATGAGACCTACCTTCTCCCCTTTTGACATGAGATAATCGATCACCTCCTTGGTAGTATCGGTAATAGAACCCATGGCTACTATGATATTTTCAGCCTCAGGATGACCATAATACATGAACGGGTGATAAACACGCCCGGTCATTTTGGTGATCTCCTGCATGTAAGCGTCAACCACATCCGGGATTGGTTCATAAAAACGGTTGATGGCCTCTTTGGCCTGGAAGAAGATATCCGGGTTTTGAGCGGTGCCACGGGTAACCGGGTGTTCGGGGTTCAGAGCACGATCACGGAAGGCCTGGAGAGCCTCTTTATCAAGCAATTTCATCATATCTTCATCCTCAAACATCTCGATCTTCTGTATTTCATGAGATGTGCGGAATCCATCAAAGAAATGAAGGAATGGAATTCGTGATTTGATGGCCGAAAGATGGGCGATTCCAGCCAGGTCCATCACCTCCTGCACAGAACCGGAAGCCAGCATGGCAAAGCCTGTCTGGCGTGTGGCGTATACATCGCTGTGATCGCCAAAAATCGAAAGGGCATGTGCGGCGACCGTTCGGGCGCTTACATGAAATACTGCCGGGAGGAGTTCTCCGGCCAGTTTGTACATGTTCGGGATCATGAGCAGCAGTCCCTGTGAGGCTGTGAAAGTTGTGGTAAGGGCGCCTGCCTGGAGAGAACCATGCAACGTACCGGCAGCACCTGCTTCCGATTGCATTTCGACTACCTTTACCTCTTCGCCAAAAAGATTTTTTCGTCCGTGAGCAGCCCATTCATCCACGTTTTCGGCCATGTTTGAGGAGGGAGTAATGGGATAGATCGCGGCAACCTCGCTGAACATGTAGGCCATATGCGCTGCAGCCTGGTTCCCGTCACAGGATAAGAACTTCTTAGATTTCTTCATAATATATTGATATTTAATTACTTAATTTCGGCATTGTTAATTTTCTAACAGATTGCAAAATTACAAATTATATTTGAGATATGGACAGAAATGCCTTGGAAATTTGACTAGGCAAGTCTATGCCACAGATTTTCCGACAATTCCCATAATCGCTTCCCATTTTCCGGATCGGAGGCCTTTTCATCCACCTCTTTCCGGCTCATAAGGAACAGGTAATCGAATGATTTTCCCTCCATGTCGCGGGAAGCGGCAAGATAAACGGCCGGGACAGCCGCTTTTGCCGGTGACTTGAAAAAGATCCCGAAGACCAGTTTCAACAATGGCATGAAAATTTTCGGAGCCTCCCGGGCAATGTTTGAGTTGACCGGCCCGGGGCACAATGAAAATACCGAAAAATTCACGGATCCGGCGGGATTGAGACGCCTTGAAAGTTCAACCGAAAAAGTGGTCAGCAACAACTTATAATAACCATACAGTTCAATCGATTTGCCGATGCTGTAGTCGCGAAACTTCCCGAAATCATCCCATTCAAATTTTTCTGGATTCCGATGGCTTTCGGAGGCGATGAAAATGATCCGTGGAATTTTCGATTTCGGATTTCGGATTTCGGATTTATGATCCTTCATCCCGGAACCGGTTTCTGCAAAACAGTGATTCTGAAGCAACAAATTCACGAAAATAAATTTCGAAAGATAATTCACCATAAACATCTCTTCGAGTCCCTGCGGAGTTTTCCGACTATGTTTGGGAACAATACCGGCATTGCAGACAAGGATATCTACCCCTCCTCCTGCCCCCTCCCCAAAAAGGGAGGC
>Ga0118677_10009122_pt1 | contig 15628 bp, 15 predicted proteins | sample AliMusrvi5mmetaG_FD_86154 | JGI IMG/M metagenome (GOLD analysis project Ga0118677, IMG submission 86154)
TATAAGGCACGGCTTTCACTTTATAGCGGATTATTGGATTAAACGTTCAACGTTGAACTTTCAACACTCAACGCTCAAGTGTCTTTCCTTCAGAGTTGAGCGTTGAACGTTGGACGTTGAGCGTTCTTTACTTCTTCCCGCTCTTGAGCACCGCCGTCGCGTGCAGCGCGTACACGCCGCGCAGGTCGAGTGCGTACTGCCTCAGCACCTTCGCGGCCACACCGTCATAGTCGCCGCACCGGTACAAGGCACGAGCGAGCGCGAGTTCGCGCAGTCGCTCGCGAATGCAGAGCGGAAGGTGAAGGACCTCCTCGGAGAAAAGGCCCAGCTGTATCCGGTCGACGCCGACTCCGGCAAGTACCGGGGAGAGGTCGTCGCTAAGACCGAACATCACGCCCTTCAGAAGATCAGCGCGCGTGGCGCCGTGGCTCATGCCAACCATTTACTGCCGCAGAGTCTGCAACCGGGTCAGAACATCGTGGTTGCCTACTCGAACGGCCTTGCGGAGATCAAGCCGAACAAGGTCCGTGAACGTTCCCAAGTCCTCTCGCGGTGATACGGTCCCATGGGAAAGCAGCCTGCCATCTATCGGATGCCACCCGACCCGGGCTTCGTCGGCGGGTACAACTGGTCCGCCATGTTCGCCGGGCTTCTGCTGCTTCTGCTGGTAAACGTCGCCGCGACGCAGTTCATTGCTTACCGGTTCGACTATCAAACCGCGCTTGGCAGGCCGTTGCTCCGACTGCCGGAGTATTCGATTTACCAGCCATTCGCTTGGACGGTCTGGGTGTTCCGGAACAGTAGTTCGACGAACCCGCAGATTCGCCTTGCGCTGCTTTCGGGGACGCTGATCGTTGCCGGCGGCGCGACCCTCACCGTGTTCATCGTTTACGGCTTGAATCTGCGCCGCGCGAGGTGGCTATCGGCTAATGCAGAGGACTTACACGGTTCAGCTCGTTGGGCTACGCAGGAAGATGTTCAGGCGACAGGACTCCTAGCCGAGCGCCAGGGTGTCTACATCGGCGGCTGGTACAACTCGCAGGATGGACGGCTCGAATACCTGCGTCACGATGGCCCCGAGCATGTCCTAGCGTTCGCGCCGACTCGCAGTGGCAAGGGTGTCGGACTCGTGATCCCGACTCTGCTCGCCTGGTCCGAATCGGCAGTCGTCTATGACGTCAAGGGCGAGAACTGGGAGAAGACTGCGGGCTTTCGGGCGAGTTGTGGACACCTTTGCTTTAAGTTCTCGCCCGTGGAGGTGGCCAACACGTCACGTTTCAATCCCCTGGCGGAGATCCGGATTGGAACCCCGCGCGATGTCTCAGACGCGCAAAACGCCGCGGACATGATTGTTCGCCCTGGCGAAGAAAGCCCGCAGGATCGATATTGGCAGCAAGCTGCAGTATCAATCACTGTCGGGATGATTCTCCACGTCTGCTATGCCGCCAATGCACGTGGGCGCGTGGCGTGTCTCGCCGATCTGTCGGCTATCTTCACACGGCCCGGGCAGACATTCCGCGACACGCTCGCCGAGCTTGAGAATTATCCACACGATCCCGCACGCGAGCACGAGTGGCGTACGGCGGAGGGCGAGCGAACCGCGACGCACCAGGTCGTGCGCGAAAAGGCGCGCGAGATGCTTGAAAAGGAGGACAAGGACTTCTCCGGCGTCCTCAGCTCAGCCAAAACTGCGCTCACGCTGTTCAGTGACCCACTCGTGGCCAGTAGTACATCGGCGAGTGACTTCACGATCAACGATCTGGTGAACCACGAGAGGCCAATTTCGCTCTATCTAGTAATCCCACCGTCCGACAAAATCCGGCTGAGTCCGCTGATTGGGCTTATCTTCACCATGATCGTTAACCGCCTTACCGAGCGAATGGATTTCGAGCGCTCGCAACGCAAGCACAATCTGAACCGACTGCTGCTCATGATCGATGAATTCCCGTCGTTGAAACGTATGGCATTGTTCGCCGACGCACTCTCCTACATGGCGGGTTATGGGCTGAAGGCATACCTCATCACGCAGGACATCCGCCAGATCATGGAGCACTACGGACCCAACGAGAGCATCGTTTCGAATTGTCAGGTTCGCATTGCTTACGCGCCGAACCAGGTGGACACAGCCGAGCTGCTTTCAAAGATGGCCGGCACGAAGACGGTACAAAAAGCGTCGTACAACTTCTCTGGCTCCCGGTTAGCGCCCATTGCCAATCACATGAGCGCAACCGTTGACCAAGTCGAGCGACCGCTGATGACGCCGGATGAAGTCATGCGCCTGAAACCGGCCGTGAAAAAGGGGCATGGTAAGGCCGAACGAATAGTGGCGCCGGGCCACATGCTCATCTTCATCAGTGGTCATTACCCGATCTACGGAACACAAATCCTCTATTTCACCGACCCTGTGCTGATGAAACGTGTTGCTCTTCCACCGCCGCCAAGGCTCGTTGAGATCGAGGAAGGAAGAGTGGTCCCACAGAGGGCGGCTGATCGCACACGCAACGTGATCAGCGCGCCGGAACCACGGACTGTCGACAATGGCGACTTGGCAACGGAGCCGATGTCGCCAATGGAGAAGGCGTTTCGGGCGGAGTTGAGCCGCTCGCGAACGGATGCGTCGCAGATGCCGAAATCTACTGGTTTCGTCGAGCAGCTTGAGCTCGACTTGCAGGAAGCCACTACGCTTCAAACCCTCACTGACAAGGAGAACTGACATGCAGAAGAACCGCATTGAACTGGCAGGATGGCTGGGGGCCGTCCCAACCACACGTTATCTTCCCTCGGGCACTCCGGTAGCCAATGTGCGCTTGGCCGAAAGCTACCGTTACACCGACCGGAAGAATCAGGAACAGGAACACACGAATTGGCACAACCTCGTGTTCTACGGTGACTTGGCCGGCATCGCGGCCACGTATGAGAAAGGGGACAACATCTTTGTCGAGGGCACACTCCAAACACGGCAGTTCACGCCGAAGGACGGCAGCGCGAGAACAGTCTACGAAGTCATCGTGCGAACGGCGCATCAGATCACGAAATCGAAAGCGCCGCAAGAAGCACCCGCCGACAACGATCCGCAGGTGCAACGGTCATCGACCGAACAGGTTTCACCCGTGGAGGTAGGTGTCGATGCTGAGATATGGCCGTGCTAACTTCACGGCGTTTTGCTCATTGGGTATTGCGCTGATTGGGCTTGCTTCGCTTGGCGTTGGAGCGGCATTGGCCGGGGTACGAATCAACACCAGCTTCAGTCTTCCGCTTGGACTCTATGTAAGGACCAGCGATCCTCATGCCCAGCTGATTGAGTTCTGCCCAATTGAGCCATTCGCCCACGAATCGAGTGTTCGCGGGTATCGTACGCGTGGGACCGCCTGCCCTGACGGGGCGGTACCACTACTGAAACCGGTGGTCGCCGGGCCCGGTGATCGGGTTGTCCTGTCAGCGGACGGGATCATAGTCAATGGACGGCTGCTCCCGCAAACTGCTCCCTTGGCGCGTGACGCCAGGGGCCGGCGTCTCCGCTCCTGGCCGCTCGGAACGTACGTTGTTGCCTCAGCGACATTTTGGGTCGCTTCGACCTACAACCGAGGCAGCTACGACTCGCGGTACATGGGGCCGATCAAGGCCGGCCAGATCCGCGCGAGGCTTCGTCCACTATGGCTCCTCTGATTTGGCTGCGCATTGTTATCGCCGGGAGTATCGGCTTCGCCGCCTGGCGCGGCACCATGTGGCTTATCGCGCTCAGCGTCGTCCTGCCGTGCCTCGTCGCCGCGCAGCCGAGTCGCGGTACCGCTGGCCTGACTTCTTTCGCATACTACGCGTCGGCGTCAGTGCCCGTCGTCGACGTTTCCCAGGAGTACATACAACTGGGCATGGCCAATGCCATTTGCCTCTGGCTGGTCGCAAGTTCGTTGCTCTCACTGCCTTGGATTCTCTGCTGGTGCCGGCGTGACTCAGCGCGCCCATGGGGTGCAGCATTCGCGATGATACTGACCGCCCTGCCGCCGCTCTGCGTTATCGGCTGGGCATCACCGCTCATAGCAGCCGGGGTGCTGTTTCCGAATGCCTCGTGGGCTGGCCTTCTCGCCGTGCTTGCACTGCCGATTTTGTTGTTCGACGAACGAACACGAGGGATCACCTTATTGGTCGCGATTGCCGCCGTGTTGGTTCTCAACTTGATTTGGCGCGTCCCCGCGCTCCCGTATGGCTGGGAAGCGGAGCAGACGCACATTCGTCGAGATCGCACGATGAACGATCTGGCAGAGTTCGAAATTGAGGAGCGGCTTCAGGCAACCGTGTGTCGCTCATCTGCCCGACTCCTAGTTTTTCCGGAGGGAGCGGTTTATCGCTGGACAGCAGCCACGCAGGCGTATTGGGCCGAAACGCTCAACCCGTCCGGCAAGACGGTTCTGATCGGCGCCGGCATTCCGATCGAAGGATCTACCGAGTTTGAGAATGCCGTCGTGATTTCCAATTCACGTGAGTTCGCTCGCTTCATTCAACGGATCCCGGTTCCGTTGGCGATGTGGAATCCGTTTCAGCCGGACGGAACCGTCCCTATTAACCTGTTCGGTCCGGGCACGACACGCATCGGCAATTTACGCGTGGCAATACTGATCTGCTACGAGCAGTTGCTTGTTTGGCCGGTGCTCGGCTCAGCCGCAGGGCAACCGGACGTGTTAATCGCCGTTTCCAGTTCCGCATGGAGTCATCGTGCGGTGGTCCCCTCAGCGCAAAGAGCATGCGTGCTGGCATGGGCACGCCTATTCGGCTACTCACTCTTAGCTGCCAGCAATTCGTGAACGCCATCGGGAAGGCAGGCACAACTCATCCCGGAAGGAGGAACATGAGCGCTGAAATGGCTCGCAAGGTTCTGCAAATCATCGACGATGCCGCAGGCCAGCAGCCTTCAGGTATCGAGTTCGAACTCGCTTACCAGGCCCGAGTCGCAATCGATCGGATCAAGTTCGCGATTGAGCACATCGAGCGATTTGCGCCTCGCACCCCGCAAATGCGCGAAGCCACGCTCCAGTTGCTCGATGCGCTCACCAGGCTGGAATCGGCTGACCGGAAGTTTCAAAGACGGCTTCAAGCTTGGTCAGGATGTCGAAACAATCATCCACCCGACGAGGAACTCGGCGTCGGTGCCACTCACGGGCCCAAAGGAGACCCTGTATGAACATAGCTCCCCACTCACCTAATCAGAACCAACCCAGTATCGGCCCGGCGGATTGGGCCGGGACCCTCAAGGACGATGTGGAACACGGTGAAGACAGACTCTTAAGGGCGAACGAGGTTCAGCGCCATCTTGGCGTGAGCCGAGCAACCGCCTACCGGATGATGACGGACGGAACACTTCCGGCATATCGATTTGGCGGCAGGAGGGGCAAGCGGGCGATGGTCCGTGTGTCCCTCACTGAACTCCGCGCTTGGATATCCTCCCACAAAGCCGTCTCCGAGTCCCCGGCACATTCAGCGACCTGCTGATTCTGTGCTGACAACGGACCTTACGCTGCGGGAGATAGCATGAAGGCATTCAAAGTACGACGAAACGGTCAGGACTATTTCCGCGTTGACCTACCGAAGGACCTCTTTCCGGACGGCAAACGCCGGTCTGTAATGGCAACGACAAGGCGGGAGGCCATCCAGAAGGCGCAGGATCTACTCGACAAACGAAAGAAGGGATTGAAGACCGAAGAGGCGAAGGCGACTCTCGCTGACTTCCTTGGCCGCTTCCTCGAATTCTATAAGACGGAAGGCGGCGTCGTCCTTCGGACTTGGCAGGACTACCGATATCACATCGACGAAAACGTAATCCCCGGAATCGGAGCGATTCCACTCGGCGACTTGAAGCCAAGAGAAGTGGACCTCTGGATGAAATCGCTTCGCGAACGTGGGTTGGGTAACAGAACCGTCGAATACGCCCAAGCCGTTCTGCGAAGGGCGCTTCAGTTCGCCGTTGAATGGGAAATCCTTGATCGAAACCCTGCGGCTGCCCGCTTCCGCGCTGCCAAGCGAAAGAGAGCGGCCACTGCCGGCGCCCAGCGGATTCGGTTCCTCGATCCGAACGAAGCCCGGAAATTCTTGGATGTGGTGGGTGGAGACCGTCATGAGGCACTGTACACGCTCGCCATCACGACTGGCTTGCGGCCTGAAGAAATGTACGGCCTCCGGTGGAAAGATCTGAACCTCGATGCACGGCGACTGACCGTCAATCAAGTGCTGTCGAAGACTAGACGGCGGAAGGGTGAGAAGGTCGACCGGTTCCTGTTCGGGCCACCGAAGACAGAGAAGAGCCGACGCACAATCGACTTCCCGAAGTTCGTCTGCGACATCCTGCGAGCAGAGCGCCACCGGCTGTTGGAAAGCCGTGCGTTGGCCGGGACCAAGTGGCAGGAAAATGGTCTGGTCTTTCCATCCGAAGTCGGCACGCCGTCGGAGGAGCGGAATGTTCTGCGCCGCTTTCAGACGATTTGTGAAGCAAACGATTTGCCGAAACTTCGGATTTACGACCTACGCCACACCCACGCCTCGCTCCTGATCCACGAAGGCGTGCATCCGAAGAAGATCTCCGAGCGGCTCGGGCACTCCTCGATCAAGCTTACGATGGACACATACGGGCATTTGTTCGAGGGCAGTGATCGCGATTCGGCCGAGAAGATGGAAAAACTCCTAGCTCCCCAAAAGACACGGAACAGGAGTGCACGCCCGGAATCACCGCCGGCCCTTCAAGTCGTGCCAAAGAAGGCGTCCTAATCGAGACGATGTGGCTGGCGCGATTGCGCGATTCGTCGCGAACCCGTGACATCCAGCTTGGGAAGCTCATGACAGGAGACATGTCAACTGAATCGATGACTTGAGCGTGGTGTTTTCGAAGGAAACGACCAAGGATCGTGTACTGAGCTTCACTGAGTTTCCTGACGCGAACCAGATTCCGCGGAGTTTCCCGAGTTCCTCGCAACACCCCATTGAATGGAGTCACAAGGGAGTTACCGACGCAATACCACTCCGATTGCAAAACCAACCCGCTTAAACACTACGAGCAGCCAACGCGCCGAAACGATAAGGGGCCCACTCTCCGCGACGGAAACCTCGTGCTGACAAAACTGCTGACAAAAACAAAAATGCCCACTGTGCGCGGGCCGCTAAGTTATTGATTTTATTCTGGAGCCACCCGCCGGGATTGAACCGGCGACCTGCTGATTACGAATCAGCCGCTCTACCAGCTGAGCTAGGGTGGCACCCTCGATTGACGATCACCGGCACAGAACAAGAACGTTGATTTGCATGCTCTGGGCGGAACCCGGCGCAACAGCATCCGATCTTGCTTTTCGGCCACTGCCTTTGCGGGGACCTGGGCGGCGCGGAACGGACGTCGTACTCTCCGATTCTCGCTCGCTTGACCATCATCATAACATCTGGAGCGCTTTCCGCGAAGCTACGGACACACACAGTCTCGCGCCACGTGATTTGGTCATACCCTTCCTGCTGACCGTTTGTTCAGTCACAATTCCTCCATGTCGAAGCCGTAACGACGCGCTTCTCTCGGATCCGCTGCCACGGCAGCCACCAGCCCCGCAACTCTCCCCGCGGCGCAGGGTTCCCCATTCCAGCCCGCAGCCAACCCCCGCCAGCTGTCGTCCAACCTCTGGTTGTTTGAGGACACCTGCAACGTCTACGTGGTGCGGTCGCGGTCGCGCGCCGCATCCCCATCCACGTTCCCGACCACGAGCAGCAGCTGTTCTTCGACATCCTGCCCGAGGACGAGGAGGATTTCGGCATGGACCCGAGTTGGGTCAGCGTCTACGCGTATCAGGCGCTGCTTGCGAAAAGGCGACGGCAGTCGCTGCAGTTGCGGGCACGCAACTACGAGTCGTCACCCATGAAACTGGAGATTGCGCTGGTGACGCCGCCCGAATGGCGCGTCGAGCCGGACATCGTCAAACTCGAGAGGGCTCCCGGCGCGTCGGCGAAAGCGACGGTCAACGGGACCATTCCCCGGGGCTGGGCCTCGCCGGAACCGCGCCTGCCCCTCGCCGCGGACGTCGTGCGCGACGGCAAGTACCTGGGCCAGTTCACGGGGGCCGTGGTCGAATTCACCGGCGCGTAGCGCGACCGTGCGGCTCAATGAGCGCGCGCTAAAGTCTCTTCAGCTGGATCTTCTTGAGATCGCCCTCACCCAATCCGAGCGACCCGGCTATGTCGATGTGCTCGGGCTGCATGCGGACGAAATGGCTGTCTTCATCCATGTAGGCGAGTGAAACCGGCTGTCTGCCCATCTTCACGCGCTGGGCGTCCAGCACCTGCAGCCCGATGCGATCCATGGCCACTGGATCGGTGGAGAAGTACATGCTCTTGTGCTCCCACGTGTACTTAGCGCAGCTCGGCAGCGGGCCGCCGTGATAGGCCGCCTTGATCGCATCGGTGATGTTCAGGACTACCTTCTGGCGGATGATCGGGTGATCGACGATGGCGGGAATGAAGGCGCCGCAGGAGTTGTTCGACGGGTCGCTATGACTGCGCGAAACGTTGTTCACCAGACCGTGCGACATGTTCTTCAGGGCCAGCGTAATGCCGGCCGACTGGTGGTGCTTCAACACGCACAGGTTCACCATCTTGTTGACATCGCGCGATATGAACTTCGACAGGTAGGACCGGCGGTAGTGGCGGTCGTTCACATCCGCTTTCGGCAGCAGCAGTGGCAATTCGACGTACTGATTCTCGTCGTAGCCCGCCATGTCGAGTTGGAACGGATGCGGTTGATCGGTGCCGAAAGTCCAGCGCACACCGGGCGGCAGCCACTTGTCGAAACCGGCATCCAGGAACTCGGCCTTGTAGCGGTCGTAGGCCACGATGTCCTGCGGTTTAACGCCTGCCGCTTTCAAGCCTTCAATGATTTCGAGAACCACCTCGGGCGCGGAGATGACGGCCGGACGCCCGACCGGATTCAGCTTCAGGCCCACGACGTCCCCGGGTTGAAAGAAGCACCGCCATGCCTCCTGCCAGGAGGGTGCGCCGGTCAGTTCCACCATCCCCTTACGCATCGCGTCGCGCACGCCGTCGCGGTTGTAGCGGCCCGCGATGATGCTGTCGGGTTGGGCCACCTCGACGACCCGGCCGGGAAACGGACCGGGGATGCCCGGTAGTGGGGATGAATCGGCTACACGGGCGGTTGCGCCCGTGAGTAGGGAACTGCCAACAAACCAGCGGCGCGTTAATTCCAGCATAAAGAGCCCCCGTGTCAGATGAGAATAGCACCCCTGACGGGAAACCGTACTCTAAAATAGAGCTTCGATTCAGCCTACTTGGAGGGCGGGGCTTCGCGCTTCGAGTAGTGGAAGCTCTTCCAGTCCTGAGCCGCCCGGCCATTGCGGTCCCACTTCACCTCGCCGCCCTTGATGGTCACCTCGGCCTGGAAGCGGTGGGTCCCGTCAAACCGCGCCCCGGCGGAATCGAGAAACCCGAAGTTTCCTTCTTCCAGCCGCAGCAGCGTGACGTCGGCGACCGCTCCCGGCGTCAGGTGGCCCAGTTCTTCGTGATGAATCTCTTTGGCGGGATTCCAGGTGGACATCTCGATCACCTTCTGCAGCGGTGCGCCGAGGTTCAGGATCTTCGACATCGTGTCGGGGAAGTCCTTCATGCCGGCGTTCATGCTGCCCGTATGCAGATCCGTCGAGATCGAGTCGGGCCAGAATCCTTCGTGCGTGGCAGGCACAGCGACGTTCCAGAAGAAACTGCCGCCGCCGTGTCCGACGTCGAAGATGATGCCGCGTTTGCGGCCCACTTCCATCAACGGATTCAGCTTGGCCTCGGGCGTCCCGAGACCCAGCACTTCATCGCGATTGCCCGAGTAGCAGTGGGTGTAGATGTCGCCGGGGCGGAGCTTCTCCAGGAAGAGACCCTTGATGTTGCGCTCCGCGGTGGTCCAGCCGAAATCGACCATCACGGGCAGGTGCGTCAGTTTGCCGGCTTTCACCGCACCATCCACCGAGGGCCAGCCCTGCCCGTAGTAGTGCGCCGTCTTGAAGCCCACCACGACGTCGGCGTTCTTGCGAGCGACCTCGGCGGCCTGCTCCGGGATCATCTCGGCCGGGTCGATCTCCGGCGCCGTTCCCATGCCGTTGCCGAAGATGTTGACGAAGGCTAGCACGCGGGTCTGCGCGCGGTCGATCACGCGCTGCCGGAAGTCGGCGAAGTTGCGCCACCCGGCCGTGCCCGCGTCCACCATCGTGGTCAGGCCGGTGCGGAACGAGAAGCCGTCGGGATAGACGCTCCAATCGCCGGTGTAGACGCCTTTCATGCCGGTGCCGGCGTAGAGATGGGTATGAATGTCGATCAGGCCGGGCGTCACCAGCAGACCGGTTGCGTTGACGACGCGCTTGGCCCGCTCGGCGGGAATGGAGGGCGCGACCAGCGCGATCTTCCCCCCGGCGATGGCGACGTCCGACAGGGCGTCAATTTTGTTCTTTGGATCGATGACGTGCCCGCCCCGGATGAGCAGGTCGTACTGTTGAGCGTGAGTCGTTACCGCGAGCAGAGACAGCGCAGCCACCTTCCATAACATACGCTGCATCGTATCAGGGCGGGGGCGCAAGTGCACGCCGGCCGAAGTTCCGGCCCATTGGGGCGCGCGCTTCAGCGTGCAGTGTCGGCACTCCTGCCGGCATTTTCCGGACGTGGACAGGAGTGTCCACGCTGCGCGCTGAAACGTGCGCCACAGGGCGATTTCTCGTGCTTGCCGTTACGCCAGGATCTTACGCGCCAATGCGGTGTTCTGGGCCGCCTCGTCCTTGAACTTGCCGGTCATGCCAACGATGATGGCGTCGGTCGGTTTGATACTCGAGTAGGCGGTTCGCAGCACTTCTTCGATTCGCTCCGGAGAGTTGATGTTGCGTCCGGCGCCCATCACTTTGAAGGCGAAGCAGAACTTCTTGGTCAGGCGGATCATCTTGAACATGCGCTCCGGATCGCGCTCCATGAAGGTCTCGCCCAGCGGCGCTTCCCCAAACTCGGCACGCGCCTCTTCGGCCGTCCGCGAGACGCGGTACAGGCAGGTCATGTAGTAGTCGTTTTCCCAGCCTTCGCTCTCCACGACGTCCACGACGCCGGGGTTGTGCGTCGAAATGCCCGCCATGACGCCCGCGTCGTGGACCGCCTTAACGAAGTCGTGCACTTCCTGTTTCTTTCCGGTGCGGAACTTCTCATCCGTTCTGTTGCCGTGATGGCCGATGCACATGGGCTGCATCTCCTTCACCACTTTGGCCAGCAGGCTCCAGTCCTTCATCAGCGCAAAATCGGCGAGCAGCACGAGCTGCATCTTGCCGCCAGCCGCGCGATAGCGTTTGAAGTCGTCCACGGGGCAGGCGCCGGCCGGCTGATCGTTGTAATGGATCTGCCACGTGTTGATCCCCATCTCCTCGGCGTGCAGCAGCAGCTTGGTCTTCTGCTCCGGCGTGAAGTACTCGCGCATGCAATTGTCCAACAGGGAATTGAAATGCGAGTAGCCGTAGAGCGGGTTCGACCCGATCACCATGCGCGTGACCTTGTGCTTGCCGAACGACACCGTCGGCAGAAGCGGCTGCGGCTTGGCTTGCGGCTCGGCGGAGGCTGCCGCGGAAGCCACGGCAAGGCCGGCGGGCAGAGCGGATGCCACCTGAAGGAACGATCGGCGGGACTGGGCCATGTGGGTCTCCTAACGTACTATCAGAGCCGATTCTACTCAAACTGTACCGGGGATTCAATGCTGGCAAGCGATCCCGTGTTCCCAATGAAAGTTCGCAACAGAGATGCCGCTCGCCCGCGCAGCGGCGCGCTTCGATAGAATCGCTACCGGAAGGTAACACCTGATGAGCATCACTCGCCGCGATTTTGCCCGCGCCTCCGCCATAACGGCGCTCTCTTACTCCCGTGTGCTCGGCGCCAACGACCGCATCGCCATGGGCCTGATCGGGGCCGGGGAGCGCGGCTCCTACGTCATGTCGCTGTTCCAGAAGGAACCCGGCATTGAGGTCCGCGCCATCTGCGACGTCTATCTCACGCACGTCGAGAAGGCCAGGAGCAAAGCTCCCGCGGCGCAGAGCTTCCAGGACCACCGCAAGCTTCTGGAGCTCAAAGATATCGACGTCGTGCTGGTGGCGACGCCCGACCACTGGCACAAGGACGTAGCCATCGACGTGATGAACTCGGGCCGCGATGTCTATTGCGAGAAGCCGCTGGTGCGCCGCCGCGAGGACGGCAGCGAGATCGTCAAGACCGCGCGCGTCACCAACCGGATCTGCCAGGTCGGCATGCAGCAGCGCTCGGGAACCGTCTATCTGGAGGCTAAGCAACGCTTCGTCGATAGCGGGCTGTTAGGCAAGATCTCGCACTGCTGGTGCGTCTGGAACGGCGGGATCGAAGGGCCGCTGCCGAGCGAGCCGCGCGAGAAGCCGGCCGATCTCGACTGGGTGCGCTTCCTCGGCCCGGTGAAATACCGCGACTGGAATCCGGCGCAGTATCTGGACTTCCGCGCGTTCCTCGATTTCGGCGGTGGAAAGATGACCGATTTCGGCGCGCATTGGCTCGACGTGGTGCACATGTTCACCGGCGTTGACGCGCCGCTTTCGGTCAGTTCGCAAGGAGGCGTTTATCACGATTTCCACGACGGACGGACCGCACCGGACACGATCTCCGCGATGTTCACCTACCCTGGTTTCACCGTCCATTTTGAGTCGCTGGCGGTGACCAGCGGGCCGGAATACGGCGTGACGTTTTTCGGCGACAAAGGCCACCTGTATGTGAATCGCAACCGCTACGAGTTCCAACCGGCGGGCAAGGGCGAGAAGCCGGTGATCGCGAATTTCAAGGGCGACATCACGCAGGAGCACGTCCACAATTTCCTGGAGTGCACGAAGAGCCGCAAGCTGCCCAACGGCGACGTGTACCACGGGCATCGCTCGGCGCAGGCGTGCCTGCTGGCGGTGCAGGCGTATCAGGAGAACCGCACGCTGCACTTCGACGCCGCGCGGGAAGAGGTGATGCCGCTGTAACTTGTGTCGTTAGCGTGGCGCAATCAGCGGAGGCGCCGCTGGCCTGGGCGAGCCCAGAGAGTCAACGGTATTTTCCCACGCTGTCGACAGACGGCGCAGGGCACCGTCCGGGCTACTATATGAATATGCAAGGAGTCCAACGCATTACGATCGATCCCGAAGTGATGGGCGGGAAGCCATGCATCCGGGGTATGCGTGTGACTGTGGGGATGGTGGTTGAGTCGATGGCCGCCGGCCGCACGGTGGAGCAGTTGCTCGAGGATTTTCCTTATCTCGAAGAAGCCGACATTCGTGCGGCTCTCGCATTTGCCGCCCAACTCGCTCAAGGCCATGACATCGCCCTCGCAAGCTGATGCGGCTGTTGATCGACATGAACCTCACGCCGCGCTGGGTAACGCTTCTCGAAGCCCACGGGCATGAAGCTGTGCATTGGTCGAAATCCGGCCCGAGTGACGCAAAGGATTCTGAAATCTGCGAATACGCACGCCAGAACAAGTACGTCGTTATGACGAACGATCTTGATTTCCCGCAGATCCTCGCTCACACCGGAGACGCCGGACCGAGCATTATCCTGATGCGCGGACAGCCTCTCGCTCCGGAGTTTCGAACTGACTCACTCCTTGGTGCGCTCGAGGCTTGCGCCAGGGAACTCGCGCAAGGCGCGATCCTCACTCTCGATTGGACGAAGCAACCTCGCGCCCGGCTTCTGCCACTCAAACGAGGAAGCTGATATTCGCGGCACAAGAGCGCCCGCTGGCGGTGCAGGCGTAACAGGAGAACCGCACGCTGCACTTCGACGCCGCGCGGGAAGAGGTGATGCCGCTGTAGGGCTGGGCGGCTGCGGACGTCCGGTGAGACCTGGATTCCTTGACCCAATCGCGGCTCGGCGGTTGGCTCGATTTGGAACAGGCAGTCAGCGCGCGATGACAGTCTATGGCCAACCGAGCGGCAAATGGAAGGGTGCGCAGAGCACCCGTATCGCCTCGGGTTGGGGCGGCATTGCCCTGCTCGTTTTGGCGACTATCGGGGTGCGCGGTGCGGCTTACCGGCCTCGAGCCGAAAGCCAAAACCGTAAGATCTTACGGTTCTCTTAAATAACCACTTTAGAATCAATAACTTGAAAACAAAAACCGTAAGAAGTTACGGTTTTGAGGCGAGAGGCGAGTTACCGGGAAGTGCGCTTCCCGGTAACTTGCCTCACCACCCGCAACCTGCGGATCAGCGGCAGGGCGCGAGCCGAAGATCACCACTTGCCAGAACTGCCCCTGTTACTGGACGGGCGTCAGTTTGTACAGCCCTGACGAGTGCGGTTCCACGCTGAAGGTGTAGCCGCCCTCGACCGTGCCGAGGTCTGTGTGCGCCCACAGATCGCGCAGCGTGCATCTCTTCGGCAGCTTGAGCGCCGGCCAGTTCACGCGGATCTGGAGCGCCTGCTTGTCACCCACGTTGAACACCGCAACGTACTTGGCGTTCGAGCCCACGGCGTCGGCCGTCCACACGATGTCGTCGCCGCCTTCGGCAAACGCCCCGCCGTGCGCTCCTTTCTGGTCCACCTCCAGCACTTCGTCGTTGGTGATCAGTTGCAGGGTCGCCGCATCGTTGCTGGGCAGGTCGCCGCCGAAGATCAGCGGCGCTTGCGCAATCGCCCACAGGCTCAGCACCGTCTGCTGCTCGACAGCCGTGAAATTGGTGCTCCGGGCGTGGCCCTGTTCCGGCCGCCCGCCGATGCGGCCCAGCGGCAGCATGTCGGGGTCGGGCCACGCGCCGGGCCGTCCGACGCCGCTCCAGATGGAGAGCAGGATGAAGTTCAGCCGCAGGGCTTTCCAGTCGTCCCAGAAATCGTCGGAGACGCGCCACATGTTGGCGTTGGCCTGCAGCAACTCCTTGTCCTTCGCCATGGCCGGGCCGGGCGAGAGGCTCAGCACAATGGGCCGGCCGGTCTTGAGAATCGCCTGGTGCAAGCCAACGATCTCGCCGCCGTGCGTGGGGCGCGAAATGTCGTCGGCCTTGATGAAATCGACGCCCCAGTCCGCGTATAGCTTGACGATCGAATCGTAGTAATCCTGACCGCCGGGCTTGCTGGTATCCACGCCGAACATGTCCGGGTTCCAGGGGCAGATCGAATAGACGTCGGCGAAATCGGCGGCGTGGGCTTTACTGCCGAATACGGGCAAATTAGCCTTGACCGCGCGCCGGGGGATGCCGCGCATGATGTGGATGCCGAACTTCAGGCCCTTGGCGTGGATGTACTCGCCCAGAGCCGGGAAGCCCGAGGGGAAGCGGTTGGCCGCCGGGATGAGGCGTCCGTATTCGTCCATGGCGAGTTCGGCGTTGGGCCGGTAGCCGTGGGGCTTGGCCAGCGGGTCGGACCACTGGATGTCCACCACCACGTACTCCCAGCCGTGGCGCTTGAGGCGGGCAGCCATGGCATCGGCGTTGGCCTTGACCTCCGCTTCGGTGACGCTGGTGCCGTAGGAATCCCAACTGTTCCAGCCCATCGGCGGGGTGGCGGCAACGGGTTCGGCGGCGTGCATCGCGCACACGGCCACCAGAAACGGCCAGAGTTTCATGCGCTCTACGTTACCACCGGGGCGAGGTCCGGG
>Ga0118677_10009123_pt1 | contig 15628 bp, 12 predicted proteins | sample AliMusrvi5mmetaG_FD_86154 | JGI IMG/M metagenome (GOLD analysis project Ga0118677, IMG submission 86154)
ATTTAGATATGATCCCCGTTACGATAGTAAGAGGTAGATGTGAAAAAGTTGATTCTTCTTGGACTTATTTCAGTTGGTAGTATGTTTGCAGAATACGAACCAATAATGTGTGTATATAGAAATCCTTCGACGTGGAAAAAGGTTGATAGCGATTTTCTAAAGGCAATGGTCATTTGTTCTGAGTGGTTTGATGATTATGTGATGGTGAGTTTTGATCAGTTTGAAATGAGTGATATTGCCATATTCAGATCATATGATTGTACGCATGTATTTTATGTACAATTCGATAGAGAAACTTATAAACTAACAATAGAAGCTAGTGGTGATGATCGCCGTTTTAAGCACGCTAAAGAACACCCAAAAAGAACTGCGCCGCTCTGAGAAAGCCTTGAGATCGGCCCAACAGGTGGCCCATCTGGGTAACTGGAATTGGGACATTAAAAACAACCGCCTCGAATGGTCAGATGAAATGTTTGGTTTATTCGGTCTCGATCGCAGTTCCGTCAGCGGCAACCTGGCAGAAATCTACGCGCAGTGCATCCTCCCCGATGATCGCGAAAAAGCGCGCCAATTCAACCGCAACCTGATCGTGAATAAATCAGTTGAACCCATCGATTACCGTATCGCCTGGCCCGATGGGTCCATCCATATCATCTGGACCAAAATAGGCGAGCTGCTCACCGATTCAGGCGGGCAGGCAGTTTCTCTCAGCGGCATCAGCCAGGATATCACCGAGCGCAAACAGGCTGAAGAACAACTCGCCTTCACCCAGTTTGCCATCGACCATGCTGCCGATGCAGCTTACTGGATGGACCATGAAGGCCGCTTTATTTATGTTAATTACGAAGCCTGCCGGGTTCTGGGTTATTCCAACCACGAACTGCTTCAAATGACAGTCATGGATATTGACCCCGGGCTGACCCCTCAGCTCTGGCAGGCACAATGGCAGCGCCGGGATTCCGTGGTGAAGGCAAAGAACCGGCGCAAGGATGGAACGATCTTCCCGGTGGAAGTATTTTCAAGTTATGTCGATTATGGCGGCATATTGTATGACTGCTCTTTTTCGCGCGACATTACCCTGCGCGAAGCTGCTGAAGCAGCCCTCCAGGCCAGTGAAAACCGTTACCGCACGCTTTATGAAAATTCACCCAGTTCGATCTGGGAGGAAGATTTTTCGCAGGTAAAAGCTATTTTTGACGCGTTGCGCGCTGATGGGGTTAACGATTTCAGGGCTTATTTTGAAAGCCACCCCGCTGAAGTGCAGCGCTGCGCGTCAGCAGTCAGGATCGTCGACTGCAATCTCAAAACCATTCAATTTTTTGGCGCCAAAACCAAAGAAGAAATTATCTTCGAACTGCCTCACTATTTTACCGAAGAATCATATCCTGCTTTTAGAGAAGAAATGATCTCCCTGGCCCACGGACGTACCACTTTTGAATGCGAGGTCCCGGTTAGTCATAATAAGGATAAGGATTTAACGCTGATGATTTACCTGGCGGTCATCCCCGGTTACGAGGAGACCCTTTCCAAGGTCCTGGTATCCTTCATCGACATCACGGAACGCAAGCTAACAGAAAGCTTACTCTTTAAAACCCTGGCGGAGAACCGCACTTCGCTCAACTTCCTCCAAAATGTCCTCGATACATCCCCGGCTTATATCTGCTGGAAAGACCGTGACTTGCGCTTTTTAGGCTGCAACCGGGCCTATGCCAGCCTGGTTGGCCTGGCGGCGCCTGAAGATATCGTTGGCAAAACGGATTGGCAGATGCCCTGGTCGGCAGATAACACCCGTCTTTACCAGGAAGCCAATCGTAGAATCATGGACAACGGCCAACCTGAATACCATATCATGGAAAACATTCTGAATGCCAGTGGTGATTTGCTCTGGCTGGACACCAACATGATCCCCATGCGCAATTCCGCAGGTGAAGTGACCGGGATTCTTCTCATGATCCAGGATGTCTCCGCCCAAAAAATATTCCAGGATCAGATTCAGCAGCTCAATGCAGAGCTTGAAAAACGCGTCGAACAGCGCACCGCCCAGCTGCAGGCTTCCAACCAGGAACTGGAATCTTTTTCATATTCCGTTTCCCACGACCTGCGCGCCCCGCTGCGCAGCATCAACGGCTTTAGCCAGATTATCATGGAAGAATATTCCGACCGCCTGGATGAAACCGGGCGCGGTTATTTCAAACAAATTTTATCCGCCTCGCAGCGCATGGGGCAGTTGATTGAAAACCTGCTCAAGCTTTCCAAGGTAACCCGCGCTGGCCTCCAGCTCAGCCAGGTGGACCTGTGCGTCCTCTTCCGCGAAGTGGTTGCCAACCTCCAGAAAGATTCTCCCGGGCGTGAAGTGGAAGTGATTATGCCAGAGAAACTGGTCGTGCGCGCCGATGAAAGCCTGATGCGCGTGGCTCTTGATAATCTGGTCGGCAACGCCTGGAAGTTCACCGGCAAAAGCCTGGACGCCACTATTGAACTGGGTTTTATGGAGAAAGATCGCAGGAAAGTATTCTTCGTCCGCGACAACGGCGCCGGGTTTGACATGGCTTATGTGGATAAATTATTCGGCACATTCCAGCGCCTGCACTCGGAAAAAGAATTTGCCGGCACAGGCGTTGGCCTGGCCCTGGTTCAGCGCATTATCCGCCGCCACGGCGGCACCATTTGGGCTGAGGGCATGGTAAACCATGGTGCGGTGTTTTATTTCACGCTTCCCGAATAATCCGGAAAATTTTCACCTTTTTAAGCAGGCATAACAAACTCAATCCAGGGTGAAGAAAAAAGTGCAGCCCCGATCCACTTCAGCTTCAGCCCAAATGCGCCCGCCGTGGTGCTGGATGATCGAGTTCACAATCGCCAGGCCCACCCCTGTCCCTTCAAATGCTTCCGACGAGTGCATGCGCTGAAACACACCAAAAAGTTTATCAGCATACCGCATATCAAATCCAACCCCGTTATCCTGGATAAAATACACGGTTGCAGCCTGGTCGTCCTGCTTGCTTCCAACCGCAATCTGCGCCGCATCCCTCTGGCGCGTATATTTCACCGCGTTCGACAGCAGATTGACCCATACCTGCTTGAGAAGCGCCGGGTCCGCATTGCAATCCGGCAGGTCTTCAATCTTAATCACCACCCTGCGTCCGTCCAGGTCCGCCTTCATTTCTTCAATCACTTCCTTAATCAACGGCCCGGGTTGAAGCCTCTGTTTATGGACTGCCTGGCGTCCCAGCCGCGACAGCATCAACAGGTCATCAATTAAAAACCCCATCTTGTTGGTGTTCGACTCGATCCTGGATAGGATATTTCTTCCCTCCTCGGGTAGTGATTCGTTATAGTCCTCGATCATCACCTGGCTGTAACCTTTAATCGCCCTCAGCGGGCTGCGCAGGTCGTGTGAAACCGAATAGGTAAAGGACTCCAATTCGCGGTTAACCTGTTCAAGGCTGTGCGTGCGTTCTGCCACGCGCTGCTCCAGGCTGGCATTCAGCGCCTGGATTTCTGCTTCAACCCGTTTGCGTTCGACGATTTCCCTCAGGGAAGATTCGTAAGCAGCCCGCAGGTTGGCCAGCATTTTCTTCCAGGCGGTTTTGATCACATGCGCTTCCAGTCCAAAGGCCCCGTAAAGGATCACCAGGGTAATATAACGGATCAGCGAAGGCTGATACTTGGAATAAAACCAGGGAAAATTCATCGCGCTGCTGGCATACACCCCGGTTATGGACAGGATCGAAAATGTGGCTGTCAGGATGACCGCCCACTGCCAATCAAACATAAACCCCGCAAATAATATCAGGATGGGAAATGCCGCCACACCCTGGTCATGCAGGGCCGCGCCGTCAAACAGGTTGTAGGTCATCGCCACCCAGAGCAGCGTACAAAGCCCCAATGCCGTAATTGAAAAAGGTATTTTTTTAAAGAAAATCAAGGTCGCGAAGCTGTAAACGCACAGCAAGCCCATCAATCCGGTCAGGGCAGATGAATTGACACTAAAATTAAAAAGCACCAGGAAAAGCGTGGCTGGGGCGCTTACCAGTAACGAAGTGAATACGAGGCGCGCCTTGAGGTTCGTTTCATATTCAGCATATTCAGGGGGCGTCAGCAGTGAAAAAAACGGGCTTTTCATCAACGAACCGCGCAAAATTTCGGGTCATTTTGCAAATATAACATAATTAATTATAGACCCATTCATCCCATTCAGGTACGGGCTTTATTGGAATTCCCCTGATAAAGTTCACGCAAGATCTTAATGGCTACTTGCGCCTGATGCGCAGCAGCGCGCTGGAATAATCCTTCAGGGGGACTGGCAACCCCGCCTCCATCCAGGCGCGGCCCGACCGGATTCCCGCATGCCCTTCCACTTCGTATATCCCCTGCGGGTCCAATCCGCGCAGGTGGATTGGCGGCAGCGCGGCGGGTTCCACCAGGTGGGTGCGAAAAACGAATAAAACCCCTTCGGCGCCGTCCTTGCCCAGATACTCTACCGCTGAAAAAGCATTCTGCTGGGGGGAAATCAGGCGAAACTGGTCGCCGTACTGGACAATTGGGCGGATTTCCTTGTAAACCTTGATCCACTGCGCTGCTTCGGCGCGGCGTTCCGCCCCCCAGCGCACCAGGTGCCCGCCAATCCCCAGGGAACCGCACATGCTGGCATGCATCCTGAACGCCAGCGGGATCTCTGCGCCGCCCATGTCGGTCACCCAGGCCTCCATGATGCTCGCCGGGTAAAGCATTGAAAAACCTTCCTGGATCTGCAGCCTGGCAGCCGGTTCAGTGTTATCGCTGGTCCACACCTGGTCGGCCAGCGAGAGCATCCCCAGGTCGCAGCGCCCTCCCCCGCCCGAACAGGATTGCCAGATCACCTGCGGGTGGCGCGAGGCCAGCGTGCGCCAGACTGCATAGACCCCTTCCACATAGCGCACCCACAGTTCGCGCGCCTCCCCCGGCGCGTCCGGCCAGCCCGGCTCGCTCACGTTGCGGTTCATATCCCACTTGATAAAGTTGATCTTGTTTTCCGACAGGATGCGGTCCATTTTTTCAACAAGGTACTGGAGCACATCCGCCCTGGCCATATTTAAAATCAACTGGTGGCGCGCCTCCGACCTGGCGCGCCCGGGGAAATGGATGACCCAGTCGGGGTGGGCGCGGTAAAGATCGCTGTCAGGGTTGACCATTTCCGGCTCAAACCACAGTCCAAAATCCATCCCCAGCTCATTCACGCGCCGAATCAGCGGGGACAGGCCGTCCGGGAATTTCTTTTCATCCGGCCACCAATCCCCCAGCCCGGCCCGGTCGCTGCTGCGCCCGTGAAACCAGCCGTCATCCAGCACAAACAGTTCCACTCCCATCTCCGCCGCCAGTTCAGCTAGCTCGATCTGCGAAGCGACATCCACATTAAACTCAGTCGCCTCCCATGAATTGTAGAGCACCCTGTGCAGCACCTGCCCGTGCGGCAGTTTTTGCTCGCGGATAAAGTCGTGCAGGGCGCGGCTGGCGTTGCCAAACCCCGAGGCCGAATAACCGCCAAAACAGGGCGGCGTGCTGAAGCTCTCTCCGGGCGCCAGCCTGAGGGCAAAATCCCAATCGTTAATCCCCATGCTCACGCGGGTCGAGGCATAAGCGTCCACCTCGGCAGACAGCTTCCAGTTGCCGCTCCAGGCCAGTGTCCCGAACCACACATCACCCTGTTCTTCGTCTGCGCCCCCCGGGTCCAGGGCAAACCAGGGGTGGTGGTAATGGCTGCTCGTCAGGCGCCGGCTTTCGAGTATTTTAAGCCCGGGTGTCAGCTCTTCGCGGATGATCTTCATCTCACCCGCCCAGCGCCCGACCAGGTGAGTCAGGCGGTACGGCTGGTTAACCGGCACATGCCACTGCGCCGACCAGATGCGTTCGATCGTCACAGGTTGATCATCCCCGTTATGAATTTCAACCCGGCGTTCCACCAGGTCGTAGCGCTCATGCAGGCGGTAGCACAACGTGACGCTCAGGGGGTAGAAACGGTCGCGCATGTGCACTTTCAGCAGCGGCATATCGCCATTTTCAATTTCGTCCGATTCGAACTGCAAAACCACATCGCGCGTGCCGTCCGCGAAAGTGGCTTTAAGGCAGGGGTCAATGTATTTGATTCCGGCGTAAGCCGGATATTCTTCGCGCACCTGGCTGTACGGCATGTCAAAGGAAGAAATCTCGCGCGGGACCAGCGCATCAGGATAATCCTCAGGGTAGGGTAGCCGCTCTTTCCAGTAAAGATGCACCAGGTTCCCATCCGGGTCCAGCCCCAGCACGTAAGCGCTCAAATTGGTTTCCAGGATCCATTGGTTAGCAATTTTTGTGATGCCCATTTTTAATCCCTCGCGAATGATCATTAATAAACTGGCAGGGGTTGCCCTGCCAGTTTATTATATTTCAAAAAATCTTGTACAGCGGCGCAGCCGGTTCGGCCGCGGCCCTTCTTCGAACAAGGCTACTTTTTGCGCTCGAACTTTTTTCCGGTCGCCAGTTCCACGCTCTTATAAGCCCCGTCATATATGCCAATGCTTTTATTCTTCACGATGCAGTCGCAGAACATGCTCAACAGGTCGGTTTCATCGGTGAGCAGGTCAATCGCCTGCAGGGTTTGCGGGATGTTGCGCGTTTCGACGGTGCTGTCGCCAATTTCAGCGCCGCGAATGGCGCCCCACATCTCGTGCCCGCCCACGCGTTCATTAAAGATCTTGGGCACGGGGTAAAAGGCCAGCTCGCTGGGCTTGGTAATCATCACGTCCACCACGCGCATCAGGTAGTTGGTCGCATAGACTGCGTGGTAAGTGTTGTCATGCAAAAAAACATGCAGGCCGTGCACGGGTTTTTCACGGATGCTGTCGGCAAAATCACGCGTATCCTCCCAGGTGAAGTGGGTGTTGATCAGGTCCTTGTAACCGGCCAGTTCCCCTTCAAGCCAATCCCAGTTGTTTTTGTGATCGCCTAGGTTGATAAATAGCGCCACCTTGTCTTTCTTAATCAGCGGGATGGCGTGTTCGATGATCGCTTTAAACAGCTCGCGTTGGGCGCCGGCCCCGCCCATCGTCACCAGGAAGCGCCGCGGTTCCTTATCATGCATGCGCCGCATGCGCGCCGCGCAGTCGGTTTCAATGTTTTCCACCAGCTCGTGGTCCACATGGTGGCCGGTGAAAAACAGCGCGTCGCTGGGCGTGTACTTTAACATCGCCCCGTGGTCGTCAAAACCGCGCATCACGCGGAATCCGTAGTACCCTGACGGCGACTGCACCGCATGTTTGGCGCCTTCGGTCAGTTGGAAGGACATCGGCCAGTTGTCAAACATCATATCGACCACGTTGGTCATGCCCCCCGCCACGGCGCCCATGCAGGGCCACATATGCGATGTCAGCGTCGGCACATCAGAAGGCAGGGCGGCATACAGGTTGGCGAACAATTCGCTCATCTTGTAATCTTTAATGTTGGTTTTCAGGAAACGCCAGGGCCAGGTCACAACCCAGTTATTCAGAATCCAGTCCAGGCCAGGCAAAGATGGGTCGCCGGTGGTCAAAGATTCCCAGATAAACTTGTTAAAAAGCGGGTTGCTCTGCGACACGCGCGAGTATTTACTGTAGTTGGTATTGCACCAGTTGATCACGTCGGTGGTGATGCCCGGGATGGAGAGCAAATCCAGCCAGTAAGGGGTAAAACCCATGGCGCGCGCCGCCGAAACTCCCGCCATGGCGATGCGGTAATGGCCAAAACCCATGCGGATCGTACTGACCACAACGGCGTTTTCCTTGTTAAACGGCGTCCCGTCGCCGCTGCGCACAATATCTTTCAGGCCAAAAACGCCGCCCAGGTAAGGGTTATCCTTGACGGTCAGGCTGAATTTTTCGTTGGGATCGTAACTGAATTTTTTGGCAAGCATATCCTTCCAGCCGTCCGCGGCGCGCGTCTGCGCTTCGCTGATGGGGTTGCCGTATAATTCATAACGACCGTTGACTTTCTTCATGGTGACGACTCCTAAATAAAAGATAAATAACAACAGCCGTCCGGGATGGCCCGGTTTTTCCACCACCCGCCAGGGCGGCTGTCGATTACAGGTTAAGCATACATCAGTTTTTCATACCTGTTGTGGCAATGCCTTCCACAAAATATTTCTGCGCAAAAAGGAAGACCAGCACCGTGGGAATAATCGCCAGGGTTGCGCCCGCCAGCACTATCGGCGGGGAGGCGTGGTAACCACCCTGGATATCGGCCAGGCCCTGGGTAACGACATAATTGGCCTTGCTCTGGATGGCCACCAGCGGCCAGATGAAAGAGTTCCAGGAGTAAAGGAAAGAAATGGTGAACTGTGTGGCAATCACCGGCCCGGCCAGGGGCACAAACACGCGCCAGAGGATCGTCCAGCGGTTGGCGCCGTCCAGGAAAGCCGCCTCTTCCAGTTCCTTGGGCAGGCCCATAAAAAACTGTCGAAAAAGGAAGGTGCCCGCAGCGGTGAACAGCCAGGGGATGATCAGCGCCTGCAGCTTATCGACCCAGCCAAAGGCCAGCATCAGCTTGTACATCGGGATCATGATGACGGTGAAGGGGATCATGATCGTGCCCAGGTAAAGCCGGAAAAGCAACTCGCGCCCCGGGAAGCGGATGCGCCCAAAGGCATATCCGCCCAGGATCGAGGTGATGATCTGGCCGATGGTGACGCTCAGGGTCACAAAAGCCGTGTTGAGCATATAACGGCCCATACTCACAGTGCCCAAAACGGTGGAATAGTTTTCAAAATGCAGGCCTGTGCCGCCAAAAATAGACATGATATTGGCAAACACTTCCGGGCTGTCTTTAAAGGATGTGGCCAGCATGAAGATAAATGGGTAAATAAACAGCAGACCGATGATGATCAATACGGCATAAAAAAATATCTTTTGCGGGATGACACCCCGTTCATTGGCTGTAAACATGGCGGCTACTCCTCAAAAACCCAACGGCTCGAAAAACGGAACTGGGCAAACGTCACCAGGAAGATCAGGCCAAACACAATCCAGGCCAGGCTCGCGCCGTAACCCATCTGGAAACGCTGGAACCCCTTTTGGTAAAGGTAATACACGATGGTCAGGGTGGAATTGGCCGGGCCGCCCTGGGTCAAGATATAAGGCTCAGAGAAAATCTGCAGGGCGGCAATCGAATTGGTGACCAGCAGGAAGAAGATGGTGGGGGTCATCATCGGGATCACAATGCTGAAGAGCGTATTCCAGCGCGAGGAACCATCCACTGTGGCAGCTTCATACAGGTGGTTGGGAATGCCCTGCAGGGCGGATAAGAACACCACCATGTCGTAACCCACCGTTGACCAGGAGGTCATAATGATCAGGGAAATCAGGGCCGTGTCAGGCGAGGTGAGCCAGGCGACGTTGGGGTCCACCAGCGGGGTTCCCATGGCATTAAAGATCAAATTGTTCAACCCCGTCACCACAAAAGTGATCACTGTATCAATCACCCCTGAGGGTTGCTGGTAAATCCAGGCCCATATAAGTGCGCAGCCCACGATCGAAGCCACCACCGGGATATAAATGAGTGCCCGGAAGACCGTCATGCCCACCAGTTTGGAATTGAGCATCCAGGCCAGCAAAAAAGCCGGGGCGATCGACAGGGCCAAAACGCCCAGGGCATACAAAAATGTATTCCCCAGCGCCACCCAGAAATTCGGGTCATTCGGCACAAGCAGCGCGCTCATAGCAGCGAACCAGTTGCCGCCCTGGGTCAGCACATTCTGGTATGCTCCTGTATCAAAGCTGAATCCGAGGGCCTTGGCGTAATTGTCCAATCCGACAAAATTGGGGTCGGTGAAAAGATTGTAGTCGGTGAATGAATAATAGAACGATATCAGCAGTGGAAAAGCAAAGAAGATTAAAAAACCAAGCAGGTTGGGTAGAAGGAAAAGATATCCCTCAATCGCCTCACGGGTACGTGCTTTAGACATGGTATGTCCCTTTCTCGCCTCTGGAATGTTTCCCTCTGGTTTGGCCCCCATCAATCCCGGTTCATTTGAGGCAGGATAATCTGGCCATGGGTTCAATGGGTGCCATCCCGGCATGAACCGGGATGGCACCCCAAATACTAGATCAATTTATTTTTTGAACATGGGGTCGGCAGCCTTGCAGGCAGCTGCTGCAGCGTCGGCCGGGGAGGATTTGCCAGCGAAGATTTTATCGACGTTGGACTGGTAGGCAGCGCTGATGTCACCAAAGTTGCCGGTGAAGAGCGGAATTTCAGCCACTGCATAGGAAGCACCCGTGAGGAAGGGGGTATTGTCAGCCGGGGGCTTTGAGTTTAAGAAGGCATCCACGCCAGCTTTGCCCTTGTTGGAGGGGATGTTGGTGCCGAGAGCGGCCACGCCGGCCTGGACATCAGCGCTGGTGAGGGCTTTGAGCACGGTCCAGGCCTGGTCAGGATGCTGGGTCTTGGAGGCAATCACATAACCACCCCAGAACAGGAAGGTTGATTTTCCACCGGGGCCGGAAGGCATTTCGACCACACCCCAGTCAAACTTGTCATTCGAGCGATCGCTGGGGGTCATCCAACGGCCGTTGGGGAACATGCCAATCGTGCCGGCATGGAATTCGGTTTCGCCAACACCGCCTTCAACACCGGGGGCGGGGGCAACTTTGTCTTTCAGGAACAGGTCAGCCATGTACTGCAGGCCAGCCACAGACTTGGGGTCGGTCAGGTTGCAGGCAGTGCGGTCAGCATTGAACATACCGCCGCCCGCTGCGTTGACGAAATAACCCCAGGTGCCCCACCAGGAGCTCATGCTGAAGCCGTAGACTTTGTCGGCGGGGTGGGTTAATTCTTTGGAAACACGTTCGAAATTGGCCCAGTCCCATTTACCGGCCTTGGCCAGGTCAGCGGGATCGTCAACCTTGTATTTTTTGAAGAGGTCTTTGTTGTAATAGATCACCATTGTGGAAATATCGCGCGGGATACCCCACAGGTGCCCGCCGTTCTGCAGTTCTTTCATCGGGGCATCGTAGTAATCGGTGACTTTGAAGGCGGTATCCTTGTCAGCAAGGGGTTTCAGGTCGGTGATCACACCCAGCTTGGCGTAGTCGGCCGTGCTCGCTCCTGGAATCCAGAAGATATCGGGGGCATTGCCGGCGGACAGTTCGGTCTTGAGTTTGTCTTCATAACCGGTCACAGGGGCGGGATCATACTGCAGTTTGATGCCCTGTGAGGCCAGTTTGGCACTCAGGTCATCGTTGATCTTCTGGTAAACGTCCTGTTCGGCCTGGTTGTCGGGGCGGGTGCGCCAGCGAATGGTAACCATATCGGCGGCTGCGGGAGCAGCGGGTGCAGCCGGAGCAGCGGGTGCAGCGGGTGCAGCCGGGGCAGCCGGAGCCGCAGGAGCAGCGGGAGCGGGTGTGGCAGCCGGGGCGCAGGCGCCCAACAGCATGGCGGTGATCACCACCGCACTGACGAACATCCAAAACATATTTCGCTTCATAACCTTATTCCTCCAAATATTTTTTGTTTGATAAGAAATCTCAAAAACCTTCTTTGACATTTGCCTTCCAGATCCATCTCTCTCTAATAACCAATCACCTCCTTATTTTTCAAAATTGGGTGGACATATCAATATGAGCCCTCGCTTATTTATTTTCCCTGCCTGTTTCAACAACTTTATTTTGCTTTCAGGTTCTTAAATATTTAATTGCCGTTCCGTCTACTTTGCCCGCACGGCAGTGGAACTGCGCAGAACCAGCTCTGCTGCTAAAAACAACTGCGCGCGCGGTGTTTCCGGCTTCTCAATTTCTTCGATCAACAATCGGGCGGCAATCCGGCCCATCTCAAAAGTGTCCTGGCGCATGGTCGTCAGCGGGGGGTCAAAATAAGACGCCAGGGGCATATCGTCAAAACCAATCACCGACACATCTTCGGGCACGCGCCGCCCCGCTTCGCGCAAGGCGCGCATGGCACCAATCGCCATGCGGTCATTTTGTGCCAGCAGTGCACTGAACGGCAAACCTGTTTGCAGCAGGTGTTGCACAGCCCGATATCCTGAAGTGGCCGACCAATCACCTTCAACCCGGTAGGCCGCATTCGGAGTGATACCAGCAGCGATTAAAGTTTCTTCATATCCACTGCAGCGGTCTTGAGAACAGTCTTCCAACAATGGGCCGGTAATGTGCACAATCTGGCGGTGGCCGTTTTCAATCAGGTGGCGCGTGGCGATCTGGCTGGCGGCCTTGTCATCCAGGCACACCGTGGCGTAAGCCGTGGAGCGCGGGCGGGCGCCCAGCAGCACCGTGGTCGCATTCTGGGGAATAAATTCTGCGCGGTTATCAATATAGGGGTTGATCACCATCATCCCGTCCGTGCGGCGGTTGGCCACCAGTTCCTTTACCATCAGTTTAAAACTGGTTTCATCCGGCGCTGAAGCCGACATGAAAAAATAGCCCTTCTGGCGCGCTTCTGTTTCCGCCCCTTCAATGATGCTGGCAAAGGTGTAATCCGTCAGGTTGGGGGAAATGCAGGCCAGGGTGAATGAGCGGCCCTTGGCCATCGACCGGGCAATCATATTGGCGTGGTAATCCAGCTGGCGGATGGCGTTTTCGACCCGGCTGCGTGTTTCGGGCAGCACCGTTTCAGGGTTATTTATCACGCGTGAAACGGTCTGGTGCGAAACACCGGAAAGGGCGGCGACATCATGTAAGGTTGGAGAAGATTTTTTCACCGGGCATTCACCTCGTGTTAACGTTCATGTTAACGTTAACATCATGATACAGAGATTTTTGTCATATGTCAAGCAGGATAAATGTAACTTTTCCAGTTTAGCCGCATCTAATTGGATAGAAGTAAATCACCTGCATACCGGGCAGGTTTTCTATCCGGTATAATATTCAAAAAAATTAGTGGAGAGAAAAATGATTAATGAACCCCTGCATGTAACCGACGCGGCCTTTGAAAAAACCGTCCTGCAAAACGACCTGCCGGTCATCGTTGATTTTTGGGCACCCTGGTGCGGTCCCTGCCGCATGGTTGCCCCCACCCTCGATAAAATCGCCAAGGAGCAGGCCGGTCAGCTGGTGGTCGCCAAGGTCAACACCGATGAAGACGGGCTGTGGGCCCAGAAATACGGCGTCCAGGGCATCCCCACCATGCTCTTTGTTTATAAAGGCAAAGTTGTCCACCAGCAGGTCGGCGCCCTGCCCGAACCGGTCCTGCGTGATGTGGTCTCCCAGTTCCTGAACGTGGCCCAGGATAAAGCCAAAGCCGCTTAGGTGCGCCTTTTATTCATCCGCGCTGCCGTAACCTGCCGGAGGAATCCCCAGGGCCTGAATCAGGCGCGCCCAGTAATTCACCTGTGCAGCCGTGCTCGCCAGGATGACAATTTCACGCTCATTAAACTGCTCTTTTAAAGCGTCGATCACATCCGGGTAAAATTTCAGCGGCGTCTGCGAAATCAGTTTTGCATAATCAATCGCCACTTTTTCTCGTTCCGAAAAAGTGGCGATTGATTTAATCTCCCTGCGTCCCTGCAGAGCCTGCAGTTCTTCCGCGTTGATCCCGTGTTCTTCATACTGATAGCTGTTCATATCAATGCAAAACGGGCAGGCAGCGGCATACGAGGCCGTGACGCGCACGATCTGCAGCAAACGTTCATCGATGCGCCCGTCGTGGTGCGCCACCAGCGATTCGAGCACGCCCGAGCCCAGCGCCGCTTTCGGGTACCATGCCAGGATGCGCGCAGGCAGCATTTTTTTGCCAGTCATTTTTTCGGAAACCCAGATTCCCAGCCTCAGAATCGGGGATATTTTTGCCGGGGGATTGATAAATGCGTCCATGTTAAACCTCGCTTCAACCGTGATATACGGATTGTTTCTGCCTTAAAAATCCCCCTGCGCTTTGATTCAAACCTGCCTTTATATTTTTAAGCTCGGTTCGCCGTTCAGGCGCTTAAACAGGCGCTCGCGCACGTCCAGCGGCAGGTCCACGGGTTCATCCGTATCGCGGTAGAGTTCCACTGTTTTGCGCAGCGTATTGACCACAATGCGGCAGTTGTCGCAGCCTTCGATATGCTGTTCCAGCTCCGCGCACAGTTCCGCCTGCAGTTCGCCGTCGATATATTCAGACAGGTTGCCCAACAGGTGCTGGCATTGGGGGGAATGCTTATGTTCACTATTCATCGCCGCTTAACCTCCTGCACTCGATCTCCGTAATATTGTGATATAGCCTGGCGCAAGGCCAACCTGGCGCGCAGCAGGCGGGTTTTCACCACACTTTCGTTCACGCCCAGCGCCGCGGCTGTCTCCTGGATGGATAAGCCTTCCATATCGCGCATGACAAAAACCAGGCGCAGCCTGTCCGCCAGGTTCTGCACGGCCCTGTCGAGAAACTGGCGCGATTCGCTTGTAAGGAACTCTCCTTCAGGCAAACAGCACCAATCCACAATCTGCATCGCTTCGTTCTCCTCGCCATCATCGCTTTCGCCGGCTTCCACTGAAAACGCCACCGGGCGCCGTTTACGCGCCAGCATCAGGGCTTCGTTCACCGCGATCCGGTACAGCCAGGTGGTCAGGCTGGAACGCCCTTCAAACTCGGGCAGCGAGCGCAGCGCCTTAATGTAGGTTTCCTGCAGGGCATCTTCCGCATCCTGGCTGTTGCCCAGGATCTGCAGCCCCGCCCGGTAAATATGTCCGGACGTCAGGTCCACCAACCGGGCGAAAGCCTCGCGGTCGCCCGCTTTCAGGGCTTCCAGGGATATGTCGTTTTCCGTTTCATTCATTTAGATGCAGTCCATCCTTAAAAAGTGACGTCCTGGTCACGCTCCAGGTGCGTTCTTTTCAACAGGGTTATCTTACTCCGCTTTTGCCCAAAAACAAATCCAGCCACTCTGGCAATCTCCAGGGTGGCAGTAACCATGACAGACAGCCTTCACCACGGGAAATCCCAAAGAACATATTCCAGCAAAACTACGACAGCCTGAACTGCCCCACCATCGTTTCCAGCTTGCCTGCCATCTCTGCCAGGATATGCGCCGAGGCGGTCACTTCCTCGACCTGCGCGTTCATCTCCTCCACCGAGGTCGAAACGACTTCGATCTCGGCGCTGTTTTTCTGGCTGATGCTTGCAATACCCTCGATGCTTTGCCTCACTTCAAGCGAATTGCTGCTCATTTCCTGCGTCGAAGTGGTATTCTTGTCAATCACTGCGGAAACCGAATCGATCGCGGAAACCAGTTCGCTCGAATCCGCGCGCACCTGTTCTGTGGCTTTTGCGGCTTCCTGGGCCTCCTGGTAAACGGCTTCAGAAGCGCTAATGATGCTGCCCAGAGCATGTCCGGCTTCGCTGGCGCGTGCCACGCCTGTTTCCACTTCGCGCGCGCTTTCGTCCATGGCGCGCACGGCCTGGCTGACCGTGCTCTGGATGCCGCGGATCAACCCGCCAATTTCCTTGGTAGCCCCGCTGGCGCGTTCAGCCAGCTTGCGCACTTCGTCGGCCACCACGGCAAATCCGCGTCCGGCGTCGCCGGCCCGGGCCGCTTCGATGGCCGCATTGAGCGCCAGCAGGTTGGTCTGGTCGGCAATGTCGGAAATGACCTGGATGACCGCGCCAATGCCCTCGGACTGGGTTCCCAGACGTCCCATGTTGCTTT
>Ga0118677_10009124_pt1 | contig 15626 bp, 14 predicted proteins | sample AliMusrvi5mmetaG_FD_86154 | JGI IMG/M metagenome (GOLD analysis project Ga0118677, IMG submission 86154)
CCCGCCCGGATTGCCGCGTGGCGGCAGACCCAAACGACGCGGAGGGTGGCACTCATATGAACAACGTATGGTATACTTCACTCTCCCCGGTGAAGGAAGCTTATTTTAATTGCATTGGGCGTCTCGCCGGCCCATCAATCGCCGAAAAGGAGAATTCGCGTGCAACAGCAAATACTATCTTACTAAGAAAAGTTTCGCTATTTGAGGAGGAGCCGATGATGTTCGCGCGTAATGCCTCTCGTTCCCGCTGGTTGTTACTGGTGATCCTGATGATCTCGTCACCGTCGCTCTTCGCCAAGGAACAACAGCAGTTCGAACTCTGGCAACTCTTCAATACCGAACCGGCGAAACCGGTGCGGATGCTGGTGATGGATTTCACCAACCTGAGCGGTTTTCAGGAGAAAACACTCGGACCAGCCTTTGCGGATGCGCTCTCGGCGGTTTTAGCGACAGGAGCGCATCCCTTCGAGATATCTCGCGTTGCTGTCCCTGAACAAGCAGTTTTATCCGATCCCGAACAACTGGCGCAGTTGGCCGATCTGCTTAAAGTGCCTTTCGTACTTACCGGTACCATTAATAAAGTAAAGCTGTATTCCGGTGGAAACGATCCTTCCTCGCTCGAAGTCGAAGCAGTGGTCATCTCCCGCAATACGCGCCAGCCGATCTGCGGTGTCAGGCTGCGGATCGATGCTGCGCTCGCTCCCGCTCACCCTGTGTCCCTTATCCGGCATAGTGCTGGCACCCTCGTTGAGTTGAAGCCGCATCATGTGCTGAAGACTACCGTCAATCAATTGGCGAAAAAGTTAGCGGCTTGTCGTATGCCGATCAGCATGGTGTTGACATCGCCAACGCGATTTGCCGTTATCATTTCAGGTGGCAGCAATATCGGTTTGCACACGGGGCAATATCTCACGACAATACGAAGGGAATCCGTGACCGGAAGACTTCGTCTGTTGGAAGTCGCCAAAGACGAATCCGAGGGTGAAATATTAGCAGATTCTCGAGGAATTGCGCCGGGTGATACAGCGATTCCGGAGTATAACTTGCAGGACGATGTGTTGGTCACTTTGCCGGAATGACGCTGTTATCAGGCATGATGATCGGCAACAGTCACCCCCAATCAGTCGAATCAGACTGATTAGTCGGATATGACTTCAGCACACCACCGCGCCGGCATTCACCGTGAGGCGATGAGTTCTCCGCTGCTCGGGTCTAAGCCGGCGAGGGCGCAGTAGGTTTGCCAGATGACGCGGACGTAGTGCTGGGTTTCGCGGTAGGGGGGGATGCCGCCATAGCGTTTGACGGATTTGGGACCGGCGTTGTAGGCGGCCAGTGCCAGCGAGAGGCGGCCGAAGGTGCGCATCTGCTCGGCGAGATAGCGCACGGCGCCGTCGATATTATCCTCGATATCGAACGCGTGGCGCACGCCGAGATAGTCGGCGGTGCCCGGCATCAGTTGCCCTAATCCCTGCGCGCCCGAGGTGGAGACCGCATTGGGATTGAAGCGCGATTCCTGCGCGAGCAGCGCGAACATCAGCCGCGGATCGACGCTGTAGCGGTCGCAGCGATTGAGCATGCAGGTGGCGATTTTCGTGGCCGTGTCCTCGTTGAGGCGGCCATTCCAGATTCTGATACGGTCGGCATAGCGCTTGATAATGCCCGACAGCGGCGTGTTGGTGGTATCCACCGGGGGAGCGGTGTCGGGATTGGTGGGATAGGTCTCCGCAGGACGCGAGGCCACCGGCGTCTCGGCCGGCGCGGCTTTGGGCTTGGCGGCTTCGACATTGGCAGCCTGATCCGCCGCGACGGCGGCCAGGCAATCGAACAATTGCCCTTTCGTCGGCACGCGCACCAGCACGCGCAGGGAATTGCCCACGTCGATATCCGGGTCTTCCTGCGCGGTGCAGATCATCACCGTCTGGTCGTTGTTGACGCGCAACAGGAAGCTGTTCGAGTTCGTGCCGGACACCACGCCGCACACCATCCCCTGCATCTCGACCACCTGGCCGGCGCGAGTGGTGAGCAGATCGGCGATCTTCCCGCCGGCGTCAAACGACGCCACCGTCGCCGCATCACGCGCGGCACGATAATTGCTGGCTGGGGCGGCATGCGCCGTAGAAATCGTCCACGCCAGGCCGGCGAGGAGCAACGGCAGCGCCCATCCGCGAAATTGCACGAGTCTTCATCCTTCCGGTATCGGTCGTCGTCGCGTAGCATTAGCGACGGCAGGGATAATGATACCGTAGCTTCCCAATTTTTACAAGAGCCTGCACATCGAGATGTGCGCGCAACACGCCATCGCCTGTTTATTCCATGTTTCCGGAGGACATCGCGCGGTCTGAACCATGATGGGAAGGATGGAAGGATGTTCATGATTGGTCACCATTCAGCCGGGTAGTCAACGACCAGACTTTTTTAACCGCAGATTACGCAGATTTCGCAGAATTATTGATCAGGGTGTTCACGCTACACGGATGGTGTGATTTATTGATGCGGACAAAAAGATATCACAAAGCGGACGAGACGTCCGCGCTCCCAGGAAATGCGGAATTTATGTCTGCGTCAATAATGGAGCCTGTTTCGGGAGATGTGAGCACGGAGGCTATGGACCGCCGGCATCCCTGCCGGCGGCGGCGCGGAGGTTGTCTGCCACGGGGGCGCCGGCAGGGATGCCGGCGGTCCATGGCCTTTATGCCGACGTCCGAAGCAGATCGCAGCAGATCACACAATCCGTATATTCATTAGCATTGCCTGCATCCCGTATCCCGTATCCTGCATATTGCATATTGTATCCCGCATCCTGCATCCGATATCTCCGCCGAAACATTTCCGTAACATAGCGTAACATTACGGCAATCTGCGGTAACATTTACGTCACCTGCGGCAAATAATCTGAAACATCAGAGCGGTCACCTGAGAGGGAGAAAGTTACACATGCCAGATTTACAAACGCAGATTACCACGATGACCCACAGCGGGGATATCCTGCTGCTCGTGTGGGGAGCGGCGCTGGTCTTCTCGATGCATGCCGGTTTTGCCTTTTTGGAGGCCGGATCGGTGCGCCGGAAGAATGTCGTGAATGCGCTGACGAAGATTGTGATGGACTGGTCGGTCTCCACGTTGATCTACTTCGTCATCGGGTTCCCCATTGCCTACGGCATCTCGTTCCTGCGTCCGGTGCAGGCGATGAACCTCGGCGATGGCGCGAACGGGTTCAATTTCGTTCACTTTTTCTTTCTGCTCACCTTCGCGGCCTGCATCCCCGCCATTATTTCCGGGGGCATCGCCGAGCGCGCGAAATTCGGCACGCAGATTCTCGCCGGGGCGATCTTCGTCGGGCTAATTTACCCCTTCTACGAAGCGTTCGCCTGGGGGCAATGGTCCGGACCGGTCGGCGTCATGCTAACGGCCATCGGCGGGTATCCGTTTCATGATTACGCCGGCTCCGTTGTCGTGCACGCGATGGGCGGCTGGCTGGCGCTGCCGGCGATTATCACCCTCGGGCCGCGGCTGGGACGCTACCGGCAGAACGGTGTCAGCTCACCGACCCCGATTCACTCGATCCCCTACGTGGCGCTCGGTTCCTGGTTCCTCATGGTCGGATGGTTTGGTTTCAACGTGGCCAGCGCCGGGCATCTCTCGAATATCTCCGGCCTGGTGGCCATCAACTCGCTGATGGCGATGGTGGGCGGCGTGGTTGCCGCCGCACTGGCGTCGAAAAATGACGCCGTCGCCATTTATAACGGCGCGCTGGCCGGGCTGGTGGCCGTCTGTGCCGGTTCGGATGCGTACCATCCACTCGGCGCCGCGGTGGTCGGCATCATTGCCGGCGTGATCTTCGTCAAGGCGTTCCAATTGGTGAACGAGCGTTGGCGCATCGACGATGTCCTCGGCGTCTGGCCGCTGCACGGCCTGGGTGGCGCCTGGGGCGGCATCGCCGCCGGCATCTTCACCCTGCCCGCGCTCGGTGGGCTGGGCGGCGTCAGTCTGGTCACGCAATTGATCGGCACGCTGGCCTGCATCGTTGTCGCGCTGGCCGGCGGTTTCCTCGTCTATGGTCTGCTCAATCGACTGGGCGGTATTCGCCTGACGGCGAAAGAAGAGTTGCTCGGTACCGACATGGTCGTGCACAGCAGCAAAGCCTACCCGGAAGAAGTGTTCTAATCGTCTGAATAGACGATGGGTGTTCTGCTGATATATCAGGACAGGTATCGGGTATGGGAGTGTGTGAGTATGGGAGTGTGGGAGTATACCCCCTAATTTGAAGCGATGGCGGCATAATGCCATCACTCCCATACTCACATACCCCCACACTCCCATACCATCCGAAAAGCAGAGCAAGTCGTCATATTTGTCGGAACCAGCGTAAGAGGAGGTCTTTATGGTTCGCATCGAGGCTATCATTCGCCCCGAGTGTTTCGAAGAGGTGCAGGCGGCGCTCCAGCGCATTGGGGTGATCGCCATGACCGTGGACGAAGTGCACGGTTGTGGGCATCAAGGCGGTCATGTCGAGCACTATCGCGGGCTGGAAACCCATATCAACCTGCTGCCGAAGGTGCGCATCACCACCGTGGTGCATGAAGTCGCCCCGGAAGCGGTGATCGACGCGATCAGCCAGGCCGCCTTCTCCGGTGAGCACGGCGATGGGAAGATCTTCGTGATGCCGTTGCTGGACGCCGTTCGTATCCGCACGCGAGAACGTGGTGGGGATGCCATCTAAATCACGGTGAATTCGCCGCAGCGTGTCCGGGAGGATCGAGCCCCTGTTGGGTTATCGAGGCTCGAACGGAGTCTCGCCCTCCCAACGCCGTATGTTGGTTTCATACGGCTAGTCCGATTACCCAATACCTGATACAATCTGATAGCGATTGTCTATTTTTCGTGCCGGAGCATTCCGGCTGAGGGAGCGAAGAATGGTCCGAATCGAGGCGATTGTTCGCCCGGAAAAATTCGATGAAGTGAAAGAAGCGCTGCAGCGCATCGGGGTCATTGCCATGACGGTGGACGAGGTGCTCGGTTGTGGTCATCAAGGCGGGCATGTCGAACACTATCGGGGACTGGAAACCCATATCAATCTGCTGCACAAAATTCGCATCACCACGGTGGTGAATACCGTGCCGGTGGACGAGGTGATCGAGGCGATCTGCACCGCCGCCTACACCGGCGAGCACGGTGACGGCAAAATCTTCGTGATGCCGATGGAAGACGCCGTCCGCATCCGCACCAACGAGCGCGGTGCCGTCGCGATTTGATGTATTCACCGGATAGTTGTCCTGCATTTGGTTTGTAGTAGGCTCGCAGCCGCAGCAAGAGCCGTCACGGGTCGGTGAAGGCAGACGGCTCTTGCTGCGGCTGCGAGCCTACTACGAACTTAGCGCCACCTTCGTCCGGACCGTATTTTTGCTTGCTGTTATCCTCACCGCATATCATGGGGGGTGACGGCTCTTGCTGCGGCTGCGAGCCTACTACAAGCCAAGCCTACTACAAACTTAGCGCCACCTTCATCTGGACAGCGCTTTCGATTGCTGTTATCCTCACCGCATGATTACCAAAGCTGTCATACCGGCAGCCGGCTTCGGCACGCGTTTTCTCCCCGCCGCTAAATCACAGCCCAAAGAGATGCTGCCGATTGTCGATACGCCGACCATTCAGTACGTCGTCGAAGAGGCGGTCGCGTCGGGCATTACCGATATTCTGATGATTATCGGCAAAGGCAAGCGGGCGATCGAGGAGCATTTCGACCGCAACACCGACCTGGAACGCGAGCTGACCGAGCAGCGGAAGACGGCGGAACTGGCGGCCATCCGGCAGATCTCCGAGATGGCGAATATCCACTTTGTCTGGCAAAAGACGTTGCGCGGGCTGGGCGACGCCATCAGCTATGCGCAATGTCACGTCGGCAACGAGCCGTTTGCCGTGCTGCTGGGCGATACCGTCATCGAGGCATCCACGCCGGTGACCCGGCAGTTGATCGAGGTGTATGAGCGTTACCACGAACCGGTGGTGGCGCTGGAGGCGGTGGAATATAGTCGTCTCGATCGCTACGGCGTGATTGACGGCACGGAGATTGCCCCCAAGCAATACCTGATTCGCGATTTCATCGAGAAGCCCGCACCCGCCGAAGCGCCCTCCAACCTGGCCATCGCCGGGCGCTACATCTTCACCCCCGGCATCTTCGACTGCATCGTGCGCACCACGCCGGGCAAAGGCGGCGAAATCCAACTGACCGACGCCATGCGCCTGATGGTGGCCACCCAGGCCATGTATGGCCTGCACTTCGACGGCATCCGCCACGACATCGGCAGCAAAATCGACTTTCTTAAAGCCAACATCGCCTTCGCGCTGCAACGCCCGGATATGGCGGAAGATTTGAAAGCATATATCAAGGAGATCGCGGCGAAGCTGTGAGGGATGCAAGGTTCAGGATCGCATAATGCCCGTTCTTGTCTGAACCATGATGAAGAAGGATGGAAGGATTTGCCTGATAGACGGATTGCGCGGTCCATAGTGTTCGTTTCGATTCGTTCGGTGCGCAGAGAAATCAAGGTCATCTTGCCATCCTTTCCATCATGGTTCAGACAAAAAGAAGGCAGACGTCTTGCATCCTGCCATACTCTCACGGGGCGGGCGAGACGCCCGCGCTCCCAGGGCACCTTGCATCCGGTATCCTCCTTCCTGTATCCTCTTGCTGCCATGCCTATCATCGCGCTCATTTGCTACAATCTGCTGCTGTTGCTGCTCAGCCCGCTGCTGGTGGTGTATATGTTGTGGCGGCTGCTCATTGCCGGGAAATCACGGCGGGGGTTGGCGGAGCGGCTGGGATTTCTGCCCGCGCACAAGCTGGCGGGCGAGGGGCCGTGCATCTGGCTGCACGCGGTCTCCGTCGGCGAGACGCTGGCGGCGAAGCCGGTGTGGGAAGCGTTGCTGGCCGCGCTGCCGGGCTGGCGTTTGCTGCACTCCACCACCACCGATACCGGACAGGCGCAGGCGGAAAAGCACGCGGGCGAGCACGGACAGATCATCTATCTTCCCTTCGACTTTCTCCCCTGCGTGTGGTTGGCGCTGGCGCGCGCGCGGCCGCGGCTGGTGGTATTGATGGAGACGGAGTTATGGCCGAACTTTCTTGCCGTCGCTCATCTGCTGGGATGTAAAGTCGTGCTGGCCAACGGCATCGTCTCCGATCGCTCGCTGCGCGGCGCCGCGCGCATGGCGCCGGTCTATCGCTGGATGCTGGGCAATATCGACCGGTTCTGCATGCAATCGGCACAGGATGCCGAACGCATTATCCGCCTGGGCGCCGATCCGGCACGGGTGTGTGTGGTGGGCAACTCCAAATTCGATCAAGTCGTGCGCCAGGTGCCGCTCGGGGAGCAGATGATGTTGCGCCATGCCCTCGGCTTGAACCGCGACGAACCATTGTTGCTGGCGGGCAGCACCCATCCGGGTGAAGAGGAGATCGTGCTGCGGGCGTTTCGCCTGCTGACGACGCTCCATCCGCGCGCGCGCTTGCTCATCGCCCCCCGGCATATCCAGCGCGCGCAGGCCATCGCCGAACTGGCCGTCGCGCACGGCTTCACCGTCGCCTGCCGCACCAAAGTGGAGCAACAACCATCCGCCCCCGACGCGGTGCTCATCCTCGATACCATCGGCGAATTGGCGCGCGCCTACGCCCTCTGCACCGCCGCCTTCGTCGGCGGCAGCCTGGCGCCCATTGGCGGGCATAATGTGTTGGAGCCGCTCGGACTCGGCAAGCCGGCGATCTTCGGCCCGCACATGGAGAAAAATCGCGATATCGCGGCGGCGGTGCTGGAAGCCGGCGTCGGCTTTCAAATCACCGACGCCGAAAGCCTCGCCGCCTGCTGGCAGCGCTTCCTCGACACCCCCGAATTGGGCAAAGAGATCATCGACAAAGCCGCCAACATCTTCCACCAGCATCAAGGCGCGGCCAAACGCGGTGTGGAGGAGATCGTTAAGGTGCTTGATATGGCAGCAGACGCACCGCGCATAGTGCGATGATACGGGTTTTTGTCTGAACTGTGATTCGTGTGATTAAATGATTTTATGATTTTTATACGGATGGTTTGATCAAATGGAGCCTGCTTCGGGAACAGTTAAATGAAGGCTATGGACCGCCGGCATCCCTGCCAGCGCCCCCGTGGCAGACAACCTCCGCGCAGCGCCGGCAGGGATGCCGGCGGTCCATAGCCTCCGTGCCGACGCCCAAAGCTGATCGCACAATCCGTTTATTCCCTCTGCATCCTCCGCGGTGAAAAATGAACCGTCTCAATATGCCCCGAACTCATACGCGGCATCGAACATGGCGAGGATATTTTCCGCCGGGACATCGGACTGGATGTTGTGCACCTGGTTGAAGACGTAGCCGCCGCCCGGCGCGAAGGTGCGCATCCGCTCGCGTACGTGCTCGCGCACTTCCGCGGGGGTCGCGCGGGTCAACACCTGCTGGGTATCGCATCCGCCGCCCCAGAAGACAATTTTGTCGCCGAATTCCGCTTTTAACCGCTCCGGCTCCATATTTGCCGCCGAGGTTTGCACCGGGTTGAGGATATCGACGCCCGCCTCGATGAAATGCGGAATCAGGTTTTTCACCGAGCCGCAGCAGTGCAGGTAGGTCTTCATGCGGGTGTTACGGTGAATCCAGTCGCACAGTTTGGCGTAATGCGGCTTGATCATCGCCGTCCAGAGATCGGGGTTGAGAAATTCGCCGCGCTGGGTGCCGCTGTCATCGGCGGCGATGCCCCAGGCAAAACAGCGATCGCCGATCGCCTGCTGCACCAGCTTCAGACAGGCGATGCTGGCCTCGACCGAGCGGTCCATCATCTCGTGGCAGGTCTCCGGCTCGGTCATCAGCATCATCATCCAATCACTCGGCTGGCCCTGCGTCACATTGCTCGCGCGGTCGGTGATCAGGCTCAGGCCGAGGAAACAAACCCCGTAACCCCACCCGAGCAGGGCGTATTCGGTGTCATCATACCTCTGTTGGGTATACGCGGCCAGCAGCGCGAGTTGCTCGTCGGGGATATCGCGCACCGGCGCGAATTTCGCCGGATCGACGCCTTCGCCGCGATCGAACGAGATATCGTCGAAATAATGCCCGCCCGCCGGCATCCGATAGGCGCTGCGCGATCCATCCGCGTTCAGCAACCACCAGTTGCCTTCCGCATCTTCCCCGATGCGTGTGCCGGGGATGAACCGCACCGGCGTGCCGTCGAACAACGTTTTCGGCACCCATTCGCTCTCCGGGCGCGCGAACGCCGGAATGATCGTCATATCGATCGGCAGCACATCGGCATGCAGGCGCTGCAGCATCGCCTCTTCCACCACCGCGGTCATGAAGCGGGCATCCATCACCCGCGTGGTGGCAGAGATGCCCACCGCCTTCTGCAGGCGATCATAGGCGCTGCAGGCGATACCGGAGGCTTTCATCCCGCCGAGATCGATCGGCACCCGGTCCGGGATGGCATGGTTGACGGCTTTTTCGACGCGTTCGCGAGAGTTCATCGTGAGTGGGGCTCCTTTGTCTGAACCATGATTTTTGTGATTGACTGATGGGCATGATTATTCTGCGGCCATGCGAGTTAGCCTGCGTGTCGAAGCGAAAAATCACGCTCATCATTTAAGCACAGAAATAATGGTGCAGACAACTATTTCTTCTTCTGCGCCGGAATCACCCACTGCCCGGTGACCAGATCGAGGGTTCCGACGGTGGTGGTGTTTTCGATAAAGACGATTTTTCGATAGGCATGTTTCGGCACGACCACGAGCAGGGGGAGCTTGACGGTATAGGTGGCGACTGTGTCCGGCGGTTGGTACTGATAGCGAAATTCCAGTTCCTCGTCGTTGCCGCTGATGGTCTCGACGGTGAAGATCTTCTCGCTCTGGTCGTGATCCGGCGCCGGCATCACGCGGGCGACGACCAGGATTTGTTCTTTCTCGAACAGTTTGGCATCCGGCGCGAACGGTTTGGCGGTGCCCATTACCGCGGCCGCTTTGAAGAGCGTTGCCCAGTCCGTCCGCGTGCGAATATCCGCGCACAACACCGGTTGTTTCTCGGCGTCCCAATTCGCAACGAAGCAATTGAACGTCTCCAGCGAAAGGGTGCGGTACGGCACCGCGGTCTTCCCGCCTTCCGTCGCCAGGCAAGGCAGCGCCATCGACATCACCGTGCCGAGGAGGAACAAGATGGTCAGCACACGCGTCATCGGAAGCCCTCCCTGTGTGAGCGTAGTTCTGTTTTGTACCCTCTTGGAAGGTGAAGTAAGCAGAGCAATGCTTGTTGCTGTTTTGTGGGGCGAGGGTGGTGGGTAAGGTTGGCGCATGACGCGTCTGGCTGTGCTGCGACGCTACTACCAACGTTACTGAGGAATAATGAGAAGGTATAACAAAAAATAGCTTGAATTATACTATTTGGCTAAGTCTATGCACTTAAAATAGATTGGTGATCCTGCGTGAAAAAGGAGTTTGCGATGCATACCGTGCAACGGACGACGGTATTCCTCATCCTGGCAATGCTCTCACTCGGCAGTATTGCTGACGAAGCGACACGCGTTCCGCGCATACCGATGCCGGAAACCGTTCATCACATCTTTTATCAGACGTTGACGGAATGCCCGGCGGATCGACTCACCGAGAACGAGCGCCAAGAGAATTTGGACGCGCTGGAGAATCTGAGAGCAATCGGTTGGCCCGATTTTTCCAAGCTGAAGTGGATACGGTTTTATGAAGCCACCGATCCGCATCGCAGCGCAACCGCCTGGCTGCTGCCCACCGCGGGCATCGATATCACCCTGCTCTTGAACGACTTGACCGAGATACACCGGTCGGTGAGCACCTTCGCGCGCATCGAGACCAGCTCCTATGAAGACGATGAACTGGCTGAGATCCTCAACTTCCTCGCGGCGCGTCCGTCGGAAGACCGGCGACCATGGGATTTCACCGTCATCTGGAATTCCGATGGCTCATCCTTCCCCTTTCATCAAGGCACGTTTATGGTTTATCAGGCCTATATCGCTGCCTGTTTCGATAAACAAGATATCGCACGGCAATTGCTGTTGGAAGCGCTGCGCGAATCCCGCCTGGCCATAAAACGTGCCTACGATGAAGGCGCCTGGCAGTCCTTTGCGCGCGGTATCGGCCCGCTGGAGCGAGGGGCCCCCCGTTCGGCGGTGCTGGCACACTGGCAGACGACATTGAAGGAATACGGCAACAGTTCCTACCGCGCGGAATTAGCCGAGATGACGGAAATGTTGGCGCAGCAGGTCAAAGAGGACCAACAACTCGAAGCGATTACTGATCCGTCGAAACTGTCGCCGGCAGAACGGGCAGCCTACGATATCGCCCATTTCCCGGATGTGCATGGCTTTCAAATGTCTCAACCCGGCATGTGTCTGACCACGGGGATGGGCACCGGCACCAAAGATAGCGATGCCGTGGTGGCTATCGGGCGTCCGGCGGTCCCGTTGCTTATCGCCCACCTCACCGATCGCCGTCTCACTCGCTCGATCGGCTTCTGGCGGAACTTTAACCCCCAACGCACCGTGTTGCGCGTGCAGGACGTCGCCGTCGAGTGTATCGAGCGTATATTAGACATCGATTTTTATCGGCCTACCAATTCCAGCGCATACTTATCCACGGAAACACCGGCTATCCACGACAGGGTGGTGGAGGCCATCACCAAATGGTGGGCGGAGAATGGTGGTAAATCGCCGCTGGCGGGCTATCTCGCACTGCTCGACGACGGGCCGTTTTCACAGCGGTTGCGGAATCTGCAGAAGATCGAAAAGCTCGACCCGCATGCCGTGGATATCCCCGCTACGCTGAAGCGCTGGGCGTCTGCCGCGACGGTTGAGGATGCGTTGCCGCTTGCTATCGCTCTCGCCCAGCGCGGCGACACGTCACTTTTGCCCCTTATCCGCAATGTCGTAGCGTGGGATAAGTTCCGTTCCCATTCGGATGCCGTTACCGCGTTGCTGCGCTACGGAGACGCCTCCGATTACCGCATTTGCCATGCTGCCGCACTCGAGGATCTGCAAGCGGGTGGTAAGCGGCAGGAATGGCATGCGTATGGTATGGTGGCCAACGCGCTGACGACCACCCGGCGTCCCCTTGGGGTACCGCTGTTAATCGACTTCCTGTCCGATCGCCGGGAAACCACCGTCAGAAAACCCGGCGCCACTGCCGCCGATGATTTCATCACGGTGCTGATCGCGCTCACCGGGCATAACGAAGGCTACGAAGCTGCCGACGTCCCAACTCGACGCTTTGCGGCTATCGACCGCTGGCTCGTTTGGTGGCGGAAAACCGGGTTGGCTTCCTACCTGAAGGTCAATCCGGAGGTGAAGGGCGTACTTAAATTAGGAAATTAGTCCGTTGATGGCGCCGTTATAGGCTTGTGATATGAAAACGGCGCGGTGACGCCGCACTCCATCGTTAGCGATCGGGTTTATGATTGGGTTGGTGGCTGCTGGACGCGCCTTGCTGCGGCTGCGGCGCTACTACGAGCCCAAGATGCGTTGGCTGGGTGGGCGTGCGAAAGCGGCGCTGAGGCGGCGCACTCCATAGTTGCGAATATTTTTTTGTGTTTTGGTGGCGAAAGTAGGTTTACCTGTGCTAGGGGTTGGGTATAATGTCTTCTGTTGAGCAATGGCGCTTGGTGCCAGCACACACCTGGCGTTGGCGCTCGACGAATGTGCTGTCCCATCGGTGGTGAGCAGGGATGGATTGCCTTCACGACAATGATTGCGGCGTCGTTCGGGCATGTCCGCGCAGGCTTCGCCGTTTGAAAGGGCCATGGAAGGCCATTATACAGGGGGAGGTGACCCGGTAGCAATGCCGGGCAAACGGTGCCGGAAGGGTGCTCCTTGCCGGCACAAAACGGCCGCGCATTTTTGCGCGGCCAGCGTGCCGCTCCGCTTGCAGAGCGGCATGCCCACTCCTCCGGGAGTGGGTTGCCGCCGGCACCCAGGTGTTGCCGGCGGACCTCCCCTAAACCAGCCACGCAAGGCTGGTACAGCGGCGAGGCCTGCGCGCTCATCACTGATGGGGCAGCGAAAAGAGAGAAGAACCAGGAATAGCTCGCACCGGTCTTTTTTGAAAGAAAAGGGACCGGGGCGGGCTTTCGGTCGTCAAGCTGGAGGAAGGTGGGGAAAGGCGGTGGGGACAGTCCCTTGGTGCTTGATTGGCTGATGGCTTTTTCTGAGCGTCTCGGGTTGATATTGGGAGCGACAGTTCCCTGGTGTGGTGGGCTTTTGGTCGTCTGGGGGGTGGGACGGATGCAGGATTAAGGATACAGGATGGGACGGATCGGTCTGATTGGACGGATGGATGGGAGATATGGGAGGTATGGGAGTTATGATGGGTGAGGGGGCGCTGGTGGGGAGTGTTAGCTGTTGCCGGGGCTTTTGCGTAGGCCTATGCCACACCCGCATCTTTCATCCTGCATCATTCATCATTCATCATTCATCCCGCATCCCGCTAACTCCCTGTCTTTCTCACCCCATCCGCTCGCGTTGCCAGGCGGATCTTCCAGGTGAGCAGGGGACCGACGGTGTTCCAGCGCATGTTGAGGCGGGGGAGGGTGAAGCGGTCGAGGGGGCCGCCGAGGGTGCCTTTTTGCGTGCTCATGGCGTAGCTGTAGCCGGCTTCGATCACCATGGCGCGGGCGCGGGCGTCCCATTCGCCGTAGGGATAGGCGAAACCGGTGACCGGATGGCCCAGTTGATCTTCCAGTCGCTGCCGGGCGCCGGCGATCTCTTCGCGCAGCGCCGGCGCGGTGAGTTGGGTCAGGTGGGCATGCGAGAGCGAATGCGAGGCGATCTCGAAGCCGGCGGCGGCGAGTGTGCGCAGTTCATCGAGATTGAGCAACCGCTCGACGCAATCCCCCAGCCGTTGATCCCAGGTATTGGTCTGCCCGATGGAGCCGACCACCACGAAGACCGTCGCCGGCACGCCCAGTTCGGCTAAAATCGGCGCGGCGTGGGTGGCGATGCTGGCATAGCCGTCATCGAAGGTCACGCTGAAATGCCCCGTCGCCTGCGCGGGCGACGCGAGCAGGTCGCGGGCGGGCAACGGGCGATACCCCTGCGCAAGCAAGTCGGTCAACTGGGCGCGAAACAGCGCCGGCAACACGTATTGCCCGCGCACAATCGAGCGCGCGAGCGGGCTGCCGACCCGATGATACATCAAGACCAGTGAACCAGGAGATGCCATGCCTTGCCCCGTATCAGGTGTCAGGTAGCGGACGCGTTAGCCCGCATTATTCATGAGTATCATGAATAATGCATTGCTAGCCGAAGCTTTATTCGCTTCGCGAATAAAGCGGGCTAGACACCTGACAGTTCTTTTCTTTCCATTTTTGCCCACTGCGCCAGCGTATCGCGCAGGATGGTCAGTTGGATGGTCGCGTTGAATTTTTCCAGCACGCGACGGCGGCCCGCTTCGCCGACGCGGTGAGCTTGCGTCGGGTCGCGCCAGAGTTTCAGCAACGCCGCCGCCAGGGCGTTCGCGTCGCCGCCGGGCGTCAGCCAGCCGGTCTCGCCGTCGACCACCACTTCGCGCAGGCCACCGATATCGGCGGCGATCACCGGGCGTTCCAGGGCCATTGCTTCCAGCGCCACCAGTCCCAGGCCTTCCTTCAATGACGGCGCCAGGACGACATCGCACGCGCTGAGTAGCGGTTGGATCGGGGCGGTGAAGGGGATGAACTCGACCGAATCGGCGATTCCCAACTGCGCAGCTTGCGCGATCAACTCCGCGCGAATCTTGCCATCGCCCACCAGCATCAACCGCGCGGTCGGGTGCGTCCGCACCACTTGCGCCCACGCCGCCAAAGCCACCGACTGTCCTTTCTCCGGCGCGAGACGACCAATCAGTCCCGCGCGCAGCGTTTCGGGCGCAAAGCCGGCGCGCTGCTTGGCCGTCGCTACCGGCTCGGGCTGGTAGTGCTCGCAGATGATGCCGTTGTGGATGACGTGGATGCGTTCCGGCGGAATGCCCTGCGCCGTCAGGTGCTCCTTCACCGCCGCGGAGACGGCGATCAGATACTTGGGAAAGCGATACCAGGTGGCGGTGTTGAGCCCATGCACGGTGGCCACGCTGGGCACGTGGGCCAGGCGGGCGGCCATCGCGCCCAGGAAAGCGGCGGAAGAGAGATGGGTATGCACGATCTCGATATGGCGTTCCCGAATCACCGACGCCAGCCCGAACAGCGTGCGCAGATCGAGCTTGCCATGCGTCTTCCAACTCACCGCGCGCACGCCCTGCTCGTCCAGATGCTCGCTCATCCGGCGGCCTGCGGGGCAGAAGACCGTCACCTCGTCCCCCAACGCCTTCAGACGGCGCACAGTCGTCACGAAATACGTCTCCGCTCCGCCGATATTCGAAGGTGTGATGATTTCGAGGATGCGCATGAAGCTCTCCCGGCTGTGATTGATTGTAGTATAGCATGGGCCTGCCGGTTGCACAATTTTACGGCGGGTTTGCGTGAACTCTGGGGGGGGACGCGCCTTGCTGCGGCTGCGGCGCTACTACGAGCCCAATGCGGACGTGCCTTGCCGCGGCTGCGGCGCTACTACGAACTTACCGGGTCCGTATTATGGCGGGATTATGCC
>Ga0118677_10009125_pt1 | contig 15623 bp, 12 predicted proteins | sample AliMusrvi5mmetaG_FD_86154 | JGI IMG/M metagenome (GOLD analysis project Ga0118677, IMG submission 86154)
ACTCAGTCATTGTTATTCTCCTCTTCATGGGGTTTTCGGCCAGAGGCCATGAAGAAGGTAAATGAAAGGACACGCAGTTTGAAGAAACGAAAAAAGGCACCTCCGGAAAGATGCCTTTTGACTTCAAGTTTTGATTTGTTTTTAAATTACCGCGCAGCGGTTTAGTTCAACAGAGCATCAGACCTGTTGTTGAAGAAGATCCGTTTTCTACATACATTGATCAGTCTAACGGACCCGTTTTGCGGATCGAGTTGGGTTCAATCCTCACTCGCCCAGAGAGGATAGACCACACCTGAACAGTCAACTCTCGATTCGCCATTTTTCACCACAAGCTAAGTCAAATACTTTTCAAGGCGACAGAATCGACCAATCAGGTTGGGATTCGAGAAGCCTCGCATGCTCCTCGTCGTTGTTGCAGAACTCGCCATACAGCGTGCCTCCGGTTACCTTGAGCGGTTGGAGCCAGCTCTCTTCCCGGGCAACGACGACCATCGGCACCATGGCCTGCCTGGCAGCCAGCGCCACGCCAATATCGAGCATACCTTTCGGCATTCCATTTGCTTTGAGCGAAATAGTCGAGGAATGAAAACACATCGTTCCTGTTCCAACCACGTTCACGGGGACATCTGATTCAAGTTCCTTCCAAAAACAATGGACCATGCGCCCTCTGGTGAAATATCGGCGATCAGATTGATCCAGGATCACGCCATGCACGCCAACAATGGCCCTGCGGCCGTATCGCTCAGCAGCTGCGACCAAGTTCTCGCTGTAGTTCGCCGGATAGAAGATGTCGTCATCGAGGGTGAGATAAAAGCCCTGGGGCGCTTCCGGCATACAATAAAGCTTCCCCACGTCCCGCAAGTCCTCCAAGTCGTGGGCGGGAACCGCTACGATCTTTTCGTGCTCCAGAAATCCAGGGACATGGTCGTAGCCGTTGAGGTAAATGAAAAGGCGATCGACCTGGGGCAGAATCGATGCAACTGAGACCTCCAGCGTGTCGCGACGAGGAGGAAAGCTCGCCATGAAACCCAAGATGGACTCGCAATCAGATCCCAAGGTCCGCATATTCAAACTTCCCTCCTTACAGATCAGCAAACATCGCGCCGAACCGTTGCGTCCCACGGTTACCCCTTTGGATTTCCGGCGGAATCGGTGTCAGTAAACATTCCTTACGGGCCAAACCGTACAGAACTCTCTAGGTCTGTAAAAAGATTGCGCTTCGGATCGAATTCCAAGTTTCGCGTGTAGTCTGGATTTAAGGTAATGTCCCCATATCATTGACATAGTACTGGATAAGCCAACAACTCAGAAAAGGTCCAACGGTGATCCGCTACACCTGCAGCCATAGCCGGAGTCTTGGGACGAAATATTCTATCCATGCCTCGGCTTAAGCTTTCGTGCGGACGGATGAAATTGTAACAAGTAAGAGCGCCATAAAGGTGTCGCGTCTTCATTGTTCAGAGCGCCATAAAGGTGTCGCGTCTTCATTATTCATAATTTCAGCCCCACTTTCACTCGTTCCACCATCCCCTTCAATTTTTTGTCCTCTCCCATCTTCAATACAAACCGGCGACTGGCTTCAACAATAGCTGTCTCCCCTACATCAAACAGGTTACCTATTTCACGCAACTTCACACCACTGTATTTGTGGCAGATATGAATGCTCGCTTGTCGTGCCAGTTTTTCATTTTCTACAAAAATGGTTTTTACCTTCTTGACAATATCTTCCGGTGATGGACGAGATGTTAGTTGCCGCAACGCAGGTATGTTTTTGTCCGCTTCCTTCGTATCAACATGAGTTGTCGTGATTTCTTCGACAAATGCGGCGCTACCCAGTATTGATGATCCTACAGTGCCTTGTAGTGGACTTTCATATTCGTTTCCTATGATGTCCTCTACAAATGCCCGGTATTTCTTTTTGGCCCCTGCATCACTTTTGCCGAAATATCCCAAGATGAAATCTGTCTTCAGCCATTCAGGAGTTTTTGCTTGACCGATATAATTCCGATAACTGGACCATAGGTATTCCTCTGGTCTGGCAACAATCCCAGCCCTGACCGGATTCAAGTGGATGTAACGGGAAAGTTCCGTTGCATATTCATCCGCTTCAACAAGGATTGCTTTGAACCGCCCTTGAAACAGGTGCCCAGCACGTTTTCTTTTGATGTTGAAATAGATCGTATAAGCTCCATTTATATGCCGCATTATTTGCGACAAGTTTCCTGCCGGTGTTTCCAGTAGAATGTGATAGTGGTTGCTGAGCAGGCAGTATGCGTGGATGACTGCACTGTAACGTTCCGTTGCTGATTCAAGATATGACAGAAACTTTTCCCGGTCTTTTTGGCTTTTGAATACATCCTTCTGCTCGTTCCCTCTCGACGTGACATGATAGAATGCATACGGATATTCAATTCTTAATGGTCGTCCCATGATTATCTCCTTTGAAAGATAAGATGTTCATATCGTATCAAAGAATTCAGATTTTGTGAATATTGAAGACCTGACACCTATAGTTTAGACTGGCGGTGTGGCAAAATATGGCATATTTTGCCCTCAACTACTCAGCCGTGAAAAAAGTGGGCTTGTAGATTGGCCTGTATTCCGTGTTATTTGACAACTGAACCGTTTTTGTGCCTCCCTTGCTGATTTTCGCTTACAGTGCATACTTGGCTCTTCACCTCAGTCCAACCTTGACTGCCTCTGCTTGCTGTTTCCGCTAACCGTAAGCAAGTCGTTCATAGAGGGCTGCAAACGTCTGTGCATGGGCAGTTACATGGCGGCTGAATCTGAGCTTCAAGCGCCGGCCGCTAGTGATCAGCCTACCGGCAAAGTAGATCAGCTCCTGCATGACGGTTTTTATCCGTCGGCGTTTTGCTTCATGCCGGATGATCCCCTTGGCGTTTACCAAGGCTACCTGCCCCATGAAGCGAAGTATGTTGTACACCAGTGCGCCGCAAGCCATAACCAGCTGGTTTGTAGCGAACTTGCCAGACGGCAGTCGCTCAAGATCCATGTCGGTCTTGATCTCGGCGTGGTACTGCTCAGAGGTGGCATGCCCCTTGTACAGGTCAATGACTTCCTGATCGGTTACCTTCAGGCTGGTCCACCAGCCTTCAAGTTCATACTCGGGTATAAGGAGTTGCTGACCCTTCTTGTCGATGGTGCGTTCAGTGATGCGTACAACACGGCGGAGGGTAATTGTGCACCTAACGCCGTCAGCATCGGTAAACTCTTTCTTCTCCTTGATGCTCATGGTGCCGATTCGCTTGCCGAGCCGTGGAGTGACAACATGGCCTTCTGCAAAGATCTGTCTTGCCCAGGCGATCATGTCCTGCTTGCGGGGATTCCATTTGATGATCCAGTCAACCTTGTCATGCCGTGAAAGTTCGTACTGGTTGTCAATAGCATCATGGGCTGAGTCTTGGCGAATCAGGATTTTCTTCTTGCAGTATTGACGTACGCGACCCAATGTTTCACGGATGAAGCGTATGAACTCTTTCTGGGGATGCTGGGAACCGGGCAAAAGGTGCAGGTTGACCAGCCAGCCTTCGTTGCCCAGATATGCAGGCAAAGCCAGATAGCCATCGACCTTCTGGTAGGTTGGGCCAACGTTCTCTTTCTTGCTGCCGGAATTGTCCATGACGAAGCCGTCTATATCAAGAGGAACATGGCCGGTGGCAAGTGCCGTTACCGGTGCCTTGATTCGTTCAAGAAATTCAATAGAGGCCCAGGATACCGGGGCAAGATACCGTTTGGCATGTTCATCCATCCGAAGACGTAACGTTGATTCGGAAGGGACATCCTTTATCCCAAGCGATTCCCGGAAATGGACATCACCCTTTCGGTGCTGCTCGATAGCGACAAAATCACTTTTACCTTCAGCAAGCATGGCACAGTAGCTGTAGATGATGTCGCTACTTAGTATGCTGTCACCGGGAGCATCAAATGCGTTGAGCGATGTCGCAAGGGAAGTAAAACGGTTCAGGGCCGGGCCAATAAAAGCAAGGCCAGCATGGGTGGTGTAAAACTCATCCTCTGACTGCTCAATGACAAATCGCTTCATGAATTCACCTGCCAAGTGAGTTTTTGTTTATAGCATGACAGTATAAATATCAAAGAACATCAATTGGTTAGGCAACGTCAGAACAAATTTTATATAGTTACAAATACGGATTCAGGACTCTGCATAAGCGACTCTTTACAGTTTAAACTGGCGTACAAGCCGCTGAAGCTCTTCAGCGTTACCGTTCAGCTGCATTGCAGCAGTAGCAGATTCATGTGCACCGCGGGACGTTTGCTGGACAACCTCGGTGATTTGGTGCATGTTGCTGGAAATCTCACTGGTAGTTGCTGTTTGTTCTTCTGCCGCTGTGGCGATCTGGTTAACTTGCATGGCTACGTCATTAACTTGCTGAAGTATTTCCTGAAGCGCCTGTCCAGATTTCTCCGCTTCCACCGTACCCGCTTCGACCTGGCTGACGCCCTGCTCCATGGCAGCAACAGCACCTTTGGTCTCATTTTGTATTGCCTTTATCATCTCCCCAATTTCTCTTGTTGCACGTGTGGTTCTTTCGGCTAATGCCCGGACCTCATCAGCAACAACGGCAAAACCTCTCCCCTGCTCACCAGCCCGAGCTGCTTCAATGGCGGCATTAAGGGCGAGCAGGTTGGTCTGATCCGCAATGTCTTCGATAGTACCAATAATTGCACCTATCTGATCGGAGCGCGCACCCAGACTTTCAACCGTTTTAGCGGACTCCTGAACCTTCTCTGCAATCTGCCCCATGACTTTAACCGACTTTGCTACCACCTCCGCACCACTATAGGCGGCCTGTGACGCTCTTTGCGCCCCTTCAGCAGCCATCTGGCAGTTCTGTGCAATGTCGCCGGAAGTCGCCGACATTTCTTCTCCCGCCGTGGCCACAGTTGCTGACTGGGCTGCAACCTCTTCAGCTCCGGTAGCTATTTGTTCGGCTGTTGAGTTAAGCTGATTGGCAGCGCTCGCAACCTGGCTGGAGGTTTCAGATACCCTGCTGATAGTGTTGCGCAGATTTTCCGTCATGGTGCGGAAGGCCTCGCTTAAAGCTCCCACTTCATCCCCGGAGCGATAGGCGAAATTCACCCGCAAATCGCCTTCAGCTACTTGACGTGCCAAACCGGCCAAGGTGTTTATCGGAATGCTGATAGACCGGGAAATAATCAGCCCTAGAACAAAAGCGATAATAGAGCCCAAAACTGCAGCACAAATCATAATGAGACCTGATCTGGCAGCAGTAACGGCGTTCTGGTCAGCAATGGCTTTACCGGATTTCCCCAGGTAGATGATTAAATTATCAATTGCCTGAATTTCAGCCCGCTCCGTTTTAAGGGCAGCCCCTTTCATGTACTCGATCGCTTCCGCGTCCTTGTTTGCTTGGGCCAGTGCAAGAATTTGTACCAGGTGCGGGCTATAGGCTTTACGGGATTCATTAAATACTTCGAATAACTTCTTTGCTTCCGTATCGGGAAGATGCTTTTCAAGTTCAGTCATGGCAATATCGATTTTGCTACGGAAATCCTTGATTCTCGCTTCAAATCGTTCAATTTCCTTGGGGTCGTTTTCAAGTACAATACTGCGCGTATTTACCCGGATTCTCTGGAAATCTGAGGAGATATTGGCAATACTTTTGATCGGGTCCAACCCTTTTTCATAAAGCACGGAATCGGCGTTGCTGATTTTATGAATCTGAAAAAAACCAAAGATACCGATTGCCGTTGCTATGAGCGCCACCGTCAGAAAACTGCTGATCAATTTTGGACCAAGTTTGATGTTTGAAAGCATGGGATTATTTCTCCTTTGGTATCTACCTGTTGGTGATGTCCATTTCTAAAATAAAAACTCCTTCAAAACCGTCCCCAAACATTCCAGCAACCGCTTATTCTCATCCCCGGTACGTACCGCAATGCGAAAAAACTGTCCGGATAACCCTCTGAAACTGGCACAATCGCGTATCAATATCCGCTCCGTCAACAGGCGTTCCTTCAACTCACGCGCGGTCATTCCCTCCTTGATCTCCACCAGCAGATAATTGGCGCTCGCAGGATATACCCGGAGCGGAGAAAACTGTGCGAGCCGTTCAAAGAGCAGGCAACGCTCACACCGGACATACGCAAGAGTGGCCCGATTATGTTCCTCATCCTGAAGTGCTGCCACACCTGCCGCCAATGCCACCGCATTGACATTCCAGGGGCCGCCCAGCGAATCCAGACGGCCGGCAACAGCGGCATTACTGATAGCGTAGCCGAGACGCAGGCCGGGAATGCCGAAGAATTTCGTCATCGAACGGAGAATAATGGCGTTGTCGTTCCGGACGATCAGCCGTTTTGATGACCCCTCCTCGCAGAAATCCATAAATGCTTCATCCAGAACCAGAAACGTGCCGTACGACCGGCAGAGAGCCAGAACCGTTTCAATGGCATCCGGCGAATAGAGTGTTCCGTTCGGATTACCCGGATTACAGAGAAACAGCAGATCGATCCCTTCCGCAAGAGCCAGCTCCAGCGTGCCGGTGTCGATGGCAAAATTATTGCCCGGGGAAAGGATGAAATGCCGCACTTCCCACTGGTGTTGCTCAAGCGCCCGGACATACTCGCTGAACGACGGGGAGACTATCAACGCTTTTTTCCCCGGCAGCAGGAACGGCAGATTATAAATCAGTTCGGTCGAACCGTTGGCGATCGTACATTGATCCGGGGCAAGGGCGTGATAGCGGGCGAGTGCCTGTTTCAATTCGGCATGAGAAGTATCTGGATAATGAACCAGACTGCCAATGGAACCGATAATGGCGCTGCGCACCAGCGGCGACATGCCGAGCGGATTTATGCTGGCGGAAAAGTCGAGCATCTGATCGGGAGTGACCCCAAGCGACCGGGCAACGGTAAATAGAGTGCCGCCATGATCATAGGAACGGGACACGGGAGCCTCTCAGACAGAAGGTGGCGGCCATGCAGAGACCGGCCATCAGCAGGGTTGATAGGTACATCAGTTTGATCATGCCGCGATATGCACGTTCGTCCAGCGGTCGCAGCTGGTCGCCGATATACTCTTTAAAGGAGGAAACACCGCTGTAGCTGGCTGCTCCACCAAGACGCACCCCCAAAGCTCCGGCAGCGGCCGCTTCCGGATGCCCGCTATTGGGGGAGGGATGATTCCAGCGGTCACGCAGTGTTATCCGTGCAGCGCCTGCTGCAGTACAACCGGCCAGCGGAGCAGCAAGTATCAGCAGGAGTGCAGAGATGCGGGCCGGAACGAAATTCAGCAGATCATCCATCCGTGCCGATGCCCACCCGAACCGGAGATAACGCCGGTTCTTGTAACCGACCATCGAATCAAGAGTACTGACCGCCTTGTAGGCCATCGCGGCAACCGGCCCGCCGAGCGTCAGCCAGAAGAGCGGCGCGATGATGCCATCAGACGTATTTTCGGCAACCGTTTCCACCACGGCACGCCATATTTCGGGTTCTTCGAGCTGATCGGTGTCCCGCCCCACAATATAGGAAAGATATCGCCGTGCTGTCGGGAGATCGCCTTCCAGCAGCGCCGAGGCAACGCGGGCGGATTCCGTATGCAGCGAGCGGGAGGCCAGACAGGTCGAAGAGACGACAATGACGGCAACCCACCCGAGCAGCGGCAGCAGGGTGCCGAGCATTTCCAGCAGAATCCAGGTGGTACCGGCGGAGCAGCCAACAACGACTAGCAGCAATAAAACTCCTGCAAAACGTTCGTTAAGCCAGGTACGGTACAGTCCTCGATCCAGCAGGGAGATCAGCCGCCCGATTCCCACCACCGGATGCGGCAGCCACCGCGGATCCCCAAGTGTCAGGTCGAGCAGCAGCGCCAGAAATATGACCAGCGGATCAGGGGGCGTCACTGACGAGCCCGCACATTGTCAGGATACGCGACAGGTCGAGATGCTGTTCAAACCGTTCCGCCAGCTGGTCAAATGGGTCGGGGGGCGGCGGACTCTCTGTCCCGTACCGGAGCGCTATCCCCCTTTCACGGCGAATTCCGTTCAGGTAGGTTTCCCGGAAGATGCTATTTTCGAAGAGACCGTGCAGATAGGTGCCGAAGATTCTCCCGTCGCCGGATACCGCGCCGTCTTCGACTGAAACCGATGTGCCGCCGCGCCGGAAGATGTCTGAAAATGGCCGTACCCCTGTGCCGAGCGTCGTCGCTCCCATATGAATTTCGTAACCGGTCATGACATCGCTGCAACCGGGAGCAACCGTCAATCCTGCCTCGCCAAGACGGGTCACCGCCTGATGAGTCTCTTTTTCCGGCAAAAGAACCGTGGTAGCCGGAAGCAGATCAAGTCCCCGCGCTTCTCTGACCTCCGATTCAACACCATTCGGATCGAGCACCTCCGTCCCGAGCATTTGAAAACCGCCGCATATTCCAACGATATGTCCCGTGAAATCCCGTATTGCGTCGTAAAGCCCCTGATCCCTCAGGAACCGGAGATCTGATATCGTCGATTTGCTGCCGGGTATGATGAGAATATCCAGTCCCTGCAGCTGGTCCGGCTTTTCTATATACCTGAGCTGTACATCCGGCTCGCTCCGGAGCGGGTCAAAATCGGTAAAGTTGGAAATCCTCGGAAGCTTGACGATTCCGATGCGGATTCTGCCCCTCCCGACCATGTCATCACTCATGTCACCAGCCGCAGCGGAGCGCTGGCTGAGGGCAACGCTGTCTTCTTCCGGCAGGTTGATATCTTTGAACCAGGGAAGGACCCCCAGTACCGGAACACCGGTACGCTGCTCGATAAAGTCGATACCGGGCTTCAGAATATCTATATCGCCCCGGAACTTGTTAATAATAATCCCTTTGACGGAGGCACGCTCCGACGGATCAAGCAGTTCCAGCGTGCCGACAACCTGGGCGAACACCCCGCCACGGTCGATATCGGCCACCAGGATTACCGGGCAGCGAGCCATTGCAGCGATTTTGAGATTGGCAATGTCGTTCTTTTTCAGGTTGATTTCCGAGATGCTTCCCGCCCCCTCGATGACGATAAAGTCATAGGCATGATGAAGGCGGGCAAAACTCTCCCGAATTTTTTCGAAGGCGGCCGGTTTGTAGGAGTCGTATTCCCGGATGGACATATTACCGACCGGTCTCCCCTGCACAACAATCTGACTCCCCGTATCGGAATTCGGCTTAAGCAGGACCGGATTCATATCGGTATGGGGATCGATGCCGCACGCCTCTGCCTGCACCGCCTGAGCGCGCCCGATTTCTCCCCCCTCCGGGGTAACGAAGGAGTTAAGCGACATGTTTTGAGATTTGAAAGGAGCAACCGTCAGCCCGCGGTGTACCAGGCAGCGGCAGAAAGCCGACGTGACAATCGATTTTCCCACATCGGAGGCGGTGCCGCAAAACATGACTGCCCGCGGCGGCAAAGGCGGTTCCTCCTCACCGGCAGATTCCTCAACACCGGCTTCAGGTCCATATTTGGCGGCATAACCGCGCGGCGTCACGATCCGCCCCTCCGTATCGATAAACGTAGCGGCATTACCGACCAGCACGATGCTGGTCATATCGATGTCGTGATCAAGCAGATTCCCGAGGGTTGTTACAGTAACGGTTTGCCCGTCACGACAGGCATTGCGGACTATCCCGGCCGGGGTATCCACCGGACGATGCGCCAGGAGGATGCGTTGCGTTTCCTCTATCTGGCTCCTCCGTTTTTTGCTGCGCGGGTTATAGATTACGACAACAAAATCCGCCCGTGCAGCGGCCTCGACTCTTGATTGGATCAGTTCCCACGGCGTCATAAGGTCAGACAAGGAGATCACCGCAAAATCATGCATCAACGGAGCGCCAAGCAGCGCTGCCGCAGCCTGAAGAGCGGAAATCCCCGGAATTACCACGACATCGACGGGCGGCACATGAGGATTCTGCCGGGCGTCCGTATCCACCAGTTCCAGCACCAGACCCGCCATGCCGTATATCCCGGAATCGCCTCCCGAAACCAGTGCGACCGCCTCTCCGGCGCGCGCCAACCGGATCGCTTCGCGGCACCGCTGCACCTCCTGCATCATACCGGTCGACATGACCCGCTTCCCCGCCAGCAGCGGGCGCACCAGTTCAACATAATTATCATACCCGATAATGACATCGGAATCCGCTATGGCCTGTTTGGCCGCTTCAGTCATATGTGAGGGGGCACCGGGACCGGTGCCGACGATATACAGTGGAGCCATGAATGCCTCGTAGCGGGAATAGGTACAGGTAGACGAAGATTGTGTCCTGCAAAGCAGACAGAAAGAGACAGCTTATGTCAAGCTCGGTATGAAGCGTACAGTTGTTTGACCCTCGCCAGATATTCACGTGTTTCACGGGGCAGACTATCCGGACGTTTATCAACATTGCCCGGCCCCCAGTTATACGCCGCCAGGGCAGAATCGACGTTACCGTCGTACCGCTTAAGCATGTCTTTCAGAAACCGTGTGCCCCCCATGACATTCTGCTCGGGATCAAATGAGTCATTGACCCCCAACGAGCGTGCCGTTGCCGGCATTAGCTGCATAAGCCCGCGTGCCCCCGCATGCGAGACAGCCTGCGGATCGAAGCCGCTCTCCGCCTTGATGACCGCTTTTATCAGCCCGACTTCAACGCCATATTTCTGGGATGCCCTGGCAATAATAGGATCAAGCCAGCTTGCGTCCCTGCCGGACTGAGAGGTCAGATCGGTCGCTGATATGGAGGAGGGGAGACCATCCGTCATCTCCTGAAGCTGCGAGGAAAAAGATTGAGGGGGGGAAAGCGACTCATCGCCACCAGCAGCAAGATTGGAACGATACGCCTTTAAAATGGAGTTTGCCGAAGAAAGCGGCGCCGTCCCGGACACGGTACTCTCCGTAGATGAATCACCTGCCAGGCTCAGCGAACTTTGCAGCATCTGCAGGGTGAGCGATTCCGCCAACTCCCTGGCTCTGCTGCTTGCGCTCGAAACCGAAACGTCTCCGTTGCCGAGAGCCTTGTCAAATTTCTCCGCAAAACCGGTCGCCTGGTCAATGCCATTACTGTCAGAATATTGTCGAAGCGGGGCAAGCGCCCCCAGCAACGAGAGTTTGTCAACGGATACCGACATGGTTGTTAATCCTCGCTGAAAGCCAGGTTCTTTTTCTTCAGTTTTTCAATCAGAGTCGTTCGTTTCAGATTAAGCAGAAGAGCAGCCTCTTTTTTATTTCCCCCGGAACGGGCAAGAGCCTGCATGATCAGGTTGTTTTCAAATTCATCCACGGCTGAATTGAGACAAATCCCTCCCTCGGGAAGCAGGTTGTCCGCCTGGAGTCCGGGGAGCTGAACCAACGCCGGTTGCAATACTTTTCCGGAAAGATATTTTTCGGGGAGATCGTCAGGTACGATCACGCCACTCCCTTTCAAAATAACAAGCCGCTCAACCAGATTCTCAAGTTCCCGGATATTTCCCGGCCATTCATAGGCGCAGAGAATTTCGAGCGTATCGCGCGAGAACCCCTTCACCGCATTCCGTTTGTCGGCATTGAAGCGGGTCAGAAATGTATGAATCAGAAGCGGAATGTCTTCCCGGCGCTCGCGAAGCGGCGGGATGATGATCGGAATAACCGACAGCCGGTAATACAGGTCTTCACGAAAATCGCGGGTTATTACCAGTTCTTCAAGATTTTTATTGGTAGCGGCAACGATGCGAACGTCCACTTTCTGCGACTTCGAGGCTCCAACCGGTTCGAATTCCCTGTTTTGAAGAACCCGCAACAGCTTTACCTGTAAATTTGCCTTCATATCGCCAATTTCGTCAAGAAACAGCGTTCCTTTGTCAGCCATCTCAAAACGACCGGCCCGGTTAGCGTAGGCTCCGGTAAAAGAACCTTTCACATGGCCGAACAGTTCACTTTCCAACAGATCATCCGGAATAGCAGCACAATTAACCGGCACAAAATTTTTGCCATGCCTGTCACTGAGCTGATGGATAGCCCGTGCTGCAAGTTCTTTGCCGGTACCGGATTCCCCTTGAATTAAAACAGTTGCATTCGAGGCGGCAACTTTTGTAATCATCTCAAACAGTGCCAGCATCGGCGCACTTGTGCCGATCATGGTGGTGGAGAGGAGCTGATTTTGAACGGAGGCGCCAGCTTCACGGTCGAACATTTTCATCGACTGGTACTCACGAGCCCGCATGACGAGGCTTTCCAGTTCATCAAGATTAAGCGGCTTGGGAAGGGTAAAAACAGAATCGCTGTCAGCTTTTTTATACTCCGCCGCCCCGGTATCTCCATACCCGATCAGCACCATCAATGGGTTAATCGCCGTCATGCGCTCCATGAAATCGGGAGCAATCAACCGTAGACAGACCAAATCAGCGATGATGATATCAACATTGTTCTTAAGAAGCGTGTCAAAAAAAGGAACGTCCGTTTCTGCAGCTGTGATGCAGTACCCTTGATATGTCAAAAAAGCCGACACCAGGTCGCGTGTTTTCACATCATTGTCAGCTATGAAAATTGTGCCGTTTTCGCGCATTACTGGACGAGCCCTCCTAAAATATGGTGCCTTTATGTCATACTACATATATTTCAGCAAATGTCAATAAAATGACTTATCAGACATCTCATTACCGAAACAACACGAGCATGCAATCACACTTATTTTAGGACGTAATTTTATCGTATGTATGCTTGATATAGATTGATATGCATGATAGATTGCCAAGAGTACTTAAGTGTTGTTGTAACAACAGTACGGTGGACATACATTTTGTTCGAGGAGATCGATTGATGCAGAATGCACTGGTGCCGGTAAAGAATGACGACTCCCATGCTGAACTTATCCAACTGGTAAGCTTCAACCTTGATCAGGAAGAGTACGGGGTAGATGTGCTCAAGGTGCGCGAAATCATTCGCATGCCGATTGTCACTCGCGTACCGAACACCCCGCACTATGTGGAAGGAGTTATCAACCTGCGCGGCAAGGTTGTTCCGATTATCTGCATGAGAAAAAAATTCGGGTTAATTGAATCTGAAAACGACAAACAGACCCGAATCATGGTTATGGATATGGACGGCGAACTGATGGGATTTATTGTTGATGCCGTCTCCGAGGTCATACGGATTTCCGGCAGCGAAATTCAGCCGTCCCCTGCAATGGTGGCAGGCGGTATCGATCAGGAGTGTATCGCCGGAGTTATTAACCAGGCGGAGCGCCTGCTTGTATTGCTAAATTTGGAGAAGATGTTTTCCCGCGACGAAAAGAATCTGTTCACCGGAATGTAACTACGTTCTTGTCTCCATTACCCTTAACAGGAGTCCTGCACCATGCCACCTATTGATTGCGAAGACCAGGAACTACTTGACGGTTTTCTGGCCGAGACAACAGAGCTGCTTGAAAAACTCGACGATGATCTTATAACACTTGAAAAGAGTTCCGATGACACCGGTCTGATGAACAGGATCTTTCGGTCGATTCATACGATCAAAGGCGCTTCAAGTTTTTTGGGTTTCGATCTGCTGGTAAAGGTTGCACATAAAACGGAAGATGTTCTGAATCGGCTCCGCAAGGGTGAGCTGGTTGTAAATCCCGAAATCATGGATGTTATTCTGGAAGCAACCGACCTTGTCAAACTTCTGGTAAGCGATATAAAAGCCGGCGATATCCAGGCGCGGGAAACTGAAGGAACTATTAATAAATTATTGCCGTTTCTTTTGGAAACAGCCAGAGTGCCACAATCGGCTGTAGTGCCTCCACTGCCGCCGGCGCAACCGCCACCACAATCAGTCACAGAAAAAGAGACCGTAACAGCACCATCTCCACCGCAGCCACCCGGTACACCCATGCCGCCCCGGTCGAACCCGCTGTTCCGGAGGCGCCTGCTGATCCTTCACCCACTCCAACGCCTGCTGCCGCCCCGGTGCCGGCCCCAAAACCAGTAACTGCCGTCGCTCCCAAAAAAACACCGGCGCCTCCCAAACCGGTTGAGGGAAAAGGAGACGATCTCTCCGACAATACGACTGTCAGAGTTGATGTAAAACGCCTTGACGACCTGATGAATCAGGTTGGTGAACTGGTACTTGAACGAAACCGGATGATCCAGATCAATCAGGATCTGCAACAGAATGATACAAATCGCGCCGACTTCAACGAAGAGTTCGGCAAGCTCACCAAACGAATGAGTTTTGTCACCTCCGAATTACAGATGCAAGTCCTCAAAATGCGTATGATACCGGTAGAGAAAGTCTTTAAGAAGTTTCCCCGTATTGTTCGCAGTATGTCTCGTGATTTGGGCAAAGAAGTTGATCTGCAGATCGTCGGTGAAGAAACCGAACTGGATCGGTCTGTTGTTGACGAAATCGGCGATCCGTTGATCCATCTTATCCGTAACGCCATGGACCATGGCCTTGAAACTCCCGACGAACGTTTGGCTGCCGGAAAATCACGGAGCGGAACGCTCGTACTTGCCGCCGTTCACGAGGGTAATCAAATCATTATCAGTATTAAGGATGACGGTCGCGGCATCGACACCGAACGTGTCGGGCGTAAAGCGATTGAAAAAGGGCTTATTACGGAAGATCAATTTGCCGCCATGAGTCAGCGGGAAGTATACGACCTGCTGTTCCTCCCCGGTTTTTCAACCAAGGATAAAACAACCGATCTGTCCGGACGCGGCGTCGGCATGGACGTGGTCAAGACCAACATCAAAAAGCTGAACGGTCTGATTGAAATAAAAAGCGTCAAGAATCTCGGATCCGAATTCATCCTGCGCCTGCCACTGACTCTGGCAATTATCCAATCACTGTTGGTTGAAGTTGAGGGAGAAATCTACTCCATTCCACTTTCATCGGTTCTGGAAACCATCAGGGTCGATCAACGCCAGTTCCACCTGATCGGCGGACAGGAGGTTCTCAAGCTGCGGGATATTGTTCTGCCGCTGATCCGGCTGCAAAGAGTATTTAATGTCCAGCCGCGGGGCGATGCCGAGAACGTTTGTTATGTTGTCGTGGTGGGTGCCGCCGAGAAGAGAATGGGGCTTATTGTTACCCGTCTGGTTGGTCAACAGGAGGTCGCCATCAAGTCTCTCGGCAACTACCTGGCGAACATCCCCGGCATCGCCGGTTCAACCATCCTCGGTGACGGACGTGTCGCCCTGATCATTGATCCGGTTGCAATGTCGGAAGGGTGCGAATAAACTGGCACCTAATTATTGAAACATGTAGTTTGGCAGAGCATCTTCGGTAATAACGCCCAAGGAGTGAAACGTGGCTATCAGCGATAAAGATTTTGAGCAACTCCGTGATTTTATTTACAATATTTGCGGAATGTATTTCCACACCACCAAAAAGTATTTTTTGGAAAGCCGTCTCACCCGCCGCATGGAGGCTACCGGCACAAAATCATATCAGGACTATTACCTGCTGCTCAGGTCACCGCGTGGTTCGGAAGAACTGAAGTTTTTGATGGATGAAATTACTACCAACGAAACCTATTTTTTCCGCAATGTTCCTCAGTTGGCGGCACTTGAGAACAAACTGCTGCCCGAACTGGTCGAAGTGAAGAACAAAATGGGGTTCCGAAAATTGCGGATATGGAGTGCAGCGTCATCTTC
>Ga0118677_10005767_pt1 | contig 15619 bp, 18 predicted proteins | sample AliMusrvi5mmetaG_FD_86154 | JGI IMG/M metagenome (GOLD analysis project Ga0118677, IMG submission 86154)
CAATTTCAATTTGAAGTTTGATTTCCTTCTTCTTCTTTCCATGTCTTTTTGCACAACAATGCCACCAAAGTAAATAAAAACGGCTAAATACAAAGAAATTAAACATCCGTAGATAATTAAGTCCATTATTTTGCCTTTCTTAGTATTGCTCTAATAAATGCAATTTCATGCAAATAACCATCAGGGTCAACTATATGCACATCACCCCAATATTCTTGAATAAGGTTTTTCATTTCCTCATCTGTTAGTTCTTTTACTACATTCATTTCTACGGCTCTTTGCATACCAGCCTTAAATCCATCATCAAAACCAATGGCATGAGAAATTCCTATGTCATGTTCTTTTACTGGACGGGTATAGAGTGGAATAGCATTAGGGTTGTCTTGGTCAGACTGATACCAAACTGACTTCATATCAGGGTCTTGTTCAAACCACGCTACTGGTTTATTGTTCATAAATACTCCTCTGCCAGCTGCCATAGGCGTTCATTAATCTGAACTAGCGGAGTGGCTCCAGTAATACCGCGCGAGGTCATCCGCCGACCCTTTTTTGTGCGGTAAGTGATTCCACCTTTGACTAGGTTCTCTTGAACTCGATTTAACACTTTCCAGAGTTCTCCGCCTGAGTCTTCTTCCCTACGTGCATTGAGTAGGTCACCTGCACGCATGTTTGAGCCGACAATTTTGAGGGCAATCTCGTTTGCGTCAAGAGCGAAGTCATACATGCGGTTACCAGTGAGGATCTTCCTTTGAAACTTCTCAATTCTTTGCGCGGCGAGTTGGGCTGCGGCAATGACCTTTTGGCTCTCTTGAATTACGGACTCCTCGGTCACGTCAACATGGCGCAAGCGGGAGCTATAAATATCAGCAGACTTAACAATTAATCCATTCCCGCAAATCAAACGGAAGAGTGCAGCGTCCATGCGTAATGAAGTTGAGCCATCGTTTGAATTGACGACTAACACTTCAGGGATTGTACCGTTGATTTCATTGCTGAGGTCTTTGTGCCGCAGGCGAATAAAATGTTCAACAATACGGGGATCCCTGACGCGCGGCTTCATAGAGTGTACCTGCGTAACTATGAAGTCATGCTCAGTCATAATGTCAATGACGTCGGTGGTATGAATGACTTGATACTTATTTGAAAGACCCTCGGATTGCAAAGGATCTCGGGCTGCTACGGGCAGTTCTAATGTCATTGTATTTCCTTTATTTAAGCGGTTATAAGGTGAAGCAGTTGAAATTATAGCTCAGATTGCTTCAGGGAGGCAAGGAGTTTTTACCAGTGAAAACCCTCATAAATTAAAATCAACTATAATTACTCATGTCGGCAACTTGACTTACTTTAGTTCTACCCACTCCTCCTCGCAGAGTTGACCGACATCATTAGGGAATCACGGATTCCTAGAGTGGGTAGACCTAAAGTGAGTTTGGTTTTTATAAACTTAATGCGAGATATTTAATGGCTAACAGATTCGGATTTAACCTCGGGGATTACAAAACTGAGGAAATAAAGAGTAACGATAACTTCAGAGACATTGTTCCTGAAAAGATGCGTTACGCAAAGCGTTGGTTACTTTGGCGCAGTGAGAAGGACAAAGGTAATAGTAATCGCTCCCGTAAAGTTCCGTATTATGCTGACGGTACATTCAGACGCGGCACTCTTGATACCCCTGATGATTTAGAAAGATTAACGTCGTATGACGTCGCAGTAGCAAAGCTCGGTGAGGGTGACTTCACTGGCTTAGGCTTTGCACTCGGCAAGGATGGTGACGGATACTGGCAAGGAATTGACCTAGACAATATCAAAGAACACAATAACGATTCCCTAGCAGAAAAACTCCCAGGATACGTGGAAATGAGTCCGAGTGGTAACGGGGTGCATGCTATTGGTTATGGTGAATACTTCCGTGGAAAGAATCGTTCAGGTGAAAAAGGTTGGGAATATTATTCTCGTGCTAAGTACTTTACTTTTACGGGTAACGTATTTAAAAATGGTGATATAACTGACCTTAAATCTTTTATTCAAAGAAACATAGACCGAGATCTTTCAGATGATGAGGTAGAAGGTAAAAGCGCGTTAGGTCAATTAATCTTGAGCTCAGAACAGGTAGCAGACATTGAACGCGCTTTAAGTTACATAAACCCTGACTGCCCACGTGATACTTGGCTGCAAATAGGATTCTCCCTTGCGCGTGTACCTGATGGATTTAGGTTATTCTCTGAATGGTCTAAAAAGTCATTGGGAACTCTACACTCAGTAGCGACAGATGCGGATATTGAGGATCAATGGAATGACGTATACGCAAACTCCCGTGGTGAGATTAGCCTCGGGACGTTATATCATCATGCCGCAAAGAACCCCGCTTACACCTCGACTGAAGTAGGTGAGCAAACTGTAAAAGAACTCAGTAAAAATAAAAAGAAGGATCAATTCCTTGATAGATTCAAACCCGTTCCGTTGAGTTATGACTACCTGCCTGAGCCTGATTGGGTAATTGACGGGTTTATTGGTGAGGGAATTACGTTTATTGCTGGAGCAGAAGGTAAAGGTAAGTCATCATTATTGCTCCCCCTTGCCCTGCAAGTTGCTGGACTGACCGAACCTACAGGATTAACAATTAAGCACCGTAGGCGTGTTCTTTACATTACTGAGGATCATTCTCAAGCGGATAGGATCTGCTACGGCATGCGTAATCATTATTCAAAACTGGGGCGCGATGATTGGGAATACTGGATAAAGATTATCCCTGCCTTCCGTATGAATGATGATGAGATTAAGTTCACTGCGGAATACGCAAAAGACTTTATTGTTGACATTGACGGACGGGAGATCCCTCCCCTCACTGTATTTGACACTGCCTCGGCTACATTCATCCTTGAAAATGAGAATGATAACAGTGAGGCTTCAAGACTCATGAGCGTAATTAATAATGAGTTTTTCTACCGTAACTACATGCCAGTCTGGATTAGTGGGCACACCTCAAAGACTTTGAGCCGAACCAGTGCAGTAGAAGAGTTGAGTGCGAGGGGCGCGTCGGCTTGGGGCGGTAACGCAACGGGTACTGCGTTTATATTTGAGGATGAAAACATTGAGGGGCGCATACTCGCTACAAAAAAGAAACGCTTCAGCGAGACTATTCAAGAAGTAAGAGCAGTGCTGAATCATCATAAAACCGTAGCAAAGAATCGTTACGGAGACATTAACGAGTCATCACCATATTATTCAGTTGAGCTGTTAATCTCAAATAAAGAAGAGCGTAAAGAAGTAGAATCAGAAAGAAAGCTAGATGAAGTCGTTCAAAGAATCCTCCAGTTTATAAATGATAAGATCAATGTGGACGGATACTGTACTTATACTGAATTAAACAATTCAAAAGCGGTGGGAAATAAGACTAACTTCCCTGCGGTTTTTAAAGCAATGGCGCAACGCGGAATGGTAGAAAAAGTCAGTCCAACTGAGCAAGAATCTGCTAATCTAGGAGTTGATATGCGGGTCAAATTGGTTAAAACCCTCGGTAGCTGGGCTTATGCTTAATAATTCAAAGTGCCCTGATGTGCCCTTAACTGCCCTTACTTTGAGGCAGGGCACTTATAAACCTAATAGTATATGGGTTTGTGCTTTAACTACCCTTAAGTGCCCTGCCCTGAATTTGCTGAGGCAATTAGCCGTTCAGAACTGCCCTGGAATGGCTTTCAAGCCTTCCAGTGGTCAGCTATGTAGATCGTAGTTCTTGTGTGCCCTGCTTCCCTGTATCTTTAGATAGAAGGGCACTTTGATTTAAAGGAGAGAAATATGCAATCAGAAGTATCAATTTTGAAAGTAAAAGAAGCAAATTCAAAAGGTCAAACGGAAGATTTTGAATTGTTGTTTATGGAAGCTGATGACTTCCTTGAACAGCTAAATGTTTTAACTTCAAAAATGGAAGAAAAAGAATAATGGAAATTACTTTGAGCGCAGCGGAATTGTTTCTTTTGAGCTGGTCAGTTTGTGCTACTGTTGCGGCGGGGTACTTATTCTTTGAGGTCAAGAAATTGACGTTTATGATGATAGCAATGAGCTTGACCCTGCGTGACATTGCTGACGGAAAAGCCACTGCGGAAATGAAGGACGGAGTGTTGAATATCAAGCGGGTTTTACCTTTGAGTAAAAATGAGCGATAATTCTCACAGAACAACATTTTAGGATTCGTATGAGCTCTGAAGAAACTAAGAAAAAAGGTGGCCAAAAAGCCAACGAAAACGCTGCAAAGCGGGGAGCATTCGTTGCCCTCCTCCGCAGGAAGATAACTCAAGACCCGAAGAAGCTAGACCGCATAGCGGATAAGCTTTTCAAAATGGCTGAGGAAGGTGACATGTCAGCCATCAAAGAGATCAGCGACCGCCTAGACGGTAAAGCAATTGCTGCCGTTGAAATGAGCGGACCTGACGGTGACCCGATTCAAGTAGAGCAGGCAGGAACCTTTGCTAAGGAGTTGATGGCGAAGCTACTCGCAGTCAAACAAAAGGAGAGCGACAATTGAACGATTCAACTGATGCATATGAACTCATTAAAGAACGTCTAAAAGAATTGGGATTGCTATGACCAATAAAAACTTTCACCCTGATGGCTTTGTGCCTATGAATCCCCCTGAGCAAAAATGGAGCGATGACGTACGTGCCCTTGAGCGCGGTATTGCCTTTTTTGAGGAGCTACGTAGCAACGGACACACTGGCGTAGTAACCAGTGGCGCAAGCGTAAAACCTAATCCTCCGTTGGGGGGAGTTCAAAAACCATTGACTGCGGAACAAATTGAATCACTTTGGACTTCCACTGCTAGCTCGTTGAATCCTGAAACCTTTGCGCGCTTTGTGCGTGCTGTTGAGGCTGCGCATGGGATTGTGTAAGCAGTGCGGACTTGACCCGCGCCCAATGGGCTTTGCTGACATCCAGGAGCTATTTGACGTTACCCTGAGTGAGGATCCCGAAGGTGCAGAGCGCCTGATTCAACTCGTACGTATGATTGAAAAGTTCCACGGGATAGGCTAATGATGTACGAGGACGACGGTCATCATACGTGGTGTAACGGATTTAATCCATTAGCTCGTAGCGCAAACGGAAAGCGCATGTACGAATCACTAGTCAAAGACTGCCAGTGGTGCGCGGGTTCAAAAGGTTTGAACACCAACTATCCCCAAAACGGATTGACTGAGGAACAGTTAGTGCGTAAGCACTTTCCTGATGTAAAGATCATCGGATGAACATTGCTGAGATTGTAAAGCGGGAACTCTCAAAGCCGAACCCGCTAGACCACCTACCACCCGCGCACCGTGCCGCGATGATGAAGCGCATGGCGTGGCTCGCTGTAGCGGGTAATCATCAAATTGAACCGAGTGGAGATTGGTGGAGCATATGGCTCCTACTCGCTGGGCGCGGTGCAGGTAAGACCCGTACAGCCGCTGAGGAATGTTGGTGGACAGCATGGGATCAACCGAACATACGTTACCTTGTTTCTGCTCCTACCTCCGCCGACGTGCGGGATACCTGCTTTGAGGGTGAGTCGGGAATCCTGAACGTCATCCCGCATGAGATCATTATGCCCAACGGATATAAGTCATCACTCAACGAGTTGACGCTTATCAACGGATCGCTAATCAAAGGTATTCCCGCTAGTGAGCCTGGACGCTTCCGTGGTCCGCAGTTTCATCATGGTTGGCTGGATGAGCTCGCAGCATGGGATTACCTTGATGAGTCATGGGACATGATTCAGTTCGGGATGCGCCTAGGACAACACCCTAAGTTGATCTGCACGACCACCCCAAAGCCGAAGCCGCTGATTGTTGACCTCGTAGCTCGTGACGGTGATGACGTAGCATACGTTTCAGCGAGCACGTATGACAACATTGACAACCTCGCCCCGACGTTCAAAAAGCAGATCCTCCAATACGAAGGCACAACCTTAGGTCGTCAAGAGTTATACGCCGAGTTGATTGACCCTGAGGAGAGCGGCATCATTAAGCGTCCTTGGTTCAAACTCTGGTCAGCTGACCGCGCCCTGCCTCAGTTCACTTACGTGGTTCAATCCTACGACTGCGCCACGAGTGACAAGACCGCAAACGACCCGACTGCCTGCGTAGTCCTCGGGATCTTTAAGCCCAGCCCAGACAAGCCAATGTCAGCCATGGTGATTGACTGCTGGACTGAACACATGCAATACCCAGACTTGAGACCGAGGGTTGTTGAGGAATACGGCTCAATCTACGGTGATGATGACGAATGGGGTAACGGAAAGAAAGTAGACCTCGTTCTGATTGAGGATAAGTCTGCGGGCATCTCATTGATTCAAGACTTACAACGTGCGGGGTTGCCAGTCCGCGCTTACAATCCAGGTCAGGCAGACAAGACTCAGCGACTCAACATCGTCTCCCCAATCATTGCTCGCGGCTTAGTGTACCTACCTGAGAGCGAGACAAAACCTAAGACGCACCGTACATGGTGTGATCCCCTCGTCAATCAACTTTGCGCATTCCCTGAGGTAAGGCATGATGACCTTGTTGATGCTACCTCTCAGGCTTTGCGGTACTTACGGGATGCAGGCTTCCTCACTACTGACTGGGTTAATGATGACTCAGACATGTACGTTGATGAGACCCAACCGCGCAGAATCAACCCGTACTCCGTTTGATGAGCTATAATTTGCAGAAATCAATTCAGGTCAACGCGCATGCCTAACGATCCCTCCTCGTCAGTATCAGTCTCAGGTATAACTGAAGCCCAGTTAGCAGCGCTACAGCAGGCTGGCTTACTGGCGGGTCAAAGTGGATTAGGTGTTCAAACACCTTCAGTTGATGAGATGCGTTACGAGACTCAAGTAGCTCCCGCATATAACCCAGATGCTACTCCCGCGCCCAGCCCTTCGGTTTTAGATTCCCTACCGTCAATGGATGAGATTAGTAATTACCTAACTAATCTACCTACGCAGGCTCAACGCCTACTCACTAACCCAGCGGCGTTTACTGAGATGTTGACTGGGAAGAATCCCCTGCCTGAGCAGACTGGCTTTGCAGCTTCCGCCACTGGACTCCCCGCTCAGAACCCGAACTCGTTGTTTACTCCTGAGGGCATGGCGTATAACCGAGGTTATGAATCGGGCGAGCCTGTCTCAATCGCGGCGATGGGCGTGCCTGCCCTAGCACCCGCTGGACGCATGCTTGGTTCTGCCGCTGGCGAGCGCATACTGGCTGGTAAGTCACTTGTTCCTGGAGTGCCAGCTGACCTCGTGAATCCACAGATTATGTCTGCCGTCAAAGACAAAGGCGGTAACTGGCTTACCAAAGGTGTAGAGCAATTAGATTGGATGAAGAAGCCCATTAATAACGTAGGTTCCAGTCAGTTTGATACAGCATGGGACAACGCTAACCCGCAAAAGATTGCGCATCACATTTCAGAGATGGAAAAGATTGGTTACGCTCCTGAGCAGATTCAAGAATTCAAAGACAAGTTAGCAGTCAATAACTGGATTGACTCTAAGCTCAAGAAGTATGTCAAGAATGAAATGGGTACTCCTCAAGATCCTGTACGTGAGTTAGCGGATCAAGGTATATTACATTTACCTCAGGAAGAAATCCCAACTTCAAGAGGTATCATTCAGCAGAACCGAGCCGAAGCTGGATTCCCCGAAAAAGGATTCGCTACTACTCCGCTCGGTCAACAATGGGAGCGAGCTACTGACTACTCAATTAATAGCCGACCTGCCGCTGCTTATCAAGAACATGGTAAGTTAGAACATAGAGCTAAACAAGACCCGTGGGTAAATAAATTAGAACGAAGCACTCCCGTTAATACGGCTACATTGATTGAGAATGGACTCGGCTTTGAGCATTTGACCGATGAACTCAATAACGCAATTAGTCACAACTCCGACCTACCAGCTCACCTGCGAATCAAACCTGAGACGTTAGACAAGATGACCGTGCCGCATGCCGTCAAGCATGTAGCAAAAATCAATAAGTACCGCGCTGAGCAGGCAGCCAATGCCGCAAAACAACACCTCAAAGAGTTCCCAGTAGTTCATGCTGATGAAAATGGATTCAATATTCATGAACTCAAAACTCCTGAATTAGGATCAGAATTCAAATTTGAAAAAATAGAAGGTAATAAGCACGGTTATTGGAAAGTAACTGACCCAAACGGTCAAGTACATTCTGCAACTGGTACGACTGAGGCAGATGCCCGTCGTCAGTTTAATAACTCTAAGCAGGGTAATTACGAAAAACTCGACAAAGCTCTCAAGAATGAAGGTGCTCAAATGGGGCACTGCGTGGGTGGTTATACCGACTCCGTAGCGAGGGGAGACTCCCGTATATTTTCATTACGTGATGAAAAAGGTGGAGCGCATGCCACTGTTGAGGCGACTCCAAAGATCTTGGACTACAATCCTAGGTACATTCCGCAAGAAGTTCAAGATGAGATTGCTAAGTATGCTCATTCTGAAACAATCAAGGCGGGGTATCCTGAGAATAGCCAAGGTTATTGGAATCATCATACTGGTGTTGAGATTCAAGAAGGTACAAAGTATCTCAAGAATCATCCAGTGATGGACATCAAACAGATTAAAGGTAAGGGTAACGGTGAAGTCTCTGACAAGTACCGTAACTACATAAAGAACTGGCTCAATAAGGAGTCAGATAAGATACATTACGTCAATGACCTGCACAATGTAGGCTTACATGATTTGAAGAATGGCTTAGTCCGTCAAGAAAACTTAGACAAGCGACTCGCCGAGGGATTCAAATCAGGTCAGTTAAAGCGGTTTTCAACTGATGAGGAAGTGCGCGACTTCATGAATAAGCCAGCCGCGCCAATGGCTCTGACTCCTGAACAAATGCGGGAAGAGTTATTCGCAAAGTCCCGAGCAGATGAAGCCGCTCGTAGGGCTAATGAGCCACGCACACTACAACAGCGTATGCGGGATCAAGGTTTACTCCCGCCCGAAGGTTACGCTAAAGGCGGTTCAGTACAATTTAAAGATCCAGATGCACTTTCTTACGACCCGAGCTATTATCAAGAAGCAGCCGACTCCGTAAACCCAGAAGGGCAAAGCGGCGGATATAATGATGCAGCACGACATATTATCGCAGCTGCAGATTTAACTCGCCGAATCAGTGATATACCCGTAATTGGTAAATATATTGCTGACCCAGCAGTTAATGCCCTCGGTCATGCGCATGAATTTTATAATACCTTAATGGGTGGTCAAACTGTTGAGGATAAAGCTCAAGACTTGCATAATAATGAAGTTGGTAGAAAACTCGGAGCACAAGCGACTAGTTTTCAAGATATAGTAAACCGAACCCCAGAACTGCTAGACGTTCGTCCGTATCAAATGGAAGATAATAAAGCAATGGTTCGCAATCCAGCTGAAGCAAAAACCCCTTATAAATTTTTTAAAAATGGTGGTTCAGTCCAATACATGAATGAAGGTGGAACACCTGATTTTGAAGGTAGTTACCTAATACACCCAGATGTGCAAAGACTTATTGCTAACGGAGAAATTGATCCTGGAGATGTTCGTTGGATGAGCGATTATGCTTTTACAAAAGGTGACTCAGTAAAAGATGGTACTGGAGCATGGAAAGATCAATCTGAAAAGATGCAAAATCATGTAGGAAGAATGGAAAGAGGAGAAATACCTATTCCAAAACATATGCAAGGACCAGAAGGAGTTCGGTTTGGAGGTAATAGCTCAGGTTTAAATCCAAATGGCGCTGGTGGAATAGGCGGCGGTGGAGGTAGAGCCGATGTTCCGATAAGTTCTCCTAAAAGTGGTGGAGGTGGTGGAGCGGGTTATGTTCCTGGTACAACGAACCCATTCAACCCTGACAGCCCCCTGAATCGCAAGAACGGAGGTAAAATTCCGTCAATAGACGAAATGCGCCTCACAATACTTAGGAATAAATAATGCCTGAAATGCCAATTGATCCAGAATACAATCGTCACATCGCCCCTTTAAGCGGAGATGCTGAAGATGAGATTCAAGATGAGGATGAAGATTCAATCTACGAGTTATTGAATGAAGACCAATCCGAGGTAGAAGAGCTAGAAGACGGTAGCGCTATTGTCCGCTTGAATACAAAAGGACCAGATGAGTCCCCAGACTTCTATGAGAACCTAGCTGACACTCTTGATTCCTGGGATACTGCGAGCTTAGGATTAAAGTATCTTGATCTCATCGAGAAAGATAAAGAAGCTCGTGAAGACCGAGACAAACAGTACGAAGAAGGATTGCGTCGCACAGGACTCGGGCATGATGCTCCTGGTGGTGCTCAATTCATGGGCGCGAGTAAGGTAGTTCACCCAGTAATGGCGGAATCCTGCGTTGACTTCTCGGCTCGGGCAATTAAAGAGTTATTCCCACCTGACGGACCAGTACGTACAAAGATCATTGGTGAATCTAGCGAGCAAAAAGTCTCTAAAGCCGAGCGCAAGCGTGATTATATGAACTGGCAGCTCACGGAGCAGATTCCTGAGTTCAGAGATGAGGAAGAACAATTAACCTCACAATTACCCCTCGGCGGAAGCCAATACCTCAAGATGTGGCATGATGCGCAGCAACGCCGCCCGAGGGCAGAGTTCGTCCCGATTGATAATATTTATCTTCCGTTCGCAGCTGGTAACTTTTACACTGCCCAACGAGTAACCGAAGTACAAGACATAACTCAAGAGGAATATGAGTTACGTGTTTCATCTGGGCTTTATATTGATACTGATATCTTCCGTGCCTCTCAAGAGCCAGAAGAGTCCAAAGCAGAAAAAGCAAATAATAAGATTGAAGGTCGTAAGTCTCAATCCGACAACATCGACGGTATCCGCCGTGTTTACCATATTGCTACATGGTTAGAATTAGAAGACGACGAGTTCAGCAAAGGTGAACGCGCCCCATACATCATGATGATTGATGAAAATGAGCGCACAGTAGTTGGACTCTACCGTAACTGGGAGGATGGAGATGATACCCTCACTAAGTTGGACTGGATTATTGAGTTTAAATTCATACCTTGGCGGGGTGCTTATGCTATTGGTTTGCCTCATCTCATTGGTGGTCTTTCTGCTGCTCTTACTGGCGCATTGCGTGCTTTATTGGATTCTGCGCACATTAACACCGCCCCCACAATGCTCAAACTCAAGGGTGCAAAAATCTCAGGTCAATCAACGACTATAGAGCCTACTCAGGTTTCTGAGATTGAAGGTGCTCCAGGAGTAGATGACATCCGTAAAATTGCAATGCCTGTACCTTTTAACCAACCTAGCCCTGTTCTTTTCCAGTTACTCGGTTGGTTAGATTCCGCTGCTAAGGGCGTTGTCTCCACTAGTGAAGAAAAAATCGCTGACGCAAGTAACAACATGCCCGTCGGCACAGCTCAAGCGTTGATTGAGCAAGGCGCAGTGGTGTTTAGCTCCGTTCATGCGCGACTCCACGAGTCACAGAAAAAAGTTCTGATGATACTCGCTCGTTTGAACCGCTGGTACATGGACGAGTATTCCAAAAATGAAATGGCTCAGGAACTCGGGATTACAAAAGAAGACTTTGAGCGTAATACCGACGTCATTCCAGTTTCTGATCCGCATATTTTTGCTGAGTCACAACGCTATGCTCAAATTCAAACGCTAGCGGCTCGTGCTCAGGCTAATCCTGACCTGTACAATCGCCTAGAAGTTGAGAAGCGCATCCTCAAACAGATCAAGATTCCTGACGTGAACGGCGTATTACCAGACCCACACGAAGTAGAAGACATGAACCCAGCGTTAGAAAACGTATCTATGACGCTCGGTAAGCCTGTCGGTGCTTTCCCCGCGCAGGATCACATCGCTCATTTCCTGTCTCATTTGAATTATGCTCAAGACCCTGTGTTTGGTTCTAATCCTATTGTGGCTCCTACATTTATTCCTGCTTGCCTTGAACATTTGAAGCAGCATTTGACTCTCTGGTACCTCAAACAGTGTGACGGTTATACTAGTGTTGCCCTCGGTAAGCATTTTGACGTGCTCAAAGTTCAACCAATCATGGCTGAGGCGCAAAAACTACTCGCCGCTTCTACTGAGCATGTGCATGCCGACTCTCAGCAACAATTGTCTGACGTTACAAAGGGTATTGGTCAAATGCTCCAGATGCTCAAAAACCTACAACAGCAACCTCAAATGCCTACTGACCCGAACGTCATGGCACAGGTTAAGGTTATGGGTGATGCAGCAATGGCAGAAACTAATCGTAAAGCTGCATATGACAAAGCTGACCTAGAACTCAAAGCGCAAAAGCAAAATCAAGACGCTCAAGAGAAAGAAGCTAGCATTGTAAGCACTCAGCAGATTGAAACTGCTAAGCTAACTAACGACGCAGCAACAATGACCATTGAAAAACAATTCGAAGCTAAACAGGCAGAAGCCGAAAGAGCGCATCAAGCTCAATTAGCGAATCAAGAACACCTGCAAGCTATGCAGCAGGCGGAGCAACAAGCTCAACAAGCAGCAATCCAACAGCAAGCAGTAACTCAACAACCTCAAGGAGAAATATAATGTCTGAAGCAATCAATGCCCATAAAAAGATGGCAATGGGAGTTACCGAAGGTAACGTAATGAAAAAAGGCGGTAAGGTAAAGAAGTATGCCAATGGTGGCGCTGTAGCTGAATCCAAGGTAGCAAACCTACCAGCTAAAGGTTCTCCGCTCAAACCTAACATGACTACTGGTAAAGCTAAAATTGCTACAATGAAAAGAGGCGGTGCAGCACGTGGGCGTTAATATCGGCGACTTAATCGGCTTGATAAAGAATCGGCGACTTGAAATCGCCCTTTCCCTTGCCGATGGTGGAGCAATCAATATAGAAAGCTATCATCGTTTAGTTGGTCAGAATATGGGACTTGGTGAAGTCTTGATTATGATAGATCAACTAATGCAAGAATCAGAAAAGGATTTGTAGTATAACCGCGCCGCATGGCGCTTTTAATAGGAGAGTCGCATGACTTTTGATGTAGAACAGACGTTAGATGAAGCATTTCCTCAAGTTGATCCCATGATCAAACCTCTGGGGGCACGTATATTAGTTCAATTACGCGCCGTCAAAGAGAAAATATCCAGTGCGGGAATCCTCCTGCCTGAAGAAACCAAAGAAACTGAAAAGTGGAACACCCAAGTCGGCAAAGTATTAGCCGTGGGTCCAATCGCATTCAAGAAACGCGACAGTAATGAAGACTGGCCAGAAGGTGCATGGTGTTCAGTCGGTGATTATGTCCGTGTTATTAAGTGGGGTGGGGACAGATGGGAAGTTGACTACACAGATGAAAATGGTCTAAAAGGTAAAGCACTGTTTACGTTCTTTAATGATCATGAATTAATCGGCAAGATAACGGGAGATCCCCGTGCTATCAAAGCCTTCATTTAAGTTTTGAAAGGAAAACTAGTATGAATCCAACTGATAAGATGGAAGCGCAACTCGCAGTAGAAGAATTAAAAGATGGTGGTGCAGCGGTATTACTACCTGAAGGTGAAGACAATCCGCAAGACGTAAAATCGGATGACAACGATGACAATGCTAATGATGGCGATAATTCTGCCGATGCTGAAGAACGAGAGAAAATTCGGGAAGCTAGACGGGAAGAACGTCGCCTCAAAAAGCAATTACACAGAGAAAAAGCAAAAGAATCTAGCTCTCTGATTAATGCACTCAAAAAGCAAAACGAAGCCCTCGCCAATCGCCTAGCGGCTGTTGAAAAGAAGACTTCAGGAGCAGAATTAGCTCGCGTTGACAAGGCAATTGAAGACGCTGGCGTTCAAGTCGAGTACGCAAAGATGAAACTCACCGAGGCAGTCAGTCATAATGACGGTCAAGGCGTAACACGTGCTCAAGAACTATGGTACGAAGCCAAGCGCAAACTAGAATCCCTAGAAAACGTAAAGCAGAATGCTACTCGTCAGATGACTCAACCACAACAGCACAACATTCAAGTACCTGACCCTATGGTGCAAAAAATGGCAGCTGATTGGATGGAAGATAATCCATGGTACGATCCGCACGGTAATAACGAAGAATCACAAATGGCTCAAATTATTGACAAAAAGTTGACAGATGAAGGATATGATCCCTCAAGTGAAGACTACTGGGATGAACTAAGTGACCGTATGGCTCGTTATATACCAAAGCAAGGTTCAACAGCAAAACAAGCTGCTCGTCCAAGGTCAGTAATGACTAGTTCAGGTAGGGAGTCTACTGCGACTACAAAATCCAATGAATTTAGGATTAGTCCAGAGCGTGTTGCAGCAATGAAAGAGGCAGGTGCTTGGGATAATCCTGAGGCTCGCCAGAAAATGATCAAGCGTTTCGCTGATTATGACCGTCAACAAAAGAATAGAGGTTAATTATGACTGACAATCGTTTAAAAAAGAATACAACCGCAGGTCGTGAGAGTCGCGGTGGTGATGACACACGTGCAAACCCAGCCGATTCAATGGCATCAGCAGAAGAACGCCGCCGTATGTTCCGTTCTGAGTGGTTTCAAGAGGCGTTACCTACTTTGCCTGAGATTCCTGGATTTCACACATGCTGGCTTTCAACTACAAACCAGTATGACCCAATTCATAAGCGTTTAAGAATGGGTTATACCCCTGTGACTCCAGATGACTTGCCTTCAGGATATGATCACTTGAAAATCAAGTCTGGTGAGCATGAAGGCTTCATCGCTGTTAATGAAATGCTAGCTTATAAGATCCCACTCGAAGTCTATCAAGACATTATGCGCGAAATGCACCATGATGCCCCAATGGATGAACAAACAAAGATCAAAGTTCAGCAAGAACAACTCCTCAACGCTAAGGATTCCAACGGAAAACGCCTTGGTCAAGTTGAGGGTGATGGTATGGACTTTGACCTCAGCCGTCAAGCTCCGTTGTTTGAGTAATTAAGTAAATTTTGGGGTAGTTAAAAATAAAATTTTAACTATTCCAAAATTGAGCTATAATTCTTTCAAATTCAAGTTGCTTCAGGCAGCTTAGACTAAATTAGAAGTAGATGTACCCTTAAAATCGCGCCCAATGTGATTTTGCCAAGTCGGCTTTGCATAAAGCTAAAAACCAAAATCCTATTAACCGTTTTAAGGAGCACTCTTATGTCAGCTATTTCCGCTCCATTTGGCTTGCGCCCTGCATTTTTTCCAACAGGTTTGGAACGTGCACAGGCATTAGCGAATGGTATCCCATCGGGCTACGCTTCAAATATTTTGAAGGGTCAACCCGTCGAGTATTACGCAAACAATGGCGTTATTCAGCCTGTAACTTCTACCGAAGCATTCTCTGGATCTTTCCAAGGTGTCGAGTGGACAGATACTACTGGTCGTCGCCGTGTGTCTAACTATTGGCCAGCAAGCACCACTGCTATCGCAGGAAGTGTTGTCGCTTACTTCTATAATGATCAACAAATCGTTTACGAAATTCAAGCTGATGGCTCAATGGCTCAGACTACTGTTGGTAACGAGTATAACTTTACCAATCTCACCGCTGGTTCTACAACTACTGGTTTGTCCCAATGTACTCTTGGCTCTGCTTCTGCAGTAGGCTCAGGTAACAATGGTCAAATGCGTGTTGTTGATTTT
>Ga0118677_10009127_pt1 | contig 15618 bp, 8 predicted proteins | sample AliMusrvi5mmetaG_FD_86154 | JGI IMG/M metagenome (GOLD analysis project Ga0118677, IMG submission 86154)
GTGGCTCTGTCAAGGCGGGGTAGGGCGACGATGGTCAGTACGTCCGAGTCGGTCACCCCGCGGCAAGTTTGTGCCAAACTCATCAGCGTTTCTGCACCCGTCTTGCCTGGCTTGCCTGTCGGGATCGATATCTCGAGCAAGGTTTTATCACCAAACAGTGAGCCGCTCTGAGTCGTTAACGCAACTTCCCCCCAATCACTGCGGGCATCCATGACAAGCGATTTTCTGTCCGTGTAACCAGCCTTGCGGGCAGCATGGCGAATCGTGTCACTCGCCTCAATGGTCAGCAAAGGATCGTCGCCCGTCACTACAAACAGTGCACTCAGGCGTGCATCAGGTTTATCGAGATTTCTGAGAGTCCGCTCGGCGTCCACAGCCTACTTACTTTTGAATCGCAGTAGGGGTAGGCATCATTTGCGACCGCTGAACAGCATCGGGCAACTGTTGCGCAGGGCCTTTGATAGGACGGGCAACTTGGGCGGGCTCGCCTGACAAGTCAGTCGAATCGGTAGCCGCCAATCGTTCAGCTCGTTCAATGACTTCGGCAGAGGTCACACGACGCACGATGCGACTAATCGTCCCTCTTTCCATGTCTTTGAAAACGGTGGCAATCGCACCCTGACGCTCACCGGAAGCAACACGGGCGCGAACACCTTTGCCATGGCCATCGGCGACGCGATCGGCGCGACCAGTGTCGTCAAAAGCGGCGTGGGCCAATGGGTTCTCTCCGGCGCGAACACCTACAGCGGCGGCACCACAGTCAACGGCGGCACGCTGGAGTTGAACAACGCCATCGGAACCATCGTCTACACGGGCGGCACCATCTCCATCAACAACGGCTCGACGTTAAAAATGAGTGGAGGCAACCAATACTGGTTCGACGGCAAAACCGTCGCCTTTGGCGCTGGCGGCGGCACCTTTGACACCGGAACCGGCATGAACATCGTGACCAGCACTTATCCCGGCGGCGGATCGGGTTTCTTGTTCACCACCACCGCCGGAACGACGAGCACCATCAGTGGCAGCAGCGGACTCAACGCAAATGGGAACACCGAGACCTTTGATGTCGCCAGTTCCAGCACTCTGAACCTGACATCCCGCGTTTGGAATAGCGGTAATGTCATCAAGCAGGGCGGGGGCACGATGACCATGAGCGGTGCCAACGACTATAGCGGCACGACAACGGTCAACGGCGGCACGCTGGCGCTCTTAGGAGCCGGTGCGAACCTAAGCGCCTCCGCCACGGTGACAGTGGCCGCCGGCGGCCACTTGTGGTTCGAAGCCCCTAGTGATAATTCGGGGCCTTACAACTACAACAACTTCGCCTTGAACCTCACCGGTCAGGGGGCCGGTAACATTGCGGGGAGTGGTTCTTCAACGGTGTTCTTCGGTAACAATAATGGTAACACCTATAACTTAGGCGGCAACGTCACGGTGGCCGGCGGCGTCAGTTTCTCCACCTATGGCATCTACAACACGATCAACTTGGGCGGGATATTCTCCGGCACGGGCGATATGTCCTTCACCTCCTCTGGTCTGGGAGGACATGAGTTTGTCTTTTCGGGTGATTCCTCGGCCTCTGGTTACGCCGGAACCTATAAAATCTATTCCTCTTGGGCGGCAGCGACTGTCAAGCTGACCGGCGGGAACAACCGCTTGCCCACCACGGCCACAGTGGATTTGGAGGCCGACGCTACCGATGTAGCCGTCCTCGATTTGAACGGCCACAGCCAGCAACTCGCGGGCTTGGTCGCGGGTTCCACTACGGCGAACGATCAGGTGCTAAACAGCGGCGCAGGAACGCCCGTCTTGACCATCAACAACGCCGGGACGGAGTCGTTTGCGGGTCAGTTGGGCACCGGCGGCACGAGCTTCGCCCTCACCAAGACCGGTAACGGCACTCTCGTACTCTCCGGCGCGAACACCTACTCTGGCGCGACGACCGTCAATGCCGGCACCCTCACATTTGGCAGCGTTGCCGCAGTCGGCGGCACCAGCGGAATCACCGTCAACGGCGCATACGGATACGGCGGCCACCTTCGTTTCGATTCCGGCACAGACGGCGGAACCATCAGTACGCCGATCAGCGTGGTTGGTGGCGACTATGATTGGAATATGTCGGTCACCGTTCCAAACAACCTCACGTTCACCGGCCCCATCAACCTGTCGGGGGGCGCTCTGATTGTAGCGGAAGGCGGCAATTCAACCCTGAATTTCAACAATGCCTTCCACGGGACAGATGGTCTCACCTTCGCAGCGTTATCGGGTGGCAAAAACTTCATGGTTCTTTCCGGCGCCAGCGATTTCACCGGCGATCTCTCGTTAATCAATTGGTCTGGCTCCCCGCAGGTCACGCTTAGCGGCGGAGATAACCGGCTGCCCACCACAGCAGTGGTCCGTTTGGCGGGCTCCACTGGAAGCCCTTCTGCTCTGGATCTGAATGGTAACAACCAGACCATCGCGGGCCTTGGGGAACCAGGTTGGGGGGGCGCAGACGCTGGTGCCCGTCACGTCGTCAATACCAGCGGCACGGCGGTGACCTTGACCCTGCACACCACCGCCGACCAGTCGTCCGGCGTAATCATTGGCGGAACGGATATCAATGGCACGGCGGGCAATAATCTCTCGCTGGTAAAAACCGGCAACGGCACGCAGACGCTCACCGGCGTCAATACCTTCAGCGGCAACACGACTGTCAACGGCGGCACCCTCTCGCTCGGCCATGTCAATTCCAACAATGAGTCGTCGACGGTTTCCATCGCGGCGGGCGCGGGTGCGAAGCTAGATCTCGCGTTCACCGGCACCGATACGGTCGGCTTGTTATACATCAACGGCGTCCAACAGCCTGCTGGCGACTACACCAGCGTGCATCCATCCGGTGCCTTCACCGGCGGCGGCACGCTCCACGTCACCTCGGGTCCCTCCTTCAACACTTGGGCCAATGGCACCTTCGCCAACGGCGCCTTGACCGACAAGACTCCTGCCGGCGATCCGGACCACGACGGCGTGAACAACCTGATGGAATACGCTATCGCGGGCCTCGACCCGACGGTTCCCAACGGTGCCATCGGCACCTTCATCGACAATACCCTCACCTTCACCAAGCGCCAACCGCCCGCTCCCGACCTCACCTACGTGATCGAAATCTCGCCTAACATCCAAACGGGGACGTGGACACCGCAAGTCACCCAGGCTCCAGGCAATACCGAAACCACCATTTCCTTCCCCCTGCTCGGCGGCCCAGGCAAACTCTTCGCCCGGCTCCGTGTGGAATTGCAGCCGTAGGGCGAGACCTGACCAAAAGGTCTACTGGAAGCGGGCAACGCATTCACAGATTGGAGCGTGGCATATCCGTCACGCGTCGCAATTGCTCGCGTGACAGGAACTTTGCAGTGTGATTATTCTAATCGCCACTTGGAACACTTTGCCTCTGACGAGAGGCAAGCCAGGGCGGGTCCCGTTTAATGGTTTTTTTCGGGGCCCGCCCAACTTTCCAAGATCAAACAACAACATGATCAAACAAACAATCGGGATTGCCTTGCTCGGCATGTTAGGCGCCACCGCCGCTGAGGTGGGCAATCTTGTGGGTCAGTCGATCCGGAATCATGACCTGTCCTTTGAGGCCGACGGCAAATCGAACACGCTGGTCATCAAAGACACCCGCACTTGGCGCACCTGGACCGCCGACTTGGGACATTGCCTCAGTGAGGCCGTCATCACGAAGTGGGGGCCGCTTGACCAACCGCAATTCGCCGCTTTCAGCATGACGGATGTCGCGCACTTGAACGATCATACACTGAAGATATCAGTCAAGGAAGCCAAGACTGACAAATCCTGCTCGATGATCGTCACCCTCGACGGCCCAAACGTTTCGTTTGAGGTCCTTACGGAGGATATGAACGCGCCGTTCACCGCGCTCGGACTGCCACCCATGTTCACGACCGACATGAAGGCGGGCTATCTGACATTTTGCGATCGTTCGAGCGGCGTCCTCAAGAAACAGGACGACACGGGCGTCGGCTACAACGAAACGATGTTGACGGTTTATGGAAACACGAACTGCATGAACATGCCGCTGGTCGGACTGTTCGACCGGGAAAAAGGTGATGCCATGATGCTGCAAATCGAAAGCCCGCTCGACGCGAACGTCCGGCTCTCGCGCAAAGACGGCTTGATCTGGCCCGAGCCCGTCTGGCAGTGCAGCATGGGAAAATTCGCCTATCCGCGGCGCGCGACCTACCGGTTTATCGACCAAGGCGGCTACGTGAAAATGGCGGCGCTGTACCGCGACTATCAGAAGCGACGCGGCATGCTCAAAACGCTCGCGGAGAAGGCGAAAGAGCGGCCTGCGGTCAATCGCATGAAAGGCTCGCCGGTCCTGTGGGCTGAAACGAGTGATGCCGCATTCCTGAAAAAATGGCGCAATTTCGGCCTCACAAGCGCGATACTCGCCGTCGAATTTCCGGGTGCCGAGAACCGGAGGTGGAGTGATATGGGTTATATCACGCTCGGTTATGACAGCTACGGAGACATATCCGAAGGCCCGCTGGGGTTTCAGTCGGATAGCATTCAGGAAAACGGCCTCATGCTGCCCACCAGCGAAATGATGACCGGATGGACCACGAGAGACCCTGATGGGAAGGTGGTCAAACAATACTATTTGCGATCGTCGTCCGGGTATCTCAACGCGGCAATGGCCTATAGCCAAAGCCGCATCACCGAGGCGAACCGGAACGGCAATTTCATCGATGTGATGATGGCGGGAGGCCTGATGGAGGATTATCATCCGAAGCACTCCTTCGACCGCAAAACCGACCTGAAATACAAACGAGGCGTCTTCCAATACTACCTGCAAAAAGGTTTGATCATCGGCACCGAGCACGGCAACGATTGGGGTGCCGATCTGGTGGATTACACCGAGGGTGGCTTGAGCGGATCGAATTGGTGGATCCCGGGGAAAAACATCAGTGGTTGGAATGCGGGGCATTTGCGGGCACCGGTTTCGCGGGATGATTTCAGTCCCGAATTCTTGAAATATGGCTTGCCGACCCAGCGCATCCCGTTCTGGGAGTTGGTCTATCATGACTGTGTGGCGACGACCTGGTATTGGGGAGATAGCGCGGGTTGGTTCTGGAAAGTCGCACCCGAAATCAAGACGATGAAGGACCGGATCACACTGCTCTATGGCGATATGCCCCTGCTTTGGAGCGAGGTCAAATTCGATTGGAAAAACGACAGCGCGGAACATCTGGAAACATATTATCTGACCGTGCCATCGATGCGCGATAAATTCGGCGTGCGGATGACCTCGCACGAGTTTCTGACGGATGATCTGCAGGTGCAGAAAACCACCTTTGCCAACGGATCCGAGACGGTCGTCAACTTCGGCGTGAAGACGATTGAATACAAAGGTGAATCATTGCCGCAGAATGGATTCTATTGCACTGGCCCGAACCTCCAACAACGGCGCGTTTTGCGGGATGGCAAAGTGATCACTTGGGTGAAAACCGATGAATTTTTCTACTGTGATTCCCCATCACCTGTCAAGGAACTGCCCCTTTCGATTTCCGGCAGGATCGTCTTGTTCAAGATGGACGACACCCAATGGAATCTGGTGCTGACGGGTGCCGCCGGTGAGCCGGTTGAATTGCCGGCAACCGCGCTTGCGGGCTATATCGGCAAACCGAAATTCAGGGTTGCCGGATTCGATGATGCGTGGAATAGGACCGAACCCCGCGCCAGGAAGGGAAAAGCCGCCATCTTCGGGAAGAATGTCTATGCCCTGACAGACTAACTTGAACCACACAAAGCAAACCATGACAATCCGCCCCCTCTTCGCGCCCTTCGCTGTTTCCGCACTGCTAGCCAGCATCACCGTGCCGTTGCCGGCCCAAGTCGCCTATGAAGGTGGCCAACCATGGAACGAACGGGCCGAAACAGGACCCGATGCGCAAGTGCCAGGCTGGTTCTACAATCTGGGAATCACCGGCATGCGGGCACAGTTGCTGCCGGATGAGCCCAAGGTGCTGCTGGTGAAGTATGTCTTCCCCAAGACACCGGCGAGGAGCCTCGTCAAGGCCGGTGACAAGATCATCGGCGCAGGCGGCCGGTTGTTCCAACATGAGCACCGCAATGGCTACGGCATGGCGATTTTCGGCGCGGACGGGCCGGTAGTCGAACTCGCGGATGCCTTGGAAGCCTGCCAGGGAATGTCCGGCACAGGGCGGCTCACGCTGACCGTGCGGCGAGGCCAGGAAACGATCAACGTGGACCTCAACATCGGGAAAACATACGGCAGTTATGCCGCGACCTACCCGGCCGGGTGCCCCAAGTCGGAGAAAGTCCTCAAGGAGTTGCTGGACTTCATCTCCAGGCAACAAACCGCCGAAGGTTCCTTCGGCGATCCAGTGCATAACACGTTCTCTGCCCTCGCCATGCTCGCCAGCGGCGAGAAGCGATACCTGCCGGACATCGAACGCAATCTGCGCCATGTGTGTAAGTCGATCCAGGTATCCGATGAGGATAGGAAGCATGGGTTGATGAACTGGACCTACATGGGCGCGGCGATCGTGCTCAGCGAGTATTACCTTGCGACCAAGAAGGCCTGGGTGCTGCCGGAGTTGCAGAAGATCCGTGACCTGCTAGACGCGGGCCAGTACCTCAACATGTCCCAGGTCGACCCGAAGGTGAGTCCGGATGATCGTCCCAAAGGCCCGGCGTCCGCGCATGGCGGTTGGGGGCACAACCCTGGCTTCGAGGGCTACGGCCCCATTGCCATGCTCACCGCCCAGGGCGCGCTTTCTTACGCCCTGATGCAGCGCTGCGGCATCAAGATTGATCGCGCCCGCCTTGACGCGGCCTATGAATTCCTCAAGAAGGGCTCCGGCAGGAACGGCTACGTATGGTATGCCGATGCGCCCGGCGGTGAACCGGACGACTGGGCGGACATGGGCCGCACCGGTGCCGCCGGCATCGCCAACTTCCTCAGCCCCTATGCCGATGGCGACTACCGCAAGCAGGCCCTGTTGCATTCCAAAGTCATCGGCGAGCATCCGCAAAGTTTTCCTGACACGCACGGCTCGCCGCCTATGGGAATGGCATACGCGGCGCTGGCGGCCCACATCGAACCTGCCAATTTTCGCAAGCTGATGGATGCCAACCGTTGGTGGTTCACTATGGCGCAATGCGCCGACGGCACGTTTTACTATCAGCCGAACCGTGACAACGCCGGCTATGGCTCGGACGCACGGATGACGGCCTCGTCGGTGGTGGCCTTCATCTTCACCATCCCGAAGAAGAGCCTGGTCATCACCGGCAAGGCCGATCCGCCTGCCAAATGATCCGCTACGAAACACGGGGTCATACACCATGCTGAATTCAAATTCCAAACCCATCATGACCCGAAGGTTTCCTGAAATGAAACACCTCCAACTCATCGCGATTCTTAGCCTGGACCTGTTTGCTGCTGGAGTCCCGGCGCATGGCACAACTTACGCCACCTGGATGATGATCTGGCACGCTAGCGACCAGGGGTGGTGGAAGGCTGACATGACACCTCATGTGCAAGTCGGCGATGAGTGGAAAGCGCTGGACTGGGTGGATCAGGCGCAGGTGGAGGCGCACCTCGACTGGATCAGGAACGCCGGAGTGAGCGTGGTAGTCGCGCTGAAAGCGCATGCCTTGTCCGACCGCTGGGACTGCCATGGTTACATCGAGGACTATGCCTGCCAGTGTGTCGAATCGCTGCGGCTCTATTACGATGCCACCGGCGACAAGGCCTTCGTGGCCGAGATGTGGCCGTTCCTGGCCAAACAGATGCAGTGGTTCCTCGACCGCCGCACCCCGCGCGGTTTGGTGCTCGCCCGCCAGTACACCTCATTCGACGATCCCCTCGCCTATGTCACCTGCGAAGGCACTGCCTTGAATGCCTTCATCGTCCAGGCTTTCAGGGATGCTTCCTATCTCAGCCATGTGGTCGGAGGCAAATCGTACGAGCAGGATGCACTGGCCCTGGCAGCCGCGATCAACAAGCATCTGTGGAATGAACAGGCCAGGACGTATCAATCCGGTTTCGTCAAGGATGCTTTGCTCGGACCCACCGAGCATGCGGCATTGCTCGCCTTGGATCGTGGCATCGTGCCGCCGGAACGCATCGCCGGCGTGCGGCAATGGTTCCTCGCCAACTACCGGCTGCCAGTCGGCTGGCATTGCGGTCAGAACGATGATTATGAGAAGATGGTCGCCTCCAGGACAGGCATCGGCATGCCGGTGACCTATTATTGGGTGTTCCGGGAATTCTATCGCATGGATGAACCCGATATGGATGCGGAGGCGTTGGGCGAGATGCGGTGCCGCTGGGAACGCATGGTCAATACCAGCACGGATACCGGAACCCTTTGGGAGATGTTCACCGGGCCCGAGTCCTGCCACAATTACGGTGCGGTCCCCGCCTATTTCCTCAGTTCATTCGTGCTCGGCGTGCGGCTGGACGGACCGGTATGGAACCAACGTCTAGTGATCGAACCACGTCTGGGCGATCTTACAAGCGCCGAAGGTGTCGTCGTCACCGAATTCGGGCCGGTGCCGGTGTCGTGGAAACGGCAGGACCAGGAACTAACATTCCGGTTCGTGGTGCCCAAATGCATCCAGACCACCTTGCGCCTGCCTGATGGCGGCAATCTCGATGCACTGCGCAATGGCACGACTCGGAATGGGTCGGGCGGCGATGAGACACTCAATGATGGTTCGACCTTCCGTGCCTACGACAAGGCCAGCGTGCTCACCTTCCAACTCGACACGGCGATAGCCGGGCAAGCCAGGCCTACACCGTGCTTGTCGCATCTGTCGGGAACCTGGACGTGTTCACCAAGCTTGCGACCGTGGTGTTGCCGTGCGATGGCGGGGCCTCGGAATTGCGTCTTTCCGCCAAGGATGGTGGCATGCTCGGTCATCATGTGGCGGTGGTGCGTTTCGCATTCCAGGACGGACCGCTTGGATTCAATGTCTATCGCGAGATCAATCTGCTGGGGCAACCGGGCGGTAGGTAATCCCTTATGCTTGGAAATGGAAACGGAAATCCATGCTCCAAACACCTTATGAAAACGTGCTAACAGAATGCAACTTGATACGATGAACCATCTGCCATCACGGGTGCCCAAGCGGCTGCTCGCCGGGCTGATCGTTCTGCTGGCATCAGGCCGCACAGTTCTTGCCGCGGATTCGCCCATATCGATCAACCAGGCGCGGGTTTCCCAGCCGTTCATTCGCGAGCTGGCGACCGGCTACCTTCTGCAATATTCATTCCTCTCACCGCGGCCGTATTGCGGGACGAAGCCATTCTTCAAGGACCCGCGTTACATGAAGATCGACGGCAAGCCCCTGTTGTCCATCTATCAAACCGTGAATTTCCAACGGATGTTCGGTGGCAGGGATGGTGCGCGCCAGGCGATTCAAACGCTGCGCGACGAAGTGGCGAAGGCCAGTTTCCCTGGATTGGTGCTGCTCATGGAATTGCGAAGTGCGGATCGCAATGCGATGAAGGCAATGAAGGAGATAGGCGTGGATTATTGCTATGCCTACACATGGGGAACTCCAGATGTCAATGCGCAGCGGCAGAATAACATAGCGCAGCGCGCTGTTTCCCAAGGACTGATGAATCCCTAATAGTCATTAAACCACAACTCCTCACAATTTTATGAAAACAACCAAAGAAATGCACAAGAAACCGACTCTGACTCTAGCTCTCGCCGCCCTGCTGGTGACGCCTCTGACAAATCACGCAGCCGCCGAACCGTTGGCCGCGCCAAAATCGCCAACCCAATTCCAAATCTCCTTAGGCGGCGAGGTAGGTGTCGCAGCTCAAGCCAACCTGGCGCGTTTCCGCTCCGCGCCTTTCGACTCAGTGGCGTGGCTGCGCGCTGATCTCACCGGCGAAAAAGCCGCGGAATTTGACAAAATCAGCGAGGGCGGCATGCCGTATCGGCCGTTCAAGGAATACTCGGGCGACATCTCGGGACGCTTCATTGAAATCATGGCATTGAACGCACTGGGTTCCCATGACGTGTATCCCGCCTTTCGTGAACTGCTGAAAGAGGTGCCGAAAAATCAGCGGGCGGGCGGATATTTTTGTGCTTCCGGAGAAATCGACTGGCAACAACCCATTGACCGCAACAGCAATGGTGACAGCAGCGTGATGATGCCGGCATTGTGGGGAAACGCACGCATGCTTTGCGGGTTGATCGAAGCCTGCCACGCTTTTCCGGAAAACAAGGAAATCCTGGCAACGGCGAGAAAACGCGGCGATTTTTATATCGGCATCGTTCCGCGGTTCACCGACCCGGCGCGCATGACGGAATATATCAGCGGCACCAGCTATTCTTCCGGCTATGTGACCTGCTGGTTCCCGGCGATGGAAGGACTTGTGAAATTGTCCAACCTCACCGGCGACAAGAAGTACCTTGATGCCGCCATGACGATCGCCAAATTCTACAAATCCATCGATCGCATTCCGCTTGACCACTCCCACGGCATGCTCTGCTGCCAGGTGTCGCTGTTGCTCCTGTTTGAAGCAACCAAAGACGCGTCCTATTTGGACCGCGTCGAGAAACGCTGGGATGAACTGGTGCAAGGCGGCTACATCAATCCAGCGGGCGGCATCCTGGAGAAATGCAAGGTGGTGGACGAACGTGATGAAGGCTGTGCCGAAGCCGACTGGCTGCGCCTCAACCTGGAACTGGGCCGTGTGACCCACAAATCCCGTTACTGGGACATGGCCGAGCGCCATTTGAATAATCAATTTCTACAGAATCAATCGGCGAATGGCGGCTTCGGCCATCACAACATCCTTTGCGACAAGGACGGTGTGCGTGGCTTCGGCGGTAATGTTCTGGAAGCAACCTGGTGCTGCGATTACCACGGTCAGATTGGCTTCGTAAATCTTCGCTCGCATCTGCTGGAGCGCAACGCCACAGGACTGACTTGCAACCTGGCTCTGGAATTCACCGCCAAGGCGGCCGCCGGCACTGTGAAATCCACATTGCGTGCCGGTGCCGCGGCGGGCGAGGTGATGCGCCAGCGGATTCAACTCGACGGATTGCCTGCCAGCGTCGTGCGGATCCGCCTGCCACAATGGGCGGATGCGGTGACTGCGGTTGCCTCCGATGGCTCGGCCTTGCCATGGATCGACAAGGATGGATATTGCGCGACCAAAGAACCGGTCACGAGCGTGGAATTCGTCTATGCCGGCGGGATTTACGCGGAAGGCCGCCGTTGCAATCGCCTCCCGAAGGGACCGGTTGACGGCCAGCCGTTCACGCTCGGTTTCGGACCGAAAATATTTGCCGCCCCGAATCAATCGATCACCTTGCCCGCTTGGCCCACCACTATCGAAGCGCTCAAGGCGCAGGGTGCGGAACCTATGTCCTCCGCATTGCGGGGCAAGGAGTATCGCTTTGTCTTCGATCGCACTAAGATCAACCAATAGAATTGGCGGCCATCTGTTAGCCACTTCCGCAGTGGAAGTGGCGCATTGAACCACAGCAAACAACCACCGACCGCCAGCTTCATCGGCAGCTCCCCAAACGGGATGCCTACAGCTTGGGCCAAAGGAGCATTACCACGTCAGGGTTGAGGATAATGTAAATGTCACTGCAGAACATTTGAAATCAATTATGAGAAAAGTATTACATGGCATCATATCGACAACCATGCTTGTCGCCTTGCAGCTTACAGCCATTCACAGTGCTTATGCTGCGGATGAACCGAACGCGGTTAAGTCGCCCGCGGAGACCTCACCAGTCGGGGAACAAGGACTTGTCGGATACTGGAGCTTCAATGAGGGAACTGGAGATACCGTAAAAGACAGTTCCAAGAGCAAAAATGACGGAGTGCTTTCCGGGGCCAAATGGGCAAAAGGAGTATTCGGGAGTGCCTTGGAATTCAACGGAGCGAGTGATTACGTCAACATCCTCAGCCCGGGAGGCGGCATTACCGATAAAGCAGTCAGCCTTGAAGCATGGATCCAGTCAACTGGATATAACGTCAATTCCAATCTGGTTTTTGCCGGGCCCGAGGGCCTTGATTTCGGCATCTGGATCCAGGGCGGCAGATTCTTCGCGGGTGTATGGAATTCCGAAGGCACGCAATATTCCGCGATTTCCCCAAGCAGTCCGACTCTAGGCCTATGGTATCATGTTGCGATGACTTGCGATTTCAATACCGACAAGGTTGTCAGGTTTTACGTGAACGGAATATTGAACTGCACAAGCGCGGCAGTCGGAACGGCAATCAGATCGGGTCACACCACAATAGATGTCGGTGGAAGGACGCCTAATGCGTCGTATTTCAATGGAATCATCGATGATGTCAGAATCTACAACCGTGCGCTTAGCGAAGTGGAAATAGGGAAACCTTACGAGGATTACCTGAAAATGAGAGTCCGGGAAATCAATACCGCAGCGTATAAAAACAGTCCCTGGATCTGGACGGAAACCCCCGAACCACGCACCGCATATTTCCGCAAGTCGTTCACGGCACCGGATATGACCGGGAAGAAAGTTTTCATGGTTTGTGATGGGGATTATTACCAGGTATTCCTGAACGGAAGGGAAATCCTGCCATGCAAGAATTACTCCGAAGCGCAAATTGTCGATATCACCCAGGAGTTGAAAAAGGGAGGCAATGTCATAGCTGTCCAGGCAACCAACAAGGGTGGTGATCCCGGATTCTTCGCATATATAGGCTATTCAAGTCAGGAATCTCCAGATGGATATGAGGTGCTGGCCAGTGGCGAGGGGATGAAGTGCGGCACGAAATCCATCAAGAATTGGCATACCCGAGATTTTGATGACTCCGAATGGACGGAAAGCAAAAATATCGCCGGCTTTGACAAGAACCTTGCGTTTAAAAGAAATTTCCCGAATCTGGAGCTCCCTGCTAAGGATATTCCCAAATCCGCGCCTTCGAAATCCGAAAACGTTGAAACGATGCGATTTACGGATAACGGCCTGACCCTTGTTTTGCAATGCGCGGGGAAGAAACATCATTTCCAGGTTGAGGACAGTGTCACCCATGAAACATGGTTGATGCCAGGGCCTCCGTTCCTGATCGATGCTCAGGTATCAGCGTGGGACGGTAGCGTCAGTTGCCAAAAAGTCGACAGCGGGTTCAAGGTTACAGCCACCGGTTTTGACAAATACCCGGGTTTGCTCATATCATACACCCTGGTGCTCAGGAAACGCGCTCTGGAAGTGTCGCTGGAGCCCATCCAGTTTCCCTCCAACAAGAAGACCCTGTCAATATCCTTCCCCCTCGATTTTGGCGCGGCCCACGCAGGCGAAGACGGATACCTCGTCAATTCTTACGGCAATTATGACGCGCGAGAAGGACGCATATTCCCATTCGGTTTGGATTTTGACAGGTACAGGGATTCGGGCGGCCTGGATATCAGGGGAGAATCCGCCATGCCTTTTTTCGGGATTGTCAGGCGCGGTCACCCCTGCGCCGCGATCATCACGGATTTTCCCGCCACTGATTTCGAGCTCAGAACGCTGGTTCGGCAAAACAGCAATGGAATCAAGCGCGTTTGTGCCACCACTCCGACATGGAGTTACGAGCGGGACAGGGTGAATGAACCAAGACATATAACTTATCAGTTTCTGAAAAAGGGTGGGTACGTCGAGATCGCAAAGGCATACAGACGGTTTTTGTTGGATACCGGAAGATACGCGACCCTTAGGGAAAGGGTGAAGCAGCGTCCTGTCTGCAATCTCGCAGCAAATGCCAGTTTTTACTGGGGTGCCTATTCCTTGGCCGAGATGCCGGCCTTCATGGCGAAGCTCAAGGAAAACGGCGTGAACAAAGCGGTCCTCCAGGTTGCGAACAGGAACGATTTTGTGGGTGGATGGAAAAGATGGCCAGAGGGCATGACTGCCACCAGTGGCACGGCGGAGGAATTCACGAATGTTGCCAATGTCGCCAGGAAGATGGGTTATGGTTTCTCACCGGTGGATGAATACACCCCTTTTGCGGACCGGGGAACGGATTACGATGCGAGCCTGAGGGCCATGAAGCGCGAGGGCGACTTTTATTCGTTCGAAAAGGAAAAGGCATTTTTCCTCTGCGAGAGCCAGAAACTCAGGTTTGCGCAACGGGACCTTCCGCACGTGAAGGAGGTTATCGGAGAATGCCCGTATCTTCTGGATTGCGAGGGGTGCACCGCATACGATTGTTTCGATCCTCGGCATCCGATGACTTTCCTTCAGCAAATTCTGGCAAGGCGCGAGTATTTGACCTATGTCAGGAACACGATGGGGAGCGTGGTCTCCGAGGGATCCCCTATTGATTGGTTGACTGATATTATCGATGTGGGACATGGTCATAGTATTGGTTTCAAATTTTGGGAGTCAAAGCCCGGGGTTTTCATCCCCCTATGGTCGCTGGTTTACGGGGGGGCCATCGTGGATTTATATTGTGTGCCGGGTTCGGAGGACAGCATGCTGTACGCCGCTCTCTATGGGCTGAATGCAAGATTCGACGATTACAAGATCGGCAAAACGGAATTGGAGTGGCATAAGAGAATCAGCGATGCCTGGCCCGAACGGAATTTTTACGAGCTTGCCGATCATCAGTTCCTCACCCCACTTGTCCAGAAATCACAGTTCAGAGAAAATGCCAAAATTGTGGATGTGATCGCGAATTTTGGGGATGTTGAATACCTATATCAAAGTCAGGTCATTCCGCCGCGCGATTTCAAGGTCTTTGTTGGTGGTGGGAGGTCTATCAAACATTGATGGATGAGGTTTGATAACAGCAACGTCCGGAATCCGACATAACACGCTGCGCGTGGCATGCGGCACTTATTCCGTTTGCCTCTTGACACCCTTGGCCCTTATTTGAAGATCCCGTATGGTTTTTTTGCAAGCAAAGCCGCCATCGCCAGAACTCGAATCAGGTCGTTCACCGCTTTCCCACTGTTCATATCTCGTTGTTATGTTAGATGGTTTCTTCAGGCCGCTTCTACCGCCGATCCATCGGCGTCGCAGTCCCCATGCCACCGTAAGTAGGCCCAGCAGCAATACCATCATCCACCACCGATCCCAGATGGCCCGCCAGCCGTATTCGATGATGCGGCTGCCGCGCGGATCGACCTTTACTGACCATGCTTTCGGGTCGTAGTCCAGCAAGCGGCCACCCCCGAGTTCGGCGAGTTCCGCCATCAAGTCGCGATTGGCCGCGGTCGATGCGTACTCGCGGGTTGGGGTGGCCTCTCATTCGTCCCGTGGTTTTGCACCGATCATGCTGGCAATAATCGGAAAACCACGGCGACAAAGCCACTGCCGTCACCACAATACATCCGAAGAGACCTAACAATAGAGGCAGCTCTCACGCAGATTTCATGTTCCTTTCAGGCTGGCTTTGTGTTCTTCGTTGCAATCCCATTGGTCAATGGTTCGGCGGAAATCTTGCTAGAAAGGATGTCCTCGGTCCCCAAGTGGATCACCGCAACGTCGGGCACGCCACAGGTCAACAAGTGCGGCATGTTCTCTGCCATCCATGCGTGGGGGGGGATGTGGCGGGGCAAATGGTGTTATCATGCAGCTCAGCAGCGGAGTCGTGTCA
>Ga0118677_10009128_pt1 | contig 15615 bp, 9 predicted proteins | sample AliMusrvi5mmetaG_FD_86154 | JGI IMG/M metagenome (GOLD analysis project Ga0118677, IMG submission 86154)
ACTACACTCCTCGCGCCGCCACGAATGTGGAAAAGACAGCCCCGCGCATGCAAGCCAAGTTACTCTCCAACTCTATCCGCCCACCCGGCGGTTGCTGCTCGCATGGTAACATTTGTTTGAGGCATTGCGCTTCCGCCCACAACCGACAGTTAGGGAATCCGACTTGTTCGGTTCGTTGTCGAAAGCGAGGTCGAGCGCGAAGTTCTGAAGCTATGGGTGGAGGTGAATGATGCTACAGCAATCCGCGAGACGGCTTGGCGCTGCTGGGAACGCCCCGCAACTCTCCCATTTGAGCCAAAGCGGTGTGGCGGGCTCCGCCCTTCGAGCCGCACTCGATGCAGTGGCGGCGAATGGGCAGCCCAGTAAATTGATGTTTGAAAATGCGGGATCCCGAGCGTATCACGGACGCCATGCGATCGAGTTTACTCCTGAGTGTCCTGCTTGTGTCACCTTTGGTACAGACAGCTAGGGGTGCCAATCCGTTGGATGTTGAGTTGCTTTCCGAGCAGCGGAGTATTCATGCGGGTGAGGCGTTTTGTCTGGGGCTGCACCTGCGGCATCCGGCTGGGCATCACAGTTATTGGAAGCACCCTGGGATTGTTGGGCTTGCGACGCAGGTGGAATGGGAATTGCCGTCGGGCATTGTGGCAGGAGATGTGCAATGGCCGGCCCCCGAGGTGGTCAGGATGGCGGCCTACGATACCCAAGGCTATCAAGGTGAGACCTTGTTGCTGATCCCGATGACGGCTGCTGCGAATCTAACAGCGAAGACGGTGACCTTGACCGCAAAAGTCTCGTGGATGTGCTGCGGCACAATCTGCAATCCCGCCTTGAAAGTGCCCTTCGTCGTGACCTTGCCGGTGGGGGATTCCGTGGTGCCTGACCCGGCGACCCATGCGTTGTTTGCAAAATTCCGCGCATGGGTGCCCAAGCCGGATCCGGCGTGGCGCATCGCGGTAAAGCGCGAGCAGGGTTTGATCGTTCTAACCCTTCAAAGCCCCCCCCGCAATCCGCTGCCCAAAACGGCCGAGGGCATCCGCTTCTTCACCGCCGACGGCCAAGTGGACTCAAGTCAAAAACAAACGGTCGAGGTCCAATCTGACGGCCTGATAAAAATGTCACTGGCTGTATCGGAATTTTCGCCGCCGCACCCCGTCACGTTGCCGGGAGTGGTGGTATTGCCGGCCGCCTGGCAGGGCGAAGGCCGGGGGCAACTGGAGATCAATCCTGCCTATTGAAGCTGCGGGTTATTTCTTGAAATCCGGGTGTTTGGGATCACCCATGCATTCCAGATAGGCCAACAGGTCAAGGATTTCCTCCTGTGTGTAGGTGTTGAGCAATCCCTCGGGCATCAGCGAGATCTTCGACAATTCGCGGGACTTGATCTGCGACTTGATTACTGGAATGGTCGCCTTATCGAATGGATTTGGCTGGACCATCACTTTGTCTGCTGTCTCCTCAGTGATGCGGCCGACGACCACGCTGCCATCGGCCATCTTGAGAAAGGCGTTCATGTATTGCTCAGACACCACCTTCGAGGGCTCGGTGATGGACTCCAGAATATCCTGCCTCTTGAAACGGGTGGCAACCGTGGTCAAATCGGGACCGGCGGCCCCGCCCTGATCGCCGTAACGATGGCAAAGGATGCATTGGGCGGAACTGAACGCCGCTTTGCCACGGGCAAAATCGCGGCCGCTGCCCACCTTCTCCAGCAGCGGTTGGAGGTCGGCCGTTGTCCACACTTTCACGAGTTTGCGGGCTTCGACCGGTGCCGTGGCAGTTGGTGCGGGCTTGTTCAAATCGCCGAGCGCGGCGACTTCTGCGGGCGTCAGTGAGGCCTTGGCCTCGTCGAGTGCGTGGGACAAGAAGCCGCCGAAGCTCGAGCCGTTGTTGTAGCCGATGCCAGCGTCGGTAAACCATTGAACCACGGATTTGGGATGTTCGTTGGAACGGCCGGTCGTCCACCACGATAGATAATCCTTGTGCAGATCCGCGCTCCAGCCGGTCTTGATGTTGCGCAAGGCCATCACATAGGTGATTTGCTCTTCTTGCGTCGGCGACGCCTTGAGCAGCGCGACGGTCTTGGCCACGGCTTCCGGCGCGTTGAGCGCCAGCAACAACTGGCATAATTCGCGATTGGCAAATTCCGTCTTGGCCGGATAGAGCGGGCTCAGCTCAGCGATCAGCGCCGCAGCTACCTCCCCGCCGGGAACTCCCTGACGCGCCAGGGACACCTCCATAACACGCAATTTGTCGAGCGTCTGTGATTCCGTTAGTTTGGCAAAGGGGAATGCGCCCAACGCCTTGATGATGGCAGGTTGGGCGTCCGCACCACCGAGTCGGGCCAACGCCAGCAAGGAGGTGAATGCGGCGTCCGGCTGGGATTCAGCCAATGCGCGGGCCTGCCAGGTGGCGACGGGGTTGCGTTCGATTGCGAGTCTGGCGGCGTAGCGGATGAAACGATCCGGGTTGCGCAGTTGCGGCCAGGCAAACTCGATGGCAGCGGGATCCGGTTTGACGTTAAAGGCTTCGAGCTGGTGGCGCAGGGCGCGGGCGGCGCTGCCGGCGTCGTCGTGCAACTGGCTGGCAGTCAGCGGGGTGGCGGCTTCGCTGCCGGTGTAAGTGACCCGATAGAGGTCCGACTGGGTGCCGCGGCCGCCAATGGTGAAGTACAGCGAGCCATCGTCAGCGATCACCACATCCGTTAGATTGAGAGGTGTTTTGCCGTGGTTTTGGTGCAATCCTTTGGGAGCGACGAAGTTTTCGCAGGTTCCGGAATAGCTAGAGCCGTTGGGAGTGAGGTGCACGGCGAGGATCCGGCCATACGTCCAATCGCAGGCATACATGGCCTTTTGGTATTTGACCGGAAATTTTGCACCGGTGCCGAAGATGGTGCCGGTTGGGCTGCCGATGCCGACGTTGAGGGAGGCTGGCAGGCTGTCGGCATAATACTCCGGCCACTTTGCGCTACCCTCACGAAACCCCTGGTCCCCGCCGCGAACGGCATGAAAAATGCGGATCGGCCGGTACCAAGGCGTGCCCCAGTCCCATTCCATATCACTGTCAAACCCGAACAATTCACCGTCGGCATTGAACGCCACGTCATAATCATTGCGCTGACCCGATGCAAACAATTCGGCATTCTTGCCGTCCAGATCCATCCGGGCGACAAAGCCGCCGGGCGGTGGTTTGCCCGAGCCAAAGCCGTTGCCGTCTTCGATGCGCTTGAGCACCAGGTCGTCAGCGTAATTGCGGTGAGGTGAGCTAGGCGCGAGGTTTGCGGGTATGGAGGTGAAATTGCCGCAGACCGCGTAGAGCATTTTGTCTGGACCTAACGTGAGAGCGTGGGCCCCGTGTTCGCCGGAGCCGCCTTGCCACTCGCGGAGAAATTCCACGTCATCATAGCTATCATCGCCCTTGGTATCCTTGCAGCGATAGAGAGCGAAGCCGCGGCTGCCGTTGCCATTGACGTAAAGCGAGTTACCCACAAACAGCATGCCCATCGTTTCGCTCACCGGGATGTGCAGCAACTCTTCCTTGATGCTCTTGCCATCCTTGAGCGTCACCCGGGTGATAGGCTGTCCGTGTTGTCCACCTAACAGCAGGCGGCCCTTTGGATCCTTCGCCATGCAGATCCACGAACCGTTCTTCGCCCCACCGGCCCTCAACACGTGTTCGATCTTGAAGCCGGGAAGTGTGTCCAAAAGCGCGCCTGGATCCTCCGTGATGGCGCTGGCAGCCACCACCTTTGAGCCATCTGCTGGCCCATAAACGGCCTTGGTTATGACGAGTTTCCGGCCGGCCGGCACTGAAATCTCCAGCTGCCCGCCCTCACCGGCGTCCTTGGTGAGTTTGTCAGAGTTGGAGCTATATTCAACGTGGAGTCTCTTGGGGACGCCTGGAGCGGTGTCACCAAATACATTGTTGTTAGCTGAAATCGTCAGACGCTCGCCCTTGACTGCGGCCGCTACCGTCGCTGTTACGTCCGTCGGATCCTTGGCTCCCGCAGCCATTCCCGCTGCAATGAGATAGGCGAGAACACCCGCCAGCGGTAAAATTTTCTGTCGGAACAAGGGCCAAACACGTGGCAATAGATATTTCATGGGTGTTTCGTTTATAGGAAGGTTTCTCATCTGCGGGCCCACTATTGGCGCGTCCCGCACAAATGCAACCGCGAATTTCCTGCCTGCCATCGGGAGTTCTCCCCTAACGTGACGGGCAGGACATCGATGCCTACTCGCCACGGCGATGAAAAAAATGAAAAATCCATGGTGAGTCCGATGTATCCGCCTCATGCAGTCCGAATCATTGAATCCAGCAAGCAGCTCGCGTCGGCGATTTTTAAAAACCAGCGCTCTGACCGGTGGTGCCTTGGCGCTGCCGTATTTCATCCCAGCCGCCGCGCTTGGCCGCGACGGTGCGGTCGCCCCCGGCGAAAAAATCACCTTTGGAGCCATCGGTATCGGGGGCCGGGGCAGCTACGACCTCAGTTGCATGTTAGAAGAACAGGATGTGCGCTGTGTTGCGGTTTGCGATGTTCGCAAGGAGCGCCGGGAGGCGGCCAAGCAGCAAGTGGATGGCAAGTACGGCAATAAGGATTGCGTGATGTACAACGACTTCCGCGAGCTGTTGGCACGTCCTGACATTGATGCGGTATTAATCGCCACCGGGCCTAACTGGCACGCCTTGGCCTCGGTCATGGCGGCCAAGGCCGGCAAGGACGTGTATTGTGAGAAACCTTGCACGAAAAACATCGCCGAGAGCTTGATTCTAGCGGAAACGTTCCAGCGCACCGGGCGATTGCTGCAAGGTGGCATGCAGCGGCGCAGCCTGCCTAACTTTGAGTTTGCGGCCAGTCTGGCGCAACGCGGCAAGCTCGGCAAACTCACCGTTCTGCATGCTCATCCCGGCGGCCTTGGAACGGAATCCAGCGGCTGGCCCGGAGCGCAGCCAGACCCCGGCAAAGAGGTGGCCGATTGGGATATGTATCTTGGGCCGGCCGCTTGGCGTCCGTTCAACGACGGCATTCTCCACAATGGCGGCGGTTTCGAAAAGGGCGGGGGACTCGTCGGCGGCGGTTGCCTCGAATGGGGCTCACACTGCGTCGATCTATGCCAGTGGGCCAATCAAACCGATGATACTTCAGCCGTCGAGTATTGGCCGGAAGGCAACCAGCTCTGTGCCAAATATGCCAGTGGCGTCAAGCTCGTCATGCGCAATGACGGATGGCTCAACTCGGGCTCCTGCCCGGTGCGCTACGAAGGGGAGAACGGCTGGGTCGAAACCGGCGACAGCGGTGAATTGTTTGCCAGTTCACTGGATTTGATCAACGGCAAACGCGCAAAAAGCAGCGGCTACCCCGCCAATTTCCATATCCGCAATTTCTTCGATTGCGTCAAATCCCGCAATCAACCGCGTGCCAACGCCAAGGTCGCCTGTCAGTCGCACATTGTCTGCCATGCCGCCAATATCGCCCAGTTCCTCGGCCGCAAGTTGCAATACGATCCCGTCAAAAACGAGTTCATCGGTGATCAAGAAGCAAACCGGCTGCGCTCGGAAGCCTTGCGCGAACCGTGGCGCATTTGATCGTCTAACCGACCCGCGAAGCTGACCTGGATTTAACCAATCAATACAATGTTCAAGATCAATCATTTCTCTATCCGTGCGGCGATGGCCGCCTGCATTCTAACTGGTGGAGCGTTCACCGCCATCGCCGCCGATCCAAGCCAGGAGGCCGCTTTGATTGCGGTGCTGCAATCCAATGCCGCGCCCCAGGACAAGGCGATCACCTGCAAGCGTCTGGCCATTTGCGGGACCAAGGCTGCGGTGCCAGCCCTGGCAGCTCTATTATCTGACGAAAAACTCTCATCGTGGGCCCGCATCGGCTTGGAAGCCATTCCAGACCCGGCGGTTGACGCCGCGTTGCGCGACGCGGCCGGCAAGTTGCAAGGCAAGCTGCAGGTGGGCGTGATCAATTCGCTAGGCAAGCGTCGCGATGCAGCAGCGGTGGCATGGCTATCCAGCAAGTTAAAGGATGCGGATTCCCAATTGGCCACGGCAGCCGCCGCAGCCTTGGGTCGCATCGGTGGCGAGGCCGCTTCGAAGGCGTTAGGGGATGCACTGGCAGGAGCCCCAGCGGCTACTCTAGCGGCACTTTGCGAAGGCTCCCTCAGGAATGCCGATGGGTTCATCACCGAAGGCAAACATGCCCAAGCCGCCGCCATCTGTGAAAAGCTCCGCGGCTTGCAGGTGCCTCGCCATATCCGCATGGAAGCGACCCGCAGCCTCATCGTCTCCAAACAGGCTGCTGGCATCCCCCTGCTTATCGAACAACTCAAGAGCGATGATGCCGGCATGGTCGTCGTGGCCTTGGGCTTGGCTCATGATCTGCCCGGTGCCGAGTTGACCCGTGCCCTAACTGCCGAGGTGAGCCAGTTGCCCCCTGACAAGCAAGTGCCCGTGATCGAGGCCCTCGGCGTGCGCCACGATAAAGCCGTCGTGCCCACCTTGCTGGCCCTCACCAAAAATTCCAACGAAAAAGTCGCCGTCGCCGCCATTGCCGCCCTAGCAAAGCTCGGCGACTTCGCCGCCATGCAGCGCCTGGCAGAAGTCGCCGTGGGGCCAGAGGGTGAGTTGGCCAAGGCCGCTCAGTCGGCCGTTGTCGCCTTCCCGATGGCCGATGCTGATGCCACCTGCATAGCTTTGCTCGCCTCGCCTGTGGCAAAAACCCGCCTCATCGCCGCAGATATCATCAGTCGCCGTGCCTGCTACAGTGCGATGCCCGCTGTCTCCAAAGCGGCACGCGAAGATGCTGACGCCGCAGTGCGCGCCGGATGCATCAATACCTTGCGCGAACTCGGCAGCCTCGCTGATCTATCCAGTGTCGTAGGTATCCTGGTGAAAAATGCCACGCCAGAAGAGGCCCAGACGGCCGAGAAGGCGCTGGCCACCATCTGCGGCAGGCAGACGGACCGGGCCGCTTGCGCAGAAAAATTGGTCGCCGGCTTGGCGGCCGCGCAGCCCGCCCCGAAGTGTGCGCTGTTGCGTTTGCTCCGCTCGGTGGTTGACCCCAAGGCGTTGCAAGCGATTCGCGCGGCCATGGCCGATTCTAACAAAGACGTCCAAGATACTGCCACCCGCTTACTCTGTGACTGGAGCAGCGCTGAAGCCGCCCCCGACCTGCTAGCCCTGGCCAAGACCTCGCCCGATGCCACTTACAAATTGCTCGCCCTGCGTGGTTACATGCGCGTCAGCGGCGACAAGGACGTGGCCCCTGCGAAGCGCTTGGAAATGTGCAAGGAAGCCGCCGCCTTGGTCCAGCGCGACGAGGAGCGGAAAATCTTGCTAGGTGTGTTGGCGGCGGGTGCTGATGCCGGATCGTTGGCGATGGCGGCAACCCACTTGGACAATGCGGCACTGCAGGCAGAAGCCTGCCTGGCGAGTGTTGCCATTGCCGAGCGCCTGCTCAATGAGCGGCCGGACGCCGTGATCCCCGTCATGGAGCAAGTTATCAAGGTCGGCAAGGATGAGAAGCTAACAGCCCGCGCCAAGCTGGCCCTAACCGCAGCGCAGGCCAAGGTGCCCGCCGGCGTTAGTTTGTTCAATGGCAAGGATCTAACTGGCTGGGACGGCGCGCCGGGATGGTGGACGGTGGAGGACGGAGCCCTCACCGCCGAAAGCACGCCACAGAAACCCTGCACGGCCTGCAATTATCTCATCTGGAAAGGTGGCCAACCGGCCGATTTTGAAATCACTTGTGAGTTCAAATTGAGTGTCTCCGCCAACTCCGGCGTGCAAATCCGCTCGGAAACCAGGCCTAACTGGGATACCTTTGGCTATCAGGCAGATATGACTGGCGACGGCGGCCTGGTGGGTTTTGTCTATCATCACCAGCGCGGTCTCATCGGTGCGCGCGGCGAAAAAGTGACCATCACCCCAGATGGCCAGAAGGAAGTTGGCAAGATTGGGGATGCGGCCGAGTTAATCAAGAACTACAAGCAGGAGGCTTGGAATACCTATCGGATCATTTGCCGTGGTCCGGAGATCACACTTTACGTCAATGGCGTGCTGATGTGCCAGATCACAGACAATGACGCGAAGACTGCCGCCAAGAGTGGCATCATTGCGCTGCAAATGCATCCCGGGCCGCCGATGAAAGTGCAGTTCAAGAACATCATGCTCAAGGAATTCAAGTAACCCCGGCCAACCATGACAACAGATCCAAAAGCGAATTCCGCCGTGACGCGTCGGCAGTTTCTAAAACGCAGCGCTGCTGCCAGCACTGTGTTTGCCATCCCCACCATCATCCCAGCGTCGGCCTTGGGCAAGGGGGGGGCGGTCGCACCTAGCAATCGCATCGTGATGGGTGGAATTGGTATCCACAACCGGGGCGGCTCGGACTTGACGTGGATGATGGGCGAGCCCGATGTCCAGTTTGTCGCCATCTGTGATATCAGCAAAGAGCGCCGCGAAGCGGTCAAACAAACCATCGACAGCAAGTATGGCACCAAGGACTGCACCATGCACCGCGATATCCGTGAGTTCCTGGTGGAGCGCACCGATATTGATGGTGTGCTCATCGCCACCGGCGACCACTGGCATGCCCTCGCTTCCATTCTAGCAATGCGTGCCGGCAAGGACGTCTATTCCGAAAAACCCTCCTGCATGACCATCGCAGAAGGACAGGCCGTGGCCGATACGGCACGCGAGTATTGCCGCGTCTATCAGACCGGGGCGCAGCGACTCAGCGAGCCTAACCACGTCTTTGCGATCGAGACCGCCCGCTCCGGCCGCCTCGGCAAGGTGCATACCGCCTACGCCCATATTGCGCCGTGGGATGCCGCCATCATGGGCAATGCCTGGAAGCCGGCCCAACCGGAACCACCCAAGGACGAGGTGGACTGGGATATCTGGCTGGGCCCCTGCCCGTGGCGCCCCTATAACTCGAGTTACGTCCAAGGCGACTGGCGGGGGCTTTACGACTTCCACACCAGTTGCATCGGTGAGTGGGGTGCCCATACCTTCGCCCAGGCTCAGGCCGGCATCAACGCGCTGGACACATCTCCCATCGACTACAAGTATGTGGACAACCCCACCGGAGACGGCATGGTCACCACCTTTGCCAACGGCGCTAAGATGGTCTTGTCCCGCGGTGACAAGTACTGGCATGGCTCGTGCGGCGAACGCTTCGACGGCCCCGAGGGCTGGGTCGCCGCCGCCGATGGTTACTCAAAGCCAGACGCCTCATCGCCGGCCCTGCTCGCCGATTTTAAAAAGGTCATTGCCGAATACATCGCCCGGACCCAGCGCCCGATGAATCACGTCCGTGACTTTTTCGATTGCATCAAAACGCGTCGTCAGACGGTGGCCAATGCCGAAGTCATGTACCGCTCAATGTCCACCGTGCACGCCGCTAATATCTGCATGTGGCTCAAACGCGACGTCAAGTTCGACCCCATCAAAGCCGAATTCGTCAACGACGCCGAGGCTAACCGTCTGCGCTCCCGTGCCATGCGTGAACCATGGATAATCTAACCAAGAAATGGATCTAAACCGAAAGAAAGTATCGTCATGAAAATATCCAAACTGAAACAGACCCTGATTGTTGCCCTGCTGAGCAGCGGTGTTTATCCAGCCATGGCGCAAGCCCCGGCCAAGGAGCAGGAAGCCAAACTCATTGCCGTACTGCAATCCAATGCCGAATTCCTTCAAAAGGCCGACGCCTGCCGCGAGCTGGCTCGCATCGGTAGCGCCGACTGCGTGCCGGTCCTCGCCGGCTTGTTAGCTGATGAAAAGCTAACCCACATGGCACGCTATGGCCTGGAAACGGTGCCCGGACCGGCTGCGGATGAGGCGCTTCGGGCGGCACTGGGCAAGCTCAAGGGGCGCCCGCTGGTCGGGGTGATTGGCAGCCTTGGGGTGCGCCACGATGAAAAAGCGCTGGCGGCTCTGGCCGGATTGCTGAAAGATGGCGATGCGGAGGTGGTGCAAGCCGTGGCGCGGGCTCTGGGCAAGATCGGCAGTGCCGAGGCCGCCAAGCCACTGTTAGCCACGTTGCCGGATGTGCCTGCGATCAGCCAACTCGCGGTTTGTGAAGGGCTTTTCCGTTGCGCGGAAGCGCTTGCGGCCAGCGGCCAGAACGACAAGGCCATCGTCATTTATGACACGCTGCGCAACCTCAAACAAGCGCCGCACCAGGTGCTTGCCGGAGCCCTGCGCGGGGCGATTCTCACCCGCCAGAAGGATGGCTTGCCATTGTTGCTGGAAGCTCTTCGCGGCTCCAACCTCGGTTTGATGCTGGCCGCCGAGCGCATCGCCATCGAAATGAAGGTGGCCGAAGTTTCCAAAGTGCTGGCCGATGAGTTGGCTAAAGCCGCCCCAGACCGCCAACTCGTGCTGTGCAATGTGTTAGGCAAACGTGGCGATGCCACGGCCTTGCCGGGTTTGCTAGGTTTGGCCAAGGCGGGCGACAAGGCGGCGCGGGTTGCGGCGATTCGTGCTGCGGTGGAGATTGGCAATGCGGCGGCAGCGGTGCCGTTGACTGAGTTGCTCAAGGATGCCGAGGGGGAGGTTGCGCAAGCGGCGGCGGCGGGCATCGCTGGCTTGCCGGGACCCGAAGTCGATGCGTGTGTTCTGCGCTTGTTGGGTTCGGGCGATCAAGCGGTGAAGTTGAAGATGATCGAATTGGTGAGCCAACGGCGGATTGGCACAGCGCTGCCCCTGCTTTTGAAAATCAGGGACGACAAAGATGAGGCGTTGCGTTCGGCAGCCATCAGATGTTTCGCCGAACTTGCCAGTGAGACGGAGATTTCCTCCCTGCTGGACCGCTTGGTGACCAATACCAATGCCGCAGAGATCGCTGCGATCGAAAAAGCCCTCGCAGCGATTTGCGCGGCCTCCGCCGACCCCAAAGCCTGCGTTGCAAAACTCGTCGCCGCCCTGCCCAAGGCCGGTCCCGAGGCCAAGGTTGCCTTGCTGCGCACCTTGGGCGTGGCTGGCGGTACCGAGGCCCTCAATGCGATGCGTGCTGCCGTTGACGACTCCAACAAGGACGTCCACACGGCTGCTATCAGAGGTTTGTGCGAATGGAAAACCGGTGAGGCCGCGCCATTGTTGTTGGCCTTGGCGAAATCCTCCAGCGGGCAGGTTGACAAAATCTTGAGCCTGCGGGGCTATCTGGGAATGGCTGCCAAGCAGGATGTCCCGGCACCTCAGAGGCTGGCCATCTGCCGTGAATCCGCCTCTATGATTCAGCGGGATGACGAAAAATTGCTCTTGCTGGCGGCTCTCGCCAACCTAGCGGATCCCGAATCCCTGAACTTGATCGTCCCTTGTCTCGATGTCCCCGCCGTCAAGCGCGAGGCTGTGGCCACCGTCATCGCCGTCGCTGAAAAACGCCAAAAAAACCACAGCGTCGAGATCACCAGGGCCGCCTTGAAGAAAGCCGCTGAGATCGTCACTGATAAGCCAGAACTCGCCAAACGGGCACATGACCTGTTGCAGCAAATGGAATCTGAAAAGTGAGAAGTTCCATCAGGAATCTGCCCCGCTGCCCAAGACCGGCCGGAGCATTGTCCTAACAACAGTTAAAACACACACGTATCTATCAACTAATATCCAGATGAGTGAAGTTACACAAAATTTGTCAGGCGCTCCCCTGAACCGGCGGCAATTTCTCACCCGCAGTCTTGCCGCAAGCACTGCGTTTGCCGTGCCTAACATTATTCCGGCATCGGCGCTGGGGCGTGGCGGGGCGGTGGCACCGAGCGAGCGCATCGTGATGGGAGCCATTGGTTTGGGCGGGCGCGGATCAGGCGATTTGGGCTGGATGTTAGGCGAGGCGGATGTGCAGTTTGTGGCGGTGTGTGACGTGCGCAAAGCCAACCGTGAAGGTGCCAAGAACGCCGTGGACGGCAAGAATGGTAACAAAGACTGCGCGGCTTACCGGGATATGCGTGATTTGTTAGGTAAACACACGGAAATTGATGCCATGCTCATCGCCACCGGCGACCGCTGGCATACTCCGGCGTCGATTTTGGCGATGCAGGCTGGCAAGGACGTGTATTGTGAAAAGCCCGGTGCGCTGACCATTGCGCAGGGCCAAGCGTTGGTGGCGGCGACCAAGCGATACGGGCGGGTATTTCAGACTGGTGCTCAGCGGGCGAGTGAAGCCAACTTTATAGTCGCTGGGGAATTGGCGCGGCAAGGGAAGCTTGGCAAGGTCCACACGGTTTACGCCCATCTCGGGTATCTGCCGGATTGGCCTCGGGTCAATGCCGTGCTGCCGCCCCAACCCGAACCGTCCAAGGAGGAATTGGATTGGGACCTGTGGCTCGGGCCGGCCCCTTGGCGCCCCTACAACGCCGGTTTTATCCCCCAATACCCGTCGCCCGGCTGGTACACGCAATATGATTTCGCTGGTGGCATTCCGCAGTGGGGGTCCCACACGATTCTCCAGTGCCAACTCGACCTTGGTCTGGCTGATACATCACCTGTTACCTACGAGTATCCCAAGGATTTGAAAGGGGCCGGCATGACCGTGCATTTTGCCAATGGTCTCAAGTTGGTCGCCAAATGCGATGGTTGGCGCGGGTCCTGCGGCGTGAAGTATGAAGGGCCGGATGGCTGGGTGGCGGCGGCCGACGGCTACGAGAAGCCCGATGTCTCCTCGCCGTCTTTGTTGCGCGATTCCAAGAAGTTGCTGCAAGACTATCTAGCCAGAAACCAGCGCCCTCTCAATCACGTCCGCGATTTCCTCAACTGTGTCAAATCCCGTCGCACTCCGGTTACCAGTGCAGAAGTGGCCCATCGCACCATGACCACCAATCTGATCATGGATATCTGTCTGGACCTCAAGCGCGATTTGAAATGGGATCCGGTCAAACAGGAATTCCCCGGCGATGACGAGGCCAACCGGCTGCGTTCCCGTGCCATGCGGGAGCCATGGCAGGTGTGAGGATGTTTCTCATTCAGAACTCAGTGTTCGACCTCAAACAAGCCATGAGGTCGTTTACTGAGTTCTGATCCTTCCACACTTCTGCACACAGCCCATGGCAAGTGCTGTTCCGTACCGACGTCCCGACTCAGACGTCGTGAACGATGAGATTGGCGCATTCCTCGCGTACTTTTTCAGCCAACGGGGTGGACAGATAGCGCTCGGTGGATGAGCAACCGATGGTGACGATGCGTTTGCCTTTGAACTCGGGACGCTTGGCGACTTGGATGGCGGCCCAGACGTTGGCACCGGTGGAGATACCGGCGGGAAACCCCTCCAATTGCGCCAAGGCCTGGGCTGTGGCCAGCGCGTCTTCGTTGCTCACCAAGATGATCTCATCGATAGTCGCCACATTGAGGTTTTTGGGGATGAAACCGGCACCGATCCCTTGAATCATGTGCGGCCCGGGTTGGCCTCCGGAAATGACCGGGCTGGCCGCTGGTTCCACAGCAAACGTCTTGATCGCGCGGCGCGACTTGATCACCTCCGAAACCCCGGTGAGCGTGCCGCCAGTACCCACGCCAGACACAAAGGCATCAATCTCCCCGTCGGTATCGCGCCAGATTTCCTCGGCAGTGGTTTCGCGGTGAACTTGCGGGTTGGCCGGATTGTCAAATTGCCCGGGACCAAAGGATCCTTCGCCATGCTCTTCAAGCAATTGTTTGGCCTTTGCAATGGCCCCACCCATGCCGCGGGCTCTCGGTGTTAGAACAATCTCAGCACCCAGCAGACGCAACAGTACCCGACGCTCGATCGACATACTCTCGGGCATCGTCAAAATGCAACGATACCCCTTGGCTCGCGCCACAAACGCCAGCGCTATGCCGGTGTTGCCAGACGTCGGCTCAATGATCAGACCACCGGGCTTGAGCAAACCGTCGCGCTCCGCCGCCTCAACCATCGCCTTGCCAATGCGATCCTTGACGCTGAAAAGCGGATTGAAAAACTCCGCTTTCACACAAATCTCAGCACCAAGACCGGCGGTGAGATGATGAAGACGAATCAGTGGGGTGTTGCCAACTGTGGCTATCAGGTTGTCTGCAATATTCATTTTCTTTGTTAGTGGATTGGTTATTGGTTAGGAGAGAAACTTGCGTCTTTTCATATTTGAAAATCCGGTGTGCCGGAGTCCAGATGCAGGCCGCATTCGTATTTGTTGCCGTCGAAGCGCGTCGCCTCGGCCCCGCCTGCGGCCCCGCTGACAACCGGCCGGGTGCTGTGCCAGTCGCCCATGGTGACGTAGCCCTCCGAAGCCAGCGGATGGACCGGCAACTCATGCTCATGAAAATAATGTGCCATCTGGGCGTCGGCCCAATCGAGAATCGGATAGACCTTGAGTGTCTTTTTCTGTTGCTCGGCGAAGGGCCGCTCGGCGCGGGTTTGCGATTGGCTGCGGCGCAGGCCGCTGAGCCAGACATCGGCACCGATTTCTCGCAGGGCCCGGTTGAGCGGCTCAATTTTCGTTAGGAGCGCGTATTTATCGGCTCCGGCCTTGCCATCGTTCCAGAGTTCGCCCCACAGCGCCTCGATGCGAGCCGAAGTTAGATTAGGTTGATAGATCCGGAGATCCAGGGACAGGCGTGAAGTGAGTTCCTCGGCATAGCGGTAGGTTTCTGGAAATAGAAAACCGGTATCGATGAACACCACCGGCACCTTCGGCGCGTGCTCGGCTATGAGGTGCAGCATCGCTGCGGCTTGAATACCGAAACTGGTCGTTGCGACCATGCGAGGGCCGAGAGTTGCGTACAGGTGGCGAAGGCGCTGGCCGGCACGCATGGGGGCCAAGGTCGCGGCGAGTTCGGCCGGATCCACGCCGGGGACGGGAGTGACTGGAGTGTGGAATTGCAGGGCAGGCATGGAGCTTAGCGGACGGCGAGGGCTTCAGGTTTGACGTTTTGATGGAAATCAGCGCCCTGTTGGGTGGCGGCGACGTAACCGGCGCGGATGCAGAAATCGCCGAAGCGTTCGCCGGGATTTCGGGCATTCGCGTAATCAGCGATGAGCGGATCGAGCAATGGCTTGATTGCCTCCGCACGGACGCTCTCGCGAAAAAGTTTGGACAAGCGCTGGCCGGCGAAACCGCCGCCCAGATAGACATTGTAGCGGCCCGGGGCGCGACCGACGAATCCGATCTCTGCCAGAAATGGCCGGGCGCAGCCATTCGGGCAACCGGTCATGCGGATGGTGATGGCATCGTGACGCAAGCCGTGGGCCTCGATGGAATCCTCCAGTTCCGTTAGTAGATCTGGCAAATAGCGCTCGGCTTCGGCGAGGGAGAGGCCGCAGGTGGGCAGGGCAACGCAGGCGAGTGAAGAGAGGCGCAGGGCGCTTTGGCGGTGGCTATCGGAGATACCGAATTCTTTGAGAAGAACTTCAATTTGCGGACGTTGCTGCGGGGCAATGTTAGCAATGACGAGGTTCTGGTTGGCAGTCAACCGGAAGTCGCCCTGATGCATTTTTGCGATCTCGCGCAAGCCACTGCGCAGCGGATAGGCCGGGGTGTCCAGCACGCGGCCTCCCTGCACAAACAAATTGAGGTGGAAGTTGCCGCGCTCATCTTCAAACCAACCGTAGCGGTCGCCATTGTCATCAAATTGATAGACACGCGCCGGTTCCAATTC
>Ga0118677_10009129_pt1 | contig 15615 bp, 17 predicted proteins | sample AliMusrvi5mmetaG_FD_86154 | JGI IMG/M metagenome (GOLD analysis project Ga0118677, IMG submission 86154)
TCATTAGTATTTTCCTGAAACTATCCTCCATTAATTGCGGTATGTTTTCCCATTCATGAATAGGGAAGTTTCTGGCTATTTTGATAAAGGGAACTTGTTCTAATAATTTCAGGTTTGCGGCTATGGGTTGAAAATTATTTTCCCGGAAATGATGTTCCCATGGATCATTGCCGATACCTATCCACCAATCTTCTGTGTCTGTGTTTATTTTCTGAAAGTATTGACGAATGCAGTTTCGGTATTTGGTACAATACTTTCCCGATAACTGAAGATGGATACTAAAATGATTACCCCACCAGAAAAAAGTTCTGATACCGAATGAATCCTCTGCCTGGTAATATCTGGGATAGTCAAGCATTACCCAGGGTAGATTTTCATACTGCTCTCCTTTGGCAATCTTGGCGGACCGAAACAAGATTTCATTTTTATCTTCTAATGAAATTTCATTGAAGTCCTCCCGATATCGCCCTGCCAGTTCCCCAAATAGCTCATATACTTTTTGAATAATACGATTCTTTGTTAAAATCCAATCGGTATTGGTTGCCAATTCGAGTTCCTTTGGTGAAAGTGTTACTTTTGCGGGGCTCATTAATCAGTATTAAGACAGCGCAAAGTGATAAAAAAACTTGATATCCTCATCATCCGTTCCTTTATCGGGCCATTTATAGCCGCGCTGGCCATTTCTATTTTCGTATTGACCATGCAGTTCTTCTGGTTATATATTGATGATGTGGTAGGAAAAGGGCTGGATGTAGTGACTATTTTTAAACTGGTGGGGCTGGTAATGGTTTTCTGGGTTCCTACTGCATTGCCACTGGCTTTGCTATTTTCTTCTATTATGACTTTTGGCAATCTGGGTGAATCTTTTGAACTCGTGGCTATTAAAGCTGCCGGTATTCCCTTATTGCGTTTTATGCGGCCTCTGACCATCATTGCTATTTTTATCAGTGGGTTGGCCTTTGTGTTTGCGAATAATGTAATTCCCGTTACACAAATGAAACTTTCTGCCCTTAAATATGATATCATCGTCTCTAAGCCGGCATTTGATATCAAGGAAGGTGTTTTCTATGATAAAATTGATGGGTATGTGATTAAACTAGGCAAGAAAGAAAAAAATGACAGCATCATACATGATATCGTCATTTTTGACAGGAATCGTGGTCTGGAAGACTTTCTGATGATTGCCAAAAGAGGGGTAATGAGAATTACCAAAGACAAACGGTTTCTGGAATTCATTTTAAAAGACGGCTGGCGTTATGAAGAATCCGGAGCCAGAAATACAACGAATACGCAGTTTACCCGAATGGGGTTTTCAGAATATAAAAAAGTATTTGACCTGAAAAGTTTTCAGATGAATAAAACCGGGGATAGTTCATTTTATGACCCGAAAATGCTGAGCGTACGACAACTCAATAGTACTATCGACTCATTGCATTTTACTGATACAACTTATTTGAAAAGAGCACAGAAAGATTATTCACTCTATTTCCGTTTTGCCAGATATGCAGATACTGGCTGGATATCTGTACCCAGTGCTTCTATTGCCAAAAAAGCGAAAAGTTTTGATTCGCTGATCCCCGATTCCATCCGGTTAATTGTGTCCAATTCAGCCTTGAATCAGCCTACCAGTGTTAAAGGAAGCGTTGCGCTATTAGCCAGCGATTATGCTGAGAAGCATAAATCCCTTGCATTGCATGAAATTGAATGGCATAGAAAGTTCACGCTTTCTGCCGCCTGTCTGGTATTGTTTCTGATTGGTGCTCCTTTGGGTTCTATTATACGAAAAGGTGGATTAGGTACCCCGCTGGTTTTTGCGATTATCTTTTTTGTGGTCTTTCACCTGTTTAACACATTTGGTGAAAAATTTGTACGGTCCGGGGAGGCAAGTCCGTTTACCGGAATGTGGTTCTCTACCTTTATATTGATACCGATTGGCATTTTCCTGATTTTTAAAGCCATGCGGGATTCACAATTATTTAATCAGGAATTCTATTACCGCTCTTTCCGCCAGTTGCGAAGTTTTTTGGTTACTTTTAGCATAAGGAAAAAGTCATCTTAAACTCAATTATATGTCTAACCATAATTCTGGTCGCCGCGCTTTTATCAAAACTACGGGAAGCGGTATTGCAGCGGGTATTGCTTTAACCACATTACCATCATGGGTTATTGGAGCTGCCGCAGGTAATAGTTTTACACAGCAGCCCTTGCCCTATGATTATAAGGCTTTGGAACCTGTGATTGATGCCATGACTATGGAGATCCATTACAGTAAACATGCGGCTGCCTATGCCAAGAATCTGGCAGATGCGTGTGTGGCAGAAAAAGTTGATACCAATAGTGCTAAACTGGAAGAGGTACTAAGAAATATTTCTAAGTATTCTCCTAAAATGAGGAATAATGGTGGCGGGCATTATAACCATGAATTATTCTGGCAGTGTATGAAACCTGGATCAGTTACAAAACCGGAAGGAAAACTGGCTGCTGCCATAGATCAGGGTTTTGGTTCTTTTGATGCTTTTAAGACCCAATTTACAGATGCCGGTAAAAATCGCTTTGGTAGTGGATGGGCCTGGCTGGTGTTAAATGCCGACAGAAAACTGGTGATTGGTTCCACTGCAAACCAGGATAATCCTTTAATGGATATTAGTGATAGTAAGGGAACACCTTTACTGGGACTGGATGTTTGGGAGCATGCTTATTACCTCAAGTACCAGAATAAAAGACCGGACTATATCAATAATTGGTGGAATGTAGTGAACTGGGAGTTTGTTCAAAAAAGATTTGAATCAGCATAGACTGAACGAACGCATACAAAATTCAAAAGCCCTAATGTATCTCATTATCGGCTTTTGAATTTTTAGTTTAAAATCATAGGAATGAAAACAACAACAAAATGGGTAGAGGCCCTGGCATTTGATGCAATTGCAGATAGTGGTCATAGCGTTAGAATAGATACTTCCCTGGAAGGTGGCGGATTAAACAGTGGTATGAACCCAAAAAAGATGTTACTGGGAGCTTTGAATGGTTGTAGTGGCATGGATGTAGTGGATATACTTAAGAAAATGAAAGTTGATTTCTCCGATCTTGAAATCATTTCAGAAGCAGAACAAACGGAGGATCACCCAAAAGTATTTACGTTTATTAAAATGGTATACCGGATACATGCGAAACCGGAGAACCTGGATAAAGTAAAAAGAGCCGTTGCACTCTCGCAGGAAAAATATTGTGGTATTTCTGCAATGTTAGCCAAACATTGTCCCATCGAATATTCCATCGAACTTATTTAACAAAATCGTTTCTGATTCAGGGTAGCCAGTTTTATATCCAACACTTTAAATCACCAATCTTGCAATCTGCCCGCCAAAATTTTCGTGTTCAATTATGGATCAGCATGCTGAGTGTAGTGTTGTTTCTCACTAAGATAATAGCCTATCAGTTCACACATTCTCTGGCCATACTTACCGATGCATTAGAAAGTATCGTGAATGTAATAGCAGGCTTTGTTGGATTATTCAGTTTATATGTAGTAGCCAAACCTCGTGATCTGGATCATCCTTACGGACATGGCAAAGCAGAGTTTGTATCTGCTGCCGTTGAAGGTGGATTGATTGTTGCCGCAGGTATTATGATCATTTATGAAACGATCCTGAACCTGTTAGAACAGGATCCAATTCATCAATTAGATACCGGACTGATTTTGGTAGGCATCACAGCTGTGATCAATTATATTGCCGGTACTGCCTGTGCAAGAATCGGTAAAAAAAATGGCTCCCTTGCTCTTGAGGCCAGTGGAAAGCATTTACAGGTGGATACCTATTCAACCATAGGAATTATTGCAGGTTTGGTAATCATATTAATCACAAAACTCTACTGGCTGGATAAAGTGATTGCCTTAGGCATGAGCTTCTTTGTGATCTATAATGGTTATAAAATAATCAGAACATCATTGGCCGGCATCATGGATGAAGCGGATATAGAATTACTCAAACAATTCATCCAAACACTTAACGAAAACAGGAGAGAAAACTGGATTGACCTCCATAACCTGAGAGTGATAAAATATGGCAGTCTTTTACATATCGATTGCCATTTTACAGTGCCCTGGTACCTGAATGTAAATGAAGCACATCTGGAAATAGATAAGTTAGTAGATATTACCAAAGATCGTTTTGGCACTGCCATAGAATTCTTTGTACACACAGATGGATGTATGCCATTTAGTTGTTCTATTTGTACCAAAACTGCCTGCAATGTCAGGCAGGCTGCCTTTAAGCAAAGATTGGAATGGACTTTAGATAATGTTATCTCTAACAGAAAGCATCAGCTATAGTTAATTGACATGGGATAAGTCTTATATGCGGTGGTATGTATTTCCAATAAAATCAGTATTTGCTGATAGAGTATTTATTAATTTTACAAAGTACTTTTCAATCATATCTAAAAATATATATTATGCAGGTTTGGAAGGATTATGAATCGCAACATAAGGATCGCTTTCTGGAGGAACTACTTGAATTGCTAAGAATACCCAGCATTAGTGCGAGAACAGAACATAAAGAAGACATGATCATCTGCGCGGAAGCAGTAAAACAAAGATTGCTGGAAGCGGGCGCAGATTCGGTAACCATTTACCCTACCGAAGGTCATCCGGTTGTTTATGGAGAAAAGATCATTGATAAAAACAAACCTACTGTTCTGGTATATGGTCATTATGATGTTCAACCCGCAGACCCATTGGATCTTTGGAAAAGTGGCCCCTTCGAACCGGTAATCAAAGATGGCAAAATCTATGCACGTGGATCTTGTGATGATAAGGGGCAGTTTTATATGCATGTAAAAGCTCTGGAAACTATGACCCGTACCGGCACTTTACCGGGTAATATCAAATTTATTATTGAGGGAGAAGAAGAAGTAGGCAGTCCAAACCTGGCCAGTTTTGTGAAAGCCAATAAAGAACTACTGAAAGCAGATGTTATATTAATCAGCGATACTTCGATGTTAAGTATGGATACCCCGTCGATTGATATAGGTGTTCGCGGTTTAAGTTATATAGAACTGGAAGTAACCGGACCCAATCGCGATTTGCATAGTGGCGTTTATGGTGGTGCAGTGGCCAACCCAATCACCATGCTGGCTAAAATGATAGCCGCTTGTCATGATGAAAACAACCATATTACCATTCCAGGTTTTTATGATGATGTAGTTGAATCCACTCCTGAAGAAAGAGCCAAAATGGCGAAAGCTCCTTTTAGTGAGGAAGAATATAAAAAAGATCTTGGCATTAACCATCTATGGGGCGAAACAGGATATACAACCAATGAAAGAACCGGCATACGACCTACATTGGAAGTAAATGGCATCTGGGGCGGATATACAGGAGAAGGAGCCAAAACAGTTTTGCCGGCAAAAGCTTTTGCAAAAATTTCCTGCAGATTGGTTCCTAATCAGTCCTCTGTCAAGATCACCGAAAAAATTCTGGCCTATTTCAAAAAGATGGCACCGGAAGGTGTAACAGTAAAAGCGGAAGAACATCATGGCGGAGAACCGTATATGACGCCGATTGACTCAGATGCGTATCGTGCTGCAGCCAAAGCCATCGAAACCACATTTGGTAAAGAACCCATTCCTGTGCGTGGTGGTGGTAGTATTCCTATTTGTTCCTTATTCGAAAAAGAACTGGGACTAAAGATTGTATTCATGGGTTTTGGGCTGGATAGTGATAACCTGCATAGCCCGAATGAAAAATATGATGTATTCAATTTCTACAAAGGCATTGAGACCATCCCTTATTTTCATCAGTTCTTTGCAGCATCCTTTTCAAAATAAACAGTCTTTCATTTACTTGTAGTTTCGTTATTACCATGGCAGAGCAAAAAGAAAAACTTCGTATCGATAAATATCTCTGGGCCATACGTTTATTTAAAACCAGAAGTCAGGCTGGCGATGCCTGTGATAAAGGGAAAGTGAAATGGATGGGAAATTCTGTAAAAGCTTCCCGTATTGTAGCTATTGGTGATGAATATGAAGTGAAGAATGAAACAAGGAAATGGGTAATAAAAGTAACCGGGTTATTGTATAGTCGGGTGCAATATGCAGAAGCTGTTAAATTCTATCTTGATGCTACACCGGCAGAAGAACTCGACAGAATCAAATTTGAAGCTGCCACTTTTCAAACCGGCAAAAGAATGAGTAAAATTGGCCGGCCTACAAAAAAAGAAAGAAGAGATTTGGGTGATTTTATGGAAGAAAGCTAGGGAATATCGAACAGATGAACAGATGAACAAGGAATTTCGAAGGTTTACATGACTTATTCTGTTCGAAATTCTTTCTTTTTTTGGTCGATATTTTTCTGATTAATTTTAAAATAACCGGTTATGCATATTGACATCATTACTGTTTTACCGGAATTACTGGAAAGCCCTTTTAGCCATAGCATTATGAAGCGTGCACAGGAAAAGGGGTTGTTAACTGTTCAAACGCATAATCTGCGAAAATGGGCTATCAATAAACATATGCAGATTGATGATTACCCTTTTGGTGGAGGTGCAGGTATGGTTATGATGTGTGAACCCATTGCCAATGCGATTGATGAATTACAATTAGAAAGAAAATATGATGAAATAATTTATCTAACGCCTGACGGGAAAACGTTTAATCAGAAAGCAGCCAATCATTTGTCTCTTTATAATAACCTCCTCTTAATCTGTGGTCACTACAAAGGCATTGATGAGAGAATTCGTGAGCAGTATATAACTATGGAAATTTCTATTGGCGACTATGTATTGAGTGGAGGTGAATTAGCAGCTGCTATAGTAGTGGATGCGATAGGTCGTTTATTACCCGGCGTATTAAGTGATGAGACTTCTGCCCTCTTCGATTCATTTCAGGATAATTTATTGGCACCTCCGGTTTATACCCGACCGGCTGATTTCAGGGGGAAAAAAGTACCGGAGATTTTATTGCAAGGCGATCCAAAAAAAGTGGAAGAATGGCGGCATGAGCAATCGCTTATCAGAACCAGAACAAGAAGACCCGATTTACTGGACGAAGAATAATATTCATTTTCTGCTGAAAGAAATTCTTCCAAAAAAATTGCCACAGATCTGTTCATGACCTGTGGCAATTACCCAATAGTTCCCCACCAGATTATTTCATACTGATAACCGGCAGTTGTTTATCGTTGATCATTTTATTAAAGGCTTTCAGGTCTTTATCCAATATATTTTTCAACTTAGCTAATTGCGTATCGGCTTGTCCACCCAATTCTGCAAAAGTTTCTATAGCCTGTTTACTAGGTGGATTTTGTCCGCTTGCTGCTACCCCATATAACCCAGCCAGTTTATCATTGATTCTGATAGGAAAATTCAACACATCCTGTCCGCTTTTAGATTTTGTTTGATATAAGGCTTCTTCAACAGAAGTCATTTGTTTATTGATGCTATCCCCCATCTTTCTTATATCTTTTGTTCCCGCTGTATCCAGTTTAGCAGTAAAATCATTGATCTGCCCCCTGATGGAACGGATATTTTTTATCGCTTTCTGAACTTCACTGAATTTATCTCTTACCTGCAATAAAAATCCCACTTGTACATCATACTCTGCTTCTGTCATTTTATAGCTGGGATCCGCTTTTATCACAAAAGGAATATCCACTGAATCTTTTCCATAACGAAATCTTGCCTTGTATTTACCCGGTGCTGCTTTTACAGAACCGATACCCCCATTCCACAGAATCAATCCATCTACCCTCTCTGCGGGTGGGTAATTCATATCCCAGGCAAATTGATTCAGTCCTGCTGCAAATTCCAGTTTATCACCTGGCTCTTTAGCATTCTTACTAAATGTTTTGATAATCTTATCCTGTTTATCAAAAACAGTAATAGACACTTTAGAGGAATCTGTAGCATTTTTTAAATAGTAATTAAACACGGCACCACCAACAGGGTTTTCTCCCATATTTTGTGCTCCGCCGCCCTGGCCTCTGAAACCTCTTCTACCACCCCCCTCGGTTCTGTACGAATCATTCACTGCAAAAACATGCAGGTTCTCGTCTAAAATTTTGCTTTCTTTTTGCTGTAATACACTCAGGTCATCAATCACCCAAAAACCACGACCCTGTGTGGCTACTATCAGATCATTTTCTTTAATGGTAAGATCTGTGATTGAAACCACGGGCAGATTTAGTTGAAATTTTTTCCAATTCTCGCCATCATCATAACTGATATACATACCATATTCTGTTCCTGCATATAACAATCCTTTTCTTTGTTTATCGGCCCGGATTGCTCTTGTAAAATGCATATTATCTATGCCATTGGTAATCCGTTTCCAGGTTTTGCCATAATCTTCTGTTTTAAAAATATACGGAGTAAAATCATCCAGTTTATATTTTGTACCTACAAAATAAGCAGTGCCTTTTTGGAAAGGACTGATATCTACACAATTCCACATCATCCATTTTCCAGCTTCTGGTGGCGTTACATTTTCCCAATTCTTACCGGCATCTTTGCTTACATATATCAATCCATCATCACTGCCTGTCCATAACAGGTCTTTTTCTAATGGCGATTCTGTCATCGTGAAAATCGTGCAGTAATATTCCACCGAAGTATTGTCTTTTGTGATAGGTCCACCACTGGAAGCCTGTTTTGATTTATCATTGGTGGTGAGGTCGGGACTGATCGTTTCCCAGCTTTGTCCTTCGTTCTCTGTTACAAACAAATGGTTACCTCCTGCATACAGTCGTTTGGGATTATGTGGCGAAAAGAAGAACGGGAAATTCCATTGAAACCGATATTTCAATACATCGGCACCGGCACCCATTGGATTGTCTGGCCAAACATTGATGGCGCGATTCTCTCCTGTTTTATGATCGAGTCTTGATAAATATCCGCCATAATTACCTCCATATACCACATCAGGGTTCAATGGATCAGCCTGTACATATCCACTTTCTGAACCAGCCGTAATATCCCAATCTCTATCCGAAATGCCGGCACCTGATGTGCGACTTTTAATACGAACCGTTGAATTGTCCTGTTGTGCACCTAATATGCGATAAGGAAAAGAATTGTCAGTAGAAACCCTATAGAATTGAGCAGTTGGCTGGTTATTTAATGAACTCCAGTTATTCGCTCCATCAAAACTGATCTGGGCACCACCATCATCGGCTACAATCATCCTGTTTCCATCTTCAGGATCTATCCAAAGGTCATGGTGATCACCATGTGGCGTATTCATACTCTGAAAAGTTTTCCCACCATCACGACTTCGCATGAATTCAACGTTCGGGCAATATACCAGGTTCTCGTTTTTAGGATCCACAAATACTTTGTTATAATACCAGGCACGCTGGCGAATATTATTATCACTACTGGTGAGTGTCCAGGTTTCTCCTCCATCAGTACTTGCAAACAATCCACCTCCTGCATTTTCAATCAGACTATAAATTTTATCTGTATTTGAGGGAGCAACTGCAACTGATACAATGCCCCAAACCCCTTTTGGCAGCCCTTTTTTATTGGAGAGATTTGTCCAGGTTTCTCCTCCATCCATACTTTTATATAAGCCACTTCCTTCTCCACCACTTTCCATACTATACGGTGTACGGATAACATGCCACATACCTGCATATAATACGCTCGGGTTATTCGGCTCCATCACCAATTCAGAGCAACCGGTTTGGCTGTTTACATACAAAGTCTTTTTCCAGGTTTTTCCTCCATCAGTAGTTTTATACACTCCTCTTTCTTCATTAGGACCAAATAAATGTCCCATTACTGCAACCCAAACCGTATTCGGGTCTTTGGGATGAACAATGATCCGAATGATATGTCTGCCTTCTTTCAAGCCCAGGTTTTTCCATGATCTGCCACCATCCTCGCTACGCCAGAGACCACCTAAGCCTTCTGCCACATTACCACGCAAACTATTTTCGCCTTCTCCCACATATAAAACGGTTTCGTCACTGGGGGCAACTGCCACAGCGCCAATACTTCCACCAAAATATTTATCTGTAATATTTTTCCAGTTACTTCCACCATCACTGGTTTTCCATACGCCTCCTCCTGTGCCGCCAAAATAGAAGGTATTCTTATTTTTATAGCTTCCGGTTACTGCGGCACTTCTGCCGCCCCTGAAAGGACCGACCAGTCGATATTTTACTTTGGAATAAAAAATGGAATCCGTGTTGTCTTCTTTAGCGGGGATAACAACATCCGTTTTAGATTTGGATTTCTTTTGTGCAGTAACAACCGAAAACGGAAGGGAACAAAGCATTGCCATGCAAAGCAGTAGACATAATTTTCTCATATTCTTTTGAATTGGAGGAGTAAGATACTTTTCAAATGATTCATTTAAAAATGGAAATAGTTAATCCTGCAATCCAAAAAATAAGCTTTCTCAAATCCACCAAGATATCCAACTATCTAAAAAAACAAGCCAGGCTAACAGTGATGGAATTCACCAGCCGTTATGTAGAACTCAAACCTAACGATATCTCACCGTGATGCTGCCCTTTTCATACTGACCAACGTCCCAGCTCGGGTTTTAATCCTGAGGGCAATTGCTGGCTGGTACTGGTTTGCTGGCTCAACGGGGGATCGGTGATTGATTTTTGGATGAAATGGAAAAGTTGTGATTTTAAAATAGGGGGAAGGAATTAGAAAAAATGGAAGGAAAACGATAGGATTAACGGAGCTAATAAAATTAAAAAAGAGGGATCCCCTCAGGATAGAACCCTTTGGCATTCCTCTCATCGTGATAATTAATTCTACTGTCAAAAAAACGCGATAATGTAAGACCTTACTTTCCTACTTTTTTATTTGATCTTCAATTGCCTCTTTGATCATCTTGGCTTGAGCAAATGCTTCCGCAATATCATTTTTGGAATATTCAGGCATATCCGGGGGGTAGCGTGTTTCAATATAAAAACCGGATAATAATTCACATGCGTCTTGAAGATTATCCATTTCAGGATTAATCCTGGCGCATTCTTGGAGCAGTTTTGGTAACTCGTGAACTCTGGGTGGTTTGATGCCATACAGTGTCAAAAAGCCTTTTATTAAATATTTTTCGGCAATTTGTTGTGAAAGAAAAGCGACTTGAGGGAAAACCTGTTCCTCTTTTAAGCCGATTTGAGCATAAAGAAAATCACTCTTCCCAGAATCAAACCACTCTCTGGCTAATTTTTGATTATTTGGATCCATACAACAATTTGCCTTGTTCCATGACTTCTTTGATAAAGTAATCTCCCAAAGCCAATCGTTGGTCGATTTCCTCCGGCGTATAAACGATAGGATCTAGCGGATAATCCCGATCAATGTCCCTGACGGCTTCAAAAATCTCTTTAACTCGTAAAGGTCTTCTTTTATTACTCTTTTTGACAATCAATAGATCGATATCAGAATGACTGTTTTCCGACCCGCGTGCCAAAGAGCCGAAAAGAATGATTTTTTCCGGGTGACAGTATTGGATGATTTTCTCAACCACCATTTGTGTTTCACCTGACAAGCTATTCATAATAGAAGTATATTACATTATTCAAACGTGAACAATAGAAATAGATCATGGGATTCTGCAGCAGGTCTGGTAATGAAGGAACAAGGGTTGACTTGATTGAAATTGGGGCAGAAACCGGGTGGTCGGTTATTTTGAACTAAAAACCCGAAAAAAGTAGGTTGTTCTGAGCAACAAGTCGGAGCTGACCGCTCAACAAGCCACCTTTTTGTGGTAAAAGTTGGGGTAAACGGAAAGGCCAGACTCATCAATTCCTGCCTGGATACCCCGCAAATATGAATGGGGAGGAATGGCGGCTTCTTTCTGTTAATAAGATAACCATTCCGTAGGTACAGAGTATTGCAATATTTGTAGCTAATACCCTGTACCGTATGGGTTTTTAACATATATTTTGACAGTTTGATAATCTACTCATGAAATCGCAGAACTCATTTTTATACCAAATTTGGAAATAATATTTTGGACAAATATTGTAATCTATATTGCACTTAATAGTAATAATAGGTTACAATATCATAAAGGTAATATTATGGACGATAAAAAAGCTGCAAGCCTTATAATTCGTAAGCAAGAAATAGCCAGTAGGGTTAGGCAAGTTCGCCGGATGAAGGATTTGACCCAGGACCAAGCTGCTGAAATGCTTGGCTGTTCCCGTAGGCGATATAACTTGATCGAAAAGGGTAAGTTGGAGTTGAGTGCGTCAGAATTGGACTTTATGGCACGGGAATTGAAAGTGCCAATTATCTTTTTCTTTGATGGTGAGGAAGAACGGCTTTTTGGTAATTCTGTTGCGTAATGCTTTATAAATAAAAATCGGATAAGGAGTATGGTAATGGTCAATACACGGCAGGTTATTCTTTATCAGGGTGAGGATGGTTTTATCGTAGCCAAATATCCTTCTCTCTCTGGTTGTATTTCCCAGGGCAAAACTATAGAAGAAGCAGTAGAAAATATCCGTGATGCTATTCAGCTTTACATTGAAACGCTTACTGATTACCACCAGCCTATTCCTGTTGAAAATTTTCAAACAATGGTTGTCACTGTATGAGTGGCTGCCAGTTGTATCTGGAGAAGAATGTATAAAGGCATTACAGAGGGTCGGCTTTAAAGTTGTCCGTCAACGTGGAAGCCATGTGTCGTTGGCACAAGAAAATCCTTTTATATTGGTCGTGGTGCTCAACCCCAAGGAATTAGACCGTGGCACATTACGTTCCATTATTCGTCTTGCTCAACTTACCGTAGAACAATTTAAGGATGCTCTCAAATAAACTGCGATCATCCCAGAAGATAGGCCACAAAACGACAACAAACAAGATGTGATGAGGAGGGGTGATGATTTCAGAGACGACAGGAGACCTCTATATAATGAAGAGAGTTCCAATTCCCCTTGGGGTCAATCCTCACATGCTTCAGATTACATGAGTTTTATTGATGGCAACTTCAATCAGAATTAACAGACCGGCTTCGATGAACAAAGCCAAAGAGGGTGGGTATTTCAATCGTCAATATGATCGTCCTTGATTGAGAGTCTGTTCGAGATCGTCTGCGAGTATTTATCTTTTTTCGTTCCCAACCGCCTGACATATATCTGGGTCACTGCTGCATTTTTATGCCCCAGTGCGTCCTGGGCCGCCACTAAAGATCCAGTCTCATCGGCCACAATCATCGCAAAGGTATGGCGGGTCTGGTGCAGATGGATGTGGTCAATACCCACTTCCATGGCATAACGTTTCAAGTTTTACACAAAGGCATGCGAAGTAAGCGGTTCTCCTGGTTTACCGGAACGATCGTGCCGAGTCCACAGCGGTTCATCGGGTTGAAGATTTTTCCGGTTAGAAGCGACCAGGTAGTCCTCGATTGCCACCCGGGCAGTCGAATCTGCAAGCTGACGGGTGACAATCTCACCGCCTTTAACTCGTCCGGAAATTTTTATTATACTATCAAGTATAATATCACCGAATTTCAGCGAACATACTTCTTCACGCCGCATCCCAGTCAGGAAATACATCAGAAGCATGGCATAATCCCGTTTGACTGTCAGGTCACCGGATAGAGCCATCAGTCGGACATGGTTCAGTAGGGCGGTGGCTTCGCCTTCGGACAACGCTTTGGTGGAATCAGTCTGGTAGGCTTTCGGCGCTTTAGGGCGCACAGGATCGACCGGGTTACGATGAATTCGCGCGGCCAGGTCGGGGGAGGCCATCATCCATCCGTAGAAAGCCGATATGCGCGAGAGTGACGCATAAACCGTCGCCGCTGCCAGGTTCCGTTTCTCCAGTTCGATCTGGTAGGCCTGGACGTCGGCCGGCATAATCAGATCCGGACTTTTACCCACAAAACATAAAAAATCACCGACGATGCGCGACTTGTCATTCACCAGGTCTTTGAATCGTGAGCTGGTATTATCGCTGGAGCCGGCAGCCCATGCCAGGATTGCCTGAGTCATCGAGGCATCCAGGCCAACAACTTCCATATCGGTTTGAAACTTATATTGGATGATACTCAGAGATGAATCTTCCATAGAACCTCTATCGGATAAATGCCATTATTCTTTGGGCCGTTTGAAATAATAAATCATATTGGATGTAAAGCCGGCGAAGTCATGCGTAAAAGTTGTTTCCAGATATTCGTGGTGATAGGCGCCCAGGTAACTTGAATTGGGGACAATAGAGACGAGTTCCCAGCCATCTTCGCCCAGGGTGGAAAGATAGGATGCAAAATGGTCAATTTGTTTCCTATGATCATGATCTGATAAATCCCAATATATCCAGGGATCCGCTTCCGCAACCTGAGTGATTTTATTCAGTTCCCATTCGCGCTCACAAGTAATTTGTTTGTATTCCCATTTTTGGCGTGCCATACAACCCCTTCCATAAATATCGGTTTTTAACATTCTACCATAAAAACACGTTTCGGTTACACAACGTATAAGGAAGTGTAACCGAAAAATACCCATTTACAGCCCTTTTTCAGCAAGAGTAGTTTATTAAGAATTTAAAATCTTCGGAAATAAGCTCTATAATTAACTAAGAAAGGAATTTCATTCTTCTCTACATAAGAAAAGAAAATTTCAACCAGGGTAGTCAAAATGACCTTTTCCAAACAACTTCTCGTGGATTTTGAAAACATTCAGCAAATCGATCTGTCACAAATCGACGATCATTACAGCATTTTTATTTTTGTAGGGATGAACCAAAAAAGCATTCCTGTCGAACTGGTGGTTCAAACGCAAAAATTAGGGAACCGCGTAGAATGGCAGCGCGTTGACGGGAGCGGCAGCAATGCCCTGGATTTTTTCATTGCCTGCCACCTCGGACAGATGCTGGAAAAACGTGCTGCCGAGAACTATATTGTGCTGTCCAAGGATAAGGGTTTTGATCCGCTCATTCGACACCTAAACTCACTCGGCCTGAAATGTTCACGAGTCAACAGCCTTATGGAACTGGAATCGGATTCCCCTCAAACAGAAGGTCTGAATTACAGAAAAGTTTTGGATGCTCTGAATAAGAATCGAAAAACCAGGCCGCGAAAAAGAAAGACCCTTGCGCAGTATATTTTAACCACTTGCAGCAATAAGATTTCCCAAACCGAGGTCGATTATATTATTGATGTCCTTTTTGCCAATAAGATGATCTCAGAAGATGGTAATAATCTGAATTACGCATTCTAACCTTCAAAATCCATCTTCCACCAACGTTTCAATAAACATTTTCATAATCCAAGATGAGATTCTATTTTTTCTAAATCTATAAAAGAGTCGGCATACGAAACTGAAAAATCGTATGCTATGGGATGGAAATTAATCAATAATTGATCTGATTTTTCCAATAAGAGAATTGTGAGAATCATTTTTTTAATGGTATTTGGGCAATTTGAATGCAGTTCTCTTGCCCTAACTATCAGTCAAAGCAGGTAAAAGAATGACCGCGCTGGGGAATAATACCTCTATGGTTGTCCTCGCGCAGCGTGGTAGAATGGAGTTCAATTCTCAATTTATTGAACTGAGAGCCAAAGTTGGAACTATGTTAGGATATTTTAAGACCCAAAATAGCTTTGGGTACAAGCTGGCAGTGCTGCGGTACAAAGGATTCTGGATGA